>Ga0180431_10006125_pt1 | contig 14373 bp, 9 predicted proteins | sample SS_ome_11_FD_132459 | JGI IMG/M metagenome (GOLD analysis project Ga0180431, IMG submission 132459) | Hypersaline lake sediment archaeal communities from the Salton Sea, California, USA - SS_1_MS_1 metaG | ecosystem: Environmental > Aquatic > Non-marine Saline and Alkaline > Hypersaline >... | reverse complement strand
CTGGGCCTGTCCACCGTTTACGGGATCGTGAAGCAGCACGGAGGCAACATCTGGGTCTATAGCGAACCGGGCAGGGGAAGCAGCTTCAAGGTCTATCTGCCCCGCGTGGCTGCCGAGGCCCAGGAACGGCGCCCCGCGTCCAAGTTCATCACCGGCGGTTCGGAGACGATCCTGTTGGTCGAGGACAACCAGGCCGTCAGGGACATCGGCCGCCGGCACCTGGAAGCGCTGGGCTACACGGTGCTGAGCGCTGCCAGCGCGCGCGAGGCCGAGCAGGTCGCGCAGGGCCACAAAGGCCAGATCGACCTGCTGCTGACCGACGTGGTGATGCCCGACCGGAACGGGCGCGAACTCTACGAGTCCATGGTCGCGAGCCAGGCTGGCCTCAAGGTGCTCTACATGTCCGGCTACACAGACAACTCCATCGTGCATCGCGGCCTGCTGGAGGAAGGCATCCCCTTCCTTCACAAGCCTTTCGAACGGGAGTCCCTCGCCGCCAAGGTGCGTCAGGCCTTGGAGAAGTAGCGGAGACTGATCGGGCACCTCAAGCAGAAAGACCGGCCCGTTTAGCTTCCGGTGGTTGCCGCCCAGTCCCGATCTTGAAGCTGTCGTAAGTCACTCGTCCGCATGTGAGTTACGCCACAAGGAACGGCCCGGTCACGGTTACGTAATCAGGGCCACATTGGACTGATTTCGACCTATAATCCGTAGGTCGCGGGTTCGATCCCCGGCGCCCTCACCATACCCAATCGCCGCGCCCGCCCTTGCTTGCGGCGCGCGTCTTGGGCCAGCAAGGCAGCGTGCCCACCTGCGCGGGAAGCGCGAGGCCCTACTGCACGGCCCAGGCGCACTTGGCCAGCCTTGCGTCGTTGCCGCGCCCGGAGGAATCGTGCGCCACGTCACCCTTTCCCTCGTCGCAGTGCAGGAGGAGGACCGTGTTCTCGTCCGGCTCGAAGCGCCACTCGGGGGTGAAGGCGTCCCCGTAGCGGGCGACATCGGAAAGCCGCACCTCGCGCAGGGAGCACTCCAGCCCCGCCGGAGATGCCGGGGACCTGCCGACCATGAGGTCGGCGTCCGTAGCCGCCAGGGCCGCGGGCGCATCGTACTGACCGCCCTTGGCGCCGTCGGCAAAGACGCTTACCTGCCCCTCCGCGTAGACCATCGCAAGGTGGATCCACTTGCCCAACGGCGGCTCCTCACCGAACAGGAAGGGCGTCGGCTGGTCGTCATCCGCGCCCAGCAACGTGACCAGAACGCCTTTGCCCAGGGCAAGTTCCCACGGGCCGTCCTGCGCGCCCGCGTTCACATCCGCTCCCCCGGCCACCAGGAGCTTCACGATGTCGAAGCGTCCGAGGTGCGCGGCCCGGTGGAGCGGCGTCCAGCCCGCCGTGTCTCGTGCCTGGATGTCTGCCCCCGCACCCAGGAGACCCTCCACGATAGTCTGGCTGCCCCCCTTGCAGGCGAAGTGGAGGGCCGTCCAACCCGCCTCGGCCTCGCCGGCGCTCTGGGTTTCCGAACCGGCGCCCTTCGCCAGGAGCAGGGCGATGATGTCCTCGCGTCCCGCCAGTGCGGCCGAGTGCAGGGGTGTCCAGCCGTTCTCGCTTCTCAGGTTCACGTCGACGCCGGCGTCAAGCATGAGCGTCACCGCCTGCGCCTTGCCGTCCCGGGCCGCGATATGCAGCGCAGTCCAGCCCTTCTTGTCACAGGTTTCCGCCTTGGCCCCGTGCGCCAGCAGAAAGCGCAGTGCCGCAACGACGTCCTCCTTGACGGCCAGGTGCAGCGCAGTTACGTCCTGTGTCAGCGCGGCGTTGATGTCCACGCCGTGCTCCATGAGCAGCTCGATGACCTGCGGCTGGTCGCCCATTACGGCGTGGCTGACCGGAGGGCGATCAGCGATGTCGGGCAATGCCACGGCCTTCGGGTTCTGTTCCAGAATCTCGGTGACCCTGTCCACGACGCCCAGGTAGCAGGCCAGGTGTACGCCGGCCGGCCGCAGGCCGAGGGCCTGGGCCGTGGACGCCGCGTCGTACTTCTCGTCGCCCATCGGCAGGGCGCTGAGGGCGATGTGGAACTGCTCCGGCTCCGTCCCGGCGAAGTCGAACCAGAGGATGTATTCGGCGTCCGGCTGGAGCTTCGTCGCGTCCTCGGCGCCGAGCGTCCTCTGGAGGAACAGGCGGCTCCTGGCCGGCAGGTCCACGTCGGCCAGCTTCTCGTCGTCCCAGTACCAGTAGCCGTGGAAGCCCGGCCGCTGCGCCGTCTCGGCCACGGGCATGATGCCCCACCTGTCCATCTTCGAGTTCCCCGGCAGCGCGAAGGCCCAGAACAGGTTGCGGAGCCCGCCGGGCGGGGTGCGGAAGCGGACGCCGTCGAAGCTCTTGCCCTCCGCGTTCAGCTCGCAGGCGGTCCAGAGCGCCTTGCCGGCTTCGTGGCTGGCCTCCAGCAGTTGGCAGGCCCCGGCCGCGGCACGGACGGTCGGGGGGAACTCCTCGCTGCCCGCTTTCCCGTATTTCACCAGCCGGTGAGCCCGCTCCAGCGCTGCGCCCACGTTCGGATCATCCTGCGCGGCGGCGGGTCCGGCGAACGCCATACAGGCGACCGTCAGGCCGACAAGACCGGCGACGATACCTCTCCTCATCATTGCGCCTCCCTCTGGTCAATACTCACTATCCCCACGTCGCCCTCGCCCACGGCGATCAGGCCGAACGGGCTGGCGAAGAACCGCATCACGGGGCGCCCGTCGAGGATGTCGTTCTCGATGACGTGTGCGTCCTCATAGCGCTGGCCGCGCTTGATGACCAGGATGTGATGATCCCCTTTCCTCCCCCAGAACCGATCCTTATAGACCGCCGCTGAGTTGCCGTCCACGTGGGCAACCGTCCAAAAGCCCAGGTTGGAGCGGGGCAGTGCGCCCCCCACCCACAGGGGGGCCTCCTCCAGCAGGCGCCCGGGCGGCACGGGTTCCATCTCTCCCTTTGTGTAAGCAGCCAGGCGCCGCATCGTCTCCATGTCGGCCGGCAAGCGGGCGAGCATGCTCTCGCTCAGTACCCACTGGTGCGGGCCGGCGTTGACGGCCGACAGGATGCGTTCGGGCATCCCCCCGTCCCCATCCAGGCGCCACAACCCCCATGAATCCGTCGAGTCCCCGCGGTCCACCGCGATGTAGAGGCCCGCTGGCTCGGCGAGCAGTTCGCGCACGCGGTATGTCTCGCCGTGCGTCAGGGCGTGCCCGCCTTTCTCCGCACTGCTGAACGCGGATCGGTATTCCCCGCCGGCAGGATCGTAGGCCCCCAGCCCGCTTTCGGTCCCGTATCCCCCGTGGCTGAGCCAGAGCCGGTCGTTCCACCACGCGACGCTGGTGATCGGGCTCTCGGGCAGGCCCTCTTTCGAGGTCAGGAAGGCGGGCGCCCCGCCGCCGCCGGGAAAGTCGACCAGGCCCCACAGGCCGATGGCCACGTAGCTTGCCGTCTCAGTGACGGCAAGCCCGCCGATAAACGGCTCATGGCGGCGCGGCGCCGGGACCTCCGTCTGCCAGAGGCCCCCGACGCGCGGCCCTTCCCCGTCAATGCGCACAAGGCCGACCCGGGCTGTCCCGTCGGCCTCGGCATCGCTGATGGCCAGCCAGACCTTACCCGGCTGCACCTGCATCTTGAGGCCGGGCGACCGGCCGGCCGCCCACCGCCAGTAGCGGGGCCAATCCTTGTTGCTGGCCAGCATCGTGACGGAGAGCTTGAGCGGCTCGACCGGCGTGGCCCGTTGCTCCAGCGCCGCCCGCATGGCGTTCACCCGGCCGGTGACGGCCGCCGCTTTGTCCGTCCGGCCTTTGCGCGTCAGCTCGGAGGCTTCTATATCCAACTGGCGGACCTTATCCTCGAAGGCTCTCCGCGTTGCCGCTATGCGGCCTGTGAGCTTCTCGAGCCGATCGGCCACCTGTTCGTCCTCCTTGCCGCCCTCCAGGACCGGCACGGACTGCTCCACGAAGTGCAGGCACCGGAACGCCGCCTGCGGGTCCTCCTCGAACAGGGCAACGATCTTGCCCGCCATCTGCACGGAACCAACGTCGGGCCACGTCATCAGGGCCTGCGCGTCATTGGCCTCAATCGCCGGCGAGTACAGCTCTTCGTATGCCTCGAACTTCTTCGGCGTGGGCCAGGGTGACTCGCCGACCGCCCGCACCAACGCCGTGTGCGGGAACTTCCGGGTCTGGTCAGGCAGATCCTCGACGAACCGCAGTTCCAGCGCGTACGTCTTGACCGCCTCCTCCGCCCACGCCGCCCTGAGTTCGGCGTCCTGGCTCAACGAGCGGCAAAGCCATCGGCCCCCGTCCCGGGAGAGCGGGGCCAGGCAGGCGGCGAAGCGCACGAGGGGGTCCCCGTCACGGACAAGCTCCCGCACGTAGGCCGAGAACCCCTCGGCCAGGGCGTCACGCTCATCCCGCAGGTGCCCCGGACAACCGCTGGGGGGCCTTTCGAAGATGTAGCTGGCGATCGCTACCCGCCGCTCCACGGATTCCACCCGCCCGCCGCGTTCGGGCGGGAAAAGCCAAAGCTGCACGGTCTCCTTGATGCACTGCATCGCCTCGGCGGCGGAGTCGCTCCCGATCAGGCACGGCTCGAACGGCGGGGCGCCGCTCCAGTGGGGCGTGTACTTCTCAGCGAAAGCGCGGTACCGGTCGGCCCACCTGCGGCGGGTCGCCCGGTTGATTTCCCCCGCCCTTTCACCTGAGAAGGAGCCCGACTCCCCCAGGTAACGCTCAAGGCGCCCGAAGGCGAGACTGAAGGGGTTGGCATTCTCCCAGGTCGGTCTGTCCAGGGACGACATCAGGCGCGAGGCGATCTCGGCGACTTCGACGTCGCTCAGTCCCAGATCCTCGATGCGCCAGACCAGGTGCTGCGCCGGCGTGAGCAGTTCCAGGGCGTACTCCACGTTATCCGGCGCGAGCGCCGAGGCCGTGTCAAGCGCCGTGAAGGCCGGCACGTACCTGGCGTGCTTGGCGAGCAGCCTGCCCTGGCGGAAGAACTCGGCCGCCTCCTTCTCGGGCTCCCACGTGGCGGCAGGAGGCGCCTGGGTCACCTGCTGCACAGCGGCCTCGGCGGCCTCCTGCGCGGCCTGATTGACGGCGTCCTCGGCAAAGGCGAACGGCCCCAGCTCCACCGCCTCTCCCCCCGCCGGCCGCACCTGGAGCGTCAGTTCCGCCCCCGCCACGTCCGTGCGCCGGATCGTACCCTCGACCAGCGCGCCCGGCGCCCACAGGGAATCCCGGTCGCCCCCCGTGAGGATCAGTTCCTCGGTCAAGAGGCGCAGGTCCTCCCGCTCCAGAACCACCACGCGCGGCTCCCTGGCCAGCCTCGCCGAGAGCACCACCTGCGCGGCGCGGCAGAGCCACTGCTTCTCCTCCCCGAGCAGGATCCGGTGCACGTCCACTATGCCCACCGGGACGAGCTGGCCGGCCGGCAACTCCAGCTTCGCCGCGGCCTCGGCGGCCCGGTCGGCTATCTGCGAAGCGCACTGTCCGATCCGCTCGCGCTCCCAGCCGAACACCTGGTCCACCAGCCGGATGCCGTGCACGGTCTCGGCCAGGCGGAGGCGGACCAATGCCTCCTTGTCCTCCTCTGCGGGCCCTTCCTCCACCGAGAGCAGCAGGAAGGCGTTCGCCTTGAGCAACTGGCCTACCTTTATCAGCGCGTCCCTGTCGGTCAGCCCGGCGGCGCTCAGCTTCTGCTCCTGAAGCACGCTGTCGATACGCGCGCGCTCGACCAGTTCCACGCCGCGCCCGACAAGCTCGACCTCGACCAGGGAGCAGAGGGGACCCACGTCCGCATCCGTCCCGACGACGGCCAGCGAAGCCGTCGCCGCAGGCGCCGCCGCTCCGGCAGCCACCAGCGCGCCCAGGATTGCAAGGAAGGCCACCTTCACCCGCAGCACCCGCTCCGCCCCGCCTATGCCGACGTGTCGCGCAGTATCCACCCGAGTCCCCCCAATACGGGTTGCGCTTTCAGAGCACTCGTGCTCGTCCTCGTTCTCGTCCTCCCCGGGACGGGCACGGTGTCGAGGACGACCCCTCGTCCGCACTGCGGCGGGCAAGTTCCGTGGCAAGAGTCGTCCGCCGTCTGCCGCAAATTTCATACTTCCCTGGCCGGTCTCGGCGACTCGGCGAAGCCGGCTGCCCCGCCGTACGGCGGACCGAGGAGTTTCTCGTTGCTGGTTGCTTGTTTCTTGTCGCCTGTCGTTCCGTAGTGTGTCGTTGCCGTCCGCCGTTGCTGTCCGCCGTTACTTCATACTTCTGCCTTCTGCCTTCTCACTTCTTACTCTTCCTCCTTAGCCGGCTTGTTCCATTCGGTGACTGCCTCGGGCAGCAGCTCGATGGCCGCCAGGCCCGCCGCCTTCTGCAGCGCCGTCTTGGCCGCGATCTGCTCGGCCAGGTCCACGTGCGTCGCCGTCTGACGGCTGACGGCCAGGACGCGCAGCGTCTTCGCCTCGACCGCCTTCAGCTCGACCCGGGCCTTCACGGTGATCAGGTCGCCCGTGCGCCCGGCGAACTCGCTGAACCCCTCGCCGAGGATCACGACGTCGGCCTTCTGCGCCGCGACGGGCGCGGGCAGGTTGGCGTCCTTCAGGTACTCCATCGCCCAGTCGGCTATGCGCAGTTGCCGCGCGCTCAGGACGGGCACGCCGACCTTGCGCATCAGGTAGATCAGCTCCGTCTCCGCCGCCGGGTCAATGGTGATCGAGCCGACGTGCGCCTCGAAGACGATAGCCGCCGCCGTGGGCAGCTTCTTGCCGGCAAGCGCCTTCTTGAGCGCGGCGACCTTGTCGGCCGGCGTGCTGATCTTGGCGACCATCTTCTCGGAGTTCTCCCTGAGCCACTCGGCGAGCTTCTCCGACAGCTCCTGCACGGGCAGGTCCAGGTCCGCGTCGAGTTCCGCCTTGGCCAGTTGCGCGCCGAGGCGGCTGGTCTCCACGCTGATCGCCTTGCCCGTGATGTAGAGCTTCTCGTTGACCACGAAGGCCTGGCCCACGACGAGCACCTGCGCGCCGACCAGGCCGCCGATGCGCGTGGCCTGCTCCGGGTCAACGATCCCGGACGCGCCGAGCTTCATCTCCTCGAGGATGCCCTTCAGCTTCGTGCGCTCGACCAGCTCGAGGCCGTCCTCCATGGACATGAACACGGTGAGCAGGTCGCCGATCTTCGAGCCCAGGTCCACCGTTGCCTTGTCCTTGGTCTCGAAGTCCAGGACGGCCACGGTCAGGGGCTTCGCCTCGCCCTCGGCCGCCGCTTCCTGTGCGCGTGCGCCGCGGGCGCCCACGCCGAAGCACAAAGCCAACACGACACACGCCCCGAAGACTCGCATCTTGCTCGACATCTCGTCCCTCCCTTTAAGGGCTAATGCTGGTTCGTCAGGCCGATTCCCAGGTTCCCGAACATGGCGGCGAGCACGCGCTCCTGCGCCCCGCCGCCCTCCTCGGAGAGTGGCGTCTGCCAGAAGACCAGGCGGACGCCGTCCCGCTCAAGCTTAGCCACCAGGCCCCCTCCCATCAAATCGGTGAAATGCTCCTCGTCCGCCGCTGCGGCGATGGCGTGCACGTCCTCCCAATCGCCGGCGTCCGCCAGGGCGTGGACGTCCTCCGGCCGCACTCCGCCGAGCAGGGGGTGTGCGGCCCGCAGGCTGAACCCCCGAAGCGCGTCCGGCCGCGCCGGACAGAGGCGCAGCGCCGGCGGCGAAGCGTGCACGTCGCGCTCCCACCGGGCCCGGAGCAATCCGTTCAGGGCGCTCGCATCCTCTTCCGACAGGTGAAACAGGACGGCCGTCCCGCCGCCGCGCAGCAGGCCCGCCAGCAGCTCCTTCCCCCTGCCGGCCAGGAGCGAGCCGTCCCCGACGAGCGCGCCGCCTTCGCCCCCGGTCCCGGGCGCGAGCGCCGCGACCACCTCGCGCAGCCCGGAACCCCCGGCGAGTCGCACCGTGGCCTTACCGAGGGGCTCCACGGGCGAGAAGGCCCAGCGCACCATGTTGCCCAGGAGCACTTCGGCCACGGGCTCCTGCGGGAGCTTCTCCAGGACGGCCGGGGCGCAGTAGAGGACGCGGCCGGCGCCCCGGCGCACCTCGACGAGCAGCGCGAGCGGCTCCGGCCCCGGGCCGGCGTCCGCCAGGACCGTGCAGTTCCCCGACTCCGGCCAGGCGAGCGCCTGCCGCGCCACGACGCCGTCCGCAGCCCAGTCCGCCAGGTCGCCCGGCTCGAGGGTGTCGAACACCGGGTGCTCCGGGGCCAGCAGTCGCGCTGCCCGGAAAGCGCCCGGCTGGACGTTCTCCCCGGCACCTTCCAGCGGCAGCGGCGCGACCACGTCGCCGAGGCAGATCACCGTCGCGCCCCCCTCGACCCTTTCCATGAGGGCGGCGGTCAGGTCGGACCTGCGCCGTAGCTGCCGGTCGGCCACGAGGAAGAATGCCTCGCCCTGGAACGCCTGCACGGCGGCGCCCGAGGACAGGACGCGCCACCGAATCGGGATGGGCTGCGTGACGGCCTCCGGTTCCCGCCCGACGGCGACCAGGCCCACGGGCCGGTCCTCGTACGCGCGCGCCAGCCCGGCCAGGAGCACCGACGGAAACACGTCCAGCCGGCGCGACTCCTCGGCCAGCGCCCCCTGTCCCTCGAACAGGTGCACGGCAAAGGTCGTCGATACCCGCACCCGCACCTGCGGCAGGACGATCTCGATCTCCCTCTCGGCCGCTCCCCGCACGCCTTTTATCTCCCCCTGGAGCACGTCCCCGTCCAGGAGCACCGCCCAGACCAGCCGGAGCGTCTGGTCGGGCCCCACGTCCATCACCCGCACGACCGGCCTGATCGCCCGGCCGCCCCAGACGCGACGGGGCAGGCCGCTCACCTCGACGCCGGCGCCGTGCGCCATGCAGGGCGCGGCAAGCGCCAGGAGCAGCCACAATGTGCTGAAGCGTTTCAGGTCTGCCCCGCACTCGCCTGCGGCACGCGCTTCTCCAGCCGCGCCGCACTGAGGAACAACACGTAGCCCGCCGTTCCGATCCGCGCGTAGGCGGCCGGCGCGTCGCCGTCGTCGCCGACGCGCACCGTCCCGAAGAGCCTGACGGGCACCTCGCCGGCTCCTTGCGGCGCTATCTCGAGGTCCACCTGTACCAGGCCCGCTCCGCTCGCGGAGTAAGCGCAACGGTAGGCCAGCCGCCTCGCCTCCCCGCCGCCGCTCTCGGCGAGCCGGAAGTGCGCCTCGACGCCCGGCTTGATCATCAGCGCCGGCCCGGAGAGCGGCTTCACCCCCCCGCCCTCCGAGACTGCCGCGACGCGGATGTCCACCAGCACGGTCGGTCCGGCGGCTGCCGCCTCGGTCGGTCCGGCGTACCCGCGCACGCCCATCTCCGTCTGCCGACCGTCCTGGGCGAGCCATTCGAGCCCGCCCGCGAAGTAGTCATCCAGGGCCAGGAAGGCCGGGACGGGCTCGGAGCGCCACTCCTCCGGCCCGCCGGCATGGAGCATGGCCGCGGACGGCGCCGGGATCTCGATTCCGGCCGTCCCCTCGCCGCCCGCGGGCATCTCGACGCCGCGCCCCCGCACGTGCAGAAGGACCGCCAGCACCACGCACGCTGCCGCCAGCGCGCCTGTCGCAGCCCTGTAGAACGCCAGCCGCCGGGCCGCGCGCCCCCCGGCGCGCGACACAAGCGCGGGAAGCCTTGGGGCGGGCGCGGCAGGGGCCGCCACCCCCTCGATCGCCTCCTGCAAGGCCCGGCAGCGCCGCGCGTACTGCCTGCAGTCCGGGCACTGCGCCAGGTGCGCCTCCAGCGCGGGCGCCTCTTCCGCCGGCAACTCGCCGTCCATCTGCCGGGATACCAGTGTTCGCGCCTCGTCGCACTTCATCGTCGTTTCACCTCTCAGTCCAGGTACGGCGCCAACCTCCCCAACAGCTTCCGCCTGGCCTCCGCCATTCGCCAGGCCAGCGTGCCCTCGGGACACTCCAGCACCGCGGCCGCCTCGGCGTAGGACCGGCCCTCGAGCGCCACCAGCACGAAGGCCGCCCGCTGCTCCACGGGCAGCTCGGGCAGGGCCTTCTGAAGCTCCGCCCGCAGCTCGTGGAACTCCGCCCGCTCGGCCGGATCGCCGACCGCGCCCCCGTCCGTCCACTCCGCCAGTGCGCCCCGGCCCGGCTCCTCCGCACTCCGCCCGGCGCGTCGCCCGCGCCCCGCGACGACGCTCAACACTATCCGGAAAAACCACGTCCCGAAGCGCGCCCGCCCGTCGAACTCGCCTATCCCCTCGAAAGCCCTCAGCCACGCCTCTTGAAGCACGTCCGCCGCATCCGCATGGCAGCCCGTCAGCCGGCGGGCGAACGCGTAGGCCCGGTCGTTCAGCGCGCGGCACAGCTCGCCGAAGGCCCGCCCGTCCCCCGCCTTCGCCGACCTTACCAGCAGAAGCTCGCGCTCCCTATCCAAAGGTGTGCCCTCGGCTTATGACAGCCCTGCCGCGCGCCCTCAGCCCGCCAGGCGCCCCCCCGGACGCTTCTCGCGGGCCCCGGGCCCTCTGACACCGCACCTGGGCGGACCGCTCCGCAGGGGATTATCCACCCGCGCTCGCGCCCCGTCAATCCCGCCGGCCGCCGCCCACGGCCCCTCACGGCCCCCGGACGCCCGCCGGCCCACGCGACGCCTGCACCTGAGCAAAACGGGCGGGGCCGCCCTCGCGGGCAAGCTCTCGCCCGCCCGGTCCCGGATGACAGCGTTGGATACCTTTGGGGTTGGATATCGTAACTCCTTTGCAGATAGATACATAGCGCCGGGGTCGGAGCACTCGGAGCACGGCGGAGGGAAAGCCGTTTGCCGTCCCCTTCGGCCATCGCCGCCCCGACCCCACGTCTGCGCGGCATACCCGGGGCGGGACGACCCCGCCCATAGCCCACGCCCCATCCGGCCGCTGAAACCCATGCCTGGCATTCGCTGTGATCCTTCTTGCGCGACAGGAAACGGCTTCCCGTCGCCCACCAATTACTTAGATGCAAAAACCGCCATTTCACTTGGGTGGAAAATCGAAAAAGGGCGACAAAGGGCCGGAGGCTTTTCGCCTCCGGCGCCCACCGTCGCCCGGCCACCTGCCGTGAGCTTGCCTGTCCCGAGCGCAGCCGAGGGCTCGAAGGGTTGCCGTACCTCAAGCCTCCGGCCTCCCGCCTGCGTGCCGTCTGTATCGCCTTTGTGGCCGTTCCTTCATACTTCAGATTTCTGCCTTCTGACTTCCGGCGCGGGGCGACGCAGTCGCTCCGCGCCGGCTGTCATCCCCCCTGTCAGACGGCCATGCCGGCCGGACGCCGCGTCCGCTCCCGCGCGACATACGTCCCTCCCAGCCGGACGCAGCCCGCCGGCGGACCAGGCCGCCTTGTGACCCGTTGCCGCACCTGCCGCGCCGCCCCGGCAGGGCGGCTTCATTCGCGTCTATATTATTTGTGGCCGCGCCTGCTGTTCAGTGGAAGCAGCACCGTCCTTCGGTTGGCCGGGCGCGTGCAGCGGGCCTTGCCTTTGTGGCATGTGCTGGCCTTCGGCGGAAGCAGCACCGTCCTTTCGTTGGTGGGGTGCCGCGTGTGGCGTGGCTGGTATTTATGGCCGTTCTCGCTTGAGGGGGTGGCGGCAGCGGGTTCGGATTGCGCGGTGGCGCGCGGCGCCGTTGCCGTACCTCGCGCGCGCCGTACGGCGGGCAAACCTCGCGACCGATGCCCCAAGCCTGCCGTTATGGACATTATTGTGATACTCGCTAAAGTGGGAGGCGGCGGGTCTTGAGGAGCTGGTGGCGGCGCGGCGGGAGCGCCGTGGCTTGACATTGTGGCGCGGGCTGGCAATCAGTGAGAGCAGCAGCCTCCTTTGGGGGTAGGGGGGAGTAGCACCGTCCTTTGGCTGGCGGTGTCGCACGTGCCGTGCCGTACCTCAGGCCTCAAGTCTCCAGTCTCAAGCCTGTCGTTCTTGCCTTTATGGCGCCCAATGGGAGTCAGTGGGAGTAGCAGGGCGCTTTCGGAGGGGGGCGCGTTCCCCGGTTCGTCGGCCGCCTGCCCTGAGTCCGCCGCCCGGCGGATCGAAGGATGGCCGTACCTGCCGTCTACAGTCTCCGGTCTCCGGTCTGCATATCGTCTGTGGCATCGCCTAGCGTTCAGTGGGAGTAGCAGGGCGCTTTCGGAGGGGGGCGCGTTCCCCGGTTCGTCGGCCGCCTGCCCTGAGTCCGCCGCCCGGCGGATCGAAGGATGGCCGTACCTCCCGTCTACAGTCTCCGGTCTCCGGTCTGCATATCCCCTGTGGCATCGCCTGGGATTCAGTGGATGGAGCCGTGGGTTGACTTCGTCGGCGCGGTGGGGAGGGCGGAGTTTCTCGTTGCTGGGTGCTTGTTGATTGTTGCAGGTGCCTGGGTGGGTGACCGTTCGATGTCGTTCACTGTGAACTGTCAACTTGCTTTGTAGAAAGCACGCGGTCTCGGCCCTCTCACTGGGTAGAGCCGGGCGTCTCGCCCGGCGTCCGGGCTGCGGCCGTTGCGGTTGGAACCTACGATGTGTACTCGGCCCTGACTTGTTCGCGGTAGGTGATCACTTCCTCCAGATGCTTCTTGACCTCGGCATCGGCCGCGGCGTCATTGGGACCGTAGTACGCGGGCATATCATTGACTATGCGAACCACATCCTCCACGTACTCGCATACATTGTCTTCACCCCGGTGGAACTCGACCACGAGACTCAGCATCGTGTGGCCGCCACCTCGCTGATAGACGTACGCACCACGGTGCTTGTGACTCCAACCGTTCGCCCGTGCTGGAGGGATGATTATCGACTTGGCCACTTCCACAGCCACTCTTTCCGTCTGGTTGATTCTGTCGTATTCCGTCGTGCCATGCCGGGACATGACTGCATCGCGGATCGACTCGTGGTCTGCCACATTGGCGTCGAACCGCTCTCTGAACTCTGCACGCACGGCGGCGTCAGCCGAATTCACGGGAGTGGTTAGCAACAAGAGAAAGTCCTCCGCCGCCAACTGTAGCTCAAAGAGCCGGCAAAACGCCAGGTACAGATCATTGGCCTCCAGACGGGGAGCGACTAAACTGCCGTAGGGATCGAAATTCACAACATCGAAGGGGAAGCACTCGCCCAGCCTCTGTGCATTGCGCTTGATGTTAAGTAGCCGTCGGAGTTGCTTATCCCTGACTTCACCGTCGGGGGGTACGGCCAAAGTCTCCGGGGTGTCCTGGAACGTGAGGATGTCTTCAAGCCGACCTACAATCAGAGCATCACCGACGGGTGGGCGCACAAGCCGGCGAATCTCTACAGCCTCGTCCTCGCGCGCTTCGCAAACGATGACCCCTGGCAAGCACCCTCTCCGATCGCGTTGCAGTATGCCTTCCATCTCCAACATGAAAACGTCGATCGCTTGCTTGGCGCAGAGGGTGAAATACTTCAGCGGACGGCGATTCTTCGTGCGCTCCTTCTGGTCCTTACAGGCTGGCAACCAACCCCGGTATCTGACACAATGCTTCGGAACGTCCTGGTCATAATCGATGGGGCTCATACCAGCTCGTCCAGGATTCTGCGCAGGAGATCATAGAACGCTTCGCGCTGTTGGACTTGGCCTTTGGCGGTTCGCAACGCCGTATGGTACGCGACCATAGCGGCACTCAAGACCTGACGTGCTTTCTTTTTCCGCAGTGGTTTGGCCGCTGTGTTGATGATGATCTGGCTCTTCTCTTCGTCCACCACCACGATCGGCTGGTCTCCATCAAGTTCTCGCTGCTGGAGCTCCAGGGTCCCACCCGAACGCTCCCTGATGATGCCGCGAAGGGCTTCGCGCATACCTCTCTCCGTTTGCTCACGCCGTTCGGCACGAAGCGCAGCAGCGATCCGCTCAATATCCTGGAAGACAGGACTCAGGTTCTTATGGACTTCGGCCTGGAGGCTCTTGAAATGTTCGTCGTGCTCGTTGAAGCTATCGCGGTCGATATTCAGGGCCCGCTCCAGCCCAATGTCCACGAAGATCTCGCCCGATACCCAACGGCTTCGGATCGTATCAATCTGTTCTGTGAACCTAAGATACGTACTGTCATAGCCGCCAATGCCCACATTGCGTAGCCGTATCTGCACACCGTTCAGGTCAAATGGGCGCACTGCAGTCAGTTGTGCGAAAAGATACCCCGAAAACGCCAGGCGCGTCTCAAAGACCTCATTGTCGAACTCAATGAAGTACAGGCGGGATCGAGGGCCTCTCTCTGTCGGCAAATGGACGATCCGCTTCAGGTCTATGCCGTCAAACGCAACCCGGAAGTTGTACGCGCAAAGCTGCTCTTGGCGGTTCTGGAGGAACTCATGGGCTCGCCGGAACTCCGGTGTATTCTTGTCAGCCG
>Ga0180431_10006124_pt1 | contig 14375 bp, 17 predicted proteins | sample SS_ome_11_FD_132459 | JGI IMG/M metagenome (GOLD analysis project Ga0180431, IMG submission 132459) | Hypersaline lake sediment archaeal communities from the Salton Sea, California, USA - SS_1_MS_1 metaG | ecosystem: Environmental > Aquatic > Non-marine Saline and Alkaline > Hypersaline >... | reverse complement strand
GGCGCATGCGAAGAAACACTCCCAGCAATACGAGGAGTCCCGCCCGAGTTCTCATCAACGTGGGTATGGCCGGCGCTGGCAGAGAATCCGCCGGATCATCCTGCGCCGCGATCCCATATGCAAAATTTGCGGTCGGGCCCCTTCCACCGAAGTCGACCACATCATCCCCCGGGAAGCTGGCGGCACCGATGACCCGGACAACCTGCAGGGCGCCTGCAAGCCCTGTCACTCCCGCAAGACCGCCCAGGAGGACGGACGCTGGGGAGGGGGGGGTGCTATCGCTCAGGGGGCGCGAAGCGGCGACCGGCCGGTCAGTCTCGCGCACACCCCCGGGGGTTAGGGGAGGGGGGGGGTAAAATTCGATGGGGGCTCAAACTGGACCAGCACCAAAGCCACCCGAACTCGGCGTCGTCGATGGAGGGAAGACGGTTCCCTTCCGGCATGCGCAGCCGCGCATCGAGATCCCGAGCTGTCCGAACTGGCTCGGCCGGGAAGCCAAGCGCGAGTGGAAGCGGATCACTCCCTACCTCGAACAGCTCGGTCTCATTACCCAGATCGACCGGTCCGGCCTGGCCGCCTACTGCCAGGCATACGACCGCTGGTACAAGGCCGAGCGCGCTCTCACCAGGGCTCGCTCCTACACCTTCAAGATGCCGTCCGGATATGTGGGGATCCGGCCGGAAGTGTCGATCGCCCAGAAGGCGATCGCTCAGATGATTTCACTCTGCAGGGAATTCGGTCTCACGCCTTCGGCCCGCGGCCGGATCCAGGTCCCGGAAGGGACCGGGGAATCGCTCGATGACCTCCTCGGCTGAGAAGAAATCCCGGAGAAGTCAGACCCGGAAGAAGCCGGGGATTTGGAGAAAGATCCCGACTCCGGAGGAACGGAAGGCCTGGCGGGCCGCCGGTGTTCCGGATGAGGTCATTCTCCCGGGCATCATCGGACCGGGTTGTTACTACGACGCCGAAGCGGCGGAACGAACGGTCAGGTTCTTCGCGCGGATACTGGTCCACACTGATGGCCGGATGTGGGCGGGCAAGCCGTTCATCCTCGAGGACTGGCAGGCGAACGAGATCATCCGGCCCCTGTTCGGGATGATGCGGCCGGATGGCACCCGGATGTACCGGATCGGGTATATCGAGATACCGAGGAAGAATGGTAAGTCACCCCTGGCCGGCGGCGTTGCTCTGAAACTCCTGGTCGACGATGGTGAGCCGGGTGCGAAAGTCTACGGTGCCGCCCAGGACCGGGACCAGGCCTCCCAGGTGTTCAACTACGCCGCTGATATGGTTCGGCTCTCGTATCCCCTCGATAAGATTCTGCGTCTGAGAATCATCGATTCCCGAAAACGAATATTCCACGATGCCAGCCGGAGCGAGTATCGGGCAATTCCTGCCGACGCCGCTGGCGCCCATGGATTCAATTCCAGTGGCTGGGTATTTGATGAATTCCACACCCAGAAGACACGGGATCTCTTTGATGTTTTGAGAACCGGTGGCGGAGCCCGTGAGCAGCCCCTGGGTGTCATCATCACCACGGCCGGATTCGATCGAACCTCGATCTGCTGGGAGATCCATAACAAGGCGACGAAGATCTACCGCGGGATCATCGAGGATCCCAGCTTCTTCTGCTTCCTCCGGGGAATCAAAGCCCAGGACGAACTCGATTCGGATGAAGAGGCTGCCGACTGGCTGGATGAGGAGATCTGGCACCTGGTCAATCCCGCCCTCCGGACTTTCCGCAAGCTGGATGAGATGCGGGATGAGGCCCGGGCCGCGATCGATCTGCCGGCTCAACAACTCAGCTTCCGCCAGCTGTACCTCTGCGAATGGACATCATCCGATTCCCGGTTTCTGCCGATGGACCGGTGGGACAAGTGCGATCGGGAGGTTGTCGAGGAGGATCTCGAGGGTCGAACAGCATACGGAGGCCTCGACCTTGCTTCGGTAGACGATATCGCAGCCTGGATCCTCTACTTCCCCGGTGAGGATCCCGGAGATGTCGGGGATGTTGTCTGCCGGTTCTTCGTGCCTAAGGAGAATATCCGGCTTCGCTCGGAACGGGATGGTGTCAACTACGCCCTCTGGGAGAAGAAGGGACTGATCATCCCCACGCCCGGGAACCGGATCGATTTCGGATACATCAAGCAGAAGATCTTCGAGGACGGCGAGCGCTTCAACATCAAGGAGATCGCCTTCGATCGCTGGGGTGCGGAACAGATCACCCAGGAGCTCGACGCCGAAGGATTCACGGTCGTTCCTGCCGGGCAGGGGTACAAGGATATGAGCTCTCCCACCAAGGAGCTGCTCGGTCTGGTTCTCGCCGGCCAGCTCGCCCATGGTGGAAATCCGGTCCTGCGCTGGATGGCCGACAACCTGGTCGTCCGGCGGGATCCCGCCGAGAACTACAAACCCGACAAAGAGAAGAGCCAGGAGAAGATCGACGGCATCGTCGCTCTGATCATGGCGATCGGTCGTTCGATCCGGCACAAGGACACCACGAGCGTCTACGAGACGCGGGGGATTCGTGAGGTATGACTGTCGATTCCAGAAAAGGTCTGCTCCGCCGGATCGGTGATCTCTTCTGGAGTGCGGAGATCTCCTCGCGCCTGGCTCAGGAAGCACGAGATCGAGCAGCCGGTCGGGTGACGACTCTCTCGAAGGGTGATGACTGGCTCATCGAGGCCCTGGGGGGCGGATCGAAGACGAAGTCCGGTATCACGATCAGCCAGTCCACTGCTCTCAATATCTCGACCGTCTTCGCCTGCATTCGGGTGATCTCGGAAACCTGCGGGATGCTCCCGCTGATTCTCTTCGAGCGTCTGAAACCTCGCGGTCGTCAGCGGGCTGAGGATCACGATCTGTATGAGACCTTACATGACGAACCGAATCCCGAGATGACATCTCAGACGTTCGTTGAGACTGTGACCGGTCATGTGGCCAGCTGGGGCAACGGGTACGCTGAGATCGAATTGAACGGATATGGGAAGATCAAACATCTCTGGCCGATCCCGCCGAATATTGTCACTCCATTCCGGGACGAGAAAGACGGCAAGATCAAGTACCGGATCTGGCTCAAGTGGGAGGGCAGGTTCATCACTCTGCCGGCCGAGTCGATCTTCCATATCCCGGGATTCTCCTTCGATGGGCTGGTGGGATACTCACCGGTCCGGCTGGCACGGGAGTCACTCGGTCTCACCAAGGCGACAGAGGAATTCGGAGCCCGGTTCTATGAGGAAGGGACTCACCTGGGTGGTTTTCTTCAGCACCCTGGTGAGCTTTCCGACCAGGCATATAACCGCCTGAAGGAGGACATCGAAGAGAAGAAAGGCCTTACACACGCCCACCGGCTCAAGATCCTCGAGGAGGGCATGAAGTATGAGCAGGTCGGGATCCCTCCGAATGAGGCTCAATTCCTCGACACCCGGAACTTCCAGGTCCGCGAAATATGCCGCTGGTTCCGGATGAAACCCCACAAGGTTGGGGACCTCCAGGATGCCAACTACAGCAACATCGAGCACGAGGGGCTGGATTTCCGAACCGACACAATGGGCCCCTGGTTCCGGCGCTGGTCCCAGGCGGTTCGCTGGAAGCTGCTCAGGGGGGATGAGAAGAGACGATATTATGCCGAATTCCTCGATGCAGCACTTCTGCGCGGTGACATCAAGAGCAGGTACGAAGCTTACCAGGTTGGCCGGCATTCCGGCTGGCTCACCACCAACGATATCCGCGAGATCGAGAACCTGAATCCGGTCGGGCCCGAGGGAGACATCCTCACTGTTCAGGTCTCGATGGTCGACCTCAAGGACCTGCTGACCGCCGACCCCGCCGCCGATGATGATGACGGATCCCGCAGTCTGGAGAGCCGGGATGATATCCGGCGCCAGGTCCGGTCGGGAGCCCGGGCCCGCCTGCAGCTGATCAAGGCCTACCGCAAACTCTTTCTCAACGCGGCGGAGCGGATCGTAGGGGCTGAGGTCAAGGATGTCCGCCGGGCTGCCCGCAAGCATCTGCAGGAACGCGATGCCGACGAATTCGAAGAGTGGATCCGGGATTTCTACGAGCGCCATCCCGAGATCGTCTCGAAGCGGTTCGCACCGGTCCTCGAATCACTCTCCGAAGCCCTCACACCTGTTGCCGCTGAAGAGATCGGTGAAGAAGAGGATGAGGCTCTGCGGGATGCCATCCATGAGATCATCGATGCCTATCTGGAGCGTCTGGCCGGCTGGCATTCATCGAGCAGCCGCGGCCAGTTGATCCAGGTGATGCGGGATGCAATCGACGCCGGCGAGGATCCGCTCGATGCGGTCGAGGGAAGACTGAACGAGTGGGAGGAAAAGAGGGCGTCGAAGATTGCCGACTGGCGATCGAAGGAAGCCGGCGGAGCGATCGCCACCGAAACATGGGCTTTCCTGGGAATCAGGAAGATCACCTGGCATGCCTCGGGAGCGAGCACCTGTCCCTACTGCCTCAAACTCGACGGCAAGACAGTCGGGATCACCCAGGGCTTCCTGGAAAAGGATGAAGAACTGGTGCCGGATGACGGGAAGGCCCCGCTCAAGCCGGCTACGAGAATCCGTCACAACCCGCTGCATGACGGGTGTGACTGCTGGACGACTCCGGTGATTTGAGGAGGGATACCGATGCTGACCAAACCACTGTTCGATGAACGCGGCTTCGAACGTCGCTGGGTGCCGGGTGAGGTTCGCCTGGTTGAGGGTGCCGATGGGAAGCCGCGGATCGAAGGATATGCAGCACTCTTCAATGTCTGGAGCGAGGACCTTGGAGGTTTCCGGGAGATCGTCCGGCCAGGCACATTCGACGAGACGGTCGAGATCGACGACATCCGGGCGCTGAAAAACCACGATGTAAACCTTCTGCTGGGCCGGAACAAATCTGACACCCTCGAGCTCGCGAACGATGAGACAGGCCTCTACTACCGGATCGCACCGGGCAATCAGTCCTACACGACCGATCTGATCGAATCGATCGAGCGGGGAGATTGCGATCAGTCGAGCTTCGGTTTCCGGACTCTCTCGGACCGCTGGGGGACCGAAGAGGAAGAGCACATTCGCGAGCTGCTCAAGGTGAAGCTCTACGATGTCTCGCCGGTGACCTTTGCTGCCTATCCCCAGACCAGTGTTGCCGTACGAGATCTCTTCGGTCAGCGGGGAGTCTGCTGGGATGGGCTCTGCAGTGTCATGGTCAGGTCCGGCCGCGGTCTCCCGCTCAATGAGCAGGATCAAGAGATTCTCCAGAGATCAATCACCGTTCTCGATGGCCTCAGGACTCAGCCGGACGCCGGACAGGAGCTCCAGGTCCTGGCTGAGCGGGCCCATGGTCTCCTCACCTCAGGGGAGGTGAAGGATCCAGACAGCCGCAAGGCGATCGAGATCGTTACCCGAACACTCATTCCCTTCCTCCCTTCGGATCTGCAGGCGCCAGAGCCGGATGAGCGAAGCGCAGAGGATGTTGACCAGGAGCGTGACATCCTCCAACGCCGCCTGGAGGTCGAGGAAAACTCAGTCATCTGACAACGATCCAACTCGAAGGGAGTGGATGATGACACGACTCGAAAGAATGCTCGAGCAGCACGCGAAACTCGTGAGGACGAATCGCGAGCTTCTCGATAGCGCGACGGATGATCAGGGGAATACCCGGGCTCTGTCGCAGGATGAACGGGACGAGTTCGAGGGCAACATGGCCACGATCAAGGAGCTCTCCCAGGACATCACGAACCTCCGGGCCCTCGAGGAGGAGGAAGCTCGCATGGAGGCCGGCGAGGGCCGACAGGTCACCGTCCCGCCGGCCGGGCAAGTCGGTGAGACCCGCGAGGAAGAGATCCCGTTCGAGAACCTCGGTGAGTTCGTCCGTACGCTGCGCTGGGGTCCTGAGACGCCCGAGGAACGGGAGTTCCAGATGACCACCGGTGCGTCCGGCGGGATCCTCGTACCCACTCAGCTGGGTACCGACATTCTCATGGTCGATCCGGAGGAGGCGATCGTGCGGCCGCGGGCATTCGTGATTCCTGCCGGCGATCCGCCCGATGCCAAGATCACGTTCCCGGCCCTGAAACAGGGATCGGCGGGTGTGCTCGGTGGGGCCACGCTGGAGTGGATTGCCGAGGGTGGCGACAAGCCCGAGACGGATGCCGAGCTCGAGGAGATCTCTCTCAGTCCCGAAGAACTCGCCGGTCACGTGGTGGTGACGGACAGGCTCCTGCGCAACACCGAGGCGGCCACGCCCTTTATCACCAAGCTGCTCCGCGGTGCGTCGACCAACGGTGAGGAGTATGCCTTCATCCGCGGTGATGGAGTCGGTAAGCCCAAGGGTACGCTGGGTGCGAACTGCAAGCTCAACGTGGCCAGGAACACCGCCACTGACGTGAAGTTTGCGGATATCGCAGGCATGCTGGCGCTGCTCTTCCCCGAATCCTGGGGTAAGGCTCTCTGGCTCGCGAACGTCACCACCCTGCCGAAGCTCGTGCGCCTGGCCGATGATGCCGGCAATTCCATCTTCATCGCTGGTGATGCGACGAAGGGGATCCCCGCGACGCTGTTCGGGATCCCGATCAAGTTCACGGGCAAGACCCCGCCGCTGGGTACCGAAGGCGACCTCATGCTGGTCGATTTCAGCTACTACATCGTCAAGGACGGCAGCGGTCCGTACATCTCTGCCTCCGAGCATGTCTACTTCAAGAAGAACAAGACGGTGGTGAAGATCTACCGGAACGTCGACGGAGACTGGTGGGTGAAGGAGCCGCTGCTGCTCGAGGACGGATCCACCGAGGTGAGCCCCGTCGTCGTGCTGAAGTAGGACCGGATCCGGATCAACGGGGGAGGGATCATTCCCTCTCCCGGACCCGGGAGGCAAGGAATTCTGACGGAGGAGTACTGAAATGCAGAGACTCATCGAAGGGCAGAAGGCTGACATCGGTCTCGTCGGCCAGTCCCTCGCCAACACGAATGCGACCGGTCGCTACTACAGCATGGCGGATTACCGGGCCGCACTCTTCATCGTGATCGCCGGCGCGATCGCGGCCACGAAGACGGTCGTCCTCGAGCTGTTGCAGGCGACTGACAGAGACGGGACCGGTGCCAAGGCCATTACCGGTGCCTCGGCCACCATCACGGCGAACACCCTGGTCACGGTGGCCACGGTGGACCTCACCAGCGTGGCGAATACCGACGTGGTGACGATCAATGGTCTCGCCTTCACCAAGGCGGCCGCGACCGACGCCACGGCCCGGGAATTCGCCGACGCCGCCGGCCTGGTCACCTGTGTGAACCATGCCACCTATGGTGTCCCCGGGGTCGATGCCTCGGCCGCCGGTGCCGTCGTGACCCTGGTCGCAGACGAGGCCGGCGAGAAGGTGATTACGGTCGCCAAGACCGAGAACGCCGGGACCATCACGCTGGCGACCACCCACGCGGTGGCATACGTGGAGATCGACCAGAGTCAGCTCGATCTGGCGAACGATTTCACCCATGTGGCCGCGAAGGTCACCACGACCGGTACCACCATCTGCGCGGTGCTCTGTGAGAGGGGTGAAGCGCGCAGGACTCCGACTCAGCAGGTGGGTGCCTCGGCAGTCGTCTGATCGGTCGGGGAGGTAGCAGCAAGCGAACGGTACGAACCAGGGGGGAGGGATCATCCCTCCCCCCGCCACTACCGGAGACACTCATGCCAGTCAGGAAGAGGAATGTCATCTACCTCGGCGCGGAGGTCGAGATGGAAGAGAAGCGGGCCCAGCGCCTGGTCGAGCGGGGCGAGGCTGTCTATGCCGAGACGGTGAAGAAGTCGGCACCGCCCAAGGCCGCGAAGAAGGGCGCCCCGGAGACGGCGACCACCGGTCCGGACGAGACCAGGGAGAAGCCGGCGGCGAAGAAGACTGCGAAGAAGAAGCCGGCGGCGAAGAAGACTGCGAAGAAGAAGCCGGCGGCGAAGAAGTAGCGGATCCCGATGCACTGGATTCGAACGACAGAGCCGGCTGCCCTGCCGACGACAACGGCCGCTGCGATCGACTTCGCCAACATCATCGAGGATGGAGCGGAGACGAAAGTCGAGATCTTCATCAAGGCGGCGGTGAACTGGATCGAGAACGAATGCCGGCGGGCGATCATGCCACAGACCTGGAAGCTCTTCATGGATGACTGGCCGGAGGACGACATCATCTGGGTTCCCCGGCCGCGGCTTCGACAGGTTGATTCGCTCACCTACGTCGACACCGATGGAGATCTCCAGACTCTCGATGCCTCGAAGTACCAGGTGGATACCAACACTGAACCCGGCCGGATCAAGCCAGCCTACGGGGAAACCTGGCCTTCGGTTCGAGATCAGTTCAACCCGATCACGGTTACGTTCCAGAACGGGTGGGCGGATGCCGATTCGGTTCCCGAAGACATCGTGCTCGGTATCTGGCTGCTGGTCTCTCACTGGTATGAGAACCGGGAGCCGGTGATCGTCGGGACGATTTCCAGTGAGCTCGAGTTCGCTCTCAAAGCGCTCGTCTCTCCCTACAGGATCCACCGTTTCGATTACTGACCGGGAGGTTCAGATGGCGGAGAAAAAAACAGTCAAGGCCCGGGTCATCAGGGACTTCCTCGAACGGGTGTACCCGGGCGAGGAGATCATGGTGAGTCCAGCCCGAGCCGCACTACTCGAGGAAGAAGGTCGCATCGAAATCCTGCCGGATCCGAAACCTGCCCGCTCGAGCGGGAAGGGCAAGGACTCGAAGGAGACCGAGAAGAAGAGCTCCGACTGAGTCGGGGCGCAGCTGCGGAGGCGGTAACAGGAAATGGCACGAGAACTGAAAACGCCGCAAAGCCTGAGTTCGGCCGGCGTGGAGCCGACGTTCACGGCCGCGGTCGCAGATGGCCATAAGATCCCGAACAACGGGCGGATGATCCTCTATGTCAAGAATGACGATGCGTCGAGCAAGACGATCACCGTCCAGACCCCGGGCAGTGTCGATGGCCTGGCGATTCCCGATCGGACTGTTGCAGTCCCGGCCGGCGAAGAACGTGTGATCGGGCCCCTCGACACAGGGACCTACAACATGCGGGACGGTGCCGCGGCCGCGACGGAACGGGAGATGGTTTACGTCGATTACTCGGCGGTGACCAGCGTCACGATCGCAGCTCTGAAGATCGCCTGAGCCGGTGGCGGTCAAGAGACCGCGTGTCGGACAGCTCCGGCACCGGGTGATAGTCCGCCGCAACCGGAAGATCTCTGACGGCCGCGGCGGGTACAATACGCTCCCTGAGGACGTGATCGCATCATATCCCGTCCGGATCGAAGAGCTATCCGGGCGGGAGCTCGCCGAGTTCCAGACGCGGTCGACGAAGATCACGACCCTGATCCAGGGGCGGTTTCACCCGGATATCACTGAGGCCTGCTGGATCGAACACGGCGAGAAGACCTACGAGATTGAGCAGGCAATCGATTGGGAAGAACGGCATGTCTGGCTCGACATCCTGGCCGTGCAGAGGCGCTGATGCTCAAGAGCAGGATCAAAGAAGCGAAGAGAGAGCTCGATCGCACCCTGCGCCGGAATCTGCGCCGAGCCGGCAAGATCTGGCGGGAGGAGGCCCAGGAGATGCTCTCACACCCGGGGATGGGTACACCGAGCAGCCCGGGGGCGCCGCCGCATATGCAGAGGGGAGTACTCAAGGATTCTCTGGTCGACAAGGTCAGCCGGGATGATAACGGGCAGCTTGGATCCGAGCTCGGATCCACACAGTGGTGGGCCCGATTGCCGGAGAAGGGAACGGTGAAAATGGAACCCCGACCCTATGTCGTGCCGGCCATGAGACGGAAGAGACAGGAGATCCATGAAGCCCTGTCGGAGCCGATGAACTGATGAGTGCCTACGTCGGCATCTACGACACCCTGGCTCAGGACACCGATCTCGCCGGGATGCTCGCCACTGACCATGAAGGAAATCCGGCAATCTACTCGACCTGGGGACTGAGGAACCGAGAGCGGCCGTACATCGTCCTGCGGATCCGGTTCTGGCCGACAACCACGCCGGCGGTCCGGGTGGTCGATCTGTCTGTCGACATCTTCACCGGCGGAGAGAGCAATGAGCTCGCCGAGGCGATCCGGGACCGGGTCACTGCTCTGCTCAACATGAAGACGATCGCGGCTGATGAGGCAGGTTCGGCCGGGATCCGGGTCAGGCTCGAGGATGACGGGGAGGTCCCGGAGCCGACCGAAAACGTCGTTCACTGGAATGTCACCTTCAGCGGGCGGTTCGGCCCGCAGCGGATCATTGAAAACCTCGTAACGTAAGGAGCCACTGCAATGCCCGAAGTCCATGGAATCACTGCAAACACGACCAAGCGGTACCTGGTCGACGAGGGAGCGGTTTACCTCGACTACGGAGAGGGGACCGAGCTGCTGCTGGGTGCCACCCGCGGCGGAAACCGCTTTATGGTCGAACAGGAAGTCCGGGAGATGGAAGTCGCCGGCGCGAAGGGCCCGGTGAAGGGTGGATCCCGTGTCGTCCGCTCGGTTCCCAAGATCGTGGCGAACATGCTGGAGATCACAACCGAGGCGATCAAGCGCTCCCTGCCGGGTGCCGATGTCGATGCGATCACGAACTACGACAAGATCACCCGGGATCGGGAGATCGCACTCTCCGATCACCTGGTCAACGTCGCCCTGGTCGGTCGGGTGAGTGGATCCGCGAATCCGGCGATCTTCATCATCAAGAATCCCCTCGGCGGGGAGGGCGGTCTCACTATCCAGATGTCGGACAAGGATGAGGGAGTCATCGAGATCACCTTCACCGGTCACTATGACCCGACCGATATGGACACCGAGCCCTGGGAGATCCGCTACCCGGACGACGTTTGATCATGATCTGAACCCTCGGGGATCCCCCGAGAGGAAGTGAAGGAGGGTTCATTGTGAGCTCAGCAACAACACCAGCTGTTCGTCGGCTTCAGACCAGGGATCTCTTCGTCCTGGCGAGGATCATCTCGAAGTCGACCGATGAGCTGCAGGAACGCATCGAGGGTGTTCTGAACCGAAAGCTCGAAAGGGACCAGGAAGCAATCCTGCTCGGTCTGGTCGTCTTCGAATCGGGAATTCGCCAGGCAGCGACGGAGCTGCAGGGCTGGCTCGCATCCATGGCGGATCCCGAACTCTCGGAGGAGGATTTCGGACAGCTGCCGCTCGATGCACCCCTTGAGATGGTCGAAAAGATCATGGAGCAGGAGCAGGAGTCCCTGCCGGGTTTTTTAGTGAAACTGCAGGCCCTCATGGCGAAAGGGCAATCGCTCTTCTCTGTGACCTCATCTTCCAGCGGTACGGATGGACACCCGATTACCTCGAGCGACTCCCCGCCGGACGATTCTGGCAACTGATCGAAACAATCCGGGAGGTCCGGAAAGAGGAGGAGAGAACACGGTTCATTGAGGGCAGCTGGATCGCCTGGCAGATCGGCGCCGGCCCTGACACGACGTTCCTGGAATACCTCCGGCATCTCCGGCTCCTGGATGCCGGCCCGGGATCCGGGACGTTGGAGCGGCAGATAGAGATCGATCGCGCCCGCCAGGCGGCGGCTGACATCGTTGCAAAGGACAAGCTGCGGAGGCAGCCTGACTGATGGCATTCGAGCTATTTCACCTGCTGGGGAGAATCTCCTACGACGGAGATAAAGAGGTCGTCGAGAGTCTCGACAAGACCGACCGCCTCCTGGTGCAGGTTGATCGGCAGTTCAGGAAGCTCGAGAAGACTGCTGCCCCGATCGGGCGTCGGATCGGGCGATCATTCAGTGCTGTTGGCCGGCAGCTTGTCAGCCTGAAAGCGGCTGCCGCCGGCGTCGGGACAGGCCTGCTGATCAAGGGCTTCATCGGTGCCAGTGCCAGTGCAGAGAATTACCGCACCCGCCTCACCCGCATCCTCGGATCCCAGGAAGAGGCGAATCGTCTCTTCGCCGATATGTCGGATCTCGCCGGCCGGGTGCCCTTCGAGTACGAGAAGATCATGGATTCGGCCACATCCCTGGCCGCGGTCATGGAAGAAGGCCGGGAAGAAGTCAACAAGTGGATGCCGGTCATTCTCGATCTCTCAGCCACGTCCGGCCTCGCACTCGATGAAGCCACTGCGAACTTCATTCGGATGTATTCCTCCGGGGCCGCTTCGGCCGATATGTTCCGCGAGCGTGGGATCCTCAACATGCTCGGTTTCAAGAACGGTGTTTCGTATACGGCCGAGGAGACGCGGAAGAAACTCTGGGAGGAGTGGGAAAAGGTAGACTCCCGGTTCCGCAATGCCACCATCGATATGGCCGATGACTGGGAAGGCCTGACCTCGATGATGGGGGACAGGTGGTTTCAGTTTCGGGAGAGGGTCGGCCGGGCGGGGCTCTTCGATGCCGCGAAGCAGGCCATCCAGGGAGTTCTGGACAAACTCGAAGAACTCGATGAAGCCGGCGATCTGGATCGATTCGCCGAGAAGGTGTCAGATACCATTCTGGAGGCAGCTGCCGGAGTCGGCGGCCTGCTGGCCGGGCTGGGAAAGACGATCAACTTCGTCTCCTCCAATCCCCTGATCGCTGAGTATGGACTCATCGGGTATTTCCTGTTGGGGGCGAAGGGAGCGGCAGGTCTCGCTGCGCTCGGATGGGTTATGGAGGAGATCATCGATGATATCGATGTCTCCGCACAGGGGCATATCGAGGAGAAGGTCAAGTTCTACGAGGCGCTGGTTGATCAGTGGGAAAAGCGGAAGGAGATGCTGGAGAGGCGTCGTGGATCTGCACTCTTCAATCAGGACAAGGTTCGGGAAGATATCGAAGAGGCAGAAGATCAACTGGAGCATCTATATCAGGAACTGAATAACTGGCAGCGCACGCTCGACGATTATCAGCCATCCCTGGCATTGCCTGACGATGAGGTCACCGGACTCGGGAATACGCTGATCGAAATCGGTGCGGGGCTCCAGGATTACGTCGAAGGAACCCTGGAAGCCCAGAGACAGACACGAGCGCTCGGCAGAGAAATCAGACAGTTGCCACCCGCTCCTGATCGTCCGGAACTCCCGATACCGGAAGCCCTGGGTGAACTCATTCCGGATGATGTGAGAATTCTCTCCTTCTGGGAGCGTCTGGGACTGGGTATCGGGAGAGCACTGGAAGGCGCCGAGGATCTGCAGGATCTCACGGCCGGAATTCTCTTGAGAAGTTTCAACGATCTTGGATCCGCGATTGAGAATGCGTTTTCAGGAATGGTCGATGGTAGCCAGGCTGCTGGCCGGGCCCTGGTCTCGGGGCTCCTGGGAGCCCTGGCGGTCGTTGCTCGGGGATTCGGGGAGTTCTTCCTCCAGCAGGCAGCTGGTTCCCTTGGACAGGCTCTCCTTACAAAGGATCCGGCTGCTCTGCGGGCTGCTGGATTACTCTCAGCTGCAGCGACAGCCATGTTTGCTCTGGCTGGCACGCTCGGAGGATATGGAAATCTCGCTGCGACCGGTGGTTCAGGTGGCGGTGGTGGCGGATCTGCCGGCGGCTCGATTCCCCAGGCGAGAGAAGCCCTCCCACCTGAAACCGAGATCAATGTCTGGATCGATCCTTTCGACCCTCGGAATCCCGTTCACCAGCGCCAGGTGTCTGAAGCGACCTATCGCTATGGAGAGCGAGGCGGTCGGTTCTCGGTTAACGTGAGGCGCGCCCAATGAGTCTGCCGTTCGCGCCGAAGATCGTCTATCCCCACGGCGGAGGAACGACCCTCACGCTCGACACTCCCATGGGATATTGGGAGCCGGAATCGAAAGGGATAGGTGGATCGGATCTCTCTGCCGCAGGGATCCCCGAGGCCTTCCAGATCCGCCGGGATGAACTGCTGCACGTGCGGTTGCGATTCACTGAGAGTGAATGGTCCGACGTGCGGGACTTCATTGTCTGGGCTCAGACTAACGCGCAGACCTTCGATTTCTATCCCGACCAGGGATCCGGCACGAATTATGAGTGCTATCTCTACGCCCCTGAGCTCAGGGAGGGATTCCGGCCCTCGAGGATGTCGGATCCGGCTTTCTACGAACTCACGATCGTTCTCCGCAAGGCGGACGGAACGGTCTTCGATGTGAAGGCCTGGCCGAATGTCTAGCCCGAAGTGGAGGCTGACGATCTATGAGGAGGATGACTCCACGGTCTGGACCGACTGCACGACAGATCCGAACGGCAGCCGTCCCTATCTCAAACCGATCTCGGGAGGTGTATCGAGCGAGATAGACCTTATCGAGGGGTCCGCCACGATCGGGCAGATCAATCTCCAGGTCCTTGATAAGAGAACGAATTCGGCCGACCAGGACACGGGCTGGTTCACTGCCAAACTGGCCACGGGCGGGGACTCAGCCCTGATTGGACGACG
>Ga0180431_10006122_pt1 | contig 14378 bp, 18 predicted proteins | sample SS_ome_11_FD_132459 | JGI IMG/M metagenome (GOLD analysis project Ga0180431, IMG submission 132459) | Hypersaline lake sediment archaeal communities from the Salton Sea, California, USA - SS_1_MS_1 metaG | ecosystem: Environmental > Aquatic > Non-marine Saline and Alkaline > Hypersaline >... | reverse complement strand
GTGTTTCATTTCAGTAGAGACCCTAGACCTCGGAGGTCTCTGCCGAGCTTGTGCTCGCCCAAAACCGCCGATTTGGGCAGTTTTTGAGCCTGAAAACGCATCTCATTAGACCTCCGAGGTCTTACCCAACTCATCTGAAACACACCCATTTGACGTTAAGCGCAGTGGTGGGCTCGGTCTGGATACATCGCTGCGCTTAGCCCAACTGACGGGAATTTGGCAATCTCCTTGGAGCAAAACCCCGCGGTCCTGGAGAACCTACAAAAACAACTCCATAAAGACCTCGTCCTCGTACCGACCATCAATCTTGACCTGCCGCGCCAGCACCCCCTTGGGCGCAAAGCCCAGGCTGCGGTAGAAAGCCTGCCCCCTGACATTCCCTCCTCGCACGTAGATGACCAGTTTCTCATAGCCGTTGGCGCGGGCGAAGTCGAGCGTGTGCTGCGCCAACCGGCAGCCGAGGCCCATCCGCCGCCATTGGGGAAGAATGATGGTGCCCATCACGCCGACGTGGTCGAAAGAATCGGTGTACTTGGCCCACAGATCGAGAGACTGAAAGCCAACGACCCGCCCTTCCACCTCGGCCACAAAAATACCCTCGCGGTCGGAGAGCGCGGCGATGTACTCCCGCTCCTGCTGGGGCGTAAAAGCTCGATTCACGGCCGTGTAGACCCGCTCCGCACAGACCACCTCCCACACGGCCGAGATGCCCTCGGCGTCATCAGGCGTGGCGCGGCGTATAGTAACCTCCATCGGCATCCTCTCCTAAAAAACAAGGCGGCCCCTTGCAGAGCCGCCGATCGTGGCGGAGAGGGTGGGATTCGAACCCACGGAGCATTTCTGCTCACGCGCTCTCCAGGCGCGCGCATTAGGCCGGACTATGCTACCTCTCCCAACTCGTTACGGCGCAGATTATACCATCCTACAACACGCTTGGCAAGGGTACGTACCTCACGCTTCTCTCCGAATTGCCCACTCCCGCCTCCGATGGTAGAATAGCCCTCCGGAGCTAATAACTGCAAAGGAGACTGGGTCTATCATGAACATCGCCATCGTCGGCGCAGGAATCACCGGCCTCGCGGCCGCTTACGACTTGACCAAACGAGGCCACACCGTCACCCTCTATGAGGCGCGGCCCCAGGCCGGCGGACTGGCGGCCGGCTTCCGCGACGAGCGCTGGGAGTGGTGCCTCGACCACTTCTACCATCACTGGTTCGCCTCCGACGCCGATGTCGTCAACCTGATCGCGGAACTGGACGCGAGCGACCGGCTCTTCTTGCCGTGGCCCACCACCTCCATCTACCACCAGGGGCGGATTTATCCCCTCGATAGCCCCGTCCCCGCGCTCGAGTTCATCCCGCTCTCGCAATTGCACCGCGCCGTCCGCGTGCTCCAGTTCGCACCGTCGCCGCCGATAGACCGCTTGCGAGTCGGCTTGGTCTCGTTCTACCTGACTCTGACCAAAAATTGGCGCCCGCTGGAGCGCGTCTCGGCCGACGAGTGGCTGCGCCAGGCGGTCGGCGAACGGGCCTACAGTCTGTGGTGGAAGCCGCTCCTCATCAGCAAATTCGGCGAAGAGAACTACCGAGACGTGAATATGGCCTGGATGTGGGCCAGGTTGCACAAGCGCACCGCCCGCCTGGGTTACTTTGTCGGCGGGTTCCAGGCTTTCGCCGAGCTGTTGGTCGGGCGAGTGGAAGCGCAGGGCGGCAAAGTACAGTTGGAGACAGCGGTGCAATCCATCCGCCCCACCATTGACGGGCGCCTGCGACTGGAGACAACGGCCGTCACCGCCGAGCACGACCACGTCATCGCCACGTGCTCCCCCCAGGAAATGTTGCGGCTGGCCCCCAGCCTCCCCGCCGACTATGCCGCCAAGTTGAGCCAACTCAAGTCAATGGGCGCGCTAGTGCTGATTCTCGCTCTCAAGCATCGCCTGACCGGCGGCCACTATTGGATCAACGTACCGGCTGGGGAGGGGTTGCCCTTCATGGGGCTGGTCGAGCACACCAACTATGTCAGCCGCGAGCATTATGGGGGCGACCACCTGGTCTACTGCGGGGACTATTTGCCGCCCGACCATCCCTACTTTGACTATAGCAAAGAACAACTATTGGAGACCTACCTGCCGGGACTGGTCAAGATCAATCCAGATTTCGACCCCAATTGGGTGCGCGCCAGTTGGATGTTCGCCGAAAAGTACGCCCAGCCAGTGCCCACACTCGACCACTCGCGCAACATCCCCGCGCTCAAGACGCCCGTCCCCGGGCTGTGGCTGGCGAATATGAGCCAGGTCTACCCCTGGGACCGGGGCAGCAACTATGCGGTGGAGATGGGACGGCGGGTGGCAAAGGAGATAATGAAATGAAAGCGGCTATTCTCACCATCGGCGACGAACTGACCTGCGGCTACCGGCTGGACACCAACTCGCAGACCATCTCCCGCCGGTTGGCGCTCTTGCCGGCAAAAGTCGTCTTACACCTCAGCGTGGGGGATGAGATGGAGGCCATTCACGCAGGATTGCGCATCGCGCTGGAGGCGGTCGCTACGGACAGCGAGCCGTCCGTCGTCATCGTCACCGGCGGGCTGGGGCCGACCGAGGACGATCTGACCCGCCAGGCCATCGCCGCCTACTTTGGCCTGGGATTGGTGGAGGATGGAGAAACACTGGCCCGTATCAAGCAACTGTTCGCCCGCTTCGGGCGCGAGATGCCAGATAGCAACAGGATTCAGGCCCAGGCGCCCGCCGGCAGCACCGTCATCCACAACGACCGGGGCACCGCCGCCGGGTTCTACCTGCCGGCGGACGGAAAGCACATCTTTGTCACCCCCGGCATCCCCTACGAGATGGACGGTATGTTGGAGAATTTTATCCTGCCCCGGCTGCGAGAGTTGGTGGAGGACGGCCGCCACGTCCGGCGGGCGGCCCTCAAGGTCTACGGATTGCCCGAGTCGGGCATCAACGAGCACATCCGACCGCTGATGGCGCGAGGGCGCAACCCGCTCCTGGGCCTGCTGCCCCACCGGGGCACCATCACCGTCGAGGTCGTCGCCGCCGGCCGCACGCCGGAGGAGGCGGAAGCGCTGATCGAGGCCGACCTGGCGGCGCTGCGGGCTGAACTGGGCCGCCACGTCATCAGCGAGGATGAGCGTGACCTGCCCCAGGTGGTGGCCGATCTGCTGGTCGAGCGCGGTCTGACCATCGCCACGGCGGAACTGGGCAGCGGTGGGCTGGTGGCCGCCCGGCTGACCGGGCCGGAGGGCAACGAGCGTTGGTTCCGCCGTAGCATAGTGCCCGATCTGAAACTGGCGTCGCTGGGGTTGCCCAAGGACCAAAACCTGGCAGACGAGGAAACCGCGCTGACGATGGCGTCGGTCGCGCGGCAGGCAGCCGAGGCCGACATCGGCGTGGGCGTGGGGGCGATCGCCGTTCCCGCAGACAGCACCCCCCAGCGGCCTTATGGCGTGGTTCACGTGGCGGTGAACCTGCGAGGTCGGGAGGTCTGCCGTCGCCTCAGTCTTAACGGCGACCGCGTCCGCGTGCGACAGTGGGCCGCCGACGCCGCCCTGGCACTGGTGCGGCTGCAGGTGCTGGAGCAGGTCGAACCCGACAACAACGCTTGACGTGCTCGCCTCTTTTGGTGTATACTGTGAGCAGCAAAGGAAAAAGGAGAGAACCGATGCCCGAGCAATCGCTTGACCTAACCATCTCCCTGCAGGACGAGGTAGACGATGAGGAGTTGGAACTCCTCACCCGCCAACTGCGCGACGAGATTTACGAACTGGGCATCGCAACGGCAAAGTTGGCGCGAGACACCGAGTTGCCTCCGGCGGCCAAAGGCGACCCCATCGCCGTCGGCGGCATCGTCATCGACTTGGCCTCGGCCGGCGTGTTCACTGGCCTGGTAGAGCTGCTCAAATCCTGGGCGCTGCGCCGCGAGGGACGCACGGTCACCCTCAAGGCCAGGGTCGGCGAGCGGGAGGTCGAGCTGGCCTACTCCCCGGCCGAGACCTCGCCCGAGGAGATGACGCGCTTTGTCAACACGCTCGTCGGCACGCTACAGCAGGGAGAAGCAAGCTCGGCGGGAGGGTAGCTCAAGGTGATTGCAGAAGGCGAACGGCTGGCCTCATCGTCGCCAGCAGTGAGTTCGGCGACGAAACGCTCCAACAATTGGTCGCGCCCGGCCAGGACGCGGCCGACCTGGCGCGCGTGTTGGAAGACGCCGCCATTCGTTTTCACCAACAACGGGTGTGCATCAACCTGACCTCACTCCTCCACCCCACTCGCCGCCAGTTCCAACTGCCTTTGGTAGAGCTGGCTATACAGCCCACCCTGGGCCAGCAACTCGTGGTGATCCCCCACCTCGCGGATACGCCCCTCCTCCAGCGCGATGATCTTGTCGGCGTTGCGGATGGTGCTCAACCGGTGGGCGATGACCAGCGAGGTGCGCCCCTTTAGCACCTCCTCCAGCGCCTGCTGGATCAGGTACTCCGCCTCGGCATCCACCGACGAGGTGGCCTCGTCCAGGATCAGGATGCGCGGGTCGGCCAGGATCGCCCTGGCCAACGCCAGCCGCTGCTTTTGCCCGCCGCTCAGCTTGACCCCCCGCTCGCCGATCTCGGTGTCGTAGCCGTCAGGCAATTGCTGGACGAACTCGTGGGCGTAGGCGGTCTTGGCGGCGGCGGTCATCTCCTCCTCGCTGGCATCGGGCTTGCCGTAGAGCAAGTTATCGCGCACGGTGGTGTTGAAGAGGAACGTATCCTGAAGCACCACGGCCACGTGCTGGCGCAACGATTTAACCTGCACGCTGCTCTGCAGGTCGTGACCGTCCACCAGGACACGGCCGTGGATGGGATCGTAGAAGCGGCATAGCAGGTTGGCGATACTGGTCTTGCCCGCCCCGCTGGGCCCCACCAGCGCCACCACCTCGCCGGGGGCCATGCGGAACTTGACGTCGTGCAACACCTCACCGCCGTCCCCGTAGCGGAAATGCACATCGTCGAATACCACATCCCCCTCAATCTCGTCCAGCACGATCGCGTCCGGCGCATCCTGGATCTCGGGATCTTGGTCCAACAATTCAAAGATACGCTCTCCGGCGGCGATGGCTGCTGAAAGACGTTGTCCACCTCCGTCAACCGCCGCAGAGGTTCGTAGAAGGAGATGATGTAAGCCAGGAAAGCCACCAGCGTCCCCAGCGAGAGTTGACCCTCGACGACCATCCGCGCCCCCCAACCGAGCACCAGCACACCCCCCAGAGCGGACACGAAATTCAGAGCGGGAAAAAAGGTAGACCAGGTGCGAATACCCCGCACCCGTTCCCGGTAGTAATGTTCGCTGGTACTGCGGAAGCGCGCCAGTTCCGCCTCCTCCTGCCCAAACGCCTGGATGACGCGGATGCCGGCCAGGTCGTCTTGCAGCCGGGCGTTGATGTCGCCCAGCCGGTCGCGCACCCGGCGGTAGATGGGGCGCGCGCGCTGGTTGAACCACCGCAAGCCGAGGGTCATGATCGGCAGCGGGATCAACGCAGTCAGAGCCAGTCGCCAGTCGAGCGCCAGCAGCACCAGCGACGCCCCCACCAACTGTAGCAGATCCACAGCCGTCAGCGCGACGCCGTGGGTGACGAATTGCTCCAGCGCGTTGACGTCGTTGGTCACTCGCGACATCAACTCGCCGGTGGAGGTACGCTCAAAGTAGGAGAGGGAGAGCCGCTGCAAGTGGGCATAGATACGCACTCGCAGGTCAAAGATGAAACGCTCGCCCAGCGCGTGGCGGATGTACAGATCGCCAAAACCCACGAACCGCAAAAGGGCATAGACGCCGATCAGTACGGCGATCATCGCGCCAAGGCGGGAGAGATCGCGCTCGCCAATCACCTGGTCCACGATCTCCCGTTGAAAGAGGGGCGGAAGCAGGCTCAGGCCGGTGTGCAACAACAGCAACACACCCGTGGCGACCAGCGTCCTCCAATACGGTCGCACGTAGCCAAAGAGGCGTTTCAACACGCGCATAGAGATTGCGTCTGTCGGGATATGTTACGAGCCACCCTCTGCTGGTCTCTACTCAAAAAGTTGGGGGAAAAGTAGGGCGGAATGCCATTCCGCCTTACATTACCCGGTTTATTGAGATGATACCTCTGCTGACCGGCAGGTGACGTGTAGAAAGGCAAAGTCACCACGCGGGGGGATCAGGTCAACGACCTCCACCACCTCACACAACTCGTCGCTCAGCGTCACCCGGTCTCCTACGCGCGGCGGGGAATCCAGGTTGACGATCGCGCCTAGATGCGGCTTCCCAACGACGACGTAGCTCACCTTGTAGATCATACCGCGCCTCCTGCCATTCCCACCTGCAAGTTACGGTGGCGCAGCTTGAACGACAGATCGAAGGCAATGTTGCGCATTACGGTAAAACCGATATCGGTATCCTCGTTGCAGAGGGCCCAAAACTCCTCGCGGGGGATGACGTGGAGCGTGGTGCCATCCTGCACGCAGCGCACCGTCGCCGAGCGCGCCCCACGGTCTACCAACGCCATCTCGCCGAACGTCTGCCCCTGCCCCAGCCGCACGATTGAACTCGGTTGAGGCGCGTCCGGCATGCTCGTAGAGATTTCGACCTCGACCATGCCCTCACAAATGACGTATATCTCGTCGGAGGGATCGCCCTCGCTGATGACGACGTCACCGCTGTCGTAAACGACCTCGTGACCCAGGGCGGCGATTTGCTCGACCTTTTCAGGGCCGAGTTCGGCGAACAACTCGCTGCGTTGCAATAAATCGGTAACTGACATATCTACTCTCCTTTTCCGATTCCAACCGCCAGAAACGCCCGTGCCCGCGCGACGTAGTGAGCAGCGTCACTGTGCAGACGCTCAACTTCCTCCGCCGCAAGTTCTCGTACCACTCGCGCCGGCACACCCAACGCCAGATGTCGAGGAGGGACGATCATTCCAGTGGTCAGCAACGCCCCAGCCCCGACCATTGCCTCCCGCCCCACGACCGCGCCGTTCAGCACAATGGCCCCGATGCCAACCAACGCGCCATCCTCGACCGTCGCGCTGTGCAACACTGCCCGGTGGCCCACAGTCACCCCCTCGCCCAACGTGCAAGGTTGCCCCTCGTCCACGTGAATCACGGCGAGGTCCTGAACGTTAGTGCGCGAGCCAACGACGATGGGCGCGTTGTCGCCTCGCAGCACACAGCCAAACCAGATGCTCGCCCCGGCAGCGACGCGCACCTCGCCGACGAGGGTCGCGTTCGGCGCGACGTAGGCGGTCGGGTGCACGAGTTCGGGATGGTAGGCAATGTCCATCATCGTTATTGTACCACAAAAACGGGAAAGGTGCGACGCGGTTTTACAAGTACGTCGCACATCACCGCGATTTGCCCTCCACCTCACAATCGGGGTATAATACGGGAACGATGGCAGGCATAGAGAAACACTGCGTCAAAATGAACATTCACGACCAGAAGAGTGATTTTGCCTACTGGCAAACACAGACCTATCAGGCTCGCCTGGCAGCATTAGAGCAGATGCGGCGAGAATATCACCAGTGGCGGTACGGTGCTGAACCAAGACTTCAAAGAGTTTATACAATCGTTAAACGATAACCACGTGCGATACCTGGTCATCGGCGGCTATGCCGTCGCTTTGCACGGTTATCCACGCTACACCAAAGACATGGACGTATGGATCGAGATGAGCCAGGCAAACGGAGCAAATATGGTACAGGCGTTAGAACAATTCGGCTTCGGCTCATTGGGGCTGCAAGCCGCCGACTTTCTGGCACCCGACCAGGTCATCCAATTGGGATACCCGCCCAACCGCATAGACCTGATCACGACACCGCCAGGGGTGGATTTCGAGAGTTGTTATGCGTCACGGGTCGAGGTTGTGCTGGACGAGGTAACAGTGAACTTTATTGATTTGGACAATCTCAAAAAGAACAAGCAGGCAGCGGGACGGCTACAAGATTTAGCAGACCTGGAAAACCTGGCTTAAATCGTCACCCGTGGAGCACCCGGAACGAGGACTCGTGACATGAAATGTCCAATCTGTAACGCAGAAAACGCGCCCGACGCCAGCAGTTGCAGCCAGTGTGGATTCAGCCTCGGCCTCAGCCAGGCGACCTGGCCGGATTTTCCCACCATAGAAATGCCCGAGCCGGCCGGCATGACCGGCTGGCCCGAACCACCGGCAATAGAGATTCCGTCCGCGCCAATCGAGGTCAAAGAAGAAGAGATCAAAGCGGCTGCGGTGGACACACCGCCGCCCGACCAACCCTCCGACGACGAACTGGCCCGCGAGCACGTCGCGCGGGGATTCGAGGCCATCCGCCAGGGGATGCTCGACCAGGCCCAATGGGAGTTAGAGCAGGCCCGCGATCTGGCGGATAACGAGGACATCTTCCACCTGGCCCAGCGCCAACTGAGCGAATTAGCCAGCGCCGCAGCGCCAACCGTGCAGAGACAACCGGCCCCCATTACGCCCGCGAGACGCCCTCCCATCAAACCGTCCCCTTCCACTTTGGCGCTCGACCAGATCCTGCCAGCGCATTGGGTCCCCACGGCGCGCATCGGCCTGATCGCGGGCGCGGTGAACATCGCACTCACCGGTTGTGGGGCGGCCTCCTGCTTTGGCTTTTTCCTCTCCATGTCCGTCGCCTTCGTCACCGGAGTGCTAATCGCGCGCCAGGTCGGCCAGGACCAGCAAAGTTTAGATGCCACTCACGCCCTAGCCGCAGGGGGCGTCGCCGGATTGGGTGGCTGGCTGGGACAGGTGATCGGGAGCATCGCCTGGGCGGCAGCTCTGAGTAACACTCAGTCCGACGCCTCAGCATGGCCGTTCGTGGCTTGCCTGGCGGGGATCGTGTACATCCCCGTGGCGACAGCTCTCAGCGCCCTGGGATGGAAAGTGGGCATGCCGAGGCAAAAATGACCAGCAAACCCCGAAAACCCAAGACCCCACCCTACTCTGACATTGACCTCGATCGCTGGCGCGAATACGACCACGTGCGCACCGACTCCCTGTGGTTGATCGAGGCCCGCGACCGCACCGGCGGTCATCAACTGGACTATCACGGCAACTTTATCCCCCAGATCGCCGCCCAGACCTATCTGCGCTATACGAAGGAAAACGACATCGTTCTCGACCTGTTCCTCGGTTCGGGGACCTCGGCCATCGAGGCTGCGCGGCTGAAGCGGCGGCTGGTCGGCGTCGAACTGAAACCCGACCTGGTAGAGTACGTGCGGACAAAAATCTCCCCCACCCTGCTGGATGACCGCATCCGCCTTCTACAGGGCGATTCCGCCGCCGAAAAGACGGCAACACGCGTGCGGGAAACACTCGCGGCAATGGGCGCCGAGCACGCTCAATTCCTGGTGCTGCATCCGCCCTACCACGACATCATCCCCTTTTCCGACGATCCGGCCGATCTCTCCAACGCCCCCAGCCTGGAGAGCTTTCTCAACCTGTTCGAGATCGTATCCCGTCACGGCTTTGACCTGTTAGAGCCGGACCGCTTTGCCGCGCTGGTCATCGGAGACAAATACACCCAGGGCAAGTTGATCCCGCTAGGTTTTTATTGCCTGGAACGGATGCAGCGGGTTGGCTTTCGCACCAAAGCCATCGTGGTCAAAAACATCACGGGCAACGAAAGGGGTAAAGGACGAGACAGCAACCTGTGGCGTTACCGCGCGCTGGCGGGCGGCTTTTACATATTCAAGCACGAGTACGTCATCATCTTTCAGAAACCCGCCGCCCCCACCGACGTGCGGAGCGAGTTGCTCAAGGTAAAGCAAATGCCCCCCTGGGGCCGGGTGCAAGGGGACGAATGGGACCGCGCCAGCCGCTTCATCTACCGCATCCGTGAGCTGGACGGGCTGCGCCGCGAGACGAAGCGCGTGGCGGCCGAGAGAAAGCTGCCCCTGCGCGACTTTGGCAGTTACGTCATCCGCCGCTGGTACAATTTTCACACCCACCAGGCCGCGCTCGACCTCATCCTGGCCCACCCGCGCACCCGATCCGAGCCCGACCCTTTCCATCACACGTTGGATTTTTACCTGGATGGGGAGGGATTCGACCTCAAGCTGACGACCCTGCCGCGCGGCTTTGACCACGACATCGCTTATGCCCGCGCCCACCCGGAAGAACTGGCCCGCTGGCTGTACGTCCACCAGTCGAAGCAAGGTCGCTTCCACGGAGCCAACCGGCTGTTCGTCGTCCTGCACCACGAGGCCGACCCTGACCGCGCGTGGGAGCTGCGCCGCGATTTTGAGCGGCTGGAGCAGGCCATCCACGCCTTCCTCGACGAGCCGCGTCTGATGCGCGTCGAGTTCGAGGATCAAGAGAAAAGATACCGGCCGCTGGCCGGCGTCGCCTTTTGCGTACGGGAGTGAGGCCGCCCACTCCAGTCCCGCCCGAATCCACTCTGCGATCTCTTCCCTGCGCGGAACCCGGCCCGACGATTTGACCTCTTCGTCTATCACCAGCGCGGGCGGGCCAGGGTGTTGATCGCCGGTCCCACGAACAGGAACGTGATCGCCGGCCCCATTCTTGTAGATGCTGGCAAAGAGCGGCATGATGGTGCAGGAGCAGACCGCCAGCACGAAGCCGCCCAACGCCGACGCCGGATCAGAGATCCATCTGGGCGCATCACGGCCCAAGTACTGCGTGATGGCCCAGCAATTCCCGTTTTGAAGCCAAGTTTCACCTCTGCGAGTCTCAGCCAGCGCACCTGGGACACGGGCACGCCGCCGGGACAGCACGTTCCTCCGCCGGCCCCAGGGCATCCTCCAGCAACTGCGTTATCAATGGATCACTCAGCCGATAATAGACGAGTAATCCATCCTTGCGGTCTGCGACCACTCCGGCTTCCCGCAGTACCCGCAACTGCTGGGAGACGTAGGGCTGGGGCCTCCCCAGCACCGCCTGCAGATGGCAGACGCAAGCCTCGTCTCGCCGCAACTCGTTCAGGATACGCAGCCGGGCCGGATGGGAGAGTAGGTGGAATCTCTTAGCTGCCTGACGGTAGGAATGTTGCTCCATTTTTACCACTATATGCGGAAAAGCGCATACGTTATACGACGAGCAAAAATTTTGTATGATCTGGTTTCACATCGCCTACTTCAGTACAATCACCGCCACCTCTGCCCCCGCCGGCAGGTGGTCCGCCTCCTCCGGGATGACGGCCAACCCGTCGGCCTGGACCAACGAGTTGAGGATGCCAGAGCCCTGGTCGCCGGTCAGCGTGACTTCGTAGCCCACCTCCGTCTCGCGCAGGCGCACCCGCAAGTAGTGGCGGCGGCCATCCTTGCGCGCGATGGGTTGAGTCAGACGGGCTGCTACCCTGGGGCGCGACCAGTCGGTAAAGCCCTGCATCTTTAAGAGCGCCGGGCGGCCAAAGAGCTCGGTACTGATCATGGCCGCCACCGGGTTGCCGGGCAGCCCCAGCAGTGGTATGCCGCCAATCATGCCAAAGGCCAGCGGTCGCCCCGGCTTCATATTGAGCGACCAAAAGTGCATCTCCCCCTCGGCCGCCAGCACCTGCTTGACCAGGTCAAAGTCGCCCACTGAGACGCCGCCGGAGGTGATGATCATATCCGCGCCCTGCGCCAGCGCCTCCCGCATCCCCTGCCGGACCAACGTCTCCTGGTCGCGGGCCACGCCCAGGAGGAGCGGCAGCCCGCCGAACGTCTGCACCTGCGCGGCGACAGTGTAAGAGTTGGCGTCGCGAATCTGGCCTGGGCCGGGAGATTGGCCGGGCGGCACGACCTCGTCGCCGGTAGCCAGGATCGCCACGCGGGGTCGCCGCACCACCAGCACCTCCATCCGCCCCACCGCCGCCAGCATACCGATCTCTTGCGGGCGCAGCACCCTGCCCGACGCCAGCACCACCTGGCCCACCCGCACGTCCTCGCCCGCCAGCCGGACGTTCTTGCCGGTGGGATACGACTCTAGCACCTCGGCCCAATCGCCATCTTGGCGCGTGTCCTCGAAGCGCACGACCGTATCGGCGCCGGCTGGAACCGGCGCGCCGGTCATGATGCGCAGCGCCTCCCCCGGCCCGACGGTCACGTCAGAAACGTGCCCGGCGGCGACCTCGCCCACGACCCGCAGCCGGGCCGGGGCTTGGGCCACATCCGCGCCGCGCGCGGCGTAGCCGTCCATCGCCGAGTTGGTCAGCGGGGGGATGTCCCGGTCAGCGGCGACTTCCTCGGCCAGCACGCGGCCAGCCGCCTCCAGCAAAGGAGTGCGCTCCGGCTCCAAGAGGCGCACCGTCGCCAGGATACGCTCCCGCGCCTCCTCGACACTCAGCACGGGACGGCGCTCGTCAGGCACGACGCGTCTCCTCCTGACGATGGTGCTCGGTGTGCACGCCTCGCAGCATCTTGATGGCGTGGGGCAGAATGGGAGCCAGCGTCTCCATCCCCTCGCGCACTGCCTTGGGACTGCCAGGCAGGTTGACGATCAGCGTCCCTCCGCGAATACCCGCCACACCCCGCGAGATGACGGCCAGCGGGGTCTTGCGGTACCCCTCGAAGCGCAGCAGTTCGGCCAAGCCCGGCATCTCGCGTTCGATGACAACCAGCGTCGCCTCCGGAGTGACGTCGCGAGGAGTTGGCCCGGTGCCGCCGGTGGTCACGACCAGGTCTACGCGCACCTCGTCGGCCAGGCGAAGCAAAACTCGCTCAATCTCAACCCGCTCGTCAGGCACAATCTCCCGGCTCACGACCTCGGCTCCCATCTGGCGCAACAGATCGGCCAGCAGTGGCCCGCTGACGTCCTCGCGCTCTCCCGCGTATCCCTTGTCGCTCACAGTCACCACGCCCGCTCGAATTGGCTCCATACTCCACTCCTGATTCTCATCGCCCACTGCTCATTGTTCATTGACAATTATACCCCTTCTCCTCCAATCCGCAATCACACACTTGCAGACTGGCCCCATTATGGTACACTTTCCCCATCTACTCAAACGGAGGTAAACGATGGCACAGATCTTTCTGGATACCGCAAACGTCGAAGAGATCCGCGAGGCGGCCAGTTGGGGCGTACTCGACGGTGTGACCACCAACCCCACGCTGATGATGCGCGCCGGCGCCGCCGACCTCAAGGCCAATACTCTCAAGATCGTCGAGATCGTGCAGGGGCCGGTCAGCGCGGAGGTTCTCAGCACCGACGCTGCCGGGATGATCGAGGAAGCGCAGGAGATCCTTGCCTGGTCGGAGCACGTCTACGTCAAAATTCCCACTACCGTCGAGGGGCTGAAAGCTATGCAGGAGATCTCCTCCTGGCCCAACGGGCGCATCAACGCCACCCTGATCTTTTCCCCGACTCAGGCTTACCTGGTGGCGCGGGCGGGAGCCAGCTTTGCCTCCATCTTTGTGGGGCGCATGGACGACGCGGGACTGGATGGGATGGAGGTGGTGCGCCAGACGAGAGAGATATTCGATAACTATGGCTTCGAATGCCAGGTTTTGGCCGCCAGCATCCGCCACAACGGGCACGTCCTGGATTCGCTGCTGGCCGGGGCCGACATCCTCACCGTGCCCTTTGGCGTGCTGCAAAAGATGATCTACAGCCCCTTCACCGACGTGGGGGTAGAGCGCTTCCTGGCCGATTGGGGGAAGGTGGCGGGGAAATAACAGGGTCTCAGATTGGCACCAGACCCAGGCTAATCTTTAACGTCTCATCTACGCGGAAATGGTTGGGCTATACTGGTTGCCGATGTCATTTTGAATGACGAGGGCGGGGCGGACTCTACCTTGCTCGTGGCCTCGCACCGGTTCAAAGTCCACACTGAAACCATCGCCGCGCCGGTATTGTTTAGCCACCGGCATGTCCCCCTGCATCGCAGGGCTGCACATAGCGCGACCAAGTCTCTTCTTCGATGGCTTGCCATTCCTCTGCCATCTCTCGATCCAACTCTGCGTCGGCCAGGTAGCCGACCTTGAGCCACTCGCGCAGAGTATAGTGGTGGCGGGCGGCGAAAGTACTCTAATGCCTCGCTCACAAAACGACTGATCCCTCGCCGCGGGGCCATCTCACGGATGCTCTCCAGCAGGTCTTTGGGCAAGGTCAGGGTGACTTTTTCTGTAGCAGTCATCGTTACCTCCTGATAGTGCATTTCAAGTGGTATGAATTGAGTGTGTTTCAAATGAGTTAGGTGCGACGCACTTGGTTCAAGATTCGTCCGGTTATACGCGCGAAAATCGTCGTTTTTGATGCAAAAGTGCGTCGCACCTGGACGTTTCTAACTGAAATGAAAATTAGGACACTTGTCCGGTATGCCCTCCAGAGTAGAATAGGGGACAACCCTAAAGGAGGATGGACAAATGTCAAAAGCAACCACGTTAGATCGCCTGGCAGTCAAGACGCC
>Ga0180431_10006121_pt1 | contig 14378 bp, 7 predicted proteins | sample SS_ome_11_FD_132459 | JGI IMG/M metagenome (GOLD analysis project Ga0180431, IMG submission 132459) | Hypersaline lake sediment archaeal communities from the Salton Sea, California, USA - SS_1_MS_1 metaG | ecosystem: Environmental > Aquatic > Non-marine Saline and Alkaline > Hypersaline >... | reverse complement strand
TTCCAATTCTATGCCTATTTGATTCGTATGACGGAACATCCGTATGTTTACGTGATGTGCTTCTGCGTGTTTGGACACATTCGTCAACAGCTCACGCAAGGTCTGAAACAGGACGATACGAACGTCGTCTTCCAGGGACTTATCCAATCCGTCATCCTCAACATCTGCCAGTATTCCGTTTTTTTTCTGAAATTTTTCTGCCAGCCATTCCACGGCATCTACGAATCCCAATTCATAAAGTATGGGCGGGCTGAGTTCAAAAGTCAACGATCGTGTGTCTTGGATGGTCTGATCGATGAGATCGTACACGCTTTGCAGGGGCTCGGCAAACCGTTTTTCGGAATGCGATTCCCGCAAATCTCCCATCCTAATTTTAATGACGGCCAGCATCTGAACGATGCGGTCGTGGAGTTCGGTAGCGATCCGCCGTCTTTCTCTCTCCTCCGCCAGTGTCAGTTCCGATGCCAGGGATCGGAGCCTTAACTGATAATGCAAACGCTCGGATATTTCAGCCTGAAGGGCCTCGTTGATTTTCACCAATTCAGCGGTACGCTCTCGAACTCTGTTCTCCAGATCATCCCTGGCAGCGCGCAACTTTTCCTCGCTCTTCTTCAAACTTCGAAAAAGCAGACTGAAGGGTCTTTCCAGCCCCGTCACGATGATGGCGCGATAAATACAATAAAACGAAATAACCTTGAGGATATGTCCCACCATATTCCAGAAGGCATAGGCATGTTTATACATCGTAAATGCCAATTCCGACGCGATGCTGATCACCAGTGACAGGATGATGAGTCTGAGTACGGTCTTCTCAAATTCTTGTCTCTTGTTGACGACACCGACGACCGCGCCCGCAAAACAGGCCGATATAATATATTCGCTGATCTTTTTAAACGGAGTCAATCCGGCGCCTTCCACAAAGCAATCGGGAAAAATGTGCCAAACGAATATCGAGATAAAAATCAACGCAACGGCTACAGTATAGCCAATAAATATTTTTGCTACAGGAAATTTTCGACCGATGCGCGTTGAAATCCATAAGAAAGATAAGCTCTCCACATATCTTGCGGAAATCCAGAGTTGCGTGGCCAGGTTTGTCTCAAATCCTGGAAAAACATGCATTCCCTTGTAGGCCAGTGTATGAACGAGATCGATGGCTCCGACATGGAGGTATACGATGCCCAACACTATGAAAAAATCGTCTTCCACGAACCGTCGGCTGTGCCAGGAGAGCATAAAAATGCCGAAGGCCACGATGATGCTGAATATTTCGGACAAGCTGTGAAAAAGGAGATAATTATAGAATCTCGTCAGGCACAGTAGGCACAAGATGAGAATTCCAAAAAAAATATGTGCGTTGCGGTTTTGATGCAGTCTCGTTAACAACACGGACTCATTTATTTAAGGATGATATCGATCACATCGGGTCTCTGATCCAATCCCTGCATTTCTTCGGATACGTGCATCATCACATGCTGCGACCTTTTCACGATTTGAACGGGTATTTCTGGGAACTCGCGAAAATGGTCGCTTTTATCCTTCCATCGGAACACGACACGGGTCCATCCCGGTTCGACGAGTTTTCCCTCAAAATCACGCCAATCCCAGTGCACACGTGACGGGACGCGACGGCTTCCCGTATAACGGCGGACGATGTCCCCGGCATCGTTTCGTATTTCCAGCTGCCAGATATCGGCCCGCATGTGGGTTTTAGAGGATACGTGCAGGGTTGTCCTCTGGGACGACACATACCGCTTGAACGACCTGCCTCCTACAACTCTGTCATCGACGAGGGTGAGAGTACTCAGGGACGGAGTATCCTCTATCTTGTTTCTGGACACGACCTTTATTAAAGACTTCACTCCGGGGTTTAATTTTGAGAGATAGTCTTTTATACCGACAGCCCTTCCGATATCTTCCTCTGCCGCGACGATGCGGATAGCGGCAGGGCTGTCCGTTTGAATACTTTTCGAAAGTGAATCCAGGAAAGCTCTGTACCTTTCGGTATAATACTTCGCCTCAAAATGGGGTTCTGCATGCGGCGCGGATTCGTCGGGTACATATTCAGGAATCTCCGCCTCCAAGGATCTTTCCACCAATTCCGAAGGAATGCCCTGCTCGACCTGTTGATCGAACCACTGCTCCAGGACGAACAGGCTGTCTGTTTCCAAGAAGAGTTCGAACTCTGCCGGCGGCCTCTCTGGCTTCTTTATATAAAACAAGAGGTTAACGCGATGGGAGCCCAGTGACTCGCTCATAATGCCGGAGAGAGGGATGTTTAGATCATAATTTAATTCAACATAACGTGTGATATGGAAATGACAGCCGAACGTCAAACCCGAATATTCGTATCCGACACGGAAATGCATAAAATCCCAATAATCCGTACTCAAATAGAGGTTGGGATAAACATCGGAATCCACACCCATCAGGCCGGCAGAAAGGCGAAAATACGAATACGCATAACTCACGCCCAAATCCGTTAACAACGACTCCCGGACATCGTCATCGGCTAAGGAGATGTTGGGTCGATTGAGATGGTGCACTGAAAATCCGATGCTCAGCGACCGTGATGGACAATAAAGAAGGCCGCCGCCCACGCTCAACACGGTTTTACCCGTGCCCTGGCTGAATACAGGATCGTTCTTATCGACCAGATCAAACTCTTTTTCATCAAATCCACGGTAGATGGCCTCCAGCTTCCCACCCACGTACAGTTTATCGTAAAAGCCTTTGCTCAAACCCAAACCGAATGCGGTTTTCGCGTAGATGGGTGTTCCCAGATGATAAGCCGACAGACTCAATCCGGCGTGCACATAAGGGATCTTTTGGATAGAAACATTGAAAAATTGATTCCGAATGCCCAGTGCGTCGGCATTCAGGAATCCCCCGTGAAACACCTTCATGCCCGCAAGCACGTGGGAATGGGCCAGACTCGACACGGCCGGATTGATCAAAGCGGATCGCATATCCGTCGGGTCGGCCGCGTTGGCTTCGATCAGTCGTTGAGCGGATGCTACAGAAGGCAGTAGAACAATCCAGAATGCAGTAAAAATCAGAAGGGTGCGTCTCATCAGAGGATTCATACATCTTCTCCAGACAGCCGGGTCTTTCGTACGTGTGCTATCGAGCCAAGCCCAGGACTCCCTTTGCAACGGTCTTTCCTCGACTCTCGACGATGTATAAATAGGACCCGGGTGGAAGCACATGGCCATCATCGTCTCGTCCATACCAGACCATCGCATTTTCAATCTGGCGTACTTTCTTTCCCCATAGATTATAGATCGTGATCGTTCCCCCATCTCTTCGGAGTTCTGTCAGATTAAATTCGACAAAATCGTTATAACCGTCTCCGTTGGGCGTAAAGGGATTGGGACGGATTCCTTGTTTATGAAGGATAATGAGCTCAAAGTCATCTGGAATTAGACGGATGGGATTCCACTGGTCATCATTGGCCGTGACATCTGAAATATTAAAAATCACGGCCGTACTGTCCGGTGTTTGTCCTGAGGAGCGAAACGGAATCCGCATGATCACGCCCGTTCCACTGGCCGTTTCATCCGTGGATATTCGTGTCACGGCAGCGGCGATGGTATCTGGATAATGATGCCACCAACCTTCCACCCGTACGTCATTGGATGTTCCGAGGAAGTCTCCTGCCTCCAGTGCAGGTGTCGTGGGATCGGGCGTGTTGTGTTCGACCCAATCGTTCATAACATCGTCATCCTCCCAGGAGATGAGGAAGGACACCCCGTATAGACGGCTCACGGCCAACGCCTCGTCGCCCACATGAATATCGACCCAGAATTCCTTGCCGGCGTCCACGGGTGATTGGGCATAGGGGTATATAGAAGCAGACACGTTGTAATAAAGGGGTACAAATTCCGCGCCTGCACGAATGCCCGAACTTTCGACTACGGAGATGGATTTGTCACTTTCTACCCGATACACATCAAACATCGTGGGCAACATGGCGTACTCGAAGGCATCCAACATCCTGTTCATCATCACCCTCATATCATTCATCTTCGTGACCACGATATGCGTATCATCCTCATAGACCAAAAAATTCAGATTGCCCATGATACACGGAACAAAAAACAACTTGCCAATGCCGTCCCCCTGGATATCCTGGGCGAGCATCAAGTGATGATAGGTATCGTTGCCCTGGGAATAGGGCATGGAACAAACGGAGATGTCCTTATCGCTGGTCACCCTCAGGTATTTCTTGTACACATTCGCCTCGTTGTGGATATCGCCCTCGTCCAGCGTTCCCGCCCAGACCGGGTTTCCCGATAGCTCCCGAATTTCTGCATTCGTATCATCATGGTAGGCGATCACCTGGATATCCTCTCCGTGCAGATCGCCTTCAAACTCGAGACCGCCACTGTAGACATAAAAAAGACGTCCGGTAAACGTGTTATTGGACGCGGGTACAAAATACCCCGTATCCACATAACTCTGAGCGGCCACCGGTTGGGTCGCTTCGACCTTCAGGAATCGTTCGGACGTCTCTTCCTGAAATGCCCGGTACTCGCCTTCGTTCAACGTTCCCGACCAGATGATATCTCCCGTATCCAGATCCCTCAGGATCACATCTGTGTTGTCTTGATAGGACCAAAGGATGAAATAGGCCCTGTCACCCCAGCGCTCCATGTTGCTGTATGGATTGAAGGTCAGGAGCTTTGTGCTCAGGGGACAGCTGTTCTCATCCAGGGCAAAATAACCCACCGTGGAATCATAAACAGGGTCTCCGATGAGTACGGCGTATTTCTTCGTTCCAGATATCCGATACACGCCCTCGCCCAAATCCAGGAACTGAACACTATCCTCCGTCAGAGAGCCTTGCCAGAGAATCCTTTCCGTCTCGTCTGCAACCACGATCTCCGTATCATCGAAATAGGAGAACAGATACAGTTCCTTGAACGTGTACACGTAGGAGACGTAATCATCGGTCTGCCTCCATCTGTGAGATGATGATGGAAGTAAACCCGCGTCCCGGGAAAGCATGTTGGAGTACAATGGAGACAGGGACCTGGACGCTTTGCTGAGGACGGATCGATCCGACAAATGGCTCTGCCGGGGATTCTGGCTGTGCACCGGAAGATGGCATACCGTGAATGTAAATAAAAACATCAAAAAGTGGTTGACTCTCGAGCAACCCTGTTTCATATCCATGATCCCTGCATCTTGGAACCCAATTGTTCGATTACTTGAGTAGTATTCCCTTCTTCACGTCCGTGAAACCACCGGCCCGGATACGGAAATAATAAATCCCCGAGGAGACAGCCATGCCCGAAGCATCGGTACCGTCCCACGATACGTGATGACGGCCTGGTTCCTGTGGGCCATCGGTTAAGACAACGACCTCATTCCCCATTATATCGTATACATTGATGAGGACGTGGGACGGTTCAGGGATGTGATACTGGAGCGTTGTCACGGCATTGAACGGATTTGGCACATTGGGATAGAGACAGAATACACCCGGCCCATCCGTTGCAGGACGACCGGCATCCGTTTGAATGGATTCCGGGATGAATGTAAAAACCTCACCGTTCCCATCCATGCCCATGGCCCGTCCAAACTCCGTTAGAGCGAGCGCATCCTCGGAATCGACATGCAACCGCACGACGGCCACGCAGCCCTCGCCCGATACGCCGCCGTTCTCCTGCAAGCGCACACCGGCGACTCCCATCTTTCCCGATGCAGCCTCATCCCGATGGAAAAACAATGCACCCTCGCCCAAGAATTCTCCTGGCGCTATTGATAGTATTTGCATCTTGTCGGATGGATACTGGAATTCCCAAGCCACTCCCAGTAAATCTTGGACATCCTTCACCTCAAAAGCCATGTCCACCCATCCGTTCTCTGAACTCCCCAGAATTCGGGCCTGGATATGTCCTGTCCGATCCAATCCGGCCAGCGGAGTAGAAATGCCTTTCGCCACATCATGACTTTGGTTCCAGTTCAAGCCGATCACCAGGACATCGTCCGAGCCCACGAGACCGTCTCCGTTGGCATCGGCATACGCGGCCCGGGCATCCAGGGACCAGGGCAAACATATCTGGGGTTCCCAGGCCACGGGGTTCGTGTAGCCCGTTCGTTCATAGCCTGTTTGATTCCAGAATACCCCGATGGGCAAAAGGTCCACCTGATTCACAGTACCGTCGTCATTGGCATCGCCGGGCCACACTATGAGCTGTGCCATGATGTGTACCATGACTGTCACAGTATGGCTCGTTCCATCGTGCGTGCCCGTGATGATCAACTCATACGTCCCAGGCTCGATATCGGTACTGGTCTGCAGGCTCAGGATGGAATTCGTGTTGGGATCGATCACTGTGGGAAACAATGTCGCCGTTAATCCGGAAATCGACGGTGAGACGGACAGGGACACGGGCCCGCTGAACTTGTCGATGGATACGAGGGACACATAACATGCGGCCGAGTATCCTCGCACGATGTTTATCTCATTCGGTTGCACGACCATCGTGAAATCGGGATTCAACACAACCTTGTAGAGGAATGACAGGGTGTCTGCCGCCGATCCCACCCATGTGATATCCAAACCCCCGGGTCCGCCGTCGGATAAAAAACTGGATGGGTTCGTCGTATCGTTTATCCTCGTCCTGCCCACATCACTGCTAAAGGCAGCATCGTCCACATTCCCATTCTCGAAGCGGGTGCCGTCTGGACGGTAGATGTATACTTCATCGGGTGGGCCGTTCTGATTGCCTCTTCCGTCAAGGGCCATGTTGATCCTATACACGAGTAATCCCGTGCCTGGAAGGGATGCCTCGAACAGACTGGCCTCTTGCTGGCGGTATTCAACCATAAAATACTCGGACGATGAATACGGAGAGGCAATTTTATAGCAGTTGTTCGACGGCGACGTCAGAGGATGGAGCGTGTACTCACCCGGCATTGTGATCTCGGGCACCGAAGAAATCCATGCACCATAGCGGTACTTCATGTACGCACCCATGTGCTGGGGAGGATCCAAATCCCATTCCATGATGTCCCATTTTCCCACCGGGCTTAAGCCATCATCGTTGTAATGATAAAGATCGGGGGCACCGATAGTATGGAACATTTCATGGCAGAGGACTCCCACATACACCAGAGTTTGTAATTGAAAATTGTATTCCCATACCCTGATTCCGTGAATGTATGCTTCCTGCGAATACAGCACCCACATGTGGGGCCATAATAAATCAGCCCACGCATCGGGCGATCCTTGGACGATAAAACACACATTGTCCACATACCCGTCGTTATCGGCGTCGATGTCCAGCGACTCGGGTACCTGCGAACCGATGGCTGCGATGGCGTTCTTTATCAGTGTATGTTCTCTGTCCCTTAATTGCCTGTTGCTCTGATAACCGCCTGGATTGACGAGTGCATTATAGGGTTGATAATAGTTGCGGGGGTAGGCATCCTCGTACGACACCACCATCATCGTGGGAGTGGGGTAAAACGTTGACTGGACAGTAAGCTGGTTGTAACTGACTTCTCTGTAATAACGAATCATGGAATTCGCGTCGGGTAACGTATTGTTGAACATGCCCTCGTAGTATTTAATGGACTCACCAAACTCGTCTTCACCGTTGAATCTGATAAAGACAACCAGATTGTTGATGGTGCCCGTATTGGGAGCAAAGGTCATTTCTTCATAACCGCGGTACGGCGCCAGGAAAGCGTCTCTTCTCCGCTGGTATTCCTCTCGGGATATCCTCAGGTATTTCCGTAAGCCGATTTTCTCTGGATCAACCCTGCTCACAATATGCTCCGACGGTGCGAGCTCGCCGCGGATTTCTTTTGCGTAAACAAAATATCCGGTTTGAGGATCCCGGACAATCGTATAGCCATCGGCATCGTGCAGCCAATGGTAGAACTCATCCCCACTGGCGAAACAGCGGACGATTTCACCATCGGGTTGTACAACAGTCTGCGGCACTCGTTTCAAATAGGCACTATAAACAAACGTCGATACGAAAAAAGATATTACATGAATATACACTAGGATACGTTTCATCAAGTCATGTCCTTAAAAAGCCGATTGTTCTACCGTCCATCGGAAGAGTGTCTTTTTTATTTGAGCAGCAGTCCCTTTCTCACCAGGGTATACGCACCTGCCTTGAGCCGAAAATAATAGACACCGGACGACACCATACCTCCCCGACTGTTCCTTCCGCCCCACACGACGTTGTAACGACCGGCGTCTTCTACCCGGTCGACGAGAACCGCCACCTCGTTCCCCAGTACGTCGTATACCGTTAACATCACACGGGCTGGCTCCGGTATCTCATAACGCAGGGTTGCTGTCGGATTAAAAGGATTGGGCGCAATCGGATGAAAATAGAACGACGTCGGTCTATCGAAGGCGTTGTCGTCCGTCTCTGGCCATTGAACGGGCATGCATTCTAGATCGAACAAACAGCCCGTTTCGCTCATTCCCATCGCCGAACCCAGGGCCATTTGAATTTCATCTGTTCGGGAATTCACCCGGAACCGGATGGTCGCAATACACCCACCGCCCGATACGCCTCCTTCATCATTCGTTCGCGTGACCGCTATCCCCAGTTTGCCGTACTCGGCGTTGTCGTGATGGAAGAAAAGCGAGCTATTGCCCAAAAAACCACCCTTCTCAACAGACAGTACGGTCATGCCGTCAGGGGGATAGCAAAATTCCACGCCGACACCTAATAGACCTGTGACATCCTCCACTTCGATGTTCATGTGGAGAATGCGTTCTTCTGTTTCTTCGATGATACGGGCCCTTATCGATCCTCTTTCCTGGGTGACGACGGGAAGAGGGAGTACGCCCTTACCTATATCGTGCCGCCGGTTCCAATTCAGGCCGATGACCAGGATGTCGTTCTGATCTACCACGCTGTCCCCGTTGGCATCGGCAAAGGTAGCCCGCAAGTCGCCGGGCCAGGGGCGACAGTGCTGGGGTTCCCAGGCCGTGGGATTTGCGTATTCCGAACGCGGATACCCCGTCCGGTTCCAGCACAACCCGATGGGCAGCATATCGTTCTGATTGACGATTCCGTCGTCATCTGTATCCCCGGGCCACACCGTCACCTTGGCCTCGATATCCACGGACAGGCTCCTGGTGACGAGGGTAATCGGGTTCAGGACGGAATCGTTGGCCGTGACGGACGACAACGTAAACGTGATGGTCGTATCGGGCGTGTAAGGTACGGTCCTGAATTTGACCCGGAACAGTCGGCCCCATCCACTCCGTGTCCGTCCGTCTGTTCGTGTGGCTGCAAGACGAAGACTGTCTCCAGCCAGAGCGTCTTCCGGCGTATGCAAGAAAATAACGTCATCAGGAGCTCCAAGAAACTCACCCAGCTCCACATTCTCATCCAACGGGAGGCTGATTTCGGTTCGCTGCGTGTCGTAATGGATGGTAAATGCCACACCGTAAAGGGTATTCACTGGCTGAGTGGAATCGCCCACAAAAATATCCACCCAGAATGCATCGCCTGCATTCTGCGGTGATTCGGCGACAGGATAGATGGGAGCGGGCACGTTGTAGTAGAGAGGTACGAATTCCGCCCCCGCATGCGTTCCCGAACTCTCGACAATAGAGATCGGCTTGCTGCTTTCCACACGATAGACATCGAACGTCGTCTGCCAAGTCGTGTGCTGAAATGCATTGAGCATAACATCCAGCACCACCGTGGAATCACTCGTCTTTGTCATTACGACATGGGTTTCGTCCTCATAGGCCAGAAAATCAAGACGGCCCTTGATACACGGGATAAAAAACCGTTCACCAATACCCCTTCCCTTCATATCCTGGGCGAGCATCAGATGATGATAGACATTGACGGTCTCGAAATAGGGCATCGAGCATACGGACACATCCTTGTCGCTGGTTACTTTCAGATATTTTTTGTACACACTCGGCTCATTATGAATCTCGCCTTCGTTCAACATTCCCGCCCAGATCAGATTCCCGGAAAGCTCCCGAATTTCAACTTGCGTGTTGTTGTGATAGGCGATCACCTGGATATCCTCTCCGTGCAGATCGCCTTCCCAATCGATAAAACCTCCGCTGTAGACGTAGAATTTTCTGCCTGTATACGTATTGTTGGAAGCGGGAATGAAATACCCCGTATCCACATAGCTCTGAGCCGATACAGGCTTTGTCGCTTCGATTTTCAGGAACCGCTCGGATGTCGTCTCCTGGAACGCGGTATACTCACCCTCGTGCAACGTTCCCGACCAGATGATCTCTCCCGTATCCAGATCGCTCAAGATTACATCCGTATCGTCCTGGTAGGACCACAGGATGAAGTAGGCCCTGTCACCCCAACGTTCCATGTTGACATCGGGATTAAACGTTAAAAGTTTCGTGCTCAGCGGACGGCTGTTCTCGTCCAGGGCAAAATAACCCACCGTGGAATCATGAACAGGGTCTCCTATGAGCACGGCGTATTTCTTCGTTCCGGATATTCTGTACACGCCTTCGCCCAAATCCAGGAATTGAACACCGTCCTCCGGCAAAGCGCCTTGCCAGAGAACCGTTCCCGTCTCGTCGGTCACCACGATCTCCGTATCGTTAAAGTACGAAAACAGGTACAGCTCTTTGAACGTGTATACATAGGAAGCGTAATCATGGATTTGCATTAATCCTTGAGAGGACGAGGCAAATCGGCCGGTTTCCTGGGAACGTTGCCCGGAGTACGACGGTGACATGGTATTGGACGACCGGCTGAGAATGGATCGATCCGTCACGCCCATGTCCTGGGGAATCTGCCCGTGGATAGAGACATGGCATGCCAGGAGTAACGCGGAAAAATAAAAACATCTTTGTAGAGTGCTCATTCGGAACCGTTCCACCTTGAATGTCCTGGATCCAAAATCATACATCTGGAGTCTATTTCAACAAGACGCTCTTTCTCACGCATGAGAAAGAGCCGGCTTTCATTCGAAAATAATAGATACCCGAGGGAACACGCCGATCCGACGCATCTCGACCGTGCCAAACGACTTCGTACGACCCAGCCTCAAGCTCTCGGTTCATCAACGTCGCGACTTCGGCACCCCGCACGTCGTACACGCGTAAGATGACATGCGTCGTTTGCGGCAATTCAAACCGGAGTGTTGTCATCGGATTGAAAGGATTCGGAAAATTCTGAGAAAGAGTAAACGTTTCGGGGATGGCGTGGGTGCTGACGGGTCCGTTCGACACATCAAAGGTCAGCACACGACCCGACATATCCATTCCCATTACCCTGCCGATGCCGATCATGGACATAGCCCAATCCGACTCGGCGCCCAAACGGATTCTGACCACCGAACCATTGCCCGTCAAACCGCCCTGCGTGGGTGTGCGACTGATGCCGATGGCCACAACACCCGATTCTGCATCGTCCCGATAATAAAACAGAGGAGCCCCCTTCATAAACGCACCCGTCTCGACAGACAGAACACGACTCTCCCTGGGTGGGTATAGGAACCGAATACCCATGCCAAGCAAATGCTGGACATCGGTCACACGCAGGTCCACATCCCAGGTCGCATCGGACGCGTGTTCTGAAACGAAGGCTTGTATCATCCCTCCCTTCCCCGGAGGGAACGTGCGGATTCGTGAATGCTTTTCCATACCGGGCGTTTTATGCCAGTTCGCTCCGAGCACCAGAATATCCCCTTCATCGACAGTTCCATCCCCATAAGTGTCGGCATACGTATAGCGTGCATCTTCGGGCCATCGACGGCACAATTGCGCTTCCCAGGAAGCCAGGTCGGAATATTCACGAGAAAAACCCATTTCACCCCACGAAAGCCCTATGGGCAGCATGTCGGCCTGATCGACGATGCCATCATTATTCGTGTCACCCGGCCAGACAGTGATATAACCGATGATACTCAGTGTAAAATCAACCGGTGTGAGGGACACCGGATTCCAATCGGGGTCTACGGCAACGGGATCGAGTATGCGTAATACGAAGGTCGTATCGGGCGTGTCTTCCTGGACACGGAATTTTATCCTGAGGATCGTTCCCGTTCCGCTTACCGATGTGCCGGGCACGATGCGTGTGACTGCGGTGAAAAGCGTATCCCCTGAAACGTTCGGCGGTAAAACATGCACCTCAGCCGGATCTCCCAAAAAATCCCCGGGAATCACATTTGCGTCCGTCGGTGAGACGATACGCAAATAGTCCGAATCGAACCAAAGGGCCAGGGCGACTCCGTAAAGAAGGTTCACGGGATTGTCTTCATTCCCCACCACGATATCAACCCAGAATTCATCGGCCGCATACTGGGGCGTTTCAGCATAAGGATAGATCGGCACAGGCTGCGATGTGTCCAACGGTGCCGTATAAAAATTAAAATGCTCCCCTTGTCCCGAATCCGGATCGGACACCCCCACATCGACCCTTCGCAACGAGCCGTCCTTAGCCGTATTCGTGGTCGTGTACGTCAACTCCCAGAGGGTTGTAAAAATGCTCCCGATCTGATCGATGATTTCAGTAAAATCTGCGCTGTAGATATTCAGCCAGATGCCCCCTGTCTCCTGCGCCAAATACCTGACATCGTTATGGATGTTCAGCTCCATCCAGTAGGGTGAGACGGCAAAAAGTGTCGTACTGTTTGAATTCAACGAGTCCACGACTTCTGACATCACATACTTCGAGTCACAATCGCTGGAACCATCGCTACGGTAGTGCGTTCGGTTGTCGGTGATCAGAACCAGTATGCGTCTCTCGCCGGGTAAAAAATCCATCCGATTCGCGGCCATCACTCCATCCAGAGCGGCTTCCAGATTGTCGCCCCCTCCGCTGTGTTGCAAGTCGTCGACGGCTGTTTGAAAATCCGATATGTTCTCCGTGAGAGGAAGACGAATAGTGACATCATCCTTAAACGTGACCAGACCAAACCTCGCCGAGAAACCAGCGGTAATCACTTCACTGACAAAGTGAGTGGCCTGACTCTTCATACCGGCGATCTCCTCCCGCATGCTGCCCGTATCGTCGAAAACGAAGACAATTCCCACTTTGGTCCCCGAACTCGCCGTGCTGCTTAAGCCGGTAATCACCTGTGCGACTCCATCCTCGGATACGCTGAATTGTTCTGTGGTCAGTGCACCGTCCTGGCCTCGGGGTGTTTGGATAGAGACAAATGCCTTGATTTCAGGAAACGCCTCTTCCGTCTCCGGCCCTACGTTGAGGACCGACACAAATCCAGGCTGTCGCATTGGCGTTCGACGGATGCTACTCTGATGGCGCACCTGATCTTGCCCGTGCGAAGGCATGCTGTATAAGAAACAGAAAATAAAGAGTGATACGATCTCTCTGGTGTGTGTCCGTCCCGCCGCACTCATATGAATATTACTCCTTCGATACGATGATGATCGTGTACTGAGTGGATTTGATGTACATTCCGTTACGATTAGGATTCATCTCGAATCTTATCCCCATCGAATAACTCTGAAATCGGAAAGGCATGGGCACAGCTTCACCGATAGGCTTTATGGATGGCCGCCCGATGGATAAAACCCACCGCGTACGGTCTGCGATTCCAGTCGCAGGGCCATTCTTGTCTATACCGGTCGATGATGGGACAATTCGTTTCTTCCATGTTTGCTCCCCTCATCTCTGAGGGATGTAAACCGTGTCGGCCATCACTTTATAGACATGGACCACATCGTACCCGGCCGGAGGGGGCGGTTCATACTCCAGTTGAGAATCGCTGTATCCCCACATCTCCAGCGTAATCCCCAACGAATCTCGTTCGACCCATGCCTTGAGCGGCCACCCTTTGTAATTCCGATTCAGCCCACGAATAAAGGAGGCCAGGATGGCATGCTCGGCCTTTCGGAAGGGTTGCTGTTCCAGAATATCCGGCGTCCTCGAATGTTCCACAGTGAGTCGAAAGTTGGCTTGAAATTTCCACTTATCCATCTCATTCTGAAGATGCTCACTGGGCTCATCGATGAAGTATATCTCTTCGCTGGGATAAACCTTGATCAAATCCCCCCGTGTGAATCCGTTGTTATTCGCATCGATGATTTCTATCTCGGTGATCGTATCCTCGGTGATGTAAAATTCATCGACAAAAAGGTGTATCAACGCGGGATCGGTTAATACGGCCACCCACTGCGTCCTCTGTTCGACGACATAGCCCAAGTCTGATGTTTGAGCCCAGAGTTGAGTGCATACCATACACACGACTGCACAAAACCATTTCATAGCATGACTCCTGTCCATGGCTTTCAGCCTCATTGAATCAATCGCTGATATTCTTCAAAATAACGACGAGTTTCTTCTGGATTCCCACTCCTTTTAAAGGCACTAATCAACTGCTCGCATAACCATCGCCTCTCCGTTTCAGTCAGGTCGGCTCTTTTTTCCCAT
>Ga0180431_10006120_pt1 | contig 14382 bp, 19 predicted proteins | sample SS_ome_11_FD_132459 | JGI IMG/M metagenome (GOLD analysis project Ga0180431, IMG submission 132459) | Hypersaline lake sediment archaeal communities from the Salton Sea, California, USA - SS_1_MS_1 metaG | ecosystem: Environmental > Aquatic > Non-marine Saline and Alkaline > Hypersaline >... | reverse complement strand
GGCAATTGCTACTGCTTTTTTGTTTGACGAGTAGGAATATCCCACAACCACGGGGTAAATATCTCTCGGTAGTGTGTAATTTTTGAGGTCATACAGGTGGCAGTGAGAGTCGATGATCATTAATCTGATTTAAAAACCCTAATGTTTTATAACTTATAGTCTTTTCTCGTTTTAGGTGTTATCATGGTAGAGAAAGTATTTGCTATTGCAAAGGATTTAAGAGTAGGAAAATACGTGCTTGTCGACGATATTCCATGCAGGGTTGTTCAGATTGAAAGCTCTAAGCCTGGAAAGCACGGTTCAGCAAAGATGAGAATTACAGCTATTGGAATTTTCAATGGACAGAAGAAGACACTTCTAAGTCCTGGAGATGCCGACGTTGAAGTTCCAATCATCGACAGGAAAACAGTTCAGGTTATGTCTGTTTCAGGAACCACTACACAGGTTATGGATAAGGAAACCTATGAAGTTTATGACATGGACATTCCAGAAGAGCTTGTAGGCCAGGTTGAGGCTGGAAAGGAAGTTGATATTTTAGCCGCTATGGGCAAAAGGAAGATGGAGAGAGTTAGATGAACGTTGATATCAAGTCTACTGTAGAGAATAAACTACTAAGTCGAAAGGAAATTGAAGCAGAAGTTTCATATGAAGGAGCAACTCCAAGCAGAGGAGACATTAAACAATCAATCTGCGGCAAAATCGGTGCAAATCCTGATTTGGTCGTTCTTCGTGAAATCAATACCGGCTTTGGAAAACAAATGGCAAAAGTCGTCGCACACTCTTATGAGAATGTAGATGCACTAGCAAACACCGAGCCTGAGCACATCCAGAAGAGATTCAAGGTTGGCAAGGCAAAGGAAGAGCCTAAGAAGGAAGAAGCTCCAAAGGAAGAGGCCAAGGCAGAAGCTCCAAAGGAAGAGAATAAGGAAGAGCCAAAAGCCGAAGCAAAGGAAGAGCCTAAGAAGGAAGAAGCTCCAAATGAAGAAAAGAAGGAAGAAGCTGAAGCAAAAGAAGAAGCTCCGAAGGAAGAGCCTAAGAAAGAGTGATCCAAATGGCCGAAAAGAAAGCAGAAAAGAAAAAAGTAGAGAAAGTAAAGAAAAAAACAGGACCAAGGCCATACAAGCCAGGCAAATTCTGTCCAAAATGTGGTGCTGGAGTAAAATTGGCTGTTCACAAAGACAGACTTTCCTGCGGCAAATGCGGTTACTTTGAGAAAAAATGAAATCTTTCTTTTTATTTCTATTCTTATTTTCTATACTAGTCTTTGCACTATCCCTATTTGGTCCTGAAGACCTGATACTTTACATTTCTGCAGCAGCAATTCACATAGGGCTGTTCTCAATCTCTATGTATTTCCTGTGGAAGTCTGATCTTCGCTCCACTTTGTCATCTATTGGTTTTCCGGGCAAGCTGAGGACTACTTTCATATTCTCAGTACTTGGCCTGCTTTCAATTTTTGCAATTTTATTTATCATAGGGATCCTTTCTGTGGTGATCGGATTCAATGACCAGCAAAAAATCACTGAAAAGGTTGCAGATCTTCCGCTTTCCATCCTAGTATTTGCAGTATTGGCAGCGCCTGTTTCAGAAGAGCTTTTCTTCAGGGCATTTCTTGTCAAAAAGATAGGATCCCTGATCAATCCGTTTGCCGGAATAATAATCTCCTCAGCTCTCTTTGGCTTTGTGCATTTTTCATATGGCTCTATCATGGAAATTATTGGAGCATTTGTAATAGGAGCAATCCTTGCATTCATATTCCACAAGTCAAAAAGCATCACTCCATGCCTTGCGATACACGTTTTCTATAATCTTCTTGCAATAGTTGTGATGAGGTTTCTTGTATGAAAGTTCTTGGTATTGAGGCAACTGCACATACCCTTTCTATCGGGATTTCAGACGGGCCGGAAATACTTTCCAATGTCATTGATACTTATAGTGGCGGAAATGAAGGCCTCATTCCAAGAAAGCTTGCAGACCATCATGCAAAGGTTTTTTCATCTGTTCTAAAACAAAGCCTATCAGATGCAAATCTTTCCATGGATGATATCGAGCTTATTGCATTTTCGCAAGGGCCCGGAATAGGATCCCCGCTATCTCTTGGCGTGAGTGCAGCAAAATTTCTGGCACTCAAATACAGCAAGAAGATAATAGGCGTAAATCATCCATATGCCCATGTGAAGATAGGAGAGCATTTCTGCAAAATGGAAAAACCATTGATACTCTATCTCTCAGGCGGAAATTCACAGATACTCATTGAACAAGATAACTATTATCATGTCCTTGGAGAAACCCTGGATGTCGGAATAGGGAATCTTTTTGATAGCTTTGCACGCGCAATAAAGCTTGAGCATGCACATGGAGCTGCCCTCTCCAAGTTTGCAGAAGGCGGCAAATACGTTGAGCTTCCATATACGGTAAAGGGAATGAACCTTGTTTTTTCCGGACTGCTTACTCAGGCAGAAAAACTTGCAAACAAGTTTGATAAGAAGGACGTTGCATTCTCGCTTATGGAAACTGCATTTGCAATGACATGCGAGGTTACTGAGCGTGCGCTGTTCCTTGCAAAAAAGAATGAGCTTCTTGTCTGCGGCGGTGTTGCACAGAATACAAGGCTCCAAGAGATGCTAAAGACAATGTGCATTGATGCAGAAATAAAATTCGATGTTGCTCCAAACCAGTTCAATCGAGACAATGGCGCAATGATTGCATATGCAGGACAATTATTGTATGAACGCTACGGATCAATGCCAATTGAAAAATGCATTCCAATAACTAATTACAGAATTGACAGAATGAAGGAAATTCTTGGCTAGTCTAATGCGAATTTCACCGGAAGGTACTCAGAATTTTTTCCTGCCCATTCTTTGAATGTCTGCGTGAATTCTGCTGCATAAAGCTCTTCATCTCCTGTGAACTCCTGCCTTTTTCTTCTCAGGCTCCTGAGATTCTCCCTGCAGTATTCAATAAAAGAATCGAAGATCTCCTGATCTCTTTCAACTGCTTTGTATGCGCCGCAGAGCTGGAGTATTGATGGCGTGAATGCGCCTCTTTTTCTGACTTTTGAACCTTTGCCAACTGCTTCTCTCATTGCAAGTCCACTGCTTATCTGCTCCCTTGCCCTGTAAAGCATTGCCACTTCATCGTGTTCAAGGTCCTTTTCTATCATCATCTTCGCAAAGTACTCATATGAAACAGGGATCTCATCAATAGTCAGCATTGCCATGGCATTCAGTGCCTCTGCTATCTCCTGCTCGCTTTTTCCAGCCATCGCTAGCATGCCGATGGCCTTTTTCATATCTGCCGTGAAATCGATTGATGAAGGGCCTTCTTCAAGCGGTTCTGGCTGACTTTTTTGTGGAAGCTGTTTTTTCTTGTCAGCCTTTTTCTTTTTATGCATAATGGTAATTGATGGTGTAATGTATATAAAACTATCTGGCTTAACGATACTCTTCCAGTTTTTTCCCAAGGGACTGTGCATTCTTCCAGTTGATTCCAAAGCTTTTCGCATTTTCCTTGAATATGGATAGTGGAACAAAGTACCATGGCTGCCTGTTTCTTCTCCAGCCGACAACGCAGGTTATCCCGCTGATATCCTCCCATTTTTTCAGGTTTTCAAACTGCTCCCTGTCAATGTTCAGGTTCTCCTTTTCCCATGCCTTTGCTTCAATCCCGATCTGGATTCCCCTTCTAAAAACAAGTATGTCCGGACTCAGGGAATTCACTCCGCTTCCAGCAGCACGTATCACGCAAAATCCGCTATTTGAAAAATAATCAATCAGCTCACGTTCGGCACGCGAGCCTTTGACATATGTGCGCATGAGCTACATTTGCTTTTATTCTTTATAAGCTTTAACTCAAAATCAGCTGCCGGCCAAACTCACTATTGCACGATGCAGCTCTTCCAGGTCATATGGTTTTTTCATGATGTTCTTTGCCCCTGCATCACTCAACATTTCTGAATTTTCTGCTGTTATGAGGCTGCTTACAACAATGACCTTTGATTCAGGATCAAGGTCCTGCAATTCCATGAGCAGTGTAAATCCATCCATAATCGGCATTCGAAGGTCGGTTATTACAACATCTATTTCGCCTTCCTTGTATTTCTCAAGTCCTTCCTGTCCATTTCTGGCAGTTTTGACTTTGAATTCTTTTGCAAGTATTCTCACAATCGAATTCCTGCAGCCATCATCGTCTTCGACAACTAGTATTGTGATGTTTTTTCGGATTCCTTCACTTTTTGGCTGCACTCTGATTTTTTCCTTCCCGCCCTGCTCTTTTGCAGCTTCCCTCTTAACTTGCATTAAACATTCCTCTCAATTACACCTTGGATATCTTCAGATGTGAATGGTTTTTTTATCACTTTGCAAGCTCCAATTCCCAATAGCCTTGGCTCTACATCCCTATCCTCATTGGCAGTTACAACTGCAATAGGAATTGTAGGATCTATTCTTTTCATGTGGAGAATTAAATCCTCGCCTCCCATCACAGGCATATTGAAATCAGTTATTATCATGTCAACTTTTTCTCTTTTGGCTATCTCTATTGCCTCAGCACCGTTTATTGCTTCAATTGCAGTATGTCCAGCTGATCTTATCAGAAGTGCAATTGTCCTTCTCAGGCTGTGGCAATCATCAACAACCAGTATCCTTACCTGTTTTCTCATCGGACCTTCATTCATCGGGTTTTTCGGTCCATTGCCCTTTTTTTCTATGGGCCGGCCTGCCCTTTCAATAACCTGCTGCATGATATAATAATTATATCCTGATGTTTATAAACCTACCACTCATTTCCTTAGATTCCGACAAAATTTTAGAATATAATTGACTGCGCTGAGGAAATTATTGTATGCTATGTAGGGCGGAGCCTGCATGCAGAATGAGAACTTGTCAATAAAGCCCCACTCTCTCTTGACCTTTTCAAAGTTTTTTTTCACATAAAGCGCTTCTTTTGCAAGCCTTATGCTGTAGTACCCTCCAAGTTCTGTTTTCAGTATCCTCAGGTTCAGTGATGCTTTTTTTGCTGTTCTCTCCTCCATCACTGCAAGCTGGTCATCTATGGCATAGAGAACTGCCTTGGTCGCGTATTTGAGCCCTTTTTCTGTAGAAAAAACAGATACTATTATTGAAAAAATCGAGAGTACATAAGGCAGGATCATTGCCTTGACCTTGTCTGAGAGGGTTTCCTTTATTGTTATTTCTTCAAGCACATTCCTGCCAACGAGTATCCTTCCTTCTGCCTTCACTTTTTTTGCAAACTGGTTTACTGGAGCAAGCGCTGCAAAGACCCCGAGTGCAGAGCTGTCTATCTTTCCCTGTTTCCAAAGGATGTCCTTTGGCCCTATAACTTCAAACGGCTTATACAGCTTCACCTGCTTTTCAAAAATACTGAATATGTCGCTTCTTCCGGTTGAGCAGACTTCCTTTAGCCCTGTCTTGTGTTTCCTATCAAGCCTCCAGAATATCTCCTCTGCCTTTTTCTCAATCCTTTTGATGTCCTTCTTGTTTTTTACCTGGATGATAAGGTCAATATCGCTTATTCCGACCTGGAACTCTCCTCTGGCAGCGCTTCCGAACAAAAGGACAAAGTCTATCTGCTTTTCACTCTTCAGCTCCCTTGCAAAATCAGAAAGGAATCTGTTTATGGTCTCATTATCTTTTCTGGACATTTTGCTTACCTATATCTCCGGAGCTTCTTTCATTGCCCGAACAACTATCCTTGCTGTTTCCTCCAGGTTCAGTCCGCCGCCTTTAACATAGAGGTTTCTTCTCTTTGCAACCATCAAGAGCAATTCTTCTGCACTTTCATCTCCTTTGATTTCAATATCAAATTTCTCCTCCGCCCATGCCTGGAGTCTTTTGCTTTTCATGATTCTCTCTGCGAACTGGTGGGCATAGACTTCTGCATCCTTCTGAAGCTCTATTGCGCCTTTCCTGGCAAGATCCTCCCTTTTTTCAGCCTGCGGCCAGACTCCCCTATAGTCAGTTACCTTAAGCTCATCGCTGATGTTTATCCACTGGACATTTTTTGTTGTTCCTGCAACTGGAGCTACTCTTGCTGCCTTTTTTCTTGCAAGAAGGTTTATGATCGAGCTTTTCCCCACATTGGGATATCCTATAAACAGGGCCCTTGCCGGTCTTTTTTCTGTTCTCTCAAGAATTTTTTCAATCAGCATTTTCCTGTCTTTTTCTGTTGCATTTTTCGCACTCAGCATCATTCCGTTCTTCAGGCTGGTTTTCCTCTCTGTCAGGTCGCTCTTATTCATTACAATAAAAAGGCGCTTGGAGCCTGACATGCGCTCTGCAACAGGCAGCCTGGTTGCTACCGGATCCCTTGCATCAACAACTTCCACAATGACATCTGCCTTGTGGATCAGTCCTTTCAAATCCTTCCAATCCTTTTTCATTTTCTTTCTCCTAGAGGGATGTTATTACTTTCTTAAGCAGCTTCAGCTCCATCTCCACGTCTTCTGAAGATGCAACTCCAACTGTCGAATGTATGTATCTTGTTGGTATGCATATCCCGATACTTGGAATTCCTCCCTTCATATTATGAACTGATGCTGCATCTGTTGCGCCGCCATCGATTACTTCAAGCTGCACAGGAACCTTTGCCTTTTTTGCAAGGTCAAGTATTTTTTTCACTAATTGCTTCTCAGCGACATTTCCCCGTGCTCCTGCTTCAACAAGTACGATGCAAGGCCCCTTGCCAAGATAAACAGGAGCATCATGAGGCTTTAGCTCTGGATGGTCTCCTGCAATTGTAGTGTCAACTGCAATGAATGTTCTTGGATCAAGCTTGTAGCTTGCAATCTTTGCCCCCTTTCCAAGAGTGGAAACTTCCTCCTGGGAAGTTCCGATAAGTATCACGTTCTTCGGAAGCGCTTTTGCAAGCTGAAGAAGCACATAACATCCAAGTCGGTTGTCAAGGGCCTTTCCTGTCATCATTTTTTTGCCAAGCTCTTTGAACTCTGTTGAGAATGTTACCGTATCGCCAACCTCTATTCCCATCTTTACAGCTTCCTTGTCGCTTGAGGCTCCAACATCAATGAACAGGTTCTTGTATTCTATTGTTGTTTTTCGCTCTTCCATTTTCATGATGTGCGGAGGCCTGCTTCCAATGACTCCTGTAACCAGGCCCTTTTTTGTCCTTATGAGAACCTGCTGGTTTACCAGCGTCCTATCATCAATCCCGCCGATCTTCATGAACCTGACAAATCCCTTGGAATCAATGTGTTTGACCATCAGTCCTATCTCATCCATGTGAGCTCCAAGGACAAGCGGATTTTTCGAAACTGACTTATATGCAATCACGTTTCCAAAGCTGTCCACCTCAACTTTCAGCCCTCTTTTCCCGAATTCTTCTGCCATGATCCTGGCAATCCCATCCTCCTGGGAGCTTACTCCATCTGCTTCCGAGAGCCTTTTCATTAATTTAATGTCCATAAACAATCCCTGCACTGATTTTGTGGATTAATTTAATAAGTATTCTTGAGAATTCACTGCTATGCTTGAAAACTCATTTATTTTTCTTCCGAGCTTCGGCCCTACACGTGAAAAAAAGCTCTGGAAAAGCGGGATTATGACCTGGGATGATTTTCTCTCCAGGTTTGGCTCTTCCCCTTTCCACAAGGATTCCTGCTCACTTGTTGCAAGGTCCAAGGTCGCTCTTGAAAACCTCGATGGCCATCACTTTGGAAATATACTTCCAAGCAGCGAAACATGGCGTTGTTTTCCCCATTATAAGAAAGTAGCATATCTTGATATTGAGACAACCGGTTGCTGCGCGAGAGACTATATCACAGTTATTGGCGTCTATGACGGATCAAAAACAAAAAGCTATGTAAAAGGCCGGAACCTCCACGAATTCAAGGATGATATAAGGAAGTTTGATGCAGTTGCAACTTTTAACGGATCACTGTTCGACCTTCCATTCATACGAAGGGAGATGTCTATTCCTCTTCCACCTATCCATGTTGATCTGAGGTTTTTGCTCCAGTCTCTTGATGTTCGCGGAGGGCTGAAGAAGATCGAAGAGCAATTTGGCATGGAACGCCAGGATGATCTCAAAGGACTCACTGGCTATGATGCAGTGAAGATGTGGAGAGAATACAAGAAGAAGGATTCAGAAGAAGCTCTGGACCGTTTGATCAGATATAATGCTGCTGATGTTTGCAATCTGGAAGTGCTTCTAAAATGGGGCTATAGAGAGAAAAGAAAAAGAATTGGTTTTGATGAAATAAATCACTCTTCTACAGGCTCATAACAGCCCGGAGTCACATTCATTTCCATTCTTGCACCAACGCTGTCATATTCCAAACTTACAAGTTCAACCTGGTGAAGTTCGCCGCCGACTGTGACAACTCTTGTTTCGCCTGGAACAATGTCCTGAGTGTCGACTACTGTACATCCAGCTTCTTCGTCCAATCCATTTACTCTGATGCCCTTTGTGCTGCCTACATCCACGACCATGCTCGCTTCAATTCCGGCAGTTCCTATAACTAGTATGTCTCCTTCTCTGACTTCAGGCTCGCTTATCATGTTGCAAGCCTCGACAGCTACGAGTACTGCATCATTATTCTGCAAGCAGTTCTCTGGATTGACTCCGGCATCCTCTTCATATGGAATCAAGGTAATGTTATATTCAGGGCTGCATGCTGCAACCGCAGTGGTTCCGAGCATAATTCCTGCAGCAAGTACTGCTGCTTTTGCAAGTGCTTTCTTAACCTGGCCTTTCCTGTCATTTCCTTTCTTATCTTTTCTTAAGTTTTTCAAATATCCCACCTTCTTACTGTTTTCAATAATATATATTTGTGAGGAACCTTTAAAATGGCTTTTATTGGCTTAAAGTGTATCTCTAAACAAACTTTTAAGAAATTTATCTTGAAAATAGCCTCATGAGAGGCATCATTCTATTATTACTAGCTCTTTTAGTTTTTGGCTGCACCAGCCAGCCAGATCCACAGTTGAATGAGACTAATATTACAAACGTCTCAAATCAGACTGAAGTGAACCAGACCAATGTAACTGACTGCGCCGGTCCTGTCTGCGGCTCTGATGGAAATACATACGAGACTGACTGCGATGCAGAGCTTCTCAATCTGAGCTTTACCGAAGGAGAATGTCCTGCTCCTGACTGTGTTGAGTCTGATGATGGGATAGAGTCCAAGGTGCAGGGAACTGTTGTCTTTGGCAGCGATTCCTTTGATGACTACTGCACCGATTCAACCTATCTTGTCGAGTATGCATGTGTTGAAAACGAGCCGGAAAATGCCACCATCCTCTGCGATGCTGGTTGCGAAGATGGAAGATGCCTTGAGCCTGAACCAGAGAAGCCTGATTACAACTGCTATGGCCCAATTGAGCCAGATGTGTTTTCTGCTGACCAGATTACTGTAAACGGAACGACGCAGGAAGACTACTGCATTGATTTTACTACTGTAAAAGACTACTATTGCAAGGAGAATGCAGTGCGCTCTGCAAACAGCCAATGTCCCTCAGGATACAGGTGCAGTGCAGGTGCATGCGAAGAGCTTGTTGATGTCTGCAGTGAAACTGATGAAGGAGCAGATCTGTTTGTCCGTGGAAGGACAGTTGTTTCCCATGGCCTTGCTATTCCATTTGACAAATGGGACGAGTGCGAGGATGAGGGCCTTTTGATCGAGCATTCATGCACTGTCAATGGCACTGCTATTACAGAAGAGCTTGAGTGCGGAAGCGGCTACCAGTGCGCTGGCGGAAAATGCGTTGAGAGCAGCTGCAGTGATACTGATGACGGCTATGATATTTACAAGGATGGAACAACAATTCTCTATGACCGCGAAGAGCACGATGACTGCATCAACGACTACAAACTGCGTGAATATTTCTGCTATGGCAATGATATCGACTACGATGATGTCCAGTGTCCTGAAGATCATATCTGCAAGGGAGACAGGTGCATGGAAGGCTCGATTAACTAGTTCTTTAGAGCCGATCTCACCAAACCTTTATCTCCCACGTTTTTCTATTTTTGTACACATTTATAAATCTTTGCTGGCATAATATCATTTGATTTCCATGACCAGTAGATTTCAAAGATCCCAATCAGCAGTAACTATCAGGAACATGCCCAGCTATGCTCCGATACTAGATACTCTAAAGAAGTTGCCGAGTGCCCAGAATCACGTTACTGATGTTCCGACTTTGGTTAAAATGCTCAAAACCGGAGATTTTACTTCCAGGTCAAAAGCATGTGTTGATATTGCAGAGCTTGCAAAGACTAGCCCAGAAAAAGCAGTAGAAACCCTGCCGGCACTTCTTGAGGCTTTTGAAAAATGGGGCGCTCTTACCAAGTGCACTGTTTCAGAAGCATTGGCTGCACTTGGCGATGCAAGAGCACTTCCAACCCTTGTGAAGCATGCAAACCATCCCCACCGGGAAACACGAGACAGGATAAGGCTGGCTTTGAGCAGAATCCCCACCCTTGAGCTTAGGGTTATTGAAAGCTGATAATTCCTTTTTCTCCATCTACTTCTGCCATCTGTCCATTTTTTAGAATCGAGAATATGTCCTGATCAGGGCTGTCCACCATCGGGATTTTCGATATTATTGCTCCTGCTATGATTATAGGCTCTGCAGAAATGTTGATGATTGCAGCAGGCGCCTTGTTGTTTTTGGCAAGCTGAAGCATAACATAAGATCCAACTGTGGATCCCTTGCCATTTGGAAAAACAAGTACCTTGCCGGAAATGTTCTGCCCTTCAAGCACATGGCCTTTTTCTATTACATTGCCGGTCTCCGGATCAACTCCACCAAGGAATCCTATTGGCTCTGTGCTAAGCAGCACTTCTCCGCTTGCCTTTCCTTTGCATATGCTTCGTGCTTTAATTTCCATCTGATCACCCTTGCTTTGTTTTTCCTGTATTTACTATCAGGTATTTCTTATCCTTTGGCAGCTTCTCTTCCATCTGCAGCATCAATGCAAGCCCTGCGATTCCAGAGTATTCGCATTTTACTCCCTGCCCTGTTGCAAGATCCATTGCTTTTTCCAGATATTCCTCCTTTACCAGGTGCACATCTGATTCCAACCCACAAAAACCAGCTGTCTTGTAAAGGTTCAGCCACTGTTCGCTAAAGTGTACGAACGGCAGGTGCGGTGAATAGAGCTTGTCTGCCTTGGTTTTTGGATTATCCGAGGTTGATCCGATAAAGTTGCATGCCCTGAGTTTTTTCACATCTCCGGAAAAACGAGGGTCATGGTTTTTGCTTGATACTTCTTTTTTGTTTATGTTAAGGACATTCTCATATAGGTTCCCTGTTCCAAAAGGAATGAAAACATAATCAGGCGAATTGTTGATGATCTCATAGCTTAGCCAGTCATAAAATCTTGTTGTTGGATCAAGTGCATCTGCTGAAGTGATGTCAAAGCCTTCTTCATTTTCTGTCATCTCAAGGATTTCCTTCCAGGTAAATGCCTTTATTGACAAGTCTGTCTGGTAAATTTCACAATGATTCTGCTTCAGGCTCTCAAGTATTTTTTTGTCAAGGTTTTTGTCAACAAGCACCTTCAATTTTGGCAGATTATATCTCTTCAATACTGTTCCAATTGCAAAGGCCGCAGAGCCAGAGCTTACAATTGAAAATTGCGGCAGTTGCCTACTGGTCTGTCCTCTTTTTTTTGCTAGCAGGAAGTCCCTGTAAGTGACTGCCATCTCCCATGCCATACGGTCCTTATGCGTTCCTGTCGGATTATAGCTCTCATCCTTAAGCCATACGTTCTTGAAACCCTGGACTTTGATCTGATAAGTAGGCGTTGCAGGGAATTTCGGATCATCTGCAGGAAACTCAGGATTCTTCGGATCATTTTCTGATGCGATCTTTATTGATTCAAGAATCTCCTGCTCTCTCTTGCTCAGATTCATTTCTTCACCTGTACAAAATATCCTCAAGATCTCCGAATGCAACTTTCTGTTTGCACAGATTCGGGAGATATTTTGCTGCCTTTCCGGAATTTGTTCCTGTTATGTTCAGTCCCATTGATTCAAGTGGGCATACTACCATGCAGGTATCTGCAACTATTTTTCCTCCTGCAGCTTCAATTGGCTTGTTATACCCTTTTTCTATTGCCATCTTCTTGATTTTTCTTGAAGTGCAGATCCAGAAATCGCATGTTGGCTTCTTGTCACTGACCATCTGTGCAATGTCCTCAATTTCCTTTAGTGATGCGTGAGGGCAGCCAATTGTAACCAGCTGCGGCCTTTCTCCGCTGTCAAGCTCTGCTTTGGCTTCCTTGAGATCATCATCAGTAAAAACCATCTCCTCCACAAGACCATCTAGCTTGTATTCCGGAGTGATGCCCTTTACATAGTAGAGCGGGACCGAGCCTGTTGCTGCCATCGAAGCTCCAAGGACCTTCAACTGCTCTTCTGTTGCAGATTCTATTCCTGTAAAAGCAGGCTTAAGCCTCCTCACAAGCTTTCCAACTGCATGGCCCATGGCTCCGAAATCTGCTGTGCTCTTGAGCTTGCAGTCCACGCGGATGACCAGTTTTGCCTTCCTGTTCTCATCAAGGTGCAGTCCGTATTCTGGTGTTACTCCGCAAATTGCAGCAGCAAGGGCAGATGGTCCGCCCTCACGGTTTGTTCTTGCTCCAAGAACAGAGTTTGCAAATGAGACTGCGCTTGATTCTGCCCAGGCAACATGCTCTCCGACTTTGGGCCTTATCCCAATGAAATATGGCGCGCATGTGCAGGTTTTCATTATCCCCATCTTTGCATATGCATCAAGGACCTTGATCTGCTTCTTTGCAAAATCTTCAGGAATTTTCATTTCTCTCCATTGTTCCCTGTCCATCCCAGCAGGATTCAGGAATGTAGGCACAACAGTCTTTGCTCCTTTTTCTACAAGGTCCTCCAGGTATTCAAGGCCAGCCTGGCCAATTGTCTTATATGATACTCCTGAGACCTGGGCACTTGTAATCGGAATCATTCTCTTTGCGCCATATATCTTTCCAAGTGCAACGAGAATTTCCATGGATTGCGATGCTGCCTGGCTCACTTCTCCATCTAGCATTCTTTGCTCTTCTCTGGATAGCTCCATCATCATTATCGAATGATAATCTCATCCGATCTTTTTATATTTAGCCTAGGTTCCTCACATGTCCTTCTCTCGTCTTTTCCTGTGGTATGCTATTGCAAATCGATGAGCCTCATCCCTGCATCTCTGGAGCAGTTTCAGTGCAGGGGATTTTTTATCCATCTCAAGCGGCTCCATTTTATTTGGAACATATACTTCCTCTTCCCGCTTTGCAAGAGAAACTATTGTTTTATCGATTCCAAGCTCATCAAGAGCTTCAATTGCAAAATGCAGTTGCCCGGGTCCTCCATCAATGAGAATCAGGTCCGGAAGCTGTCCGCCTTCTGATAGGATCCTCGAATATCTTCTGCCAACAACCTCCTTCATCATGGCAAAATCATCCTGTCCCTCGACAGTTTTTATCCTGAATCTCCTGTATCCCTGCTTATCAGGCTTTCCATTGACAAATCTTACCATAGAGCCGACAGAATTTGTTCCAAGAAGGGTTGAAATGTCAAATGTCTCTATAATTACCGGACTGTCCTTCATCTCAAGGATTTCCTGCAGCTCTAAAACCGAAGGATCTATCTTATTGTGCATGATTGAATTTGCTGCAATCTCAAGCACCTTCATCTTTGCCTTTGATGGTTTTTTGAATTCCTGCCCCAGCGTGGAATTCAGGAGTTTTATCTGCTTTTCTTCCATGTTGCTGTAGACAACTTCACTGGTATTGCGGCCTCCGTAATACTGCATGAAAAATGCAACTTCCGGATTCTCCTCATGCTTTATCTGGATTTTCTGGTTTTCGCTCCTGCAGATTACTCCATTCTGGCTCTTTAGTATGTGCGCGTGAAGCTCCCCTCCTATCTGCTGCAGCCAGACAAAGTCCTCATCCTTTCTTTTTATCTGCTCAACATTTGATTTTCCAAAGAATATCTCAAGCGAACTGATCTGGTCCCGAAGCGATGCTGCAAGTTCATAATCAAGATCATCTGATGCCCTCTTCATCTGGGCTTTCAGATCCCTGATGATTCTTTTTGCATTCCTCTTGCCATCCAGAACCATTTCAAGAGAGTCAATGTTTTTTTGGTAATCATCGCTGCTTATTTTTCCAATGCAGGGGGCGCTGCAGTTGCCCAGGTGGTACTGTAGGCATTCCTTTCTCGGCATTTTATTGCATATGCGGACCCTAAAGAGCTTTCTAAGGTACCTTGCTGAAATCGCGCGCTTTCCAGCATCTGTAAAAGGCCCAAAGAATTTCGCATCCTTTATCCTGAATTTTCCTTTGGAATTTTTCCTTGCAACAAGAAGCCTCGGAAACTTTTCCCTT
>Ga0180431_10006116_pt1 | contig 14386 bp, 16 predicted proteins | sample SS_ome_11_FD_132459 | JGI IMG/M metagenome (GOLD analysis project Ga0180431, IMG submission 132459) | Hypersaline lake sediment archaeal communities from the Salton Sea, California, USA - SS_1_MS_1 metaG | ecosystem: Environmental > Aquatic > Non-marine Saline and Alkaline > Hypersaline >... | reverse complement strand
TGGTTTTCCCCGCGACGCGCATCCGATGGCCGTCCTTTCGTCTGCCGTCTCGGCGCTGTCCACGTTCTACCAGGACTCGCTGGATCCTTTCGATGCTGAGCAGGTGCACATCTCGACGATCCGATTGATGGCCAAACTCCCGACAATCGCTGCCTACGCCTATAAGAAGTCCGTCGGTCAGCCGTTCTTGTACCCGGATAACGCCTACAGCTTCGAGGACAACTTCCTACGGATGACCTTCGGCGTCCCGGCCGAGCCCTATGTGGCTAACCCGATCGTCTCCCGGGCTCTCGACCAACTGTTGATCCTGCACGCTGACCACGAGCAGAACTGCTCGACCTCCACGGTGCGGCTAGTCGGTTCATCGCACGCCAACTTGTTCGCCTCTGTCTCTGCTGGGGTGAACGCCCTCTTCGGCCCCCTGCACGGGGGTGCGAACCAGGCGGTGCTCGAAATGCTGGACAACATCCACGCGTCCGGCGGAGGAGTCAACCGGTTCATCCGCTCGGTGAAGGAGCGCGAAGCCGGAGTCAAGTTGATGGGCTTCGGTCATCGCGTGTACAAGAATTACGATCCCCGCGCTGCGGTCGTGAAGAAGACTGCGTACGAAGTCTTCGAGCAGATGAACGTCGATGATCCGTTGCTCGACATCGCACTGAGGCTCGAGGAAGTCGCCCTTGCCGACGAGTTCTTCATCGAGCGGCGCTTGTATCCGAACGTGGACTTCTACACGGGTCTTATCTACAAGGCGATGGGCTTCCCGACTCGCATGTTCACTGTGCTGTTCGCGCTGGGCCGGCTGCCGGGGTGGATCGCCCAATGGCGCGAGATGATCGAAGATCCGACCACCAAGATCGGTCGCCCGCGACAGGTGTACACCGGTGAAGTGCTGCGCGACTACGCCCCCATCACCACCCGTTAAGGCTTTTCCTACACTCCGGGAAATTGACGGCCGATCCCCCGGAGTGGGGGAAGGCGAGTCAGTGGGGGGAGTGGAGGTCTGGGTTCAGGCCACCCCAGCTACCCGTGCGCTGAACGACTTCCAGTGCCCCTGATTGCGAGTTACGACGGAACAACAAATTCGGCTGCCCGGACAACTCACGCGCCTTCGCCACCGCGCCATCCGGGAGCGTCACCTTCGAACCCGCCGTTAGGTAGCAACCGGCCTCCACGATGCATTCGTCGCCAAGAGAAATACCGACTCCCGCGTTCGCGCCGACGAGACAACCGCTGCCGATGCTGATGACTTCCTTCCCTCCACCGGAGAGTGTGCCCATGATCGAAGCACCACCGCCGATATCGGAGCCGTCGCCGACGACGACCCCTGCGCTAATGCGTCCTTCAACCATGGACGTGCCAAGTGTCCCGGCGTTGAAGTTCACGAAGCCCTCGTGCATCACCACGGTGCCGCTGGCCAGGTGTGCGCCGAGCCGGACCCGATCGGCATCGGCTATCCGAACACCATCGGGAACGACGTAGTCGACCATGCGCGGGAAGCGGTCTACCCCGAATACGGTCAGATGAATGCCTTTCGCGCGTGCCCGCAACTGCACGCCGGTGAGGCGATCGAGCGGAACTGCTCCCAGGTTCGTCCAGGCAACTAACGGCAGAGCGGCGAAGATGCCGTCCAGGTTGATAGTGCGCGGGCGTACAAGACGGTGTGAGAGCAGGTGCAGTCGCAGATAGGCATCGGCAGCGTCGGCCGGTGGTTCGGTGAGATCATCGATCACAGTACGGACGGTCGTCACTTTGACGCCGCGGATCTCGTCACCTTTGACGCCGGCATCGAGGTTGGGCACGTCGGCTGGCTCGGCGCCGAGCACAGGGGATGGGTACCAGACGTCGAGAATGGCGTCTGTATCCATGGTTGCAATGCCGAGGGCCGAGGCTGGGCCACTTACGGGGGTCATGTACTCGTCGATGCTCGCGCTGCTCACACGGCTACCGTATCCGCGTGACCGCCGAACTCGATCTCACGGCCGATGTTGTCGACGTCACCGCCGCACTCGTGGATCTACCGAGTCAATCGCATCACGAGCGGGAGCTAGCCGATGCTGTGCAAGCTGCGCTCGATGGCTGCGCTCATCTCAGCGTCCAGCGCTCGGGCAATGCGATCGTCGCCGAGACGCGAGCGACCCCGATCGAGGTGATCATCGCCGGTCATCTGGACACGGTCCCAGCCGCCGGCAACCTCCCACACCACATCGACGGGGACCGGTTATTCGGCCTGGGGTCATGCGACATGAAGGGCGGCATCGCCATCGCGCTGAAGTTGGCCCATGGTCTTTCTTCACCCAACCGGGGCGTCCGCTACATCTTCTATGACTGCGAGGAAGTCGCAGCAGTCCACAACGGACTCGCCCGTCTGGCTGAGGGAGACCCGTCGCTGCTGGCCGCCGATCTCGCCATCGTGATGGAGCCGAGCAACGGTGTCATCGAAGGTGGCTGTCAGGGCACCATCCGTGCGGAGATTCGCGCTTCCGGACGAAGATCTCACAGCGCTCGCGCATGGCAGGGCAGCAATGCGATCCACTCAGCCCGAGAGATCCTCGCTCGGCTCGAGAAGTACACCGCTCGCGAGCCGGAGGTCGATGGTCTGCGGTATCGCGAAGGCCTCAATGCGGTCGGAATTCGCGGAGGGGTGGCTGGGAATGTAATTCCGGACGAGTGCGTTGTGACGGTGAACTACCGATTCGCCCCCGACACTTCGGTCCTCGAGGCAATCGATCATCTGAACGATGTCTTCACCGGATTCGATGTGACGGTGATCGACGAAGCCCCCGGAGCCCGCCCTGGACTTCTCGAGCCGACCGTTGCATCTTTCGTAGACGCCATGGGTGGTCAGGTGGAGCCCAAGTTCGGGTGGACGGACGTGGCAAGGTTCGCGAGCGCTGGGACGCCGGCGGTCAACTTCGGCCCAGGCGATCCGACGATTGCGCATACGGTGAACGAGAACGTGCGAATAGACGAAATCCGTGGCGTTCACGGCGCACTGAGTGCCTGGCTCGGTGCTCGATGACCCACAGCGTGTGCGTCTTTTGTTCGTCGAGTGATTCCATCGATCCTCGCTACCTCGAACTCGCACGCGACTTTGGAAGCCACTTCGGCCCACGTGGTTGGACGCTTGTTTCCGGCGGGGGATCGGTGTCGATGATGGGGGAACTTGCGCGTTCGGTCCGAGCGAGTGGCGGACACACGGTCGGAGTGATCCCGCAAGCGCTTTTGGACCTCGAAGTAGCCGACCTTGGCGCCGACGAACTCGTCGTTACGCACGACATGCGTCAGCGAAAGGGTGTGATGGATGAACGATCCGATGCCTTCGTCGCGCTGCCCGGCGGCATCGGCACGCTCGAGGAGTTGATGGAGGCTTGGACCTCGCGCTCCCTGGCGATGCACGATAAGCCGGTTGTCGTCCTCGATCCTTGGGGTGACTACTCCCTACTCCGTCAGCAGGTAAACGTGTGGGTAGAGCGCGGATTCGTCTCGGCGGCCAGCCTCGAGCGCGTGCACTGGGTCGTTGATCCTGCCCAGGTGCTGACCACGCTCGAAGCGGTCCTCACCAGTCCGTGATGGAATGGGGTATGACCTTGGTGTTCATCGCAGTCGGAGTGGTCGTCATTGCGGCTGCGTTCTGGTTCGCCGTCGGTCGACTCGATCCCTCGCTACCCGATGCCGAGAACGACTTTCGTCCAGACCAACGCGATGGAGACCCGGCGTTCGATGTCGTATTGCGCGGCTACCGCATGGATGAGGTCGATGCCACCATCGCCGATCTGCAATCCCAAATCGATGAACTCAAGGGGAAGTCGAAACGATGACCAGTCCGAACCGCGAGTTCGTGCACCTTTCCTTGGATGTGGTGATCGCAGCACCCGTGGAAGCGGTCTTCGACGCCTTCACCCAATGGGCGAACCAAGGCGAGTGGATGCTCGGAACGCGGGTCGAGGTTCGCGCGGGCGATGGACGAAGCGTGGATTCGCGGTTGGCCGCCTGGACCGGACTGGGACCCGCCGGATTCTGGGACACCATGACCATCACACGCTGGGATCCGCCCTACCGGGTCGATGTCCTGCACACCGGCGCGCTCGTTCGTGGTCCGGGAACCATGGAAGTCCTTGCCCTGCCGGACGGTCGGTCTCGTTTCGTGTGGAGTGAAGATCTCGATCTTCCACTTGGCTTGCTCGGTCGAATCGGCTGGCCATTGGTGAAACCGGCTTTCGTGGCCGGCGTCAAGCGTTCGCTGCGTTCCTTCGCCCGATTGGTCGAGACCGGCACCCTGCCGCGCTAACCCCTCGACGACCCGGGATAATGGTTATCCACAAGCCCGCGCACAAGCGTTGGCTGGGCTTTCCCGGGGTTCTTGCCAGGCGCTCCGAGAAGATGGATGGAAGGGGACCGAAATGGCCGCGATGAAGCCGCGAACGGGCGATGGCCCGCTCGAGGTGACCAAGGAGGGTCGGGGCTATGTGATGCGGGTGCCCCTCGAAGGCGGGGGTCGGCTCGTCGTCGAGCTGAACGCCGAGGAAGTCAAGAACCTCGGTGAAGCCTTGACCGGAGCCCTCGCTTAGGAAGCCGCAGACCAACCAGCTAGTCGCGTCGGGTCAGGCACCCGACGAGCAGTCCGGAACCCTCGATCAACAGCGCCGGCACCCAGGTGTCCTCGCTACGCAAAGCCTCGGCCGTGTCCTTCACCGCCGAGGCTTCGGCGTCTCGTCTGGCTGGATCGGCGATCATGGCGTCGGTGCCCACGCCCACGAAGACCACGAGTCCACCGATTCGCAGTAGCCGGCGAGCCTGAGCCAATATCGCCGGGTATTCACCTCGATCGGCATCCACGACCACCATGTCGTAAGCACCGTCGGACATTCGGGGCAACACATCGAGCGCACGACCGGCGATGAATCGTGCTCGTGAGGGCTCCAGACCCAGGTCCGCGAACGCCTCCCGGGCGTAGCGCTGGTACTCGGCTTCCACGTCGATGGTCGTGAGCGTTCCTCCGGGAGTCATGCCGGCCAGCAGCGCGGCGCCCGAAACCCCGGTGCCCGTCCCGATCTCGACGACGGCCTGGGCGGCGGCCGTCGATGCTAGGAAAGTCAGGAGCGAGGTCGCCGAAGGAGACAGCGACTCGACTCCGTAATCGCGAGCCCGGTCCCTGGCCTCGCGGATAGCTTCGTGTTCGGGCAGCCAGGTATCGGCGTACTCGACCATGGCGGGGATCTTCGAGGAAATAGCGCACCTCCCGGGCAAACAGGCAGGGGTTTCGGCCTGCGTGCGGACCGCCGATATGACCGCCGGCCGATCGCAGCCTAGCCTTAGGGGTGCACGGTTGGATCCCCTTAGGAAGGCGGCAGGGCCGATGAGCAACGACTGGCCGCCTCCTGGGAGCAATTCGCCGCAAGGCCAGCAGGGTCCGCAAGGCCAGCAGGGCCCGCTGACGCCCCCGACCCCGCCGACGCCCCAGGTCCCCCAGGGCCCCCGTCCACCGGCCGGCTACCCCAACTTCGCTGGCTACGGACAACAGCCCCCCGGCGCCGGTGCCCGCCCACCGGTCCATGCGCAACGGCGAGGGGTCGGTGTCCTGGGCGTCATCGCTATCGCCACGGTGGTCTCGCTGATCGTCGGTACCTTCGCCGGCTTGGCCGGCTACGTGATCGGAAGCGCAGTGGATTCCGATCAGGCGGTCATCTCGTCCGCGCCGGCGCCGGAGCCATCATCCGTCGCGGTCGATCCCATCCCTGACGACGAGATTCCCAAGTCGATCACCGAGATGGTGGGCAATGTGCTGCCGACGGTCGTGTCCATTGCGATCGAGAACGGCGGAGAGCAGGGAAGTGGCTCAGGTTTCGTGATCCGTTCCGATGGTTACATCATGACCAACAATCACGTTGCAGCCCCTGCCGCAGACGGTGGGTCGCTCACGGTCTTCTTCGAGGACGGATCGAGTACCGAGGCTGAAATCGTGGGGCGCAATTCTTCCTACGATCTCGCGGTCTTGAAGGTGGACGCGCAGGAATTGCCGGTGGCCAAACTCGGGGATTCCGATCAGGTGGACGTTGGTGACCTCGCCGTTGCCATTGGCGCGCCTCTCGGCCTCGAGGGCACCGTGACCTCCGGAATCATCTCCTCGAAGGATCGTCCCGTAACCGCCGGTGGTTCGGGGGAACTCGCGTACATCAATGCGATCCAAACCGACGCGGCCATCAACCCCGGTAACTCCGGGGGACCGCTCCTGAACAGCATCGGCCAGGTGATTGGGATCAATTCCGCGATCGCCACCCTCGCACCCGGCTTCTCCGGCGAGGCGGGCTCGATCGGCTTGGGCTTCGCGATACCGGTCAACTCCGCGCGCCGGATCGCCGAGGAGATCATCCAGACTGGGGATTCCTCGACGCCCGTTATCGGCGTCACCTTGGATACGACCTACACCGATGGCGGCTCGCGAGTCAGCGAGGTCACACCCGGGGGTCCTGCGGATTCAGCCGGACTGCGCAGTGGAGACGTCATCACTGCACTACAAGGCCGGGAGACCACGGACTCCACCGAGTTGGTTGTCGCAATCCGCAGTTACGCACCCGGCGACACCGTCCGCCTGGAATTCGAACGTGGCGGTCAGACGCGGACGGTCGATTTGGTCCTAGGGGCGTCGGAGGACATCGGCTGACATGTTCGATATCGGTATCGGGGAACTGCTGCTGCTCGCAGTGGTTGGCCTGCTCATCTTCGGCCCCGACAGACTGCCCAGGGCAGCTGCCGATGCCGGACGCTGGATTCGACAGATACGCCAGATGGCTACGTCCGCCCGCCAGGAACTGTCCGAGTCGGCAGGCGTGGACTTCTCCGGTGCCATGGACGGTTTGCGAGAGTTCCGTGATCTGCACCCGAAGCGACTCGCGTCGGGGCTGTTCGATGACGACGAGGCTCCAGATCTCAACGGATCATCGTCTCCTTCGGGTGACACCGATCCACTCAAGCCGACGAAGCCGGCACAGTCCTTCGACCCCGATCTGAGCTAGCGACTGCCTCGGCGGCGCATCAGCCGCGGCCGGAAGGCGAGATACCCAACTGCATCCCGGCCAGGCCGCGCGGTTTGCTGGCAAGCGAATCAGCGATGGCGGCAAGCGCCATGCTCGCCGGCGCGTCCGGCTGAGCCAACACCAAGGGTTGGCCCGTGTCTCCACCCTCGCGAAGGCGTGGATCAAACGGGATACGGCCAAGAACGGGGACGTCGGTACCCAGGGCCGAAGTCAATTGCTCGGCGACCAGATCACCTCCGCCCACGCCGAAGAGGTCCAACGGTTCTCCACAATGCGGGCAGGGGAATGAACTCATGTTCTCGACCACGCCGAGCACCTTCTGGTGGGTCTGCTCGGCGAGGGTTCCGGCGCGCACGGCCACATCGGAGGATCCGAGTTGCGGGGTAGTGACCACCACGAGTTCGGCGTGGGGCAGTAACTGCGCGGTTGAGATGGCGATATCACCGGTCCCTGGTGGAAGGTCGAGCAGTAGCACATCGAGATCGCCCCACCACACATCCGACAAGAACTGCTCGAGCGCACGGTGCAGCATCGGCCCGCGGAAGGCGACGGGTGTCTCGACGCCGCCGGGCTTGAAGGGCAGCATCGAGATCACGCGGACGCCGTGGGCCTGTGGAGGCATCAGCATTCCCTCGACCATGGTCGGGGGATTCGTGGCGCCGAGAATCCGAGGAATCGAATGGCCGTAGACATCGGCGTCGAGCAATCCGACCGTGATTCCGCGGCTGGCCAGCGACACCGCGAGGTTGGCGGTAACGGATGACTTTCCAACCCCACCCTTACCTGAAGCGATGGCGAAGATCTTCGTGGTGGACCCGGCTTGGGTGAAGGGAATCTCCCGTTGATCGTGTCCGCGCAGGGTCTTCTTCAGTTCCGCGCGCTGTTCGTCGCTCATGACATCGAGGTGAACGTCGACCCTCCTGACGTCCGGCACTTTCATGACCGCGTCGATCACCCGATCGGTGATCGTGCCGCGCATGGGGCAGCCTTCGACCGTCAAATAGACCCCGACCTCGACCACCCCGCCTTTTCGGATGTCGACGCTCTTGAGCATGCCTATCTCGGTGATCGGTCGATTGATCTCCGGATCATTGACAGTGGCGAGGGCTTCACGGATTGAGGACTCGTTCGGCTGGTCGGGCATCCGCCGATGCTAGACGGACATCAAGGCTCGAGCGAATCCCCGCCCGACTGCGGTTTGACCGCATCGAGGCCGTGCTTCGGGTCGGGTTGTTCGCCGAGGCGATCCTCGATGCCCTGGAGCCGGTCTAGCACTTGGTCCAAAGTTTCGCGAAGTTCGCTTCGCACGAAATCACGGGTGGCCATGTCTCCGAGGGATGATCGCAAGGAAGCAACCTCGCGTGCGAGGTAGTCACTGTCAGCGAGCATCCGCTCGTTGCGCTGCCGATCCTCTTGATATTGGACTCGGTCTCGGTCGGTCTGCCGATTTTGTGCGAGCAGGATCAATGGCGCGGCGTAGGAGGCCTGCAGGGAGAGCAACAGCGTCAAGAAGATGAACGGGTATGCGTCCGGGCGGATGCCGTCCGGGGCGAAGACGTTGAATGAGACCCACATGATGATGACGACGGTCATCCACGCGATGAACGCCCATGAACCGATGTACCGGGCGGCTCTTTCCGACAGGCGCCCGAACCGCTCGGAGTCGTATGCGGGCCGGATACCGCGCGTGGTCTCGATGGGTTGGTCGAGGCGGGTGCCGGAAGTCCGCCGCCGCCCGCTAGCCATTACTCACGTCCTCACGCCAGCCCGGCGGCAGCATGTGGTCGACGACGTCATCGATGGTGACCGCTCCGAGTAGGCGATCGTCCTCGTCCACGACCGGAAGTGCGACCAGGTTGTAGGCGGCGAAATTACGCGTCACCTCGCCGAGCGGGGTGTCGGGACGGACCGGATCGATGCTGGTGTCGACGAGCGACGAGACGAGGGTCGATGGTGGCTCGCGCAGCAACCGCTGGAAGTGACAGGTCCCCAGGTACTTGCCCGTGGGGGTCTCCGAAGGTGGGCGGCAGATGAATACCTGGGCCGCGAGCGCTGGAGGCAGGTCAGGGTTGCGGATACTTGCAAGGGCTTCGGCAACCGCGGCGTCGGGCGGAAGAACCACTGGTTCGCTGGTCATCATGCCGCCGGCGGAGAAATCGTCGTATGCCAGCAGGCGTCGAATGTCCTCCGCTTCCTCCGGCTCCATCTCCTCGAGCAGGTACTCGGCCTGGTCGGGCGGTAACTCCGAGATCAAGTCCGCGGCGTCACCTGGGTCCATCTCCTCCAAGACATCAGCGGCGCGCTCTCGATCGAGCGCTTGCATGATCTCTACCCGGTCTTCATCGATCAGTTCCTCGAGGACATCGGCGAGACGTTCGTCGTCGAGTTCGCGCGCAACTTCCAAGCGACGCTTTGGCACCAGGTTGTGCAGCAGCGAAGCCACGTCGGCGGGACGCAACGTGTCGATAGAGGCGAGCAACTGCTCAGCCGGTTGGGCGGTTTCGGGAAGCGATAGCCCGGAGACATCCGACCAGTCGACCATGAATCGCTCGCTGCGCCGCCGCAGACCGGTTGCTCCGCGCTTGACGAATAGGGAGTCGACCAGCCACTCGCGGCTCTTGGTCTGCATAACCCCGATATCGACGACACGCACGTGCTCGCCGGAACTGCGCGAGGTGATCGAGCGATCAAGCAGCTCGGCCGTAGCCAGGGACTCGTTGCGACGCTGCTCGAACCTGCGCAAGTTGACGGTCCCGGTCACCACCACCTGTCCGGCATCGATGGCGGTTACCTTCGTCATCGGAACGAAAATGCGTCGACGCGGCGGCACTTCCACGACCAGCCCGGTGAGGCGCGGTGGGTTGTCCCCGATGCGAAGGACGACGACGGCATCTCGGACTTTGCCGACCTGGTCTCCTTGGGTGTCGAACACCCCAAGGCCAGCCAACCGGGCCAAGAAGACACGGGATGTGGTCATAGTCACGACCGGAAGGCTACCGTCGCGCATCGAAGGCAGGGCTGATAGCGAAGGGCCGACCACAAAAGGCCGACCACGAAAGGCCGACCACGAAGGAGCGGTGCGAACCTGGTGAGCGCAGTGAGTGGGATGGATGGGCAGGAAGGGCAACGCGCCTCCGGCCTCACGCGCCCGCCCAACGTCGATCTTGCGCGGTTGGGAGTGGCCGTCGTATTCATCTCCCTAAGTGGGCCGATGATCGCCGCCACAGCGGCTCCGGCGCTGGCGATTGCCTTCTGGCGATGTCTGATCGGCAGCGGACTGACCGGGCTGTGGGTTGCTGCGCGCCAACGGTCTGGGCTTTTCGCTCTCACGGGGCGGGAAATGCGGTTGACCCTGCTGGCCGGGGTCTTCCTCGGTCTGCACTTCGCGACGTGGATTCCGTCGCTGACATTGACCACGATCGCGGCCTCGACGGCGCTCGTTGCAACGCAACCGATCTGGGCAGCCTTCATCGCCCGAGCTCTCGGTGTACGCATCGGGCGTCGTGTGTGGATCGGTATCGCGGTGGCGTTCAGTGGTGTTGTGCTGTTGACCGGAGTGGATCTATCCGTGGATCCACGCCACCTGATCGGCGATGCGCTCGCCCTGATAGGCGCTGTCTTCGCGGCGGCCTACGTCTCGGTCGCTGAGCGTGTTCGGCAAAGCGTCGAGAACTCCACGATGACTTTCGTGCTGTACGCGGCCTCCGCGGTGACGATCCTGCCGCTGGTCTTCATATTCCAAGACGCGTTGATCGGGTTCGATGCGCAAGCGTGGCTGTTGATCATCGCGATCACTCTCGGGGCTCAGCTTCTGGGACATTCGATGATGAACAAGGTGTTGTCCAACACGTCGGCAACGGTGGTTTCTCTTGCGATCTTGTTCGAGATGCCGGGCGCGACCATTGTTGCTGCCATCTGGCTCGGCCAGGTACCGCCGCTGGCTCTCTTGCCCGCTGCGGCGTTGATCCTGATCGGATTGGCGATCGTCATCCGCGCGGCCGACAAGCGTCCCGGACCCGCGACTGTTACCGAGACTTCACCGATCTGAGCATCGACGCCAACGGGATCAACGCCAAGGCCGCGACGACCGTCACGCCGATACCCCAGCCGACCCCAGCGCCCTCGGCGATCGCGCCAACCGCGAGTGGAGCAACGACGAAGCCCGCACGCGATAGCCAACTGACGGTCGCCACGCCTGTCGCGGGTCGAATTCCGGGCAGGTGCGCGGCGGCGCGCATCGCGGCCGGAAACAATGTGGCCACACCGAAGCCCGTGACCGCGCAGCCGATCAGGAACAACCACAGGGACTGAGCCACCAAGGCCGCGGTGAGTGCGATCGAACTTGCCGCCATGGCGATGCGTGTCCACCTCCGCTCGCCAAGGAAGTCGACGATTCGATCACCAAGGAACCGCCCGGCTGTCATCGCCGCGGTGAAGGCGACGAAACCCCAGCCGACATAGGCAGCAGCGACACCAATGTCTGTGAGGTAGATCGAACTCCACCGTGCCGGGATGTCCTCGATCATCACAGCGAGGATGATGAAGGCACCTAGACCCCAGATGGCCGGTTGGCGCATAACTCTCGTCGCGGCGGCGCGCTCGACAGCGCTCGCTGGGCCGGGGGCGGTGAGGGATCCAGGATCTGGTGCCGTTTGGCGACTGGGATCCTCGTCCGATGCCAAGAAGCTGTCCGGGTCATGCCCCGGCAGCAACCAATGTCGAGTCGCGAGCACCAGCGCTCCGCATAGGACCGAGACACCGGCCATGCTCCATGCGATGGGCAACCCGATCGCTGCTGTCCCCACTCCGATCAATCCGCCGGCGACGGTCCCCAGCGACCAGAAGCCGTGGAAGGTATTGAGTATCGAACGACGACTCCCCGCCTGATGCATGTCGTGCTGTACGCGCATTGCGTGCGAGTTCATCGCAGCGTCCATGACTGCGTCGAGCGCACCCACGGTCAACAGCACGATGCCGAAGATCCAGTCCCCCGGAGCCAACCCGATGAGCGGTAACACCGGCAACAGGGCCACGAGTGCGACGACGGCCACGGTGTTGCTCCCGTATCGATTGATCAACGGACCTGCCGAAATACCGGCGAGCACTCCGCCTACTGCCCCCGCGGCAAGCGCGGCACCGACCTCGAAGTCCGTCATGGTCAGATCGGCCTGTAACTCCGCGAGCCGTGGCAGCCACGCCGAAAGCGTGAGTGCGTTCGCAAAGAACAGCGCGGAAACCGCAACGCGGGCGCGCGTAATCGCGCGCGTGGTCGGGCTCACCCGCCGAATGTAGGGCAACGTGGAGCCGGCGTCCGGCTGCGCGGTTAGGCTCGCTGCGTTCCGTACGGGAAGGGGTTAACCGAGCATGACGAACGCGGCAAACAGCACACACGCCCGAATCAGGCGATCCAACCTGGCGGTTCCCGGCTCGAGCCCGAAGATGCTGGACAAGGCCAAGGGTCTGGCGGCAGATCAGGTCTTCATGGATCTAGAGGACTCGGTGGCCCCGCTTGCGAAGGCCGAGGCCCGAAAGAACATCGTGGCTGCGTTGAATGAAGGTGGATACGACGGCAAGGTGCGTGCGGTCCGAGTGAATGATTGGACGACGCAATGGACCTACGCCGACGTCATCGAAGTGGTCTCCGGCGCCGGGGCGAACCTCGATTGCATCATGTTGCCGAAGGTTCAAAACGCTGATCAGATCCACGCATTGGACATGCTCCTAACGCAGATCGAGAAGACTGAGGGTCTGGACGTGGGGCGGATCGGCATCGAGGCGCAGATCGAGAACGCAATGGGCTTGACGAATGTTGATCAGATCGCGGCAGCGAGTCCACGGGTAGAGACGATTATTTTCGGGCCTGCGGACTTCATGGCCAGCATCAACATGAAATCCCTGGTGGTCGGAGAGCAGCCTCCGGGTTACGACGTCGGCGATGCGTATCACTACATCCTGATGCGGATCCTGATGGCGGCTCGGGCCTACGACAAGCAGGCCATTGATGGTCCGTACCTGCAGATCAAGGATGTCGATGGGTATCGCCGTGTTGCCGACCGCAGTGCGGCGCTTGGATTCGACGGCAAGTGGGTCCTGCATCCCGATCAGATCGCAGCAGCCAACGAGGTGTTCTCTCCACGACAAGAGGACTACGACCACGCCGAACTAATCCTCGATGCCTACGACTGGCATACCTCTGCCGCCGGAGGTGCGCGCGGTGCGGTCATGCTCGGGGACGAGATGATCGATGAGGCATCTCGCAAGATGGCGTTGGTGATTGCGGGGAAGGGTCGCGCCGCCGGGATGCAGCGAACGCAGGCCTTCACTCCGCCCGATGCGGGCTAGTGGATTTGCAAGGTCGGACCATGACGCGTGAGCAGGCAGCGAATGTCCTCGGTGTTCCCACGGACGCCGATCCGAGCGAGGTGCGTCGTGCCTGGCGGATCTGGGCGAGGTTGGCGCATCCAGACGCAGGAGGTAGTCCTGAGCACTTCCGACGTCTCGCGCAGGCTCGAGACGCCTTACTGGCCGGATCGATCCCCGAGCCGTTGCCGATGAGCGAGCCCGACCCGCGTGCCCCGTTGCGTCGGGTTTGCATTCGTCCGGTGGGACCTGCGGCATGGTCCCTGGTCGGACTGTGCCTCGTGGCGATCGCAGGAGCCGGCGTCGCTGACGTGCTCCCCACCTGGGCCGCGGCCTTGGTCATGGGTTCGCTGGCGACTACGGCAGCGGTAATCGTCACCCGCCGCATAGCCACCGATCAGGCCGATGTGGGTCACCGCATCACCCTGCTCACCGCAGTATGGGTGCCACTAGCGACCGTCCAGGTGCTCGTGGCCCAGGTGCTGGGTGCGGGTGTTCTCATCGGGCTGCCGGCGCTTGCGCTGCCGTTTGCGGCCGCGGTAGCTCTGGTCAATCCCGGCGCCGGCCTGTGGCGTCCGATCCCCGGCTGAGCAGTCGATCAAGGAGCGCAACAGAGCGCGCGCCCTTCCATGTTGGGCGTTAGCATCGCCGGTGAGTAGCAACGAACGTTGCCGTCGCAACCGAGGGGAACTGGCATGGGACGACTTCTGCAAACCGACGGCTTGACCAGCGATCAGAAAGACATCCTGGACGCGGTCCGAGATTTCGTCGACGCGGAGATCCTCCCTGTCGCCAGCGATCTCGAGCACAACGACGAGTACCCGAAGGACATAGTCGACGGTCTGAAGGAACTCGGAGTCTTCGGCCTGATGATCCCGGAGGAGTACGGCGGGCTGGGGCAATCACTGCTGACCTACGCGCTCGTAGTGGAAGAGATCGCCCGCGGCTGGATGAGCGTCAGCGGCGTGATCAACACGCATTTCATCGTCTCT
>Ga0180431_10006115_pt1 | contig 14388 bp, 7 predicted proteins | sample SS_ome_11_FD_132459 | JGI IMG/M metagenome (GOLD analysis project Ga0180431, IMG submission 132459) | Hypersaline lake sediment archaeal communities from the Salton Sea, California, USA - SS_1_MS_1 metaG | ecosystem: Environmental > Aquatic > Non-marine Saline and Alkaline > Hypersaline >... | reverse complement strand
TCCTCTACCGGATCGTCCTGCTCCTGGGTCGAGGCAGCCAAATGATCGTGTGTCCCGGAGCGATATTCATCATCGCCTTGTTCATTGGCGTCGTCATCGCTGCTGTCGTCGTCGGCGGCCTCCGTACCGCTCTCGTCTTCGGCATCCTCATCTTCATCATAGTCGTACATGTCCATTGAAGATGCCAAGATATCCTGAAGGGAAGGAGCAGTGCTGATGGCCGCAGGAGCTGGCACGGAGCTGTCGGGCGACAAGGAGTTTGCGTGGTGCGTAACGTGGTCGAGATTCGCATGACCGGCCACGACGTGGTCGGGGTGTGCATGACTGGCGGCAACGTGGTTGGGATACGCATGGTTGGCGACAACGTGATTGGCATGTGCGTGGACGGCGGTGACGTGGTTGGGATGTGCGTGGACGGGGGCGACGTGGTCTGCAGCCACGTGGCCATTGGCGACATGGTTCGGATGCGTGTGGCCGTCTGTGAGATGATCTAGGTGATTATGACCGTCCATGTTGGGCTGTGCATGATGATCCGCCTCGGCAGCGTGCGGCTCTTCACCTGCGTGGTGGTGGTGCTCGTGCTCGTGGTGATGGCCGTGGTGCGCGTCATCATCTTGTACGCCCCCCGAGACGGCGAGGTGCGCCGCAGCGTCGGCATCGGCACCGGCATACAGACCACTCTCTGCTGCGACGCCAGCGCCAGTGGCTGCGCGCGCGTTTGCCGACTCGATGTCGGAAATTCGCGCCTCGAGCGCGTCCACGTCCGCCACCTCCAGTGCCGCGGCCGCATGAGCCGCCTGCACCGTTGGTGCGCAGTCGCGTGCCAGAGTTGCCTCCCGGATACCGTCGCCAGCAAAGACCAGGGAGCCGGCTGCCGCCGTCGCCCCTGGTGCGCGTATTCCCTGAGGAGGCACCGTCGCCGCAGCGGCAGTCGCATCTGCGGACGCGGCGACGTGCGTCGCGCGTTTGTCTTGGGATGCAGCGGTTGCGTCCTGAAGGTCATCTTCCGCCCAGTCCTGGGCACCCGTCATTGCCAGCGCAAGAAACGCCTTGATCTCGTCATCGTCCCCAAACATCCGGCCTTTTGCGAGGGTATGCTCCGCGTTGCTTCCCGTGGCGCGTTGCTTACATGCGCCATGCTTCGGCGCGCCGCCGTCGTGTGCACGCGCCAATGCGCTGATCTCGCGCTAACCCTCGGACGAGCTGACGTCACCGTGCGAGCGTGGTCTGCCGCGGCGATACTTGCTGCTGTTCAGGCGACTACGCGGCAAGTAGCCACCTCGCGATGGCGGCGCGGCAATGGGGTGGGCTACTGACGCAGATTGGTGCCTGCCAGCCCCGCCCCCACGCAGCCGAGCCTTGGATGCCCACAGCAGTGCAAACAATGTTAGCGCCGCCAGCATGATGAGACCGATCACCTTCCACCGGTTGCCTGCAAGACGCTGCATGCCCATTCGGTGAGAAGCCGGCCCCGCGTCACGGCCACGGCTGGCGGTGCTGTCGGAGCGGGCTGCTCCTCTCGGCAAGTTGCTGCCACGTCCAGTGGCACCATGCTCGGACCTTCCGACGGCGCTGGTGCCGTCGGTAGAGGGCGGCCACACGACAGGCGCGGCGCCGCCGGCGCCCGTAAGGCCTCCGAGAACGCCCCCCAATCCCCCCAGCAGATTTCCCAGCATCTAAGTGCGGGACACGCGCGTGTGCTCGGCGGCGCGAGGGTCTGCGCCGTGGAGATTGCATGGTTCCAGTCATGTTAGTTTTGCCAGTCTGACTCTCACCGCAGCGCGCACAGCGCACCGAGTCCTGCGACGTGCATGCGGGCGGACGGCCTGTGCGCACGACGCCGCACAGGAGCACATACATGCAACTGCTGTGGAGCGCGCCAGTCACCTCGTGCCGGTGTTGCAACAAAGGATGCGCAGCAGCCAGTCGGTCACCTCCACCGCGCCTCCCACGGCTGCACCAGCAGCGATGCCCGGGCCGGTGAGGCCGTCTGCTTGGGGGGCCCGCGCGGCCGAGAGTCAACCTGTGGCCAGAGACACATCCGACGCCGTGTTCTCGGCGCTCACGCACAGCGGCTCCGACCCGGGCGGGCTATTCGCCGTGCAACTGGCCCAAGATCCTGCAAGCATCGGAGACGGATTTAATCCCAGTCTGACCGGGGCCCCGGTGCACGACACCGTCGACACGTGGACCAACGTCGTCCGCCGCGGCCGAGGGCCGAGTCGGCCGCTGGCCATGCTGTACCACGGCCGCTTCAACGTCGACGAGCGTTTCGGCGCCACGCGTCTCGGGTGCTCGGGAGGCTCGAAGATGTTCGGCGCGACCAAACCTCCGTGCGGCAACGGCTGCGGCACGTACTGCGCGGAGCAGACGGAGCTGCCCGACAGGCCGCACCTGCAGCCCCCCGAGACGGTGGCGTTCCGCGCAGACCCGGGAGGTTGGTCGGTCGCGGCGGACGGCACGACGTGCTGCGAGTGCGGCACTGCGCAGACGGGCGGGGGCCCCGGCTTGTACGGCGCCCCCAGCGCGGGGCTCGGCGACGGCGGTCCGATCCCGCCGACGTCTGTGTTTGCGCTGGCGATGCAGTGGCCCAACACCGAGTGGCTTACCAAGCGGCTGGTGCGGGCGGGCATCGTGCTGCCGCCTCCCACCCCGCTACGCGTTTGCTCCAAGTCGCGCGCGCCGTGCCTGTGCAGCTGGATCGGACCCTACCTTGCGCGACAGTACCGCGATTGCGTCGCCGACTGGCGCACGCAGCCCATGCAGGTGTTCAACGACGTCGGCGCCGGGCTGAACCTGCTGAACGAGCAGTTTGAGTCAAAGCTGCTCGGCGCGCTGTACGGCCAGGCGGCGTGGCGATCCTTCCAAGAGTACGATCGTCGAGCCGGTGGGCGCAAGTACCTCGGCGAGCTGCCGCGCACGGAGCGCAATGTGCGCGGCGGACAGGCCGTCGAGCCGCCGCACCTGCTGGCCGGCAACTACTACAGGCCCGTCAACGGCGAGAGCGGCGCAATCAGCCGCACGCTGTCCGGACCGAGCCGCATCTACCAGAATGCCATGTTCCAGGCCACGGGCGTGCGCGTTGGCATGCCGAGCAGCATGCCCCAGACGCAGACCGGCCCGCAGTGGCCGATGCTGCTCGCCGGCGGCGCATCGCTCCCAAACTCGGCGCGCGCGGTGCTCGCGGCGCAGACGCCCACGGTCAGGGACACGGTGCAGGGAGTAGCCGGTGCCGCCGAGGCGCGCGGCACGTCGTGCACGCCGCCGTGGGTGAACGACAGCGGCACGCCCGACGGGCTGGTCGCGGGTCCCGACGCGCCGCCGCTGGCTCCGCCGGGGCTATCCGCCGCGCCAATGTCGGCGCAGCAGCAGGCCGCGCTCGCGGCCGCGCGCCAGGGTCTCGTAAAAGGGAGATGCGGCGGGCCGACATGCGCGTCCTCATCGACCGCTGCCTCCCTGCCCCTGACCCCACCAGCCGGCGGCACGGGACGCGCGAGCGGGAGACGACGGCCCCCGCCGCCGGGCGCCATCGCCGTGCAGTGAGGAATCTCGCAACGCCGCAGGACCCGCACCCTCGGTCCTGACTAACGCGGGATATTACCCACCGCCCGTCAGATACGAGGTACGCGTGGCTTCCGCGGCAGCCTTTCACAACTTCGTCTGCCGCCGTTTGATCGCAGGAGCCCGCGCGCAACGCGGCTTTACCTGCCCAGAATGCAACACAGGGTGCATCCCACATTACGGACTCGACGCGCCGCCGCGACTCGCGAGGTAGGCGATGCGCGTTGACGAGGGACCGCAGTACAGCCGCACCGCGGAAGGCATGGTGAGCATGGTGCGCGGCAGAGTCCCGGCTTCGCAGGCGCTGACCAAGCAGATCGCACTTCGCGAAGACAACCGGGGAGGGATGGCCGGCACGCCGGCGTCCGGCCTCGCGCCCTCGCAGCCACCCGGCGGCGACGGCGCTGCGCGCGCGCGGCAGCCGTCCGGAGGCGTCGCCGCGGCACCATCTTACGCACGGCAAGGCAGCGAGCGCGGGGATGAGTCTTGCGGCAGCAGAGGCAGAAAGAAACGAGGCGGGGGCGGGGAGGGTCTGCTGCAACCTCCAAGGGACGACGGCGTGACGGCGGCCGCCCCGCTCGGTCCGGACGCGAGGGCTCGCGCGGCCGCCCTCGGCGTCCCCCTCGGCGTCAACGCCTGGCAGAGCGAGGTCGAGTCGCGCGCCGCGCAGCAGGGCACCTTTGGCGTGTCTGAGGAGATGATGATCTGCGGCCCGTACCATAACGGCACCAGGTACGCCCCGCAGTCGACGCTCCTGGCTCCAGAGATGGCGCCCTTTCGCCCGACCGGCCTGATCAGCGGCATATCGCGCGAGGCGCTCATCTTCGGCGCGGCGCCCAACGGCCGCTTCGTGCCGGGGGTCGCGACGCCTCCGCCGCTCGAGACGGGCGCCCCGAGCGATCCGAACCACCCCGCCAACTTTGTCCCCGCTGACCAGACGGCGCTTGCGCCGGCGGCAAACGGCGCCGGCGGCAGCGGCTACGGCAGCACAAAGGCGCGGCGGTCGAACTGTCCCGCTCCAGCGGCCGGCGGGGTGAGCGGCACGCGCACCGCGGCGGGGATGAACTGGGAGATTGCACAGGCGAACCAGCTGGCCAGGGAGCAGGGCATGGTCGGCTACGGGGTTCTTCCCAACGGCGCGAACGCGTACACGCAGTCGCGCACGCCGACGCCGGAGCAGATCGAGGCGACCATCCTCGCGACGGGAGGTCAGGCGGCTCGTGACAATGCGGCGCTGCTGACCGACGTCGCGGTCAACACGCAGGCCGCGTACGGCGCCGGCCTCGCCGCGGGCGCGCAAATGGAAGCCGCCCGCCAGGCTTCCAGCGCGGGACGTGCGGTCGACGGCGGCGGTGGAAGTGCGTCATGCGCGCGCAGCGGGCTCGCCAGCGCGCGGCGCGGAGGCGCCGGGGACGCGGCGACACGTGCGCTGGGGAGCGTGCGCGAGCAGCAGCAGCAGTTTGACGACAGCGTGCAGGCCATGCGCTTCCGCACGGCCCAGGCGCTGGGGCTGGCGCCTGCGCAGCCGTCGGTATGTCCGCTGCCCTCGCAGTTTCCCACGCCCACCGCCGCGCCGGGGGCGACGACGTTCCTCAGTCTTGACGGCGACGCGCAGCGCGTGCTCAGCGTCACTCGCCCGCCACCCACCGAGTCGCTGCGCGCGCCGACGGCCAGCGCTCTCGCGTACGTCCCTGCGTGCGCAAGCAGCATCCTGTCCGCGCGCCCGCCCGTCATGCCGCTGTCGGCCCCTCTCTGCGCGGGTACCGGGCCGGCCGGGTCCGGCACAAACACCTTTCTCGCCAGCGCGCCCGCTGTCCCGTCTGCGTCGCTCGTCGCATCCGCGCAGCGTCCGGGGGTCGGACTGCCGTTGGCGGGCGGTGCCGTGCTCCCTGGCCAGACCTGCGCGCAGGCTGCCGCGCTGGACGTGGCGGCGGCGCGGCATGCTTCGACGCACGTAACGGCGGGGGGACAGGCCGCGGGTCCACAGCCTCTTGTGCCAAGCGCCGGAGGCGTCACGGCCAAGATTCATCCCGCGTGCGACCGTGATCCGTCGCCTCCACCGCCCACGCCGCCCTCACCTACGCCGTCACGACCACGGCCGTCGCAGCCGCATCCGGCGCCGACGCCCTCGCCGTCTCAGCCGTCGCAGCCCGTCGACGGCAATAAGGGCTACAAACCTCCGGACGCTTTTTGCAACAATGTGTCGCAGTGCACGTTCTGGAAGTGCCTGGGGTACTCGTGGGCGGGCCTGGTGTACGCCTTTTCGCACTACGACGACATACCGGTGCTGGTGGACGGGCGACCCGTCGAGGACCCGAGCGGCGCGCAGCGCTTTGCAGCGGCATGGACGGAAAATGATCGATGGGTCTACGTGCTGCTGTTTGTAATGATTGTCGTCATCTTTGCGCTAGCGGTCAAGCTGATGGTGCTTGCAGGCAAGCCCGTGAGTCAGCGCCCCACACCGCTGCCGTCCACTTCAACAGCGTCTACGTCGGCTCTGTATTTCTCCCCTCCTGCGCAGCAGCGGCAGCGGCCGACAGTCGTGTACGCCGCTTCCCCGGCCGCGGTAGCAGCTGGGCGGGAACTGGGTCCGGCTTATCCGAGGTACGTACAGCTCGCTTCCGCCCCGCCCGGATCGCTCCGGCTGCCGTCGCTGTAGCAATCGACTCATACATATCTGCACTACGACGTCAAGCGCTACACGAAATGCTGGCAGTGAGTTTCCTTCCTACTTCTAGATGTCTTTAATATCTATGAAACGACGTGCTTATTTTCACCAAACTTAAAGCATTTGCCGCGCTGACAGGCACTCGCTACCAGCTATGTTTAGCTGCAGAAAGTGGGACGCTGGCATTTACGCTAGTGACATACGGGACGCAGTTCCGCTGACTGAGGCAGAGGCCGCGAGGATGCTCATGTGGACTCCGCAACAAAGGTACTGGCGTACCAGAATTTCTTTGAAATCGGCGATCAGACGGCAGCGTCAAAATGTTATTTCATCTGCGTTTCCGCTTACGATTGTTCACGTGCGTAACAACCTCTCCACGTTCGCGACGCTGCGCTCCGTGGTAAACGTTGGCTCCGTCTCTAACAGCAAGGGCAAGGTAAATTTTTGCACAGAGGCATTAGAGTGCGCGGTGTTTGAGATTGAGATCATGGTCGCCGCGCGCGATGCAGTGGGGGCGCAAACTCGTGATGTCTTTGGCGAGTCCGAGGGCACCGAGGACGTGCAGCAGACGCCGGCTCGTCGCAGCAGCGATGCGTATGCTGCCGGGACTCTTATGCACCGGTGCGCTGTCGTGACGACGAGCCGGGTGGAGCATCTGGACCGGATTGTCGCTGCACCCGCGCGTGATCGCGCGGAATACGTACGTAGTGTACAGAAGTGCACACGTGTGACGCTGTCCGTGCAAGGATTACAAGCCCTTAGCGAGCTCATGGCCGTCGTCGCGACGTGTGACTCGGAGAGGGTCAGGCTGGGCGATTTGCTCAAGAGCCAGTCGGCTTTCGGTGCTGCCGACGGACGCATCTCCTCCGGACCTCGGCATCTGTGGGTTCTTCTCGCGCTGAGTGCCAAGCCGCCAGCGACCGTGTCGTACGTCCGCGTTCCGCTGTGCTCCCTGTGCATCCCACAGCTTCTCAACGGCCGCTTTGTACCCGCGGCGTTGGTCGTCAATCCAGGGGTGCACGAAATAGACCACCGCCCTGCACTGGTCAGCACGCGCGCGGAAAGTGAAACCTCCGGACGTGGCGCGGACATCGCAGATGCGCGTGCGCCTCTGCCGTGCGTGGCGTACCTCCCGTGGAATCTGACGCTTGAGGAGCTCCTCGCCGCCGTCTGCGAGCGCCGCGACGTGGAGAGTGTACTGAGGCGGCGCACGTTTGGCATTGCCGAGATGGACACCCGCAGGTTGGGCGGAGATGGAGGTGTGCGCACCGAGTGGTACACGACAGAGGATATTATGCAATGCGTGGCCGGCTGTGACGTCGCGCGCGCGGCCATGGTGGGAGGCGTGCAGACGCGCGCGAGGCGCCGCGGTGCTGAAAACGTGCACTGGGGGCACGTCACGTGGATGCTGCACTGCATCGCCCGCGTGTCCCCGCGCGTCCGCGGGTGCTCCTCTGCGGCAGAGGCCGACGAGGCAACGCGGGAGCTCGTGGACGCGGCCCTGCGGAGCGCGCACGTCGCTGCGGCCCCACCCTGGGCGCTGAAGCTGCACATGAAGAGCCGCACCGAAAGCGACACGCCAACCAGCGTCGCTCGTTCCAGTATGAATTCGCCGAGCGCAGGCACTGTCGTCGCCGACAAGAGCGCGAGCGCGAGCGCGAGCGCGAGCGCAATTTGGGACGAAGACGCGCGACTCGAGGTTCCGCGCCGGCCGCCTGTGCTGGCGCCGCCGACGAGGCAGGTGTGCGAACGACGTGCCGCGCGCGGCTTGAGCCGCGGCGAGGCCAAGTCGCGCGCCGCGCGCGCGAGAGCTTCAGGCATATGCGTCAAAGGTGACGAGGCGGCGGGTGTATCACGATGGTGCTTGGACTTGCCGGATGTCAAACATGCGATACTTGACGGTCATGTCCGACCTCACGTGTGGTTTGACCTGTCTGCCCAGAGAGCGCACGAGGACTTTCGACGCGGCCATTTGGCGCGGCCGCCGGCGGTCGAGACCGCGTCGCGCGACGCGAGGATCGTGGCGCGCATGCTGGCCTCGCGCGATGGGGGACTGCGGGCCTGGTGGCTGCGCGTCGCGCCGCTGCCGACGGCCGAGGAGTCGGCCGTGCTCTCGCACGCTTACCGTACAGCGATCGCGGGCGGCAGGAGCGAGTCGGCGGCATGGTGCCTCTCCTCCGCTGGTGCTGGCGGCGTGAAATGGGAAAAGGCGGGCGATAGCGCGCTCGACGAGCGGCTGTCACCGTCGTCGCCGTCGTGGCCGACGCCCGCAGCGCATGAGCTGGCGGCCGAGTACGGCGTTACCCCAGAGTCCGTCATGAAGCGCGCGCTCGGCGTGTCCGGCCTCGTGCATGCGCCAGCGCAGACCACGGACGCGCACGTCGCCCCGGCTGCTTCCACGACGCCGGCAGAGACGCGTGTGGTGACCTGCGTTGGATGCTGCGAGGAGTGCATCGCGTCTCCCCACCTTGAGCGCGCAGCGCAGGCGGTGACAGACATGGCATACAAAATTCACGGACAAGACGGATCATCGGCGCATTCGGCAGAGCATCGTGCGATGCTGCTGCAGCTGCGCGAGGCGTGGGAGGGACGCTTGCGCGAATGCGCGTGCCAACTTTCTGCCCGCGTCCTGCTTCCAGGGGCAAGATCTGCCGCCGTGTGGACATGTGGCTCCCAACATGCGGTGTGCGCAGACTGCGCGCCGATGATGCTGCGGTCCATCGCCGCCTGGGCGTCGACGCCAGGCAGTCACCTGCGCGCACCGCCGTGCGTCGTGCACCTGAGCGCCGCAAGCTCCGGCAGCTCGAGATGCGCGAGCGCCGTCGCTGCCGCCGACGTCGCTGCCGCTTCACCCAGGCACGCCCGCGACAAGGTGGCGTCGGCATACATGATCAGGCAATGCGAATCTGCCTGCGAGACGGCGCTGGCAATCTCCAAGTCGCTCCGCGAGCTCGCGTCGTGCGCAGCTGACGGAGATGGCGCAGAAGCAGCCGGCGGGAGCGCGACGGACTCGGCCACCGCTGCCCGCGGTGCTTCTCTTGCGAAAGAGGTCGCTGCGCTGCGGTCCGCGCTGCGCGCGGCCAGGCAGGACCTTGCGATGTCGTCGCTGCGCGGCGCCGCTGTTCAGTGCGCGGAACCCGACTTGCGCGACATGTCCGAGGTTCGGTGCACGCGCTGCGGTGCGACGCATACTTTTCTTCCTCCGGGCAGGCCGCTGCCCCTGCTCATCGTTTGCGGCACGGACGAGGGCCACGGCGTGCAGGGCTGTGGCGCGATACTCTGCACTGGGTGCGGGAAGGAGGCTGTGCGTCGCCCGCGCCAGGAGGTTCTCGACGAGCTGATGCGCCTCGAGCCGTCTACTGCGAGCGGCGCTCCGCGCCGCTATGAGTGCGTGGCGCCCTGTGGCACACCCTCGACGTGCCGCGCACTCGCCTTTTGCTCCCAGCTGCGTGCGCCCGAGTCGTCCCGGGCAGTCGCGCGTGGCGCCGAGGGAGGGGCACGGGCACAGTTGCGCGATATCGGCCGCGGGGCGGCGTCGGGGCCGGAGCGCACGGCGGTTTTTTCCGTGCGCCGCGTGAGGTCCCCGCTTCGGGTGTACGTGCACGGAGTGTGCGCGCTCCACAAGCAGGCGCGGCACTGTGCGCGCGTCACTGTGACTCTGGAGGGAGAGCGGAAGCTGCGCGCGCTGGCCGCCCGGGAGCGCGCCGAGGCAGACATGCGTCGCAAGGAAACGAGCCGCGCCAGGGCCGCGGCCGCTGCGGAGGAAGCTGAAGCGGACGCAGTCGCAGATGCAGGGTGCGACGTCTCATCCTCCAGCGCGCGCGCGGCGACGCGCAAGCGTCGGTCGGCGCCGAATGGGGGGGTGCCGTGCCTGGCGACGGCGCGGACAGAGCGCGCGCGAGCAAAACGATACCGCGCCGTGCAGCGTCTAACCAGCTGGTGCGTGTCCAGGCAGGAGCGCAAGCAGCAGCAGCGCTTGTCTGGACGTGGCACGGGCCAGGCTCGTAATCTCGGGTGTGCGGCGACTCGGTGGCGGCACCAGGAAAAGCACGCGGCAACGGACGGCGCAGAAAATGGTGCCACTCGGACGGTTTCTCCTCCGTGGGCTCAGGACGCGCAGAGGTTGTTTGGTCGCACGACTGACGCCGCAGTGGACGCCCACGGCCCCGCCCCGCTCATTCTCACGGCATCGGCGCCGGCGCTGGCACCATCGCGGAGCGGTGCCGGCGGCACTGGCCAAGCCTTGCAAGACTATGGTGGCAGCTCGGCGAGGCATTCCACGCTCTCGCGCCGGGTGGAGCTTGCCAAGGGCGACATCGGCGGGGTCATGCCACGCGGTCGCGGTGCCATTGACTACCGGGAGCGTGCGTGGCTGCGCAGCATCGAGGAAGAGCACGCGATCTGCGTCGGTCGCGCGCATCTCCCACCGATGAGCGCGCTAGAAGTTCTTACTGCCGCCGCCGAGCATGCGCGAGCTCATGCTGCACCCGGGGGTCCGTTGGACAGGACCGACGCCGGCGCGACGGTTATTGCGGCCATGCGCGAACCGGAAGCGCGCAGGCTGATGGTATACGACGTCCTCGATCAGGCGGCGGGCGCCGGGGCGGCGCGCTCGTCGGTGCTTGGTGTCGCGTCAGCAAGTGCGCACACGCACGGATCCGCGCCTGCCACCGCGACCACGCCTCCTCGGCTGCCGCGATGGCTGCACACTGCGAGAAGAGAGATTGCCGCCCCGCCCGAGGACGCACGTCTCCTTCCTCGTAGCGAGCTGCGGCGGTGCTCGTTTACACTCGAAGACGAGGCCGACTTTGCGCAGTGGTACGCGCGCGCCGCGGGAGGCGCCGCCGCGGCGTACGCCCCCACTGAGCTGGAGCGGCTCCTCTTTCCAGGGCTGGCACCGGCGCTGCCACCTGCTGCCGCGCCGTCGCTCGCCGCTGTCGGCGGCGCTCGCCTCCCGCGCCACGATCCGCTGCAGCTGCTCACGGCAGCCGAGCTCGTGGCGCTCACCGAGGCTGCGCTGCACGCTCCACCCTCTTCCCACGCGGGCGGCGGTGAACCGGCAGAGAGCAGCACTGTGCGCCAAGTGACGCGGGTCGCACAGGCACAGCTACGATCGCTGTGTGCGATGCCTCCGGCTCTAATCCTCCGTCTGCGCGGCCTCGTCGCCGACGCGGTGGCCGCCGGCGTCGCCCAGCGGTGCTTCATGTGCGGCAAGTGCAACGTCGGCGACGGTCACTGCACGCACCGCACCTGCTGCGTCGGCTCGCTGACGCCGCGCGACGTGGCCGAGGAGTCGACGATGTGCGCAGTCTGCCAGCGCGCGCTGCCCCGCGACTTTTCCCGTGTCGCGCACGTGCACGGACCACTGGTGGCTCCGCACCTGCGGTACGGGAGGGACGCGCGCACGCACAATCCGCCGATCGCCGTCGTGCTCTTTGGCCACTGTCCGCTGTACCTTGGAGCCGTCGTCGACGAGTTCAAGCGTGCCAGGCGCGAAATGGCAAGCTCAACAGCTCTGTCGTCGTCGAGATCGCCGTACGTCGATGAGCTCGAGTCTGTCGACGATGATGACCTGGATGCGCTGATGGAACAGGAAGGGACTCTGTTTGTCTTACCAGCTGCCGGTGGTCTCGCAGAGGCAGAGGGACGAGCAGCCGAGGGCGAGGAGGGACGTCGTGGCGGTGAAGGCCAAGGCAACGACGTGGCGGTAACGCAGCCGGACGAGGCTTTCTTGGGCAACGTGCTGCAGAGATGCAAAACCGCGATGCTTTTGCGCGGTCTTTGCAGGTCCATGGGACTTGTCACGTTCTTAAACGTCGCAGCCATGTGCAACTCCACCGTGAGAAGCGCGGTCGGAGAGCTTTTGTGGCACGTCGTTGACCCTCCTCTGTGGCCGCTGGTCGTGGTGCTCAGCCGAGGCACTAGCGGCGTCCTGCCTCGCTTTGCATCCGGTGCCGTGGCGACTAGTGGCAGCACGTGGACGCCTCAGATGCCACGCGGATGCTACGAGTCGCTGCAGCAGGCCGCACTAGTGGCGGAGGGACGGAGCACGGGCCCGGTGTCTCGCTTCGGATCGGTACCCGCGTTTCCCGTCCGTGAAATTCACGTCCCAACACCGCCCGCCGTTTCACCCGGGGCAGAGTGGCTCGCCGCCGGCGCTGTCAACGACGCGCTACGCTCGGCGATGCTGACAAGTGACACGCAGGGGGACACGCAGGAGTTTGGGCAGCCTTTTGTGTATCAGCCTAGCTGGCGAGGCGCGGGCAGTGTCGGTGGCCGTCGCGTATCGCCTCGCCGCTCAGTCGCGCGACAGCGGATCCGGGAGGAGAGTGTGACGCGTACGCGTGCGCACATGCAGACGCGCAGCGCGACTAGAGTGCACCAGTAGTGTGTGGCACTTATCACCAATTCGGACAATCGCTGTAGTTATCATTTGCTGTGCATGTCGTACCTTTTCGATCGATGCCGTCAAACTGCGTGCGACATGTCAGTAGCGCACCATCTACCCGAGGCTCGGTCGTGCAAAACTCGTATTTCTCTACTTGTTCATAAATATCTGGATGTTTTTTGAAACTTATGCCGACGTTTTTAAGGCGAGTGCTGTACCCGGGTCCGCTATACTTTTTAAGGTCAGGTGAGTTGTAGCTAGTAAACTCTCCAACCAAACCTTTATAAGCTTCAGTTTCTTTTCCAAACAGCCTGTAGCAGCGCCCTTTGTGGCACGTCGGTGCCGCAAAGACATTTTCACGTAGATTTCTCTGTTGGGGGCAGTCGGAGTCTGTCTGGCATGTTAGCACTTTGCATCCGTCATTACCAAATCCGCTACATTTGTATCCCGGGATGCACATCTGATAGCCTGTGCCTCCTGAATTGTACGTATCACAGCTGAAACTCATTGTGAGATATCGCGCTGATTGGGATTGCAACATGCAAGTTAAATATCTACCAGGCGTACGGGTCGGTGGGCCGCAGTGCGCCGGTGTGTGCCCTTCCGGGCTGCGTCAGCCGAAGGCCGAGGTAGTTGCGGAAGCTGTCGCGCTGTTGCGTAAGTGGCTGCGAGGAACCCTGCGCGCGACTCGTGCCTCTCGACGCCACCCGGGCGCCGTGGAGCGCGCGCTCGTGCGAGTATCTGGCAGACCTGGCGGCACCCATTGTCGCAGCAGCGGTCGAAGGAGCAGGGGAGAAGCTGTCCATCATGTACACGGGCTGTGCCCACGGCACGTCGACTGGCGCCTGCACGCCTCGCACGTCCCGCACACCGCCGGCACCCGACGACGATTTCCGCGTGTCAATAGGGTCGTCGTAGTTTGACGCCGCCGCGGATGCAGTCGGGGACAAGTAGCTCCACGTAGCATCCTGGCGGCGCTTGGCTTCCCGCTCGTGACGCGTGCTTCGTGAGCGAGCGAGAGCCAGATCGTCGGTAGCCGTGTGCGCAGGCTGAGTTGCACCCTCTAAGCCCGGGGTCGATCGCGCGCGGGCATGCGACTCCCCGCAGAGTGACGCGAGCGCGGTCCCGCAGAAATGCGCCAGGTCAGAAAGCCTGAAGTACGTGAGGAGATGATGCAGCACGAGGGCGTCTTCGCAATCCGCAAACGAAGGCCGCAGCGGCAGCGCCACGGCCGCGCTCATGCTGTCATTCGCACGTAGCCGTGCGAACACGGCAACGCCGCATTCGACCGCTCGCGACGCAAGTGTGCCGCTCGGAGATACTGAGCGCCTTGGTAAATTCCACGCAGCGCAGAGCTCCCGCGACGCGTGCTCCTGCACCTGCGTCCACGCCTCTACCTCAAGCTCAGAAGCAGCAGCGCTCGCGGCCGCCGACGTCGACCCGTCTTGCCAAACCAGAACCGCCCCGCGCGCGTCAAGTCGCACTCTACCAGTGTCGTCTGCCGCGAAAGCGCATATCACGGCCGCCGCGCAGTCGCGAGTCCAGCCATCGCGCGCACCACCGTACACTCTGCGCCGACTGCCGTGCTGTCGCCTAGCGCTCGCCCCAGCTCGGCCAACAAGCTCGTCTGTGATGACGCACAGGCAAGAGCTGGAGCTCCCGCCCGCCCCGTCCCAGGGCCCGCGGAGCAGGCGCAGAACCTCCATCCCCTCTCCGTCGCGACGTGATCTACCGCCTGCCTCCGCCACTCCGAGTCCACGCAGTGAGTCGG
>Ga0180431_10006114_pt1 | contig 14388 bp, 9 predicted proteins | sample SS_ome_11_FD_132459 | JGI IMG/M metagenome (GOLD analysis project Ga0180431, IMG submission 132459) | Hypersaline lake sediment archaeal communities from the Salton Sea, California, USA - SS_1_MS_1 metaG | ecosystem: Environmental > Aquatic > Non-marine Saline and Alkaline > Hypersaline >... | reverse complement strand
TATGTCACAGGGTACCCGCCGACAGTGGCTGTCTCGCTGCAGACGCCGTTGCTGCAGACGGCGGTCCCGGAGTAGTTGAAGGCAGGGTCAGGGAGCGACGGGTGGCTGAGGCAGGAGTACGTTATGCCGCTGCAGTCGTCGTCAGAGCAGTCGGTTGCCGCATCCGTGTCGTCGTCCTGGCCGTTATGGCACCAGCCCTCCACCTGGGCTCCCTGGGACATCTTGACCGAGAACGTCACGTCTCCCGCCCAGTCGCACCTCCTGGTGTTGTTGAAGTATACCTTGTCGAAGCCCTGGTAGCACGACTGGGCCTTGTAGCCGTCGTCAGTCTGGGTGTCGAACTTGGTCCAGAAGTTCCCGTGGACGAATATGTTCTTCCGGAGCGGGCTGCCGTAGTCGGATGAGTTGGTGTAAATGGCTGAACCTCCCTCGCTGGCCCTCAGGGAGCAGTTGTAGACGTACCATGGCTGGTCCCTGTCTATGTAGCTGCTGTCCCAGTCATTGGCAGTCAGGGTGTAGCTCAGGTTGTAAGTCACATTGCTGTAGCTGCTTGACAGCGTCTCGTTCAGGACTAAGGTGGAGTTGTCCGAGCGCCTTATCTGGCACTCGATGTTCTGTCCGGATGAACCCGAGAACTCCTGGAAGGTTATGTTGAACTCGGACTTGTGCGTCCCCCATGTCACGCTGGCGTTCTGGGGCTCATAAATACCCTCGGGCCAGGTTATGTTGATCCAGTATATGACGTCACTTATCAGGACGCCGTTCTTGCTCGTGCTGTATGCGGTGTACTCTGACCTGTCGAACGCCTTGGCCTTGCAGGTCCAGTTCTCCCCCACCTGCGTCATTGAGCTGTTCAGGGTGCCGGCAATACCAAGCCCTGTGCCGGTTATGGTGTTGGAGAAGCCGCCGTACTTGTAAAGCACAGCCGGGACAGAGCCGTAGTCGTCGTCCCTTCCAGTGACGAGGAGGTTATCATGATTGTCAACAGCTATACCGTATCCCATCTCGGTTGAGCCCGGATCACCTATGCTCCAGTTCATCACCATGTCGCCTGTGCCGTTGAGTATCAGGACCAGCATGTCCCCTCCGAAGCCGTAGGAAGATGCGTTTCCTGTCACTATGGTCTGGCCCATGCTGTCTATGGCCACGTCATATGCCAGGTCTGGGCCGGATGAGGTTCCCCAGGTGAACCTCCAGTTCTGGGTTCCGGATGAACTGTAGTTTGCGACGAATATGTCGCACACTCCCTCGTATCCTATGCTCGTGCAGTTGTCTCCTGTCACTATTATGTTGTCCTGGCTGTCAATAGCAAGGGCATGCGGGAAGTTGGAGAAGGCCGAGCCCCCGGCAATGAACGGTTCCGACCACATAAGGCTTCCGTTCGGCATGTACTTGTTTATGACCCAGTAATAGTAGGTGCCGTTGTGGCCCAGGGCTATTACATTGTCCTGGCTGTCCGTCCCCACGTCCACGAAATAGTTAGAGGTGTCTATGCCGCTTGCCCAGGTCACGTTCCATAGGCTCTTGCCTGACTGGTCGAACTTGCTCAGTATGCCGTCGTTGGCATTGCCGAAGCTGTTGTACTTCCTTGCGGCCAGTATGACGTTGTTCTGGCTGTCCACGGCTATGCCATAGCCGTATATCTCGTCATTGGCCACGTTGGTGGTGTAGGAGGAGTTCCACTTCATGTAGCCGTCGTCATCATACTTATGTACCATGCCGGACTTCTTGCCCCCTATGTACTGGTCGAGAGACACCACGATATCAGAGGACTTGTCAACAGCCAGCCTGTATGAGGCCACTACAGTGGGTATGGTAATGTTCCAGTCGAGCGTGCCATTGGGCAGGTATTTGACAAGGAAGGGGTAGCTGAGCTGGGACCCCGTCACGTACACGTTGTTGTACCAGTCTGTGCCTATGCCATAACCGTAATGGCTTGTCCTGGGATAGGAAGCGTTCCAGTGCCAGATGTAATTCTGGATTCCGTCCTTGTACCAGAAGCCGCTGTATGTCAGGTTGTCCAGCGGGTCGTCGTCAGTGGCGTTGACCCAGCAGGTGAGGTTGTCATCTGTCCCATTCATGGCTGACGTGGCATTGACGAACACGTCACTTATGAGGGATATGTTGTTGTTGCCGAAGAGGACGTAAGCCTTGCCTGGGGCTCCCCAACCCGTCGCGCCGACAATTATGTCATCAGAGCCGTCGTCGTTGATGTCACCTGAGATGGCTATGTCATAGCCCAGCCAGTCCTGCTGGTCCTCTCCATACCAAGTTGAGTTGTAGTTGGCAGCGCTTATGGAACTGCTGAACCTGCTGGACTGCCCGTAGAAGAGGTAGACCTGGCCCGCCTGGGAGTCGCCAAACGGGCTCATGCGTTCATACGCGCCCACGACCAGGTCATCATAGCCGTCCTCGTTTATGTCTCCATTGGCCCTGGTCCACCTCCCGAAGTTGTCGCCGTCAGCCTCGCCGTACCACTCGGCATCAACTGAGCTTATGTTCCTTGCCTGCCCCATGGGGTACTGGACGCCTCCCTGGCCATACTTAAGGTAGACCTTGCCTTCAGTAACTCCTGGGGAGAATGAAGCATAGTCATTGGGTATCACGATATCATCATACTGGTCACCATCGATGTTTCCGGAGATTGACGTTGAGAATGAGCCCAGGAGGTCGTTGTTGGCCTCTCCGTACCAGTAGCTGGCGTTGTTGGTGACATTATCGGACTGCCCGAGATAGGGACCCTGCCTTCCGTAAAGCAGGTAGGCCCTTCCCACATCGTTGCCTGCCCCAGATGGCTCGTCAGCATACGCGCAGCCGAAAAGGGCATCCTCGTATCCGTCGTCGTTGAAGTCCCCACCGCTTGATATCCCGTAGCCGCACCTGTCCTGGAACCACTCACCATACAATGTCGCGTTCACAAATGATGTAACGTTCAGGCTCCAGCGGTTCGCGAGATTTGGGTCATTGTATACAGAGGAATTCCCGTACACTATGTAGACTGCACCCTCGTCGTTAAGGCCTGTGCCATAGTGGTCTGTGCTGGGGGCGCCCATGAGCATGTCGTCATAACCGTCGCCGTTGATGTCACCTGCAGCCACGGAATATCCTAGTGTGTCCCCACTATGCTCTCCGCACCAGGACCAGTTGTATGGGTTGCTGCCCACAGGCGGTATAAGGCCTGGGTTCTGCATGTTCGTGGCCCCCCTGAACCTCTGTGGCTGCCCGTAGATTAGGAATACGCACCCGACATAGGAGTTGGGCCCTGACCAGGAGTCGTAATTGAAGGCGCCGGCCAGGATGTCATCGTAGCTGTCGTTGTTGAAATCTCCCACTGCTAAAGCGCTCCCGAAATAGACGCCTGTGCCCGTCCCATACCAGAAGGCGTCGTAGTTTGTCGTGTTTATGCCCTGCACGTCGTGTATTGGACCATAGAAGAGGTAGAGGTTCCCGTTGTTGAACCCCCCGTTGTTGGAATATATGAGAACATCATCATGACCATCGCCGTCGAAATCCCCGTATATTATCGAGCTTCCTGTGCTGTCCTGAGGATTCTGGCCCACAAATCCTGACTGGGCGACGCTTATGTTGCTGAAGCCAGTGTAGGGGTTCTGGAATGATATCAGGGCTGAGCCTGCAAAGGACATGGAAAGGAATATGACTGAGGCTATTGCTAATATGGCAGCCGCTCGGCTAGGCATCTTATCTCCCTCTATTAATTATATAATACGGGAACTTTATATTAACTAGCCGTTGGTCTTGCTAATAGTTAATTAATGAAACGTGCACCAAGAAAACTATTTCCTGCTGATGGCCTTCACAAGGCGCTTTATCTCGTCCAGGTCCTTCTGCATGTCAGCGACTTCCCTCTCGGCCTTCCTGTTGACAGCATAGTCGTATTCAGCCCTCTTCCTGTCGACCTCTGACTGCCTGTTCTGGCTCATCAGTATGATGGGCGCCTGGACTGCAGCCAGGCAGGAGAGCACGAAGTTGAGGAGTATGAACGGGTAAGGGTCCCACGGGATGGCCTGGGCCCCGAAAAGGGACTGCAAGAGTATCAGGTAAAGGTTCATGGCCATCCAGACGGCCATTATGACGAAGAGGGCGGTTATGAACTTCCAGCTGCCCACCCACCTGGTCATGAGGTCTGCTGCCCTCTGCCCCATGGTGAGGCTGGGCCTGGTATGCTCGTGCTTTATCTTCTGGTCGACCTTCTGCTTCACCTTGAGGTTTCCCCGGCCGTCCCTCTCCTCCTGCTTCTGCACAGGCTTGGCAGATGTTGCCATGCTTTATCTTTGTCTGAGCTGGTTAAAAAAAGAGGCCTTGGGCTTTCCTGAAAGGATGATGGGGTATTTCTCCCGCCTCTTGACGAGGGGGTAAGCTGCCTCCTGCAGCCTTGGGGACACTTCTATGTCCCCGCTGGCGGGGTTGTACCTGAAGACCACTTCCCTCGGGTTGCCCATCTCCTCGAGCTGGTTGGGTATGAGTATCCTTCTTCCCCTGTAGACTTCTGCTGCCTCTATGCCTGAAAGGAAAAGCTGGATGGTGCTGGACCTCTCCTCGGCGTCTTCCCCCTCGCTAAGGTATCTCCGGATGCCCCTCTCCAGCCTGGGCATGATATCATCATGGTTCCCTATCATCATGGTGCCTTCAGATGACACGAATGTGCAGACCCTTGTGGGCCTTTCCAGGAAACTGTAGGCCCTTGCGGGGATGGGAAGCCTGCCCCTTGTGCCCACCTTGACTATGTCCCCCCTTCCGGTTACAATCCTATTCCTTTGTTCATCTGACATGCAAAATCACCAGTGAGAATTAAGCGAGTTCCTCTTCCTTGACCCGTTCCTCGACCTCTTCCTTTATGCCGAGGGCCTCTATCATTTCCTTGTACCTGTTCCTGATGGTAACTTCGGTCACGCCGATTATGTCCGCAACTTCCCTCTGGGTCTTCTTCTCGCCCTGCAGGACGGCTGCTATGTAGAGGGCCGCGGCCGCCACGCCTATCGGGCCCTTGCCTGACGTGACGTCATGCTTGCTGGCGTCGTCCAGAACGTCCACTGCCTTGACCTGGACCTTCTCTGAAAGCCCCAGGAGCGAGCCGAACCTGGGCACGTAATCCTGGGCCTTGGCGGGAAGTATCCTTATCACGAGCTTCCTGGCTATGTACCTGTATGTCTTGCCTATGTCCTTCTTGTCTATCCCGGACGCCTTTGATATCTCGTCGAGCGTCCTGGGAGCGCCCTCTTCCCTGCACGTTATGTAGAGAAGCGCCGCTATTATGGACTCTGTCGACCTGCCCCTCACCAGGCCCTTGTTTACGGCCTTCTGGTAGAGGTTGGCCACCTTCTCGTGCACTGCACGGGAGAGGTGGAGGTAAGATATGAGCCTCTGGAGCTCTGAGAACGCGAATGATATGTTTCTGTCACGGGACTTTATCAGCCTCTTGTGCCACTTGGTGAGCCTGTAGTACTGGGCCCTCTTCTTGGAGGCCACCTTGAACAGCTCGCCCCTGCCCTTGCCTATCTCGGTGGTTATGCCGTGGTCGTGCTTCGTGGGGGTCAGGGCAGCGCCTGTCCTCACCCTCCTGGACCTCTGGTCCTCGTCGAATGCCCTCCACTCCTGGGTCATGTCTATCATGGAGTCCTTCAGGACAGAGCCGCATGAGCCGCAGACAGATTCTCCCCTCACAGGGTCGTACTGTATCTTAGCGGAACCGCATTCAGGGCACTTGTGCTTTCCTCCTTTGACAGACATCTAATCACCAGATTGAGTATTCACTCGATAGTAATTATATGAATCACCCCTTTATAAAGTTTTCGCTACTACAGTATAGTGATAAAATCAGAATTTACCCAAATCCGGCTGTGTGGGCCCCCCCGAAGACATGCCCCGGAGGGTCTTTCTCATGCGCTTTTCCTTCTGTTTCGCTGACCAGAAATAGGCCTCGTCCCGGGTGTTCCTGGTTATCAGGACTATCACCTTGCCTGCTACCTGCCTGCCTACCCTTCCCCTCCTCTGGATGGACCTTATCTCGGACGGGACGGGCTCGTAGAATATCGCCAAATCCATAGAGGGTATGTCCAGGCCCTCCTCAGAGATGGAAGTGCCCACCAGTATGTTGTGCTTCCCGTCCCTGAAGTCGCTTATCCTCTTCATCTGCTCCTTCTGGCTCAGGCCGCCCTTCTGGCCTATGAACTCGACAGGCTTGGCGCCCTCTATCCTGCCCTGTGCGATAACTATGTCCCGGACAGTGTCCCTGTAAGAGGCGAATATTATTATCTTCCCCTTGGGGCTCTCGGACAGGAACCTGCTGACTATCGTGCAGAGCCTGCTTATCTTGGGGTGGGTGCTCCCCTGCCTGAAGAGATCGTTCGTGAGTTCCATTGCCCTGTTAACCTTCGGGTCGCTGATGAGGTGCCTAGCCTTCGGGTCTGACCTGAGCTTCCTCCAGTAGCTCTCCAGGGACGTTATCCCCTGGGTCTCCAGCAGCCCCAAGGCATGGTCCACCTTTATGGCATGCCCGACCGCCCTTATGCCGGTGAAGGCCCTCTTGTCGCCCCGCTTTATGGCCCCTATCAGCTTGCCCTGGAGATCGAGCAGCATCTTCTTGTTGGCGTATTTGCCCCTTATGAACCCCATCCTCCTGAGCGATTCCATCCTCCGGGAATGCACGGATATCAGCTCGTTCCTTATCTCCAGGAAGCTGGGGGGAAGGTCCACCTCCACCCATTCCATCCTCTTCTCCTTCACGTACGGGGACACGTCCTTGTCTTCCTCTCCCCTCACCTCGATAGCGTCTATCCCGCAGTTGCTGCATATCTCCTTTATCTTCTGGGTGGTCCCGCCCGGAGAGGCTGTCAGGCCTAGTATGAGCGGGTTCTCGGCCTGTTCCATGTAGGCCGTGCTCACAAGGGGGTATGCGTATGCCCCTATCGCATGGTGTATCTCGTCCAGCACCAGCAGGCTGAACTCCTTCAGGGACACCCTCCCGTTCTTTATGTCGAACTGGAGGGTCTGGGGGGTGGCGAATATCAACCGCTTCTCCATGTAGAGGCTCTTCCTCTTCCCTGGGGGTATAACCCCTGTGAGGACCTGCATCTCCTTCCCGTCAACCTTCAGGAACTTCCTGAAGCTTTCGAAATGCTGGTTCACGAGGGGCCTGGTGGGCGCCAGGACCAGGACCCTGGAGCCGGGATGCTTCTCTAGCCTCTCTGCGGCCAGGGCTATGGCCACAGGGGTCTTTCCCAGGCCAGTGGGAAGGCACACCAGCGTGTTCCTTTTCCTGGCTGTCTCAAGCACGGATTTCTGGTAATCCCTCTCCTCGAGGGTCCTTTCCCTTATGAGGGGGTGGGAGACATACGGCATAAGTAATTTTAAGCAGCCGGTTTAATATTGTATATGGCTAAAGAAACAGTCGGCCTTGTGGAGAAGATAAAGCTGATAGGCGACAAGGGCTCAATCGAGACCTATGCGCTCTTCGACACAGGCGCCAGATCGACCTCTGTCGACGTCAAGCTGGCGGCAAAGGTGAACCTGGGGCCGGTCATAAGGACGACGTTCGTCAGGGCAGCATCAGTGAAGAACAGTGTCAGGAGGCCTGTCGTGAAGGCCGCCATAGGCATAAAGGGCAAGAAGTTCGACACTGAGGTCAACCTGCAGGACAGGTCCCACATGACCTTCCCTGTGATAGTCGGGAGGAACGTCCTGGCAGGCAATTTCCTTGTCGACAGCGAGAGAGGAAGGGACATATTCAACAAGATGCGGGTCAGGGAAGACGACGATTGATGCCTGTTTTCACCATCCCGCGAAACCTTTTTATTCTCACGTCCCAATATAATTATGCCGAAGGAGACGAAAGAGGAGCAGCTCGGAAAGCTCTCCAAGAAGACTGACGACCACGAGTTCTACACCTCCGTGCCGGAAGGCTACAAGAAGGGAAAGACCAAGTACATGGTGATAACAGGCTCCGTCATATCCGGCGTGGGAAAGGGCACTTTCAGCTCCTGTGTGGGGACGATGCTGAAGATGCTCTACGGCCTGAAGGTTCAGCCGGTCAAGTTCGACGGCTACCTGAATTATGACGCAGGCACACTGAACCCCTACAGGCACGGGGAGGTGTTCGTCCTGGACGACGGTACAGAATGCGACCTGGACCTGGGCACGTACGAGAGGATGCTGAACCAGACCCATGCCAAGGGAAACTACCTCACCGCAGGGAAGGTATTCAAGAACATCACGGACAAGGAGAGGGCAGGGGGGTACCTGGGAAGGGACGTGCAGTTCATCCCCCATGTCACCGGGGAGATAAAGGGGTTCATGAGGGAGCTGGCCCAAAAGTCAGGGGCCGACATTGTCCTGATAGAGGTAGGAGGGACAGTCGGGGACCTGGAGAACTCATATTTCATAGAGGCCATGAGGGAGCTGGCATACGAGGAGGGTAAGGAGAACGTCTGCTTCGTGAACGTGGTGTACATACTCCAGCCCAGCTCTCTGGGGGAGCAGAAGTCTAAGGCGGCCCAGTTGGGGGTAAAGGCCCTTATGGGACTGGGCATACAGCCTGACATAATAGTCTGCAGGGCCAACAACCATGTCGGCCTGAAGATAAGGGAGAAGCTCAGCGTGTATTCCAACGTGCCCGTCAACAGGGTGATTGACATGAGCAACACCGACAACATACACAGGGTGCCCATACAGCTGAAGAATTCCGGCCTGGACAGGGAGATGTCAAAGATACTGGGGCTAAACTCCAAGACCCCCACGATAGAATGGGGGGAGTGGGAGGAACTCGTGCAGCACATAGACAACGCGAAAAAGGAGCTGGTGATAGCCATGTCAGGGAAGTACACCGGGGTGCATGACTCCTACATGTCAATACTAAAGGCTCTGGAGCACACTGCGCCATACCTGAACACAAGGGTAAAGATAAGATGGATAGAGACCACCAAGATAGAGGATGAGAAGCAGGCGGCAGAGGCCCTGGAGGGCGTCCATGGCATCATACTTCCCGGGGGCTTCGGTTCCAGGGGGATAGAAGGCAAGATACTCTGCGCGAAGCATGCCAGGGAGAACAAGATACCTTACCTCGGGCTGTGCCTGGGGTTCCAGATAGGCGTCCTGGATTTCGCCAGGAACGTGTGCGGGATAGGGGGCGCAACGAGCACGGAATTCGACCCCGACACCAAGGAGCCTGTGATATGCATACTACCGGAGCAGGAGGAGATAAAGGGCCTTGGGGGAACCATGAGGCTCGGGGGACATGACATGATGATAAAGGAGGGCACCCTGGCCCACAGGCTGTACGGGAAGAAGAAAGTCAGGGAAAGGTTCAGGCACAGGTGGAACCTGAACACGAAATACATAGACAGGCTGGAAAGCAAGGGGATGGTGTTCTCAGGGATGGCTCCTGAGAAGAGGATAATGCAGATATTCGAGCTTCCGGGGCACCCATTCATGGTGGGCACGCAGTTCCATGCAGAATTCACCTCAAGGCCCCTGGAACCCAACCCGCTCTTCAAGGGCTTCCTGGAAGCATGCAAGAGGTTATGAGCCCCTGTAGGGCGTGTCAAGCACCTCTGACAGCCGTTTTGCCTTTTCTTTACCTATCTTGGGCACCTTTCTTAGCTTGGTCTCGCTGGCAGAGAAGACCTTCCTGGGCGTCTTGAAGTGGTCCAGCAGCCTCCTTGCCAGGACGTTGGACACATGCGGCAGCCCTGCCACGAGGAACTCCTGCCGCCTGTCCATACCATTGGCCCTCTTGTTGGCCCTGACCTGGAGTTCCCTCTTGGAGCCGTTCTGCTCCCTCCTGGCCATCCAGTATATCAGCCCTGCGGTTTCCCTCTGGTTCGCTGTCCAGAGTAGGGGTATCTGGTAATCCACCGCTATTGATGATAAGACCCCCCTTATCGTGTTGGGGTTGACGTTCCTCTCCGAGAAGTGCTCTATGTCACCCTCTATTATCAGGACCGGCCTGGAATAGGAGCCTTTCAGCTCCCCCATCTGGTTGAATATCCTCTGGTCGAATATCGACTGGATGAAATCCTGCATCGTCTTCCTTTCTATGCAGACCCTGTCAGAGCATATGTAGTCCCCGACCTTCAGCTGGGCCTTCCTGACGTCTGCGTCATGCTCCTGGAGGAAGCCCAGCACCCTGGAGCCCGCCTCCCTGCAGTCTGCCAGTATGGTCACCTTTCCCCCCTTCAGGGTGGTCTGCACGCTGCTTTTCCTGGCCATGATAATATTATTATATAGAGTGTAACAATTATATAGTATGAGAAAGTTGCTGGTCTGTGCCTTTGCGCTCTTTTTCATGATGTCACTCCCGGGAGCCCAGGCGCTCAAGACCCCCAATGTCACTTTCATACCGCCCGTGCTTTCGGTGAACTCCAGCTTCCTGGCTGTAGCTGACGCGGGCTATGGCGCATCAATAAGGGTCGGGTGGACCGTCCCCGGGGTGGAGAACGCATACGGCCTGTTCCCCAGGACTGACGACGGGTTCGTCTGCTACTTCTCCAACTCGGACAGCGGGTCCACGTGCGGACCGGTCCCTTTCGAGTATTCGACCATCGGGCTGTCACCTTACACCATGTTCTTGGAAGCGATTGACCAGCACAAGGCCAAGTCCAACCTGACAGAGCAGGTGGACATAGGCAGCATAGAGGTGGCTCCCACCATACAGGTGACCGGGAACACCGTATACATGGTGGTCTCCTCCAGGGGAGGCATACCCTCGGCCATGTACTATTCTGTCCACAAGGGAGACCTGACGCCTGTCCACGTGAACAGGCAGCTTGATTATAACATAGTGACTGACAGGTTCACGGGAAATATCGACCTGGAGCAGGGGGAGTATTACCTCTCGTTCTGGGGGGCGCTGACAGGCAACAGCGACTGGGGAAGTTCCCTTACCAGGGTGACGGTCGGCGAGGCGGCAGGAACGACAGGCCCTGGCGTGCTGCAGGCAGGGAAGGTGGAGCCCAGCTGGCTGGTGAAAAGGGGCCAGCCCTATGAGCAGACAGGCTTCAAGCTCAGCAACACGGGAGGCCTGGTGAGCAACCTTACCGTCAAGGTGCCTGATGCCCTGGATTCGTACCTGGATATAACCCTCGACAAGGACAGCCTGGACACGAACGAGAGCACGTTCTTCACCGTCAAGTTCTCTGGCTCCCAGGCAGACCTCAGGCTAAACGGGGAGGCAGAGGTCCTCTCAGGCAGCAGCGTGGTGGGAACCATACCCTTCAAGGTCTGGGTGTCCATCATAGGGGAGCCCGGGGGAGAGGAATGCCCGCCAGTGGCAGCAGGACAGGAACTGTCGGTTTCCCCAGCCATCTGGACGGCCAGCGGCCTGGAGGGCGAGGAGCTCAGCAGGACATTCACTGTCACTAATGATGCCGGTACAGACGCGACCGGTCTCACCTACACCCTTGGGGGCGCCATATCCAACATTGCCACGGCGGAGCTGCCATCTGTGGTGATGGCCTCAGGGACAGGGACCGCCACTGTCACGGTGACGCCCACCACGAGCGGGGTGTATGCTGGGACTGTCAACATAGCCAGTTCCGAGGGCTCGGCCACGATATTCGTCAGCCTGGACATAGAGGAGGACATGACCTCCATCATAGAGAACGCGGAGGAGGAGCTCGACGTGGCGGAGCTCGGCCTGACATCGGCGCAGCTCTCGGACTCCGTGGTGTCAGGGTTCATAGACGACATAAGCTCCAGGATTGAGGCTGCCAGGGAGGACTTCGAGGCAGGCAGCTACGGGCTCGCCAAGAAGGAGCTCGATGAAGCCAGGGGCAGGATAGCTGCCCTTTCCACATTGTCTGCCTCTTCCGCGGCAGCGCCCCCAACCACTCCGCCCGCCACTACAGGGGGAGAGGCCAACATGACTGCAGTGGCAATAGTGATAATAGCCCTTATAGCCGTGGTGGCTGTCGGCGGATGGTACTATTTCACCAAGCTCAGGAAGAAGAAGCCCAAAGAGGAGCTCGAGAAAGAACTCGAGGAAGAGTATTAGGTACCTGCGCCACGGTCGCCCAGGCTGAAACAAGTTTCTATTAGAACCTCTCCAGCTCCGGTATATCCGCCTCTTCCTTCCCTCCCCTCTTCCTGAGGAGCAGGAAGGCTGCTATGGCGCCTCCCGCAACCACAACGATTATTATGATGAGGGTCAGGTCCATGCCTCCCGGGGGCTGCGTCCCTGGACCGGGCTGTGTGGGCTGTATGCCCCCGTTGGCCGGCTCCTGTGCGGCCTTCTCCCTGGCGCTGTCCAGGCTGGCCTTCAGGTCGCCGTATGTCTCCAGCTCGTCCCCGTACTCCCTGCTCTGGTACCTCTCGAAGAAGCCTTCCAGGGACTCGTCCACCTCCTGGCCTATGGCGCCGTCTCCCAGGGCCTTCACCTCGTCAGCCTCCCTCATGGCGTCAGTGAGCAGCTCGTTGGTGGAAAGGTAGGCTGTGACAGGCTTCTTGACGCCCCCCCTCTCGACAGTGAATTCCAGCTCGTACAGGGTCGAGACCTTCTTGGGCGTGACCAGGTACAGCATCAGGCCCTCCTCCCCGCCGTTTACCGTTACTGTGGAAGGCTCGAAATCAGTCTCTATCCCTTCTGGGAAGTCTGAGGTTATGGAGAAGCTGTCTGTGGGGCCGTTGTTGGTTATGGCGAGCTCGAATGGCACTTCCTCCATGTCCTTGACGTTGTAGTTAGAGGGGAATATGGACACGGTGAACCCGCCCTCTTCAGGGATGGTGTCCTGCACCGCCAGGGTGGCCGAAGCGTGCTTCGTGCAGTGGCTGCCCGTGCATTTCCTTATCCTGCCTGTGACGTCTATCCCGTATTCCCCCTCCTCTTCCGGGGCAGTCACGGTCAGGGCGAGCGTCCTCTTGGGCGCTGCGCTCGAGGTGGCCAGGCTTGACCTGACAGGGGAGACCGTCGCGTTGGAATCCGCTGTCAGCTCTACCGTGAGGGAGGCATGGGACTGCACCTGCAGGGTGAAGGTGGCCTGGCCCCCGGGAAGCGCGTACTTGATGGGCTTCTTGAACGCCATGGACAGCACGTCATTGTTGTCGTTGATGCCAGAGCTTGTGGCCTCGCCTTCCTCCAGGGCAGGGCCTGTGTCCATGTCCTGGTATGTGGAGACGCAGACCCCCCCGCTGACCGTCCTTGTTGGGGTCCTGTCAGAGGATATGCTCAGGGTGAAGGGCTTGGCGCACGTGCCTATCTCCCTCCCGTAGGAACGGAAGCAGACAGGTATGACGACTGTGTTGTTCTCGTCAGTCCTCACTATCTGGTCGGACAGGTCGGACCAGGTGTCATAGGGTGCCGGGTCCATCTGCAGCCTGTATTCTGCCTCCCCCTTAAGTATGGCGCCTGCGTCGTCAGGAAGGGTTATGTCGAAGCATTTTATGGTCTCGTTCGGGATGGACATGTACATGCCTTCCTGCAGGCCTGCCGCAGGGAAAGCGAGCATCAGGGCGCTGACGAGCAGCGCTGCGAGTGCTGTGCGCATGCTTTAGTATTGGTCTAGCCAGAATAAAAACCACGGCTCATGCTGTCTTGGAGCACCCTGTCAGCTCTCCAACCGCTCCCTCGCATTTGACTGTCATGGTGGCCGAATCGCCTATGCAAGGGAGCTCTCCCTTTACCTTGGTGACGCAGACTGTCAGCTCGTGGTCGCCCGAGGCCGCGTCCCTTATCCATGCGTTTGTCGTGGTCTCCCCTGGCGTGACTATTATTTTGCTGTTGGCGCCGGTGTCCTGGACTGTGTACTCATATTCGAAGCCAGCTGGCTCAGGGACGTTGCTCCACTTGACCTTGAAGTTATCCTTGTCCGCTGACACCGAATCGTACTGCAGGTTCTCGGGGGCAGGCGGGGCGGTGACTGTTATCCCCTTGGTCTTTTCAGCTCCTGAGCCTTTGTCATCGCTAGACATTATCTTCACAGTCTTGGTTCCCTTGTCCCCGTACCTTACCTTCCTCGTGACCGTGGCCTCATGCTTGTCGCTTGAAAGGGTAACTGCACTAACGGTGTCCCATCCACTGCCTTCGCCGTCCTCTATGTAATAGTACACGGACTCACTGTCCGGGTCCGTTACCTTGAAGGATATGGTGGCCTCCCCTCCCCACACCACCTCTTTGGAGGTGGCGACCAGGAACTCGACGGTTGGCCTCTTGGTCTTGCTCGCCGTTATCTTGACCGTGTCTGTCCCCTCCATGTCCTCCTCGTCCGTCGCCTTGACCGTGACCGTGAACTCTCCCTCTTCGCTGTATATGTGCTCTACCACCGTGGAGCCGACGAACTTGCCGGCATATTTTGTGCCGGCACCGGGCGCGATGTAGGTCAGGGTGAGGGTGCCTTTCTCCTTCGTGCTGCCGTCGCCGAAGTCCACCTCGTAAGACAC
>Ga0180431_10006113_pt1 | contig 14389 bp, 10 predicted proteins | sample SS_ome_11_FD_132459 | JGI IMG/M metagenome (GOLD analysis project Ga0180431, IMG submission 132459) | Hypersaline lake sediment archaeal communities from the Salton Sea, California, USA - SS_1_MS_1 metaG | ecosystem: Environmental > Aquatic > Non-marine Saline and Alkaline > Hypersaline >... | reverse complement strand
TTCCTTCAAAGATTGTATTACGTAATGGACGGCTATTTGCTGTTTGCGTTGCTTCAAACAATATATTGAGCTGTGTGGTTGGACACCGCCGTTCCCATTTTTTTCCGTTAGAACCGTTATAAAAAACACAACCACCAATTTCATTCTTGCATTGTCGATGACTGAGACCGAAGGAACGCCCATCTACTCCGAAGGAGGCGACTCTCCTCCGATGACGATTCCGCCTGAGGTGGCCTCTCTCATCGGACCGATTTCCGCACTGTCTCTAGAAGACCTCGTTCTGCTCCGGCAGGCGATGACAACGAGGACTGGAGCGAGGCACTGTGCCCGGAACGAGGCCGTGATGGCCATCTTCTCCAAGTGGCGGAAGTTTTCGCAGGGGTCGAGAGACGTGACGAGGGACATGCTCGGGGAGCACATCAAGCGGACGACGCTCGTGCAGACCGACGGGGCAACTGGAGCGGCGGTGTCCAAGCCGAACACGGACAAGACGATGGAGGCCCTCGAGAAGGGGATCCTGAAGGACCGGCTCGAGAAGATGTTCAACCGCGAGGTGGGTCCCATCCTACAGAAGTGGGAGCGCGTGGTGAGGCTGGACACGTCCGTTGGCCCGTGTGTGGTGTTCCGCCGTCCTCCTGACGAGGAAGAAGAGACCGAAGGTGAGGCCGAGGACCAGGACGCCCCCCCTCCAGAGTACATTCCCAGGATCAAACTCCGCCCGAACCGGAAGGTCGAGTGGCTGCTCAGGCCGGGCGACTCCCTGAAGAGCAAGCTCGGGAAGAACTACTTCAGTCAGAAGCTGTGGGAGGATATCCACGTGTGCCTCGACTTCATTGAGCGCATCTGGAAGTGGTGGGACAACCTGAGCCTGAGCACGAGGCAGAACCTCGTGCCCCACGTGATCCGCACGCACGCGATTGTCCTCGCCATGATCTCCAAGGTTGACGGCGGACTCCGTTGGGAGAAGTTCAACCTTGTGACCATCATTGCCGTGTCGAAGATCATCAAGGAGGACCAGTGCATGCTCAACTACACGGCAAACATGACGTGGGCGTTCAACGTCATGCAGGAAGATGCCGAGTACTTTGCGCAGTTCAGGGCCGTTGAGCCTGCTTGGGTCGATGAAGTTCGTGCCGAGCACGCGCGCTTCGTGAAGTATCGTGAGCAGCTCGAAGAGTACAAACAGAGAATGCGCATGCGTCCCGAGCAGGAGGAGGAGGAGGAGGAGGGAGAGTCTGAGCTCGTCTCAGTTCGTGAGGAAGACGAGGTTTCCGACGAACCAGCGAACATTGTTCTGAACGAAGAGGCGGGCGATGAAAGTATGGGTGAGGATACTGAACTTTAACAGAAAGTTAATTTGTCCGACCAGCTGACCATGGGTTTTTTAATTTATTGTGGTGTTTCACTGGTTTTTCCCCCCTCATGTCGCTTCTTGATGGTGGAACGTTTTTCGGCTCAGCGTTCAGGAACAGCGTCAACACAAAGACCGATGTGCAGAGGCGGCGCTGGGCCCAGAAACCGCACGCACGACCTTCTAGGCCCAAAAGACTGCCGACCGCCTTTCCCGAAGTCGATGATTCTGACACAGAGACTGACGAGGAGATGGAGGAGGAGGGCGAAAGCGTGCTTCCTCCCATCGAAGGTTGGGTCGCCGGCGAGGACATCATGCTTGATGCCAGATGCACGTGTCCCATGAAGTCGGGTTCATCGTGCCGCTGCAGCTCCTACCCATGGGGCGAAGACCCGTCTGTTCTCGAAAGGGGGCTGTCTCCGTTCCTCAGGAACCCCGTGCCGAAGGGCGGGGGGCGATGGAGCGACGACCTGCAGTTCTACATGCTGGACATGTCCTACGGGAGGTCCGGCGACGGAACGTCCATCCACATGCACGCCGTGACGCCTGAAGGGAACTCCGTCTTCGCGAAGATCCGCGGGTTCGACCCGTACTTCTTCCTGGAGGTCGACCGCCTCCTGTCGCGCACTGACATCTCCGAGCTCCGGCGGCGCCTCCAGGAAGTTCTCGTCGACGCCGGGAAGCCGCCCGACCAGCAGATCGCCATCGTGAAGACAGAGGGGGTCTGGTCTGCCCACGGGTACCACGAGCATCCAATCCCGTTCCTCTACAGAATTATCGTGAAGACGCCTGCCTTCGTCTCCACGCTGCGGAAGTTCCTCTACAACGAAGACCGGAAGGGACCGCAGAATCCGCTTGCTGACACGTGTGGGCTCTCCGTCGAGAGGATCTACGAGGCGAACATCGACTTCACGCTGCGGTTCTGCCTGGACCTTGACGTGCGAGGCTCCTCGCTCCTGAGCGTCCCTTGGGACTGTGTGACGAAGGTCTACGGGCAGGCGAAGCGGAGCCGGGCGCAGATCGAGGTGGTGTTCGAGAAGGAAGACCTCGCTCCTGTCACCGAAGGGGACACTTCCTCGCGCCCTCCCCCGTTCACGCTGCTGTCCTACGATATCGAGTGCGTGAACGACGACTGCCATTTTCCGCATGCGAAGAACGACCGCGTGAGCCAGATCTGTGCCGTTCTCTACCACCCCTTGGAGAAACGGATGAAGAAGATCGGGCTCACGCTCGGCACGTGCGACCCCATTCCCGGGGTCACGACGCTGTGCTTCCGCACGGAGAAGGGCCTGCTGCTGGGCTGGACCGAGCTCCTTCGCACTGTCCAGCCGGACATCCTCACAGGATACAACGTCGACCACTTCGACAACAAGTACCTCCACGAGCGCGCAGAGCGGCTCGGGATTGCTGAGGAGTTTGCCGACTACTCCAGGATGAAGGGGAAGTGGTACCACGCGAAGGTCGTGAAGAGCGTGTTCCAGTCCTCCGCCGCAGGCAAGATCGTCAGCTACAGGCACTCGTGCCAGGGTATGGTGACGATGGACGTCCTCACGCTCGCGAGGAGGGACTTCGGGCTCCGGCTCGGGAGCTACACGCTGAACAGCGTCTCGAGCTACCTCTTCGGCGGACAGAAGGACGACGTGCACTACAGCGAGATCCCGCGGCTCTGCGCAAAGAGCTCTTACACGAGATCGATTGTGACGAAGTACTGCGTGCAGGACTGCGTCCTCCCGGCGAAGATTATCGAGAAGAGGGACTACTACGTGGCCTACATCATGCTCTCGCGGATCACGAGGACCTTTCTCAGGTACCTCATCGAGAAGGGGCAGACCGCGAAGGTGAAGAGCCAGATCGTGGCCCAGGCGAAGCTCATGCACATGGTCGTGCCGACCCTCAGGCCTGAGGAGATCAACCGGCGCTCTTACGAAGGGGCGTACGTGGAGTTCCCCCTGTGCGGCTACTACGGGTTCCACGAGGACACGAAGACGACCCACAAGCAGAGGGCGCAGGGGTTCTTTGCAGAGAGCTCTGTCCGCACCGACAGGGTGGCCCTGCTCGAGGGTATGGACAACCCAATGACCGTGATGGACTTCTCCTCGCTGTACCCGTCGATCATTATCGGGTACAACCTCTGCTACAGCACGAAGACGACGCTCGCCAAGATTCGGGAAATGGGCTGGGTCGAATGCCGGGACTACAACAGAACGCCGTGCGGGGCCTACTTTGTCACGGCGAGGATCCGGAAGGGCCTGCTGCCGATCATCTGCGAGAACCTGCTCACCGCCCGAGCGAAGGAGAAGAAGCTGATGGCCGCGGCGAAGAAGAGGGGGGACATGGCTGCCTACAGCGTGCACAACAACAACCAGAACGCGATCAAGGTGTCGGCGAACTCGGTGTACGGATTCACTGGGGCCTTCTTCTGGACGGACAGAGACATCAGCGAGAGCATCACGCTCTACGGGCAGTACCTGATCAAGAAGGTGCGCTCGTCCGTGGTGGCGTCTGTGCGACCCGACAAGGTGTGGAAGAAGACCGTGAGAGCCATTCCCGGAAGCTGGAGGGACGTGGCCGTCAGGCTCGCCATGAAGGGCCACGAGGTTCTGCACTACAATCGGTCGCACGCCCCGCTGGTTGTCGGGAAGTGCAGGGGCGTTTCCGAATACCGTCCCTCCTGGGTTGTTCGCATGAAGGCGCTCTCCTCCGACGATCCTGCCTTCGGAGACGAGTGGGCACGCCTGAGCGATTCTGCGAAAGATCTCGGACTCGAAGCCCATGAGCAGATGGTCTCCTACAGGGAGCTTCCGTTCTCGAAGGCCTGGGACTACACCGAGCACCAGGACGAGCTGATGTATGTCTGCCTGACGCCGCTGGACGACTCTTTCAAGTTTGAGAAGGACGAGTGTTTCGACCAGACCGATTGGAGCAGGACCGACGTGATCACCTACAACGTGACGCAGGTCCCCAGCGAAAATATCCCGTATCCGGTCAGGGTTGTCCACTTCCCGAGGCAGTCAGTTCCTGTGTACGGGGACACGGACTCTGTGATGATGGTCGTGTCTGGTGGGGAGATGGAGAGGCACGAAGAAGAGATCGTGCGGAGGATGCGGAAGCAACTAGTCGAGGAGGGCCGTGAGCACCTCATCACTAGTGTCAAGACGGTTCTTGTTACGCCAGGAGGATGGCTCGATACAGCGATCAGGATTGAGAATGGTGGAGGGACAGTTCTTTGCCCAACCGAAGACAGTGGGAGCGAGTTCTTCGTTTCGACGGAAGGCGACGCTGCCGGATTATCCAACCACGGACCAGACGAGGAAACTGGGTCCCTGGTGTGGTGCGTGCAGAAGTCGGGCACCGTCGATGTTGTGGGTCTGTGCGGGAGCCTCGATCTCAGCGACTGCAGCGAGTTCTACGCGTACGCCACTCTGGCCGAAGACACCAACCCCGTGAACCGGGACGACTGGCTCTTCTTCGTCAGGCGCGAGGATTATGAGAGACTGGCCAGGCGCAGCGACATCGAAGACTTCGACCCTGAGGAGGAAGTGGAGGAGGAAGGACAAGCTCCGCTGGGGCGCTCGTCCCTCGATTGCGTCCTGCCGTACGAAGACCTCGACCCGGACTGCTCCACCCGCGTTGTTGTGCCCGTGTCCAACATGGACTCTGACCTGCTGAAGGCGTTCGGCGCGTTCGGTGTCGCCTATCGGTTCGACCTGCCGGTCGACGAAGAGAAGGCTCTGTGGCGGAAGATCTACGAGAGGATCCTCGTCGAGGAGAGCTACGAGATTGCGATCATTGCCGCTGCGAGGGCGACCGTGGAGATCAACGTGGAGATCGGGCACGTCCCCGAGTTTGAGCTGTACTCAGAACGGCCGTGGATTGACATCGTGAAGCAGTACTGGCCGCCCATTCGGATCATCCCGGAGGAGATCTACTTTCCCTTCGTGCTGCTCGGCAAGAAAAAGTACTTCGGGAACATGTACCTCTCCCCCACGCAGGAGAAGCCGTACTACACCGCAAAGGGCATCGAGACGAAGAGGAGGGACAACTTCAAGTTCATGCGCGACTGCGTCAAGCTGTTCAACGACATTCTGATTGAGGACGTGCCCACGCCCGACGGGTTCACGAAGATCGACTACGCGATCGCCGAGGTGCAGCGGATGCTCAGGAACCTGCTCGCTGGCAGAGTCTCGTGCTACGACCTCGTTCGCAGCGCGTCGCTCAAGCGCCCCGTGGACGAGTACAAGAGCGACCCTCCGCACAGAAACCTCACGATTCGCGACATGAAGGAGAGGCCAGGGAGCGAGGCCCACACGGGCGACCGCGTGCACTGGATTATCACGAAGGGGCCCAGCAAGAAGGTGGCCGACCGCGCAGAGCACCCCGACGTCGTCATGAGAGACAGGCTGCCTGTCGATTACGAGTACTACGCCGACTGCACGCTGAAGGCTGTGTGCAGAGTTCTTGCAGCCCTCATTGGACCTGCGACCTTCGAGGGGATCGACTACGACCACTGGTCGAAGAAGCAGATCGAGGATGAGACGAAGCAGCTGATCAAGGTCAACAACGACTTCGCCATGAAGGTGCTCAGAGCTAACGGCGCCCTCATTCCTGCCGAGCCGAAGAGGAGGGTCCGCCGGAGCGGCGGAATCTCGCGATTCATCAGGAATCGGCCCAGGTGCGTGAAGTGCCAGTGCGTGATCGGCAGCAGGGCAGCACCTCCGAGGAGCAAGAGGAGGAGGCTCACCAATACGAAGTTCCGTGGCGTCCACCTCTGCGGGAGGTGCATGGGAAGCAAGAAGGACATGCTCTCGGATCTCGCCCATAAGCGCTACGTTCTGGAGCAGAGGCTGTACTCAGCGAAGGCAAAGTGCTTGAACTGCCAAGGGGAGATTTTCGGTACCGTGGAGTGCCCGATCGTGGAGTGCCCCACGTTCTTCAGCAAGGTTGAGCTGTCGAACGACATCGAGGACCTCGATGCGATGCTCACGCGCCTCGTGCCCATGGACGGGCACAGAAGACGGAAGTCACCTAGTGCAGGTGACGACGAAAAGGTGGTGCTTCACAAGAGAGTAGCAAAGGATATCATGAATTAATTATCGTGGATAACAGCAACTTTTTTTGTCAACGCAATGTGGGTTTTTGCTCTCTATTTCGCCGTTGCTTCTTGTAAGCAGACTGGGGTCATCGATGAATCCGCCGTGATCCCGTCCGGAGCCGGCAACTTCTGGCTCGCCCAGTTTCCGGACAAGTCCAACCTCGTTTCCTGGTCAATGAGTTGCAACCCTCCGTGCACCATGGCCGTCATTCTGAGTCTCGGCTCTTACCTGTTCGAGGAGAACACGACGACATGGGCCGATGAGTCCGGACTCCTGACCCTCAGCTCCGGCCCGTTCTACGCGAAGGTAGTCTCCGTCTCGGACGCGGAAGACACGGCTGTCGAGGCAACGCTGCGGGGGATGGGGCCAGACCCGATCACTGACTGGTACGGGATCGTACTGATGGTCGTGATGGCCGTGGTCGCCATACTGGTTATCTTCTTTGCCTTCACCTTGTTGGTGACGGGATCCGTGATGTGGTGTTGTCGCATGGGTGTGTGTACAAAGGGGGGTGCAAGTAAGAAAGAATATGGCTCGATTAATGATGATGATGATGATGATGATGAGTGACAACGTCAGAACGCATACTTCACCCTGAACAGGGCCTTGCCAGAGTTCCGGAATACAATATAACCGCTTTTTCTCCGCATCGTCCACCCATCCTCCTTGAGCGAAACCGTGTACATAGGTGTCGTTAGACGGCGGTTCCTGCACTTCTCGGCAGTCAGGCTCTCGCCGTCGAGCACCTGCAGAATGAGGCGGAGCTCCCTTTCGGTCACGAGTAGCTGTGAAGTCATACAATGCTCGCAAGAAACCAGAACCATGCCATTTAGTACAAAACAACTCAAAACAAGAGTCTCGCGTGCATTGGAAAGGCCGCGAGGGCCTCGTCAAGCGACATCTTCTCGTCTTCCGGCTTGTCGAAGTTGGCCTCCTCCATGAGCTTCGTGGCCACATACTGCTCCATTTCTTTCGACACGTCGAACACAAAGTAGGGAGACCTGCTTTTTGTCCTCTTCATGAAGTACACCAACTCCAGTAGATTGCACCGCGCGGACGTGTCAGTCAGCAGCCACCCAAAGTGAAATCGATCGTGGCCCGGGGGAGGGGGTATCTCCTTAGCGAGGTTGTTCTCGAGGTATGCCACGAAATCCCCGACCATCGTCGTCGACCTCACCAGACAGATATTGAGGCTGTACACGGTGTAGCTCCAGCAGTCGAAGATCTCAGCAATCTTCTTGATCCGTAACGTCATCTCGTTCACGCCCTTTCTCTTTCGGATATCCTCTGGACGGACTTTGATGTTGTGGAGCCAGCCGCTCGCTATCTCCGGTCTCGTAGTCACCACCAGTGCTCGAGGAAACACCGACTGCTCGCCAGAGTCAGTTCCGATCTTCTGTATTTCGTCACCAAAGGCCGTGTTCGTTTGCACAGCGAGGAGAAACTGCACCAGGACGCGGAGGGCCATCGCAACGCGAAACCGGAGAGGGGACGTGTACCGCTTGTTCACGCTGAGCGCCGAAAGCAGTTTGCGCAGATCGTAGGACTGGACGCTCGCGGCGTCCGCGACGAGGCCCCTGTCTCTCGCGCTCTTCACGAACGACCGCGGCAGGGAGAGGTTCTCGGCGATGTGCTTCCGGAACACTCTCGCGCAGGCGACGAAGACAACCATCCGGTTCCTGTAGACGCGGTAGTGGCGCTTCATCCGGCCGACGATCTCGAGCTGCTCGTCGAGGTTCACCTCCTCGCAGTCCCTCGACACAACAAAGTCGGTAGCGCTGCGGATCCCGAGGTACACGTCGAGAGAGGAGTCCTCGACCTTGTCGATGTCCGTGAAGTTGATCGCCCGCATGATGAAGCGGAGCTCGTCCTTGGTCATCTCCGTGCGGGACTTCATGTTGAACACAAAGCGGTGCTCAAGCTCCTTTTCTTCCGCCTCTGTGATGCAGATGTCCTGCAGCTTGTAAGAAATCCTTCGGCGAAACACGGATCCGTCCTCGGCACGCGGCATGTAGCCCCTAACCCGGAACGGGACGTGCAGCTCGCTGCATAGGGTTATCCACCGCGAGAGCTGACCGGGGTAGTCCCGCATCGCATTCCTCATCCTCTTCTCGGTGTGCGTTTGGAGAAAGGTCTGAGGTGCTGATGTACCGATCCTCCGTTTCTTGCTTCTCGGTTCGCCAGAAGATGGGGAATCGCCGTCGGAGGCAGAATGGGAGTCATCACCGTCAGGGCCAGTGTCGAGTCGCACAGGAACCCTCTTCCGGCGCTTCCTTGGAGCAGACGACATCACTTGGTTAGTCAGCTGACAAAAAAAAAAAGCCAATGTCTTGGTCAGCTGGTCGGACAAATTAACTTTGAATTATAGACGTCTTTAATATTTCCATAGATTACAGATTCTGCACCACAAAGGAACACTCGATGACGGACGGGGACGATCGAATGAACAGCATCGACCGAGAGATCGTCGTTCCGTGGATGAACAGCCTATCATCGAAACTGTGTACGGAAGCGGCCATTGTTTTCTGTGTGGCCTCGGTCGCTGTCCTTGTCGTGCTTCGCACAGCTGCCAGTGCGACGTTCCTCTCGCTTCTCGCTGTTGTCTGCGTCACGGTGTTCGTTTCCCTCCTCGCATGGGAGATCCTGTCCCAGGAGAGCGTGGTTCACACGAAAGGCAGGCTCGTCGTGGTCTCCATGAGGATCTGCTCGTTGCCGTTTCCGTGGCGCACTTACGACTCGACAAGGGGTGGCATGTCCGTGAAGAACACCGTGTGCTTCTGCAGGTGCAACAGGGTGTCCTTGTACTACAAGGACACAGGAGTGGGCGAGAGTTCTCTCGTGACCATTTGCTGGACATCTGTTCCGCATGCGAGTCGTATGCAGAAAGTGCTGACTGAGATGGCTTCTGCGGCAAAGAGAAGTCATGGAGGAGAACTTGTGTGATAAATAAAAAAAAGTTGGATGTTTCGATTCTGGGGAGTTTTCCCCCCCTCCAAACGACCAAAACCAACTCAAGCATACAACTGCATCCGATCGCGGAGCCTCTTCATGAAGTCGTTGCGGACCGTCTCATCGGTGAACTGGTCACTGTCGTGCACCTCGTCGCGCTCCACCTCGTATCGCATGATCATCTCCATAATGTACATGACATAGTAGCCACACAGGCCAGACTCTCGCTGCACAACGCGCGTGGGCCTCTGCATGCCAAACTTCTTCTGTGGAGCCTTATCGTACGGAAACTTCACGGTCATCTTGAATGGGCTGCTGTCGAGGATCTCGTTCAGCATGCTGGACAAAACTTGAATCGTCGGGTCGTGGTTCATCGAGTCGTAGATAAACATCTCCCTGTTCCCCAAATCGACCACAACGAGAACCCAATGGTTGCCCTTCGCGCTAACGTTCGGGGGTGGCTGCCCAGCACAAGTACGTTCCATGTCGCTCATATTCACGCAAATAGGGAAGTACAGGAGTGTGTCAAACCCCTCGGCACCGAACGCATCCGCGAAAGTCGTGGATTCAGCTCCAGAGATGCGCGCTCGGTATTCGCGCATCTCGGTGTCGACGCACGCATTCACCTTGACAAGCCCCTCCATCATACGTTCAAAAAGAACCATGAGTCGCTTGTCAGCAACGACTGATCTGTCATCGCCACTCGGACGTGTAGACAGATGACTCTTTCTGACATAATAAGCAACCATTGCGTGGCCAACGTCGCTGGGGATGGGAATCCAGATGTCCTGGTAATTCTCACCGCTGATCTCCTTCAGCCACTTCAGGGTAGCCACCTCGAACTTGTCAATCGTCACGTCTTTGACCCACTCAGCCATAGCAGATTCGCGTTGTACTTTTTTTCGACTAGTTGGTCAGCTGGTCGGACAAATCTGTGTCACCAGACAATTCACTGGCGACGGGCCTGTCCCAGACAAACTCGCAGCTGAGCACCAGAGTCGTCGGCTCTGAGAGTTCCATCGGAGGGACCATGATCTTCGCGTGGATGCGCCTCTCCACGACGTAGGACTGGATGACGTGCCCGTTTTCGCACACGTTCTCCAGCCCCCACAGTTCCTCTGCTGCAGCGTCAGTCTTCACACTGACGCTGCAGCAGAAGGAGCTCCTTCCGACAACGCCCTCGCCTAGCATGTAGAGCTTCTCGCTCCTCGGGTGCACGACGGTCACTAGACTGGATGAACCGCCCGCTCCAGGGTCAACGTCCACCGCCTCCGTGAACGAGTACGAGAACCCGTCCAGCGCAAAGAGGGCCTCGGGCCTGTGGCTCTTCTTCTTCTCGTGGATGTACTTAGACATCTCCTCGGCGGCCAACTCGTGACGCCGCGACACGCGAAACGCGTAAATGAACACAGACAGTGTGCAGAGGCAGAGCACGGTCATCATCACACACGAGTACGTCCTCTTGCTTCGAGAAGAGGACGACGCCATCACGAGGTGGTACATGCACCCCCTGGGATCATCTGCTTCGTCGGAGTCTGAGTTGATTGGGCGGGAGTGATTGTGGCGGCCACTCGGCTTCCTCCGCTTCCTCCGCTTCCTCCGCTTTGTGTTCATCAACGCAGCAGACGGCGATGAGCTGTTCCTGTCGAAAGAAGGAGGAGCTCCCCACGATCGTGGGGGGTCCTGGTTCCTGTCCATCAATTATTCCACAGCTGAAACGTCGCAGTGAAAATATTTGCCGGAGCCTTTTTTCGTCCACTTTCTGTAGAACCAAGGATGTTTGTGGACTCCATACCCATCTGTTACCCTTCGGAGGCCGCGTGGATGTCGTTCTTCGTGTTCCTGCACGCCATGCATTACCGTCTCGCATTCATTGGCATCATATACGGCCTGGGACGCAGCGTGAAGTTAGCTTTGTGGATCACACCGCTGTCGCTCGTGCTGGACTACACGGCCGTTGGTCTGCAGTACATCATCGCTCAGGAAAGGCCTTACCCAGGCTGCGTTCCTTTCTATATGTACGAGTTTGGAATGCCGGCCCCAGAGATCGTGACGGTGTCGAGCGTCACGGTGGGGATGATCTGCACTCTGATCTACAAAACGATTGCAAAGAGGAGGAGGAGGGAGCGTCGGCACATTGGGAGCAGTATGGTGCGAAGGAGTAAGCGCAAGAAGACGCTCTGGAAGAGGGTCTACTACTGGCTGGACTGGGCCTACTGGGTCTTTGCTGTCGCTGTGACGGTCGCGATCTGCATCGCACACCCGATCTACATGGTGCTCTTCCACATTGTCTCTGTGCCGCAGGCCATCGTTAGTGCGATCGTTGGCGCGCTGGGCACGGTCATCATCTACTTCGCTGTTGGATCGTTTGTGAACTGGAAACTGTGACTACATTTGGGTCTTTTGCCGAAGAACAGGAAAAACTCTGGATGGCCGCCAAACGGGTGTCGAAGATTGCAGAGCACTACTGCAACACGTTCAACGCGGTCGAGCAGTCCAGGAAGATCGTGGAGGGGTTGCGGGCTCTCGACCGCAAGCGGATTGCGAAGGTCACGTGGGACCGCACCGACTGGGGAAGAGCAAAGAGGTGGCAGCAGTACCGCTGTCTCAGCGAAGAGGAGATCCGCAGGATGTGGAGCAAGAAGGGAAGGGCCGCTGCCTCTGCCGGAACCCTGTTCCACAAGGTCGCCGAGTGGCTCGTTCGCAACGTTCGCTCCTGGTCGAGGGGGAGTGAGGCGATCCTGCAGAAGGCCTGGGAGTCCTGCAGGCGCGAGGCCCACGCCGTCTCGTGGTCGAAGAGCAGTCTCGCGCCGGAGCTGCGGAACCTTGCGCGGGTGATCTCTGGAATGTCCAGACAGGGTTGGGACCCCATTCACGCCGAACTGAAGGTGGCGGCGCTTGGCGTCACAGGAACGATCGATGCTGTGTTTCGGCACCGCAGGACTGGAGCCTACCGGGTGATTGACTGGAAGCACAGCAAGGGCGACACGTTCCCTTCCAGCCAGCGGTGCAAGAAGCCGATGTGGGACTACGTTGCGAGCAAGGGAACGCAGTGGGCGCTTCAGGTGAACCTCTACGGGCTACTTTTTCGGGAATCCCACGCCCTGCGAGACCGGCAGACTGTCGAGCTATTGTCAATACGCTTCTACGAGGGCGAAGACCCAGATGTTCACAGGATTCGCCCCATGAGTCGGAGACTGTTGCTCGACGTGATCAGCAAGTACCCGTCCTGAAATCCAATCTGGCCGACGACTCGATCGGGTGGTAAAAGTCATCGGTCCGACCGACCGATCGGTCCGACCGATGAAAAAGTTGACTCGACTCCATCCCCACCCGATGAGTCCACTCCCTGCTCTCCTAGTTCGACACGTTCAACACCTACCTCTTCCTTCCTAGCAAATTCGTACCTATTTTAGCTTTCAGGTCTACACGTTCTACACTGAAAACTCGACTCCATCCTCACCCGATGAGTTATATGTTTCATCGGGTGAGGATGGAGTCGAGTCAACTTTTTCATCGAAACACTTTTTCGATTTGAGATTTTGAGTTTGGAAATGTCAAAAAGTTGTGAAATTTCTGGGATTCTGACAATTATTATTTGTCGGGTGTGGTAACCGTTGAAGTTTTTCGACCAATCAGAATGCTGGAATGGCTTTTTTTTGTACTATTTTTAGAACAAAAAGTCGGTTGGAAAATAATCCGAACAAAAAAGAACACGCAAAAACGACCCTATTTTTCTGACAATTATTAAACTCCTTTTTAACTATTGTTAACTATGGCACGTCAGTCTGAAGATCTTCTGGAGATCTTCCTCCTCTTCGGTGGTTTTGGGTTGCCTTTTGCTGAGGCTCGACTCCTTCTCTTCCTTACCTTGGGGTTCTTCACCGGCTCGGTGTCGTAGGTCGCCATGATGGCCTTCCTCGTCCGAAGGGGGATGCTCTTCCACTTCTTCGTGAGCCCGGTGACATAGAGAGCGTTCTCCAGATCCTCAAAGCTCAGAAACCGGTTCAGAATAGGGTGACACCCGATCCCCTCTTGCAGGGCAACCTGCAGGGCAAACTCGAGGGTCTCGTGCCCTCCAGAGATGTACTCTCCCATCTGCACAGTCGGTGAGAACATCCTCTTCAGCCTGCGCTTCTTTGCCATCGTAGACACATAGTTCAGTCCGACCGGGCGGCCCCAATGCGTTCTGCGGTGAGCGGAGGCGATCTCCCTTCGTGAGGTTCGGCAGTTTGGGGGAGGGTGGTCTGGGTGGCACCTCGCGATCGTGGCAGGAACACCGAAGGACACGGCTGTCGTAATTGCTCCCAGACTCTCGAAGTCCATCGTCTTCCTGAGGACCGAGTTCATGCAGTCTCCCTGGGAAAGCGTTTCTGTGAGCACACAGAGAGTGTCGAGGTCGGAGCTCGTCGGAACGGAGAACAGCCCTTGGTGGAAGTGCTCGCCAAGGAGGAACTCGCCAGAAGGCGACGCGTACACTTCTTTGCAGGCGTCTGCGACGGTTGGACCTCTTCCCTTGCAGAGAATAAGCCGATCCAGCTCCTGGAAGATCGTCCCACTCCTCTGGTCCCTCGTTGGAAGGACGTCGTCGAGCGGACTAGAAGCGTCCCCCTTCCCAAAAAACTGGACCTGTCCAATTGCGTAGGAAACACTCCCGCTCGCTTTCTGCGAAACGTCCCTAACGAGACTGCGTGGAGCGTGAGGAACAACAGAGCGGAGGATTGTGGCTATTTCCCTAGGGGAAGGCGAGCGAACGAGGGCCAGCACGCACAGCTTCGAGTAGGATTCGAAGGGCTTCTGCCAGGCGGTCATCACGATTGGGACCGCCGTCTTCTCGAGGATCTTCCTGAGAAAGGTCTTCCATCCTCTGCACATAGAGCCGCTGACTTGGTCCGCCCGCCTGATGAACACGCACTTCTTCTTCTTCTTACCCACCCTCACAGCATCGACGACGTTCTGCTTCCACTGCGGACTCACGAGATCTGGTTCGACAACG
>Ga0180431_10006112_pt1 | contig 14394 bp, 10 predicted proteins | sample SS_ome_11_FD_132459 | JGI IMG/M metagenome (GOLD analysis project Ga0180431, IMG submission 132459) | Hypersaline lake sediment archaeal communities from the Salton Sea, California, USA - SS_1_MS_1 metaG | ecosystem: Environmental > Aquatic > Non-marine Saline and Alkaline > Hypersaline >... | reverse complement strand
GGTGTCGCCCCTTGTATCTTGTGTGGCATGCGGGGAGGCCGGCCCCACCGGGGTTCGGTAGCCAGGGGTCCCCGACCCCTGGACATTCGAATCGGTCGGCGGGTTGAAACCCGCCGCTACCCCTCAATAGGAGGTCAGGGGGCTGAAGCCCCCTGCTACCTAGCGGGCAAAGCATGGCTTCGCCGCTAGGAATCACAAGCGGGACGCTTGCGCCACCGATCACAGGCGGGATCAGTGCCCTACGCCTTCTCCTCCAACTCAACCGGGGGCAGGTAGTCGCGCAGCTCCTGATACAGTGGGAAGTCGCCAGTCAGTTCGGCCACGCCGGCGATCACCTCGCTGCGGACCGCATCGGCATCGTCGGCCTTGAGCGTCTGCGCTATCAGTTCGGCGACGCGCCGCATCTGGGGCTCCTTGAAGCCGCGCGTCGTCAGCGCCGGTGTGCCGAGGCGGATGCCCGAGGCGATGAACGGCTTCTCGTCGTCGAACGGGATGGTGTTCTTGTTGGCCGTCATGTTCACCGCGTCGAGGCGCTCCTCGGCTTCCTTGCCGGTCAGGCCCGCCGAGCCCTTGACGTCGATCAGCATCAGGTGGTTGTCCGTGCCGCCGCTGACGATCCTGAGCTCCCGCTCCTGCAGCACCTGGGACAGCATCTGGGCGTTTTTCACGATCTGGCGCTGATAGGCCTTGAACTCCTCGGTCATCGCCAGCCGGAAGCAGACCGCCTTGGCCGCGATTACGTGCATCAGCGGGCCGCCCTGCTGGCCGGGGAACACCGCGGCGTCGATCGCCTTGGCGTGATCCTTCTTGCACAGGATCAGACCGCTGCGGGGACCGCGCAGGGTCTTGTGCACCGTGCTGGTCACCACGTCGGCGTAGGGCACCGGCGAGGGGTGCAGCCCGGCCGCGATCAGGCCGGCGATGTGGGCGATGTCGACCATCATGATCGCCTGCGTCTCGTCGCAGACCTCGCGGAAGGCTTTGAAGTCGATGAAGCGCGGATAGGCGCTGGCGCCGATCATGATCACCTTGGGCTGGTGCTCCTTCGCTTTGGCCCGCACCTCGTCCATGTCGATCTGCTCGCTCTCGCGGTCGACGCCGTAGGCCACCACGTTGTAGTACTTGCCGCTGACGTTGAGCGGGTGGCCGTGGGTCAGATGGCCGCCGTGGCTGAGCTCCATGCCCATCAGGGTGTCGCCGGGCTGCATGAACGCCATGTAGGCCGCGGCGTTGGCCTGAGCGCCGGCATGGGGCTGGACGTTGGCGTGCTCGGCCCCGAACAGCTTTTTGGCGCGCACCCGGGCCAGCTTCTCCGCCTCGTCGACGAACTCGCAGCCGCCATAGTAGCGCCGCTTGGGATAGCCCTCGGCGTACTTGTTCTGCATCGGCTGGCCGATCGCCTCCAGGATTGAGTAATCGACGAAGTTCTCGCTGGCGATCAGCTCCAGTTTGTCGTTCTGGCGGTTGAGTTCGCCGACGATCGCGTTGTAGATCCTGGGATCAGCCTCGCGCAAATGTGTAAACCACTGCATAGTTGCTCCTCGCGGGTAAGTCGCTGGGTCGGCTCGCCGTGCCCGGCGAATGCCCCGGCCGCCCAGCAGATACATTAAACCACCGCCCGCGCGCTTTGCCAACCCGCGGCGACTGCCGGGGAATCGTGCACGGATTGCCCCTGTGACCTATAATGCAGGTATGATCGCGCGCGCGCTGGATTGTGCAGTAGACGTTGCGCGCGCGGCCGGAGAGGTGCTCAGGCGGGAGTTCCATCGGGCCGGGGGAGCGCGAGGCAGCGGGCTGCACGCCGATATCGACCTCGAAGTGGAGCGCCTGATCAGCGCCCGCCTCCGCGAGGAGTTCCCCAGCTGGTACTACGTCGGCGAGGAGTTGGGCGAAAACGGCGGGGACGACAATACGCCCTGCTGGGCGGTGGATCCCAACGATGGCACCAAGAACTACCTCAAAGGCCGCCGCGGCCCGTCGGTATCGCTGGCGCTGATCAGGGACGGCGCGCCGGTGCTGGGCGTGGTCTACTCCTACGGCTACCCCGACGACGACGGCGACCTGATCGCCTGGGCCGAGGGCCAGCCCCTGACGCGTAACGGCCAGGCGGTGGAGGGCGGGCCGCAGACGGAGCCGGGACCGGCGCTGGTGGTGCTGAGCAGCGGCAGCGCCCAGCGCAAGTGGCGGGCCAATCTGGCGGTGACCAGCCCGGCGCGGCTGCTGGCGATGCCCAGCATCGCCTACCGGCTGGCGCTGACCGCCGTCGGCGACGCCGATCTGGGGGTCACCGTGCGCGAGCCGTCGAGCTGGGATATGGCGGGCGGCCAGGCGCTGCTGCGGGCCGCGGGCGCCGACCTGTTCAACCACAACGGCGAGCCGGTGCGCTACAACGTGGACGGCAATATCGCCAACCCAACCCCCTTCTACTTCGGCGGCCGGGCGGCGGTCGTCCGGCACTACCTCGGCCGTGACTGGGGCAGCCTGCTCAGGGCCCCCCGCGATGACCGGATCGAGGACTGGGCGCCACTGGCGCCGGTGCTGCTGGAGCGCGACCTGCACATCGCCGACGCGGGCGTGCTGGCCCGGGCCCAGGGCTGTCTGCTGGGCCAGGCCGCCGGCGACGCGCTGGGCAGCGTCTGCGAGTTCCAGACGCCGGGCTTCATCGCGGCGACGCACGGCAGCGGGCTTCAGCGGCTGGTGGACGGCGGAACATACGAGACGATCGCGGGCCAGCCGACCGACGATACGGAACTGGCGCTGATGCTGGCGCGTTCGCTGATCGCGTCGGGCGGGGTTGAGGCCGAGTCGCTGGCCGAGCACTACACTTGGTGGTTCCGGTCGCAGCCGTTCGATATCGGCGGGACGACCCGCAACGCGATCAGCGCGGCGGTGGCGGCGGTGGCCGGTCGACGCGCGGAAGCGATGCGTGAGGCCGCGCGCCGGCGGCTGGGCAGCCAGGCCAACGGATCGCTGATGCGCGTCAGCCCGCTGGGGGTGTTCGGCTGGCAGGCCGAGACCGAGCAGCTGGCGCGCTGGGTGGCCACCGATGCCGAACTGACGCATCCGAACGCCGTCTGCATCGCAGCCTCGGCGTCGCTGGCGATCGCGATCGGGATCGGCGTGCGCACCGGCAACGCGCTGGTCGCCTACCGCAAGGCGCTGGACTGGTGCGAGCGCTACGGGCCGGCGGAGGTGACGGCAGCACTGCGGGCCGCCGAGCGGGAGCCGCCCCGTGACGTGCTGAGCCGGATGGGCTGGGTCCTGCACGCCCTGCAGAACGCCTTTCACCAGCTGCTGAGCAGCGAGTCCCTGCAGCAGGCCGTGATCGATACGGTGCAGCGCGGGGGCGACACGGATACCAATGCGGCGGTCTGTGGGGCGCTGCTGGGCGCCGTCCACGGCCGGGAGGCGGTGCCGCCCCAGTGGCGGAGAATGGTGCTGACCTGCCGGCCGCTGGCGGGCTTCCCGGGCGTCAAGCGGCCGCGGCCGGCGGCGCTGTGGCCCGTCGACGCACTGGAACTGGCCGAGCGGCTGCTGCTGGCGGGCGGCGGCTAGCGGGGTGCCGCGTCGCGGCGCTGAGACTTGATCTGAATTGGCCCCGGCTGCCGGTACAGTGCTCGTCAGCCTTGGCAGTATAAGGTGTAAATGATAGAATCTTCTCAATCGAGACCAGCGTTCACGCATGGGATGGAGGCGGCATGTTGAGACGACATTTGGTTTCCCTGTTCGTGCTGGTGGTGGCCGCTGCGGTAGGACTCCTGTACTACAGCAGCAGCGTCGCGCAGTTCGAGGGACTGGAAGGGATGGAAGGACCGGAGGACGTAAGCGGCGTGGACTGCTCGATGTGCCACGGGGAGTTCGCCGCCGAGTTCGAGTTCACCCACCAGCCGGCGGTCGACGGCGAGTGCGTGGTCTGCCACCTGGAAACCGGCGTGGGCGGCCACGGCGGACTGGTGATCGAGGGGCGCGGACTGTGCCTGGAGTGCCACGGCGAGCAGGCGGCGCACTACCCGGTGCTCAACTGCTGGGCGGCTTCCTGCCACGCGGATATGCACGGCAGCAACGTGGACCGGCTGCTGAACCCCAGCCGCCAGGAGGAGTATCCGGGCTTCTTCGAGGCGACGGCGGGCGCCCAGTACGTCGGCAGCAGCGCGGACTGCCTGGGCTGCCACCCGCAGGTGCATGAAGCCTGGCTGGAATCGATGCACGCGCTCTCCGAGTACGATGACTTCACCCCGATCGATCGCCGGGGCTGCGAGAGCTGCCACGGCGCGGGCGGCAACCACTGGGGCCGCCGGGCCGGCATCGGGATCTTCGAGTGCGCCTATGCCGAGGAGGCGGACAAGGCCTGCCTGACCTGCCACAAGGATGAGACCTTTGCGCCGGAGTACATGCGCACCACCCATGCCAAGGCCGGCGTGGCCTGCGTCAGCTGCCACAATCCGCACGACGCCGACTACAAGCACAACCTGCGCGGCAACGCCAACCAGGTGTGCCTGGCCTGCCACGAGACCAAGGAGATCGACTTCCGCAAGTTCAGCCACCATCCGGTGGACCTCGGCGACGCGCGCACCGGACTGCTGTGCACCGACTGCCACAACCCGCACGGCGGCGAGGGCCGCACCATGCTGAACACCGAGCTCGCCGACCTGTGCATCGGTTGCCACGTCGACAAGGCCGGGCCGTTCGTCTACCAGATGTCGGCCTACGACGGCGCGACGGGACGCGGCTGTCTGACCTGCCACGCGCACCACGGCGCCAACAACCCCAACCTGCTGTATCTGCGCGGGCGCTCGGCCTGCCTGCAGTGCCATACCGAGCAGGTGGATCACTTCGCGCCGCAGAACTGCTGGACAACCGGCTGCCACGTACAGCATCACGGCAGCAACGCCAACTTCTTCTTCTTCAACTAGAAGCTGGCCGTAGGACGGAGATACACAAGTTAGAGGACTGGATGAGGAAAGCGATATGAACGTCAAAGAGGCTGTAAGGGTGCTGTGGATGGCGGTGCTGCTGGCGGGGCTGGGCCTCCAGGCAGCGGCGGCGGACGATGGGTGCAGCGGCGACTGCATTCCGGTGTTCGGGGGCGCCGGCGACTTCATCGAGGCCGGAGTGGTGGTCGACGACGTGGAGGACAACGTTGAGTCCTTCCACCAGTACGGCCTCTGGCCCCAGGACTGGGTGACCAGCGGCAAGGTCTACTTCGGTGACGACTACTTCGCCAGCGAGCGCTTCGAACTGCGCTGGTGGGATATCTCCGACCAGAACGGCCGCGGCTGGCTGCGGCTGACGATGTGGCCGCTGACCATCGAGGACGACAGCGCGATCGCCGGCGGCTACCTGTGGAACCTGCTCGGACCCGATCCGACGCTGCAGTCCCAGGAAGTGCAATCCCACGATCTGAAGCTGCGGCTGCATCGCGGCGAGCTGGACAACGTGCTGCTGCGCTATCAGACCGCGCAGTACACGCGCGACAGCATCGGCCTGCCGGACTACGACTACAGCCGGCTCAGCGGCCAGTACAGCTTCGACCTGGCGGGTGGCGCCGTCCAGGGCCAGCTCAGCCAGACCGCGTATTCGGTCGATGCGCCGCGCGTCGGCACCGACATCGGCGAGACCGACACCACGCGGCTGAAGCTCAACGCCGACCTCAGCGAGGACTGGGACGCCTACGGACGCTTCAGCTACAGCATGCTCAACTACGAGGACCTGCCCGACGACGAGATGAGCAGCTCCGACGCCACGGTCGGCCTGCGCTACCGGCCGGGCTGGTTCTGGGAGATCGACGCCAACTACCGGCTGCGGGACTACCCCGCCGATAACGCCGTGGGCAGCCACGTCGACGACTTCAACTCCTACGGCCTGGCGGTCAGCTACGTGCCCTGCGGGGACCGCGCCTGGGAGGCGGGCTATCAGCACAAGGAGCTGAGCTACAGCCGCCTCAACAGCCAGGACGCCACCGTCCGCGGCCTCTTGCGCGGCTCCTCCGTCGTCACGCCGGCCGACGTGGCGGGCGCGGTCACCAGCGTCTCGCCGACGATCGACAGCTACTGGCTGAACATCCGCGAGCGGCTGACCGACGACCTGCTGCTCAGCAGCCGCATCGACTATCAGGACGGCGACATGCCGGGCACCGACGTGGTCGCCGAGGGCAGCCCGAGTCTGTTCTACGACGAGAACCTCACCAGTCTCTCGACCCTCACCTGGGACGCCACCCCCTGCGACCAGCTGGGCCTCAGCTACTACAACCAGGAGGCCTCCAACGGCGCGCGCGGCGGCGACCTGGACATGAACTACATCGAGGGCAGCTGGGCGCGCTCGCTGGGCAGCGGCTGGCTGACCCTGGCCTACCGCGACACCAGCTTCGATCTGGAGACGCCGGGTTTGACCAACGCCTGGGTCACGGACGACGCCAGCTACTTCGCCAGCTACACCGACCGGCTGGACGGCTGGGCCTACGGGCTGGACTTCAGCTATACCGAGGGCGAGGGCGCCGAGGAGTTCAGCCAGACGGGCGCCGGCGCGGACCTGGAGTTCGAGTGCCCCTGCCTCGGCGTGCCGCTGGCGCTCAGCGTCGACTGGTTCGACCGCAGCTATGACACTTGGCCGACCTTCGACAGCCAGGCCCTCGAAGTCGCGCTGAAGTGGAAGTTCGAGTTCTAGGCAGGCACGGATGGCCGCGCATCTGATGCGCGTGGAATGAGCTGGACGGGCACGGAGTCCCGTCCCACTGTGCATGGGAGGCTGGACCGTGAGGATTCTGGTCTTGGCGATCACCGCCGCTAGCATCATGCTGATACTGCTGTCGTGCTGCTGCATGAGTGGCATCGACGATGACGACTTCATCGATTCGAGCTATCCACCCCACAGCGAGGGCGGCGGCGGGGACGTGTAGGGGACCCAGCCTGCCCCGAATCAGGCGCAGCAGCCACTGCCGGCGCAGTGTCGGTTGCTGCTTACTCCGGCTTGCCGTCGTCGATCCAGACCTGCCAGAGGTCCTTGTCGCCGCTGCTCAGCGGTGTGCCGGGCGGCATGCTGTCGGCTAGGATCTCGGCCAGCGAGGCCGCAGCGTTCATCGAGGCATTCGCATAGGTGTTGAGGTTGATGCCGCCGACGGAGCTGGTGGTATGGCAGGAGCCGCAGGTGGCCTGGATGATCGGCCTGACGTCCGCAGTGTAAGTCACCGCCGCCCCGTAGGGCGTGCCGCCGTCAACCCAGCCCGTAACAGCGTCCTTCTCCGGCTGGGTCAGGCCCATGTGGCTGCCCACGACTGACTTGGTGATCACCAGCGCGCTGTTGTCGCGCGCCCCGCGGTAGGAATCCAGGGCGACGCCCGCCACCGGTGAGCCGCCGCCGTGGCAGGAGATGCACTTGGCATCGAAGACCGCTTTGACGTCCGCCAGCCAGGTCGGCGCGGGCGGCGCCACGCCGTTGTCGAAGGTAAATGAGGTGGAAGCGACCGTCACCTCGCTGCCGCCGTAGGCCAGGAGCGCCAGGTAGAAGCTGCCGGCGGGTGACAGATAGACGCCGTCGGTCAGTGAGAGGTCGACATCGCCGACGTAGGGTCCGGAGACCTTCCAGCGGCGGTTGTCGTAATCAGCGATCGCGGCCCAGGCCTCGCCGCCAGGGCTGAGGCTGATCGCGGCGCCGGCGTCGAAGGTTCCGGTCTCGGTCAGGCCGGTGTCAAAGCCGTAGATGCCGTACTCCAGCTGGTCGGCTGCCGAGCTGATTACCAGGCTGGTGTCAGTGACCATCGCGCCGGGTGAGAGCAGCAGCGCATCGCTGCCGTCCTGCGTGGCCTCGGTGACTTCGGTGGCTGTCCGCGGGAGCGCGCCGTCCAGCTGTGCCAGCGGTGGCAGCTGGCTGAGCAGCGTGGCCGGGATAGGCGTGTCTGCGTCGGTGATGGCGGATGGCTGTGGCTGGCTGCCCGCGCAGCCGAGCATGGCCATGAGGATCGCGGTCAGCAGCGCTGAGCTCCAGCCCCGTAAGTGAGCAAGCTTTGGCATGGTTTCCTCCGTGCCGGATGATCAATTCCATCCCCGCACTTTCATACCCGGTCTGGGGAGCTTTGCGGTTAATCTGCAGCGTCCGCCGGTCAGAGCGTCAGGCCCGCGGCGCCCGCCGCGGAAGCTGCGGCCGGGCTCATGCGCTGGTACAATGCTGAGCAGAATCCAGCCACCGGAGGTTTGGGATGCCCACAATCGCGCTGAGGTTGGTGCTGCTGTCTGCGCTGGGTATGCTCGCGGCGTGTTCCGGCACGGACAGGGGTGAAGTCCCGGACCCCCCGGCACCTGGTCCCGCTGAGGCAGCCGGGCAGGCCGGCGACGCGCTGCCCGCCGGTGGGTGGGCAGTACCATTTCCTGCGGATGAATGGGCCGAGCCGTCGGCGCAGGACGCACCGCCGTCACGGCGGATCGCCGGCACCGAGGAGACGGTCTGGGACGGCGCTCAGACCTGGCGCCGGGGCGGGGAAACGCTGGATGTCAGCACACAGCTGATCCTCGATCCGCCCGCGGGTGAACTGGCCTGGGCAATGTACCAGTTCAGCGGGATGGCCGATGGCGACAGTGTGACGAGCGTGACGATTGAGGTGCCGTCGCCGGGCCCCCCCGACTACTGGCTGGGCTGGTCCGACTACAACAGCGGCACCTGGATCTGGCAGCGGCGTGGCGACAAGCTCACCAGCACCAGCGTCGACGATGTGTTTACGCCGCCGGCGGGCGTCAATCCGATCAGCATGCGCGGCAACGTACAGGTCGCGGTGGTGGCCTGGGGCAACGCGGTGCGGATCTACACGGTCAGCCTGACTGCCGAACTCAACGAAGTGCCGGTGGCGGTGGTCTACAGCGATCCCTCGATCGGCAACCAGGACCTGACCGTCGACTTCGACGCTTCCCTCAGCTTCGTGCGCGGCGGCGGCACCATCACGGAGTACGAGTGGGACTGGGACGGGCCGGTGGGCGGCTGGGACTTCGAGAGCAGCGGCGCGGTCGACACCGCCCAGCACACCTTCAGCGAGCCGGGTACGTACCAGGTAGTGCTGCGCGTGACCAGCGACCAGAGCGACCAGGACCTGGGCGCCGCCTGGGTCACCGTCAGCGGCTGGATCCATACCTGGGGCGGAGCTGGCGATGACACCGGCACGGCGGTCGCGGTCGATGAGCACGGCAGCATCTATGTCGCCTGCTTCGAGCACAGTTTCTCCGGCGGCGGGGGCAACGTCGCGGTGATCAAGTACGACAGGGCGCACAATCTGCTCTGGCGGCGGGCCTTCGGTGAGGAGCAGTACGCGCACGACGAGCCGCGGGCGCTCGCGGTCGCCAATGGCAGCGTCTATGTCGCCGGTACGACGGCCGGCTTCAGCACTGAGAATAATGGTGTTCTGCTGCTGAGGTACAGCGGCGGCGGTACCCTTGAGTGGGCGCTGACCTGGGACGGCGGAGACTTCGACACCGGTGGCGGGGTGGCGATCAGCGAGGACGATCACATCTACGTGGCCGGGCATACTTACAGCTTCGGTTCGGAGGCACAGGCGCTGCTGCTGAAGTTCGATCTCGACGGCAACCTGGTCTGGTCGCAGAGTTGGGGTGAAACGGGGCACGAGTTTGTCAAGGGAATCGCGCTTGCCGGCAGCGACACGATCTACATCGCCGGGGAATCGCGCAGCTTCGACAACGGTGCCGGTGACGCGCTGCTTGTTAAGTGGAACAGCAGCGGTGTACCGGTCTGGGCCCGCACCTGGGGCAGCACTGCCTGGGAAGGGGCCAACGCGATCACGCTGGACCTGCCGGGCAACATCTACCTCGCGGGCGGCACGGCCACGGTGGCGCCGGGCACCGCGCCAAACGTGCTGGCGCTCAAGTACAGCAGTGCCGGCGAGCTGCAGTGGGTGCGAAGCTGGGGCACCAGCGGGCCGGATGTGGCCAGAGCGGCGGTGGCCGGCGGCATGATTCCGGGGGTGCTGTACATAGGCGGGGTGGTGGGCTGGTCGACCCAGTTCCCGGTGCTGCTGAAGTTCGATACGGATGGCACCCTGCAGTGGCACCGGACCTGGCTGGCGGGCAGCACCGACGACGACGGCTTCTACGGGATGGCGCTTGGTCCCGGCGGCCTGCTGGCAGTCAGCGGGATTTCGGAGCAGGCGGCGGGCGTTTGGGACGACGCCGACCCGCAGACCGTGGTCTATGACCTGCTGCCCGCGGAAGCGGTCAGCGCGGCCGCGACGCCGGTCAGCGGCACGGTGACCGTGCACACCGAGTACCTCGAGGAGTCGCCGGCCGGCACGATCGACACCGGCGGCGGCTATGGCGACGCGCTGCTGCTGGAGTACTGGCCGGCGGAATGGTAGGCGGATCTGAGAGTGACATTGGGAGCTGGGGATGAAGGACAAGAGCTGTCCTGAGTGCGGCGGTACGATGAGCGTCCGGCTCGGCCAGTACGAGTGCCTCGACTGTGGTCACGCTGAAACCGCGAAGCCCGCCGCCGAGGAGGAGCGCAGCGGACCGGGCTTCCGGCGGGAACAGTGGGGGCACAGAGCGTCCCAGTCGGGTGAATCGCCCTGGGCCGACGCGCGGGACGTCACCAGGACGCACCAGGAGCAGGCGGCTGTCGCGCCACCGCCGGCGCCCGCACCCGCACGCGCGCCGCTTAAGTATGATCCCGCGCCCACGCTGGGTACGGAGAAGCTGCTGCTGATCGGCATCTTCGTCATCAAGGCGGCGGTCAACGTGGCGGTCGCGGCGCGCTCCGGTCCGATTGACGCCGGCAGCCAGGCAGTATCGCCGATCGCCGCGCAGCTGCTGGTCGAGCTCATCAGCGTCGGACTGATGGGGCTCGTGATCTACCTGCCCGTGATCCCGCTCAAGTGGTGCTGCGCGACCTACACCTGCTTCGTGGCGCTGCTCAGCCTCGCTGGGCTGATCCTGTCCGCCGTTCTGACGCCGCTGGTGGGCCTGTTCATCCCACTGGGCGGTCTCAGCAATTTCGCGGCCTGGACGCTGGGCCTGCTCAATGTCGGGGTGCAGCTCTGGCTGGCCAGCGTGCTGTATCGCGACATCCAGAAGCTGCAGGCGGGGTAGAACGGCGCCGCCTCCGCGCTGTTACCATTGTCGACCGTCAGGAGACTCTTGGCGCGTCCGATGGCAGGCGAAGGGCTCGTTTGATTCCCGGTCGATGAGCATGACCCATGTTCCGTGTTCGGGATCCTCGGCGGCTACCAGCACGCACTCCCCCTTGTAGACGGCTACGCGGTATTCGGCGTGTCCACGACTGACCTCCCAGTAGCGGAAGCGGGAGGTGTCGATGGTGACAGTCTCACCACCGGCAAGCTTCAGTCCAGCTGAACTGAGCTCCTCGTAGGAGCAGCTGGATGCCCGCTCATCAACCGCCTGCCAAGCCTGAGTGACAGTGGGATACGGTCCATGGTAGGTGCGCTTCACCGGCCCCATCGCCCAGACCAGCGCCTTGAGCGTCAGGTTGTTGGGCACGCCCACCCAGAGGTAGCCGATCGGAACGCAGCCGGTGCAACCGACGCCGCAGCGGTACTCGCGATGCAGATTGGGCGGGTGCCAACTCATGCCGAAGCTGATTACCTGTGCGCTGCCGGTGAAGTAACCGATGGTCGCGGCGTTCATGATCAGCAGCGGCCCCAGGGTGTATGCCGAGCATGCCAGGGCCAGCAGCCCGCGCCGCCAGCTGGTGGCAAACAGGATCACCATCAGCGGGAACCAGAGAAAGAAGAACAGCTCAGGCAGAATGAGAAAACCGATCCACGACCCGACGATGATGCCCCACTGGAGCGGGCCACCGGGGCCGGCCCTCTTCTCCGGCTGCTCGGTCGCGGTGCGCGTCACCACAGAAGAGACTCCCCGCTGGGAGCATTTGTTACCACATTCGAGCTGGATCCAGTTGCCCCAGGCAGGGAGAGCCACGCGGCGGCCGCTATGGCGACGCGCTGATGCTGGAGTTTTGTCCCGCGGAGTGCGAGAGCCTCCCTACAGCTCCACGCTGACCTTGGCCACGTACAGCAGCTTGCGGTCGCGGTCCTGCAGGTACTGCTCCAGCATAAAGCCCAGGTCCGGCTCGACCATCCCGCGGAAGACCTCCTCGCCGTCCACCGTGATGACGATCTCCTCCTCGAGGCGGAACATGTCCGGATGGACGTAGACGCTGAACGCGCCGAGGCGCGAGCCCTGCACGTCGACATGGTTGGCGCTGAAGCTGACGCGGGCCCGGGCCGAGGGCTGCTCGCGCTTGAACACGAAGTAGCTCTCGGGCGGCGGCATCTGGCCGTCGAGCGTCACCTCCTGGCCGTCGCGGATCACGACCAGACTGACCGCATCGCCGCGGCTGAGACCGCTCTTGTACTCCCAGAGGTCGTCGCCGTCGACGATCTCCAGCTCGCCGGCCTGGACAATCACATCGCCCGCGAGCAGACCCAGTGAGTCCGCCGCGTAGCCCTCGACCACGCTGCCGACCAGCATGCCCGGGCCCTCGAAGGTGTCGTCGGGCTGGAAGCCGATCACGATCATCTCGTCGAGCAGCGCCGCGTTGTGGTCCTCGTGCCACGGCGCCGGATCAGTGAAGGCCACCTTGTCGATGCTCAGCCAGCGGCAGCGGCCGAACTCCGGCAGCGCCGTCTCCCAGTCGATGCGGTGGGGCAGGGGATCGCGCGGGTGGCGAGCGAGGAAACGGGCGATGCGCGGCAGTTCGGTGTCCGCGAAGTCGAAGTCGTGGGTGCCCAGCAGCTCGCGGTAGTAGACGTCGCCGCCCGCCGCGCGCGCCATCTCGATCGCCGGCCGCATCCGGCGCGACGGATAGAGCTCATCGTCGAAGGTGGTGGTGGCGTAGAGCGGCGTGTTGGCGAGGTTGGTTGCATAGAGCGGCAGGTCGCCGTCCAGGCTGCCGACGCCGAGGTGGCCGTTGAGCGCCACGAAGGCGGCGTAGTCCGTCGGCGCGACCATCGCGTGGCAGAACGACGCCGAGGCGCCGTCGCTGAAGCCGCCCATGTAGACGCGGTCGTCATCGACGTTGTAGCTGCGCTTGGCGTCGCGCAGCTGCTGCGCAACGTTAGCCATCCCGACCTCGTCCCACCAGGTGGCGCCCTCCTGGCCGTAGGGAAACAGCACCAGATAGCCGTACCGGTCGGCAAAGGGGAGGTAGGGCGAGTCCTGCTCCTCGGCGCGCGGGTCGTCGGGCAGATTGGGCGTGCCGACCCCGCCGTGCAGCTTGATTAGCAGCGGCGTGGGGACTGCCGGATCGTAACCGGAAGGCACGTAAACCAGCCAGGGGCGCACGGCGCCGTCGAGACACAGCGCCTCGTGCTGCACGAAGCGACCGGCGGGCGCCGGCGGGAACTCCAGCGCCCGGAGGTGATCCGCGACCGCCTGCCAGTCCGGCGCGGCGTCGACGATCTCCGCCAGCAAGGCGTCGCGCGCGGTCCCCGGCTCGGCGTGGATCAGGTCGACGAGCTGGCTCTGCCAGTCGGCGGCCCAGGCACTGCTGCTCAGCAGCACCAGCACTGCGGTCAATGCGATAGCGACCCTGTGAATTCCCATGAGAAAACCCCGTTCGATCAGTCAATAGCGCTGCCACCAGCATAGCAGGCGGCGCGGCCCTAACGAGGCCCGAATAGACAAAGCCGGCCCCCGCCAGGGCCGGCTTGTCAGTTAGCTTACCTGCAGTGCGCCAGTCAGGCGGCTGGTGGCTACAGGCTTCAAACGCTATTCGACGCCGAGCGCCGCCAGCTGCGCGGTGGTCAGCGGGTCGCAGAACTCGACCTGATACTGGGTCAGGTCCGTGGTCAGCTCGATCCAGTTCTCGCCGTCCAGCGTGACGAACTGCCACTCGAACAGCTCGGGCGCGAACGGCACCACGCCGGTGGTGTGGACGACTTTGCTCTCGCCGACGTCCCACCACGTCATCTGGATCGCGCCGTTGTCGTTCAGCTCGGTGACGCGGTCGTTGTCGTGGCAGTCGTCGCAGACGCGCCCGGCGGCCGTCACGGTGTGGCCGTGGAACGGTCCGAAGGCGATGAAGGTGTCATCCTCGTATACCACCGACTGGTAGGTGCCGGTGCGCACGCGGCCGTCAGGTCCGTTGAGCAGCAGCACGAAGTTCTTGAATGCCGCGGCAGCCTTCTTTTCGTGGGTGTCGAGCAGCGTCTCGAGATGGCAGTTGTAGCACGTAATCACAGACTCCACGTGGCAGGCGTCGCAGTGGAAATCGCCGCCGTGCAGGGTATGCTCCGGCGCCGCCGACAGCGCCAGCGGGTCGTGGCAGTCCTCGCAGACCGTACTCAGGCCGCTGTCCGAGAACTGGCTGTCGGGCAGCGTGCCGTCCCCGTGCAGCTCGACGTAGTTGTGGCAGTCGGAACAGACCATGCCGGCCGCAAAG
>Ga0180431_10006109_pt1 | contig 14395 bp, 12 predicted proteins | sample SS_ome_11_FD_132459 | JGI IMG/M metagenome (GOLD analysis project Ga0180431, IMG submission 132459) | Hypersaline lake sediment archaeal communities from the Salton Sea, California, USA - SS_1_MS_1 metaG | ecosystem: Environmental > Aquatic > Non-marine Saline and Alkaline > Hypersaline >... | reverse complement strand
CTGCGGAAGCCTCAGGTAGTTGTAGAAATCTCCGCCGACGCTTTCGGCAGGTTGGCAGTGAGCTGCTGTGTCCACTCCCGGCCCGAGTGTGTCTGGAGACGGTAGTAGCTTGAGTTGAAGATCATGAGCCAGCTGCAGCTCGTGCCTGAGGCGCTGCCGCTCGATATCGCGAGATACGAGTCGTGCATTTTCGATCGCCACACCGATCTGGCTCGCGATAGCCGAAATCAGCCTTGTTTCCTGGAGCCCGAAGACATCTTTGCCGGCTCGATCTGTGAGATTGATCACACCCACCGTACGTTGATCGTCGCCGGGACCTGCATAGAAGATGGGAACCGAGAGAAACGACTCACCTCGATACCCTCGATCCACTTCTTCTTCGCAGCGCCGCAGTTCAATGTTGGCCTTTTCCGGGTCGAATGAGATCGGCGCGCGATCTCGGAACACCCTGGCCGCAATGGAAAATTCGTCGCTTACTGGAATGGGCTCGTATACGGTCACGTCCCGGCCGACGCAGGCCACAGGCTTGAGTTCCTCCGTCTGCTGATCGTAAACCAAGATGGATGCTCTCCGCGATCCGACGACCTCGCTGACCGCCTCCACAATCTTCTGAGCTGCTTCGTGGAGCTGCACCGTGCTTCCCAGGGTTTCCGTGATCGTGTAGATGAGTTCGACTTCCTCAAACCTGGAGGCAAGCGCCTTGGCCATTTGTAGCGCGGAGTTTTCGCGACTGAGCAGAGAACTGACGATCGGTCCGACCTGTTCGGCAATCTCCGCGGAAGGCCTCGAGGAGTCTGAGATCTCGAACCAGTAGTCTTCAAGCCCTTCGACCGGTGCGAGGAACCGGCCAGGGGAACTCGTAGTCACCGCGCCATCGTCGCCAATCTCAACTGCCGGAGCCGGCACGCTTTCAACCCCAACAACCGGTCTCAAACGTCCCCGATCGAAGTGCCAGATCCGTATGCGTCCTTCCACCAGCGTTCCGAGACCGTCGAGCACTGCCTCGAGCTGATCTAGGCGCGGCGCATCATCATGCAGATCGAATTCCCTTTCTCATTGAACCGGACCTCATCGACCATCTCACGGATGAGGAATAATCCCCGGCCGCTAGTCTGTTCGAGTCCGTCGGGGAGGGTCGGGTTCGGAATGTCAGCGGGATTGAAGCCGTCACCCTCGTCGGAAACATGCACCGCGATCGTCTGCGAGGTCACTACCACCCTTACCTCGACAGACTTCTCCGAATCGTTGCGATTCCCGTAGATGATTGCGTTCGCCAAAGCTTCCGACAGAGCGACACGCAACTTGAACCTCGCGGTGGCTGCCGGAAGACCTGCAGCGAGGCAATGGCGCGCCACCAGGTCGACGGCTTCTTCTACAACGTCGATAGCCGTGGGAACCCTTACCGAGATTTCCACAGGCCAATCTGGAGCGTCAGAAGAGGGTTCTGAGCTCCTACGGACACACAGCCTTAGCGGCGCAGTCACTGCGTCAGAAGGACTCCAACGCTTTCTCTATCGTATCCTCGATGTCGAACAGCGAATCCAGCTTCGTCAGTTCGAACAGTGTACGAAGGTCCTCGTTGAGGCCTGCCAGGCGCAGTTCACCACCAGCCTCACGGATCTTCTTCGACATCGAGACCAACACTCCGAGCCCCGAGGAATCGATATATCCGGTACTAGTGAAATCGATCAGAAACTTCCGATCTCCTGCTTCGAGTGCGTCGAGAGCCTTCTGTTTGAGTTCGTGCCGGTTGCCAACGATGAGCTGCCCGTCCACTCCTAGCACCACTACACCCTTTGCCTCGTCCTTGCGTTTTGTGAAGCTCATTAACCCTCCCGGTACTTGCTAAGACCCCGCATTTGCCTGTAGCAGCGCGGCCGCTGCAACGTCCACGATGTCCGTGGCACTCGCGCCGCGAGACAGGTCGGCCATTGGCAGGCGGAGCCCCTGAACGATAGGTCCAATTGCGCTCGCTCCCCCAAGCCGCTGTACCAGTTTGTATGCAATGTTGCCGCTGTCAAGATCAGGAAAGACGAGAACGTTTGCCTTGCCGGCCGCGATCGAGCCCGGAGCCTTCCTGGCACCTATCTCTGGCACCAGCGCGGCGTCTGCCTGCAGTTCGCCGTCGCAGGGGATATCAGGCGCCAGTTTCTTGAAGAGATCCAGTGCTTCGCGCACCTTATCGACCCTGGGACTTTCAGCGCTACCCTTGGTGCTGAACGACAAGAAAGCCACCATCGGCTCGTCGCCGACGATCAAAGAGCGATCGCGGGCCGCGGCCACAGCAATCTCTGCCAACTGCTCAGCCGTAGGGTCCGGCACGATGGCAGAGTCGGTGAATGTGAGCACTGTGCGTTGCTCTCCCTCTGCTCCCGACCCTCCAAAAGGATGGTTGGGGTGAATCGGACAATCCATATAAAACGACGAGCTCACCGTCTTGATGCCTTCGGCCGGTCCGATCGCTAGGAGAGCGGCGCGGATCACGGCGGCTGTCGGCGCCGTTGCGCCTCCCACGGCTGCGTCAGCATCCCCCAGTGCGACCAACCCTGCCGCGAATCGGAACGGATCAGTCGCAAGCTCCAACGCCTGCTCTTCGCTCTCTACTTTGTCCGGTCGCCTGTCGCGGAGCAGTTTAGCAATCTTGGGCACGCGCTCGTCACCCGCCATCGACTCCGCAAGTAGAATCGCCTTGCCGATACCTTCGGTCTCGAAAGTCGCGCCGGCTTCCTGTACCCGTTCGTCCCAACCCTCGATCAACACAACCGTGCCACCGGTAGCAGCGGCACGTTTCCTCAAATTCTCTGTGAATGTCATAAGTTTATCTTCCTTCTCAATGCCCCTTCAACTATTGGATGTACAAAACCACTCACGTCTCCACCAAGCGATGCCACCTCTCTCACGAGGCTGGAACGGAGGAACGTGTGGTGAACCGCCGGAGTCAGGAATACAGTTTCGAGTTCGCTGTTGAGGCCCCGATTCATGAGTGCCATTTCGAACTCGTATTCGAAATCACTAACAGCTCTGAGCCCGCGGACTACTATCTGCGCGCCGACCCTGCGCGCGTAGTTTGCCAGCAATCCGTCGAAGCGGTCCACATCGACATTCGGAATGCCGTCGAGAACGTCATGCAGCAACTGGAGCCTCTCATCCAGTGTGAAAAGCGGCGTCTTTGACGAGTTCACTGCCACCGCAACGATCACGCGGTCGGAAAACGCGAAGCATCGTTTGATGATGTCTTCGTGACCAAGAGTGACCGGATCGAATGACCCGGGGTAAATCGCGACTTTAGTCATAGCGAATAACAAAATGTGAGAGAGATATCCCCATAACGCCGGGTATCATCACCTGTGCACGTCAGGGTTGAACGATGCTCAATACAGAGCGTTTTCGCAAACGCCTTGTGGCGGAACGACTCGAGCAGACCCACAGCCAGGTCCGATGTGAACGGAGGATCGGCAAATGCCACGTCGTAACCACCCACGCCAAGCCGCTCGGCATAGCGTAATGCGTCACCTCTATGGATGCGTGTCTTAGCGCGCAAGTCCAGAGCCTTTACGTTGTTACTTATGGCGGAGAGGCTGGCCGGTAGGATTTCAACGAAATCCACCCAGATGGCACCTCGCGAGATCGCCTCCAAACCGATTATGCCCGATCCGGCGAATAAGTCCAGAAACCTCGCACCTTCCATTTTGGAACCGAGTATAGAGAATACTGCTTCCCGCACCCGTTCGGTCGTCACACGGACGCGCTTGTCAGACGGTTTTTCGAGCCTACGCCCCCTGTATTCTCCTGCGACAATGCGCATCAATCGGCAGTCTTGATCTGCACAACGCGCGCCTGGAGCGTACTGCTGCCTCTCCATTCATTTCGATCGAGTCGAAACGCGATATCGACCGGCTCACGCCACCAGCCATCGCCGACACGATCGGACCATCCAAACCCAATGGCCGGGATGCTCCCCGTGCCGTCTCCCATCGAGAATTTTAGATGGTTGACACCTACCGTCTTGACATCCCTGGCGGACGCGCCGCGTACTCCAAAAATCGGCGCCGGATTGCCGGCTCCGCACGGCTCGAGGTGAGCTATTAGGCGCTCGAGTTGGTCGTCCAGATCCTGCACTTTAGCCACTATGTCGATGCGCTGAGTTGGAATCAGATCTTCGTCTGAGAGGCGGCTCCTCGCAGCAGCATCGAAAGCTTCACGGAAAGCAGCTACGTTGTCGCGAGTGACTGTGAGTCCCGCCGCGTACTGGTGACCGCCCCAGCGTTCGAGAAGATCCGCACAATCCTCCAGAGCATCGTGCAGATCGAACCCGGGAATGCTCCGTCCCGAGCCGCGCCCCTCATCACCGTCGAGAGCCACGAGGAAAGTTGGTCGCATGTAGAATTCAGCTATACGCGAAGCGACTATGCCGATCACGCCCGAGTGCCAGCCATCTCTCGCGAGCACCAAGCCGCGGGTGGCCGCGATGTCGACGGACTCCTCAACCTCCTCGATTGCCTGCTCATGAATTCCGCGATCCAGCTCCTGCCGTCGAGCGTTGACCGCTTCCAGTGACTTGGCCAATCGAAGTGCTTCATCGTCGTCGTCGCTCAAGAGAAGCTTCAGGCCATCGCCGGCATCACCCAGCCGACCCGCCGCATTCAGCCGCGGTGCCAACACGAAGCTCACGTGCCCGGCTCGCACTTGGCGCCCGGCCAATCGAGACACCTCCAGCAAAGCTCTAATTCCCGGCCAGCGCGATTGTCCGATCATCTTGAGCCCAAACCGCGCGAGAACCCGATTCTCGCCGGTGAGCGACACGATATCTGCCACCGTTGCCAGTGCCACGAGATCGAGGAAATGCATCGGCGTAGAATCGTTCAAGTCCAGTTCTGCGCACAGCGCTTGCGCGAGTTTGAACGCGACACCTGCGCCACAGAGGTCTTTGCAGGTCGACGGGCAATCGGGTCTACGCGGATCGACCACCGCGTCTGCGGGCGGCAGATCCCTGGGCAGATGATGGTCGGTGATCACGATACCTATGCCGGCTTCTTTCGCCTGAGTCACGGTATCCATGGCCGTCACACCACAGTCGCAGGTAATGACCAGCGAGGCGTTGTGCTGGCGAGCAATCGCTAGGCCTGCCGATCCGAAGTCGTAACCATCACGCATACGATGCGGCACAAAGGGTACTACATTCGCGCCCGCAAGCCTAAGGAGCCGAGTGAGAAGCGCGGCAGAGCACTGACCGTCCACGTCGTAGTCGCCATGTACCACGATCGTCCCGCCGGCACGTACCGTCCGGCCGATGATTTCGACGGCCTCGTGCATGTCTTTGAGGAGAAACGGGTCGGAGAGTTCTTCTAGGGAAGGCCTCAGGAACCGTCTGGCATCCGCAGGCGATTCATAACCTCTTTGCGCGAGGATCCGAGCCAGAGTTCGAGGAACGTTGAGTTCGTTCGACAGAACCTGGACGATGTCCCCATCGACATCCGGCACCACCGTCCAGCGAGCAGAAGTGAGCGTCATTCGGTTACGTCGTTGTACACCAACACGCCACAGGCTTCACAAGGTTCCACGACCGACCCGCTGACTACCTGCTGACGCCGGTGAAGTGGAACCGCCGTATGACAGTGCCCACAGGCGCCTGCGACCAATGGGTACAGAACGTTGGGGGCGCGTCCGCGGAGTATTCGGTCGTAATACTGCAGAATCTTGTGGTCGATCCCTTTAGTGGCTTCTGCCCTCAAAGCGCGAGCATTCTCGAGTTCTGCCAGGTATGCCTCTCGCTTTTCGGCTGCCCCCTCGCGCTTTGGCTTCTGGACCTCTTTGATCTCTTCGATACGAGCCTCTACCTCTGCAACGAGATCCTCCGCTTCCTGCAACTCGTCTGCCGAACGCATCCATTCCGCTTCTTCCTTTGCGAGTACACCCCTCGCCATGTCCAGTTCAGCCATGATTGCGGAAGCTTCCTTGGCGCCGCGCACCCATTCGAGCCGTTGCCTTCGTCTTTCCTGCATCACGCGGTAACTCTCGATGCGCGCCTCGAGATCGGCTCGCCTTCCGTCCGCACCCTCTGCGGCATCACGGGCTACCGAAAGCTCGTTTTCGAGCTCAGCCAAATCGTTGTCGAGCGCCTCGATTTCAGGCTCGAGGTCCTTGAGTTTCTTATCGATCGCCATTATGGCTTTGTCTTTTTCCTGTAGTGCCAACAATGCCTGTAAATCAACCCTCACCGCTCTTACCTCCTCGGCGAATCACGTTCCACTCGCGTGTGTTGTGTTTTCTAGATTCGCGGTTCAATGCAACCTTCTCTTCCAACAGTTTGACCTTCTCATCTTCGGCAGCGACAGTAATGCGACGCGACACTGCACGTTTCTTTGCCTCCAACCTGCGGCTCTCCAGCAAGCTCAGTGCGCCCGCCACGATGGCATCGACATTCTGTTCACCCAGGCCAACCTCTATCACATTGGCCAGCACGATTCTGGCCGCACCATCTACCTGTACCAGCAGATCGGTCAAAGGTGTTGCCTCTTCGGCAGCCATCACCAGCACCATCAAATCGCCTTCGGGCTGATGCAGCTCCCCAAAATCGGATATGGACTCACCAATTCTTGCCCGCCACTCGGGCGCGTGCAGCATCACACGCAACAGGTCGCATTCTGGAATTCTTTTCGATGATTCCCGTTCCGAAAACTGCGACTCCGCTTCCGGTCCCCTCGGTTGTTTCCTCGCACTCATTGATCTCCTGCCGGACGCCTCCCGCCTTACAGACTCTACCGATACCCCCAACGCATCAGCGGTTCGGTCGATATACAGGTCCTGAGTGACCGGGTCTGCAGCCGCGCGTATCGTGGGAACCAGCCGGTCGAGCGCACGTCGTCGTCCCGACAGAGTCCCAAACCATCCTTTGCGCTCGAGTAGCTGTAGCTTCCTCTCCAACACGTCGATCCCATCGTCGAGTAGTACTTTGATGGCAGCGGCGCCTCCACTCGCAGCAAGCGTATCGGGATCCTCGCCCACCGGAAGGGTGGCGATTGACACTCTGAGTCCTGCACCGAGCAGTTCGTCGGCTACACGAAACGTCGCTCTGAGCCCGGCAGTGTCACTGTCATAGAGAATGATGACGTCCTGACAGTATCGCTTGATTAGCTGCGCTTGTTCTTCAGTGAACGCGGTGCCTAAGGGAGCAACGACGTTCTCGATGGATACCTCGACCAGTCGCAGAACATCGAAGTACCCTTCGACGACCACCACACTGTTTGCCTTCCGGATCGAGTGTTTTGCAGCATCCAGATTGTACAGAAGCTTGCGCTTTTGGAAGATCGGTGACTCCGGTGAATTCAGGTACTTTGGCTCGCCGTCCCCAAGGACGCGCCCCCCGAACCCAACAGTTCGGCCGCGTAAGTCGCGGATCGGGAAAAGCAACCGGTTCCAGAAGCGTGACCGTACGCTGCCGTCCTCGCGTCTCGTGAGGAGCCCAGCCTCCTCCAAGACGGTGCGTTCCACACCGAGCGTTTCCATTGCATCCAAGAACTCGTTGCCTCTGGGTGCGTAGCCGAGCCCCAACGGCCCAAATTTTTCCGGCTCGATCCCCCTGCTTTCGAGGTATGCCCGCGCAGCTTTGGCATCATCCGCTTCGCAAAGGCGTCTGACATACCAATCGGCTGCCACAGACACGGCAGAAAAGAGAGGCTCGCGAGGGTCGGGCCCTCCGGTTGGTCTGTCGGGAATCGTGATGCCGACACGCCGAGCAACCTCCCGAACCGCCGCAGGATACTCCATGCCCAAGTGCTTCATGAAGAAGGTGAAGACGTCGCCACCCTCATGACACACAAAGCAGTAAAAGATTTGCTTCTTGGGTATGACCGCCAAGTTCCGGTGTTTTCCGGAGTGAAACGGGCACGGCCCTCGGTAATCGGAACCTGTACGTTTCAATTCCACGAACTCGCCGATTATCTCAACGATGTCGGCGGCGTCCCGCACCCGTTCGATCAGCTCTTCGGGAATCCCGCTCATCTGTCGAACTCTGCTATGGTGACGCCGCTACCACCTTGCTGAGGAGGCGCGAGCCTGAAGCTCTTGACTCGCCGGTCGAGCTTCAGCACTTCAGCCACTCGGGCCCGCAGCGCACCCGTGCCCTTTCCGTGAATGATCCTGAGCCATGGCAGATCGCCCGCAACTGCACCATCCAATGCGAGAATGAGTTCTGCCTCCGCTTCGTCGCCGTTTCTTCCCCGCAGGTCTATGTCCGATGAGGCGGTCTCGGTTGCGAGGTTAAAGGCATCGAGGCTGGGAAGCTTGGAGCCCAGCTCCTTTTCCATCGCCGCTGCTCCTTTCCCCTTTCCCCTTTCCCCCCTCTCCCCGCTCCCCTTCACCTTCCACCCCAACTTCTTCGCCTTCGCCTCCAACCGCTTCAGCGCCTCTCCCTCCTCAGTAACCCCCTCCTCGACCATCTTCCGGGCCTTCTTTGCGGCTGTTACGATCTTCGCGGCGCCAGCGACACCCAACGCTTCTTCAACTCGTTTCCTCGCATCCAACAGGTACTTGCGGGCTTGCTCGCGGCCCTGGCGCTCGAGCTCGATTTCCCTATCCGCAACTGCCTTCTCGCGATTATCCAAAGAATCCGCACGTTCACGTGCCTTGACGAGTTCAGCCTCCAGCCGGGCCCCATCGGCCTCGGCGGCTGCCTCCTTCTCCGCGAGGGTTTCTTCGCGCGCCTCTAGATCGGCGAGTATCGAGTCCAGCGAGCGGGCAGCTTCCGGCAGAAGCACATCGGCACGGGCCAGCACATCTTCGGACAAGCCTAGTCGTTTGGCGATGGCGAGGCCGTACGACCGTCCAGGCACGTCTCTCACGAACCTGTAGGTGGGCGCGAGAGTCTCCACGTCGAAATGGAAGGATGCGTTCACCATGCCGCCGGAGCGCGCCGCCAGCTCCTTCAACCCACTCAGGTGGGTGGTTGCTATCGTGAAACAACCGCGATCGTTCAGTGACTGAAGGACGGCGCCTGCAAGTGCACTTCCCTCAATCGGGTCGGTGCCGCCCCCCATCTCATCCAACAGCACCAACGATTTGGAACCGGCTTCGACCAGAATATCTCTGAGATTGGCCAAATGAGCGCTGTAGGTGGAGAGACTTGCCTCGATGGACTGGTGGTCTCCTATGTCAACGAATATTCGATCGAAAAGGGGGATTCTCGTTCCCTTCTCCACGGGCGGTACAACACCCGACTGCGCCAGCGCAGACACGAGGCCAACAGCTTTCAACAAGACTGTCTTCCCACCCGCATTTGGACCGCTCACCAGTACCGTATGTTCGTCACCCGAAAATTCGAGATTGAAAGGCACAGGGTCGGCGGAATCCGAGAAGAGCAGCGGGTGTTTGCCTGCAATGATACTGAAATCCGCGTCGCCCACGGTCAACTCGGGAACATGACCTCGGATCTCTTGCGCATACCTCGTTCGGGCATAGAGATCGTCCACGGCAACACACATCTCCACGCCGGCCGAGAGCAAACCCGAGTGAGGCCTCAGACTGTCCGTGAGTTCGCGCAGCACAGCGAGTATGGCACGGGCCTCCTCCGCCTCCCAGCCATTCACCTCGTTGCCGAGTTCGACCGCTTGAGCAGGCTCGACAAACAGGGTGGCACCCGATCCGGATTCGCCGTGTACGATGCCTTTCACACCGGATCGTGAGTCGCGTCTGAGCGGAATCACGTAGCGACCGCCGCGCACCGTCACCTCACCCTGGGCGTCGGAGCCAACGTCCTTGAGCGTCCTCTCCAGCAATGAACGCAGGCGAGCCCTCGTGTCCCGGAGCTTGCGCCGTGCGGAAGCCAACTGAGGTGATGCCCCATCCTTGACCGTGCCATCCGGTTCCAACGCCCGATCGATGGCACGTTCCAGGTTTGGCGGCGGAACCTCGGTCGCCAGCGCAGACACGAGAGGGGCGTCGTTCTCAATTCGCAGCAGCTCTTGCCGCACCGTGTTCATGGCCGCGAGAGCGCGGCCAACCAGGTTTAGATCGGATGGCTGCAAGACACTGCCCGGAACCTCGAGAGTTTCGATTGCGGCAGCTATGTCTTCGATGTATTCGGGGCGAAACTCGTCTCCGTCTCCCAGCAGTCCGTCGAGTTCAGCCACGCTCGCCATTTCGGCCTGAATCCACTCGATGGAATTGGACGGGCGGCGATCGAGAACCGACTGCGCGCCGAGCGGAGAGACCGCATGCTCGGCAATAACGCCGAGCACACCCGCAAACTCCAACTCCTGGAGGATCTGGTCCGACGCAACGCCAAAGGAGGAAGGGGTGTCTGCGACTCTCGTCGCGGACACCCCTTGCTGTTCGTCGAGCGAAACCGGTCGATCGCAATTCATCGAAAACTGACAGAAGTCCACAACATCGAGACCGTCGGAACTGGACGGTGTCGATTGTTCGACTGTGTTGCGTTACTGTGAAGGCTTACGAAGCAAACAGCGGTAACTCGAAAGCGATTGCGCTTCATTACCCCCGGAGCCAGCCGACTGCTACCGTGGCGGCCGGCGTCTCTTGCGTCGAGCTGCGTTCAACTTGCGCTTACGCCGCTCGCTAGGTTTTTCGTAGTGGCGGTGCTTACGGAGATCCGAGAGAATGCCCGCCTTTTCGCACTTCTTTTTAAATCGCCTCAAGGCGCGTTCAAAACTCTCGTCCGCGAAGATAATTACTTCCGCCATCAGGCGTGCACCCCCGTACACGTTGTAAGAAAAGTTTTCGTATAGACTTATGAAGATATTGACTCAGTCACCGGATCTCAAGTAGGCTAGCCTGGAGGCCAACCCATAATGCGGCCACCCAAAACGTGCGCATGGATGTGGAAGACAGTCTGGCCGCCGTCGGCGTTGGTGTTGAGCACCACACGATATCCCCGCTCGGCCAAACCTTCCTGCTTGGCCACTCCCTTCGCATAAAGCATCAACCCGCCGATGAGATTCGGATCGGTGACTTCATTCAGCGATGCGACGTGAGCTCGCGGTACTACAACGATGTGAGTTGGCGCCTGGGCGGCGATGTCACGAAAGGCGACGAATCGATCGTCCGAGGCGACCACATCCGACGGTATCTCACCTGCAGCGATTTTACAGAACAGGCAGTCAGCCATGATTACGCTCCAAATGCTTCTTTCATTCGGTTCCAGATCCGTCGGCCGAGTCCATCCTCGGTAGGCGGATCCCCTTCCAATTCGGAGAGTTTGCCGAACAGCTCGTCCAGCTCCCCGGTCAGATTGGTGGGCGTCCACACCTGCACTCGCACGTGCAGCGAACCGCGGCGCCCATCGTTCAAATTCGGCAGGCCGATACCTCGAACTGTCAAGATCGTTCCCGATTGTGTCCCCGCTGGGATCTCTATGGTCTCATCCCCATACGGTGTTGGAATATCGAACTCGTGTCCGAGAGCAGCCTGGCTGAACGATACGGGCAGATCGTAAACGAGATCGTCTCCGCGCCGCTCGAATCGCGGGTCCTCCAACACGTTTAGCTGGACGATCAAATCACCATTTGGGCCGTTGCGCGGTCCGGCAGCACCCTTACCGCGAAGTGTCAGGTAGTTCTCACTCGACACTCCCGCCGGGACATCTATGTCGACCACCGTCTCGCGGCGCACCCGCCCGTCACCTCTGCACTCTTCGCATGGATCCGTGACAACACTGCCTTCACCGTTACAGGTAGGGCACGTGCCTACCGACACGAGTTGTCCGAACAGCGATTGTTGAGCCCTGCGCACTTCGCCCCTGCCACCGCAGGTCTGGCAGACTCCGGGATTGCTTCCCGGCGCAGCACCCGTGCCCCCACAGCTATCACATTGGTGCAGTGTCTTGAGTTTGATCTTTCGATTTGTGCCGTGCGCGACATCCTCGAGCGACAGGTCGAGCGACACCTTGATGTCCTGCCCTCGGCGACGCGATCGCCGTTCCCTTTGACCACCCCCAAAGATGGAATCGAAGCCACCCATGCCACCGAAATCTCGCATGAACATGCTGAGTGCTTCGGAAAGATCGAATGTGTGGAAGCCACCAAAGCCACCCGTAGCGCCCTTGAGCCCCGCCATTCCGTACTGATCGTACATCTGGCGTTTCTGGGGGTCGTTTAGGACGTCGTATGCTTCACTGACCTCCTTGAACTTCTCCTCGGCCGCTTTTTCGCCTTCGTTGCGGTCGGGATGATACTGCATTGCGAGCTTGCGATAGGCCTTTTTGACCTCATCGGCAGTGGCATCACGGGAAATTCCGAGTATATCGTAGAAATCGCGGGGCATTGATTATGTGTACCTGGGCGTATTAACTCATTGCGCCAGTTCGCTCATCAATCTGCTGGTATGACCCACCAACGCAACGACTTTGTGATATGGCATTCTGGTGGGACCCATCACACCCAGAACACCGGATAGCGGCCCCGCAACGTACGTGGAGGTCACAAGAGTAAACGTACTTAGTTTGGGATCGAGATTCTCACCGCCGATGGTTACGGTGATCCCCGGCTCGTGTCGGTCCTGTAGCGCCTGCCTGAGCACCTCGCGCCGCTCGGTGAGTTCCAGCAAGTTCTTCATCTGATCGTTGGAGCTGAACTCTGGCTGCTCTGCCAGCATCGTAGCGCTACTCAGCACGATCGGACTTCCATCTGAGCTAGAGCCGTGAAAGATCGTATCGGCTTCCTCGACGAATATGTTCAGCAACTCGTCCTCATGCGGGTGGATCGAAACGTCGCGGAGCCGCTCTCGCAGCGTAGATCTGATTTCGCGAAGGTTCAAACCGCTCAGTCTTTCGTTCAACACACCCGCAAGAGTGGTGAGCGCCTGATGTGGAAAGGCGTTGTCCACCTCAACAAAGATGGTCTTTGCTGATCCGCTGCGAAGCAACAGCACCATCAGGAGCCGTTCGTCCGCCGCCGGCAGCAGTTCGAGCCGATCGAGTATCGCCGCGTCGAACGAAGGTGCCACCGCCACACCGAGTTCCTGCGTCAACACACCCAGAACCTGGGCAGCCTTTTGCAGAATATCTTCGATGGCGTAGCGCTGGTCGTGGAATTCACGACGTATCGCGCTCGCTTCTTGTTCTGTGAGCCGAGATCGCTCCATCAATCCGTCTACATAGACACGATACGCCAGGTCAGTAGGCATGCGACCCGCCGAAGTGTGGGGATGGTACAAATATCCCTTTTCCTCCAGATCACTCATCGTATTACGGATCGTTGCCGCCGATACACCGAGGTTGAATCGTTTGGCGATCGTGCGCGAACCGGCAGGCTCGGCGGTTTCCACATAACAGTGAATGACCGCTTGCAGCACTTGCCGCTCGCGAGTGTTAAGACCTTCGACAGATATATCCCAAGTCATGAGCTGACAACAAATTACCCACCTTCGGGCGAGGTGGTCAAGGCGGTCACGATCTCGTCAATCCGGAGCCACCCCAAAGCCGTGAGATGCCAGCGTCCACTCTTTGCCTCAGCCCAGCCCCGTTCTTCGGCGTCGGCAATCAGGCGCGCGTCGAATCGCGCAACCTCATCCAGCTCCAGCCCCCCATGCCCACGTAAGCCCAGATATACGCGCTCGAGCAATGCCTGATTGCGCGTGAGCCGTTCCCGGCCTTCTGTAGCGTCACCAGATTCTAGGACCATTCGCTCGTATTGCGCCCACGGAGCAACATTCCAGTAGCGTTCTTCGCCGTCGAACCCGTGTGCCGACGGCCCGAGACCGGCGTATCTGCTGTCGTCCCAATACGCACAGTTGTGTTTCGAACGCCTCCCTTCGAGCGCGTAGTTGGACACTTCGTAGTGCTCGTAGCCCGCGCGAATCAATAGGTCGTGAGCCACCAGATAGTCGCGGGCGTATGCCTCGTCGGAGGCCGGAATAGTCTTCCCGCGTCTTACCCAGCGTGCAAGGGCTGTGCGTGGCTCAACCGTGAGGCCATAGATGCTGATGTGCTGCGGTTCCAATTCGAGGGCTTGTGACAAATCTCGTGAAATGTCGCGTTCGAGCTGTGCGGGCAGCGCGACAATCAGGTCTAGTGAAAGCGATTCAATGCCCGCATCACGCAGCGAGCGAACTGCAGTGACCGTGTGCTCTGGCGCATGAGTTCTGTGCATCCATCGGAGGATTGCCGGATCGAACGACTGCGCCCCAAGCGACACCCGGTTCACGCCGGCATCTGCCCAGGCACGAGCGTTTGCCCCGGTGACATTTTCAGGATTGGCCTCCAACGTCACTTCCACATCGGTGCTCGAAGCGCCCTCGTGCTCGAGAATGAAACCCACCAATTCCGTGATGCTCTCAGCCGGCAGGAGTGATGGAGTGCCTCCTCCCATGTAGAGGGTTTCAAGAGCGTCGGCATCCCACTCTCCAGATTCCTTTCGATGCTCGTACTCCCGAACGATTGTGG
>Ga0180431_10006107_pt1 | contig 14398 bp, 12 predicted proteins | sample SS_ome_11_FD_132459 | JGI IMG/M metagenome (GOLD analysis project Ga0180431, IMG submission 132459) | Hypersaline lake sediment archaeal communities from the Salton Sea, California, USA - SS_1_MS_1 metaG | ecosystem: Environmental > Aquatic > Non-marine Saline and Alkaline > Hypersaline >... | reverse complement strand
CATACAGATCATGATGCGCACCCAAGGTTTATTTTCCACGGGAACGTCGCAAGGAATGCTTGGGCCAAATACCCAGCAGTTCACAAAAGACATCTCACAATTCCTGATGAATATCACTCAAGGAATCGGAATGATTCCTGCGAGCAAGAAAGTGACAAATGCAGGGTCGCAGTATCTCTCGCGAGTCATTGGAGAATTAATACTGGCCGGTGCGATTCTTGGAAGAATGGTGGTAGATAAAGGTGACGGAAAGGCGATGGAATTAAATGAAGCGATGCAGATCGGCCAGGCTCAAATGAAAGCTACCCGCGAACTGGGAATCATCGACCTTGTCCCCTTTTCTTTCCTAGCGTTTTTTGCGCCTTTTGAAGGGATGGGCGGAGGTAAGTCTAAAGCCGAAAAAGAAGCGATAGACGCTCTGATGAAATTTATCCGTACCTTCATGAGTTTGCTTCTCATGTTGGTTGCCATCTACACAGGAGGCAAAAAGATCGGAGATAATGGCGTGAACATAATGCTGTCGACTAACGCGGACTATATTCGTGGGAATATCGACAACCTGATCTTTTGTCTTAAAAAACTGGACGAGCTTTATGGCGTCAATGTCAAACAGCCTATTCAGCGTTGCGGCAGAGCCAAGATCGCATTGGATGCAGAAAATTATGACGAATTTTGGGACCACATCATTGGATTCCTCACTGAAAAAGGCGACCTGTTCGGTTTTCTGGAAGAGGTCGACCAGCTGGACCCTTTATACGAAAGCATTCATACCCTTCTGAAGGAGACAGGGCTGGAACACTTGTCGATTATGAGGATGTAGCCCGCACTTGTTTCATGATCAGCACATGGGACTCGGCAGCGAAATTAAAAAAGAAAACGACAGCTGGAGATAAGATCGCCGTAAAAGGGATCATAATGAAAAACCACAACAGCACCGTCTCTGTCACAGAAGTGCATCCCACGCATAAATTTCCGGTCATCCATGCTGCCAGGGACAATATAGCCAACAGCATCATCAGTGGAAGCATTGCGATCATCAACATAAAACCGTTGGCAAAAACATCCTGACGGAACCGTTTCATCAAAGTACGGGAAACATGCAGGCGGTTAAATCCCTTCAGGGCAAGGATGGGGGCGACATAAAACAACAATGCAAAATTGATCAATATCAGAACGAGACAGCTGAGATTGAGCAAAAATGGCGCAAACGAGAGGATCGCATGGAAAAACGGCCCTACGCTTGGAATGTCGCTTAACAACGCGAAAATCCCCAGCAACATCCACACAAGAAGGTAGCATAAGATGATCGGAATCGAAACATAAGACGACCCGATCACAACTTCCCATGACTTCAAAAGAGTCCTGCGATAGCTTACCCGCTTCTGTTTGACTTCATCGTGATAAATGCGAATCAGGAGGATCCCTAAAGAAAAAAGGACGCCGGCGCAAAGAAAAATCGGAAGGAATGTCAAACTTTGGGCAAGCCACTGTCCGGTGTGCATGCTCACCCCTTTAAAAAAAACGACAAGCACTCCGCACATCGCGAGAACGAGAAAGCAAAGGATCAGCTTTGCTTTATCAAATGTGTTGAACAATGCCCTGTTAAATATCGACTGGATCTCTTCAAATGTCATTATTGCCCGGAATAGATAAATTTTGGTCGAATAATCGGGGTTCCCTTGCCATCCCTTGCTTCCACCCGCTCATAGATCAACTGCCTGCTGATGCCCACCACTCGCGACAGTCCGAACAATACGGTGTAGTATTCCGGGTAGGGAAATCCGGCAGCGGTCAGAACGGTGCCTGAAATAGCATCCACGTTCGGATATGGATTAGAGATCTTGGGATTTTCTTTCAGAACTTTTGGCCCTTCCGTGCGAAGCAGGGAAGTGATTTTTACCAACGGATGTTCTGGAAACAACCGCTTTGCCACCTCATAAAACACTGTCGCCCGTGGATCTTCCACGCGAAGCACTGCATGGCCGAAGCCATAGATCAACTGGTTGTTTGCCAGCCGGTCACGGATCAACTTTTCTACCTGTTCGGCTGTCGCATTTTCCCCTAGCTCGTCCAACACCTTTTTCACAAACTCAAGACAGTCCTGATTCGCTTTTCCATGCCGGGGCCCTGCCAATGCGCTCATTGAACCGGCCAGCGATCCATACATATCCTGAAGGCCTGAGGCGATCCCCTTTCCGATAAATGCCGATAGATTCCCGCCACCGTGGTCGTAATGGAGAACATTGAACAGACGCATCACCTCTGTCAATTGATCGAGATCGGCATCAGGCACATTTAGCATCTGCGTGAAATTTTCCATATACCCCATTTCAGGTTTGGATGGCCTGCACCCTCCCCAATCGGCATGATGGTTGATCAAATGGGCTACGATGACCGGAATTTTCGCGACCAGATTCAGACCGTCCTCTCTCCAGTCGCCTGTTCCTTCAAACGCAGTTGTCAATGAAAGCGCGCAGACAAAAAGCTGCATGGGATGAGCCTGCCTTGGCAACGAGCGGATGCTCTCAATGAGCTGATCGGAAACTTTCGACCGTTTGTTCAGCTCTTTTTTAAAGGCGTCCAACTCCTCAGGGCTTGCCTCTTTGCCGTGGTAAAGAAGATAAATCACTTCTTCCGGTGAGTTTTCGGACAATTCAGACACCGGGCGTCCGACATAAAAAAGTCCTTTTTCAGGATCGACCGAGGAGGTTGTGCAGTAGCCGACAGGATACCCGCGCATCCCGGTTTCCAATTGGTCTTTGGTTATTTCAAAAAGCACTTCAGACATCACTTTAGACATTGGTTACCCCACTTTTGTCGCCAATTGATCGACGGTTCGTCTTTCTTCTAATAATTCTTTTTCGGACGCTTTGATCCCATTTCTCAGGTAGTCGTCCCATTTTACGCCATGGACAATCTCGTAGTCGCCATCGCCGTTCGAACGGCAGGGAAAGGAGAAGATCAGGTTCTCTTCGATCCCATACGGATTTCCGTCGGTACAGACTCCTGAGGAGAACCACTGTCCTTCCGGTGTCGGTGTGACAAGAGCCTTGATCGCGTCGATCGCTGCATTGGCGGCCGATGCCGCTGACGATTTTCCACGGGCATTGATCACCTGGGCACCCCGTTTTTGAACGGTCGGGATAAATTTCTCGATGAACCATGGGTCGTCGTTGATCGCCTCTCTTGCGTTTTGTCCGGCAACTTTAGCGTTGACGAAATCGGGAACTTGAGTCGAGGAGTGGTTTCCCCAGATCGTCACATTGCTCACTTCCGTCACATCCACTCCAGCCTTGCGCGCCAACTGATAGGAGGCCCTGTTCTGGTCAAGCCTGGTCATCGCGTGGAAATTTTTTCTGGGAATGCGAGGGGCATTGTTCATACAGATCAAGGCATTCGTGTTGCAGGGGTTGCCCACGACAAGCACTTTCACATCCTTGTCAGCCACATCGTTCAACGCCCGTCCCTGTTCAACGAAATTAACGCCGTTGTCCATCAGAAGGTCACCGCGCTCCATTCCAGGCCCGCGCGGTTTGGCCCCAACAAGCAACGCATAGTGCGCTCCATGGAAAAGCTCCCGATTGTCGCTTCCGATATTGACCTCTTTCAATAATGGAAAGGCGCAATCGTTCAATTCCATTCTCACACCTTCGAGAGCCCCTACTGCTTCAGGAATTTCCAAAATGCTCAAAGCGATCGGCTGGTCTTTGCCAAGCATATCCCCGTTAGCGATCCGGAACAGGAGTGAATAGCAGATTTGTCCAGCGCCGCCGGTAACTGCGACTCTCTTAGTCGGTTTTTGCATGTATCCCCCAAAAAAACATAAGTTACTACCAAAGATATAAGCTTTCGATAGATTTATTGCCAGACTCATGGTAAAATACCCAGCTATGACAGCTGAAACAACTAAGAATCAAACACTCAGACTAACGGAGACATTCCTCAGCATCCAAGGGGAAACAAGCCTGACCGGGCTGCCCACAACATTTATCCGCCTGGCCTCCTGCAACTTAAGGTGCACCTGGTGCGATACGCCCTATTCATTTGGAAGAGGTGACTCTGTCCCTGTTGACCAAATCATTGAAACAGTCGTTAATAATGGAGCTTCCCATGTGTGCGTCACTGGAGGGGAACCTCTTCTTCAAAAAAATGTTCACTTGCTAATGAGCGCTTTGTGCGAAATGGGCTATACAGTCAGTCTCGAAACCGGCGGCTCTTTGAGCACAGAAGAGGTCGACCAACGGGTGATCACGATTTTAGATATCAAGTGTCCGGGAAGCGGAATGAGTCAAAAAAACCTTTGGCAAAACCTCTCAAATCTCAAGGAACACGATGAGGTCAAATTCGTCATTCTTGATCAAAAAGATTATGACTGGTCTGTGCAGGTATGCCGGGAGCACAAACTGTTTTCCCGATCAAAGCCTCCATTGTTCTCACCTGTACATCAGAAACTCGATCCCCAAGATCTCATCAGTTGGATACTTCGGGACAACCTTCCTGTCCGCGTCAACTTGCAAATTCACAAGTGGGTCTGGTCCCCTGAAACGAAAGGAGTCTAAGTGAAAGCGATTGTATTGTTAAGCGGCGGCATCGACTCAACCGTTGTACTCGCAATGGCCAAGGCGGCCGGCAGAGAATGCATAGCTTTAAGTTTTGACTATGGCCAGAAGCATGCGGTCGAACTGGAGCATGCGAAAGAGATTGCCCAGCACTATAGCGTTCCGCAAAAAATCATCCAGATTTCTCCTGCATGCTTTGAAAAGACTTCTCTCGTCAATGAGATAGAAGCGCCGAAAAACCGTACCGCTCATGAGATAGCCGATGGAGGTATCCCCTCTACGTATGTCCCCGCGCGCAACACGCTTTTTCTCGCTTATGCTGCAGGCCAGGCAGAGATCCTCAATGCCAACGAAATTCATTGCGGCCCCAACCTTCTCGACAGAAACCCCTACCCCGATTGCCGTCCTGAGTTTTACACAGCATTCCAGCAATTACTTTCCTTTGCAACCAAGCAAGGAGCTGAGGGCTGTCCTCCCCGCATTGTCACTCCATTGATCGACTGGGACAAAAACAGGATTGTCGAGGAGGCGCGCAAATTGAACGCGCCTTTGGAGAAAACATTCAGCTGCTACAGCCCAGATCAGGGTGCGGCATGCGGCGCCTGCGACGCATGCGTCCTAAGGGAAGAAGCATTGCGATAAATTGTAAGAGCACCCGACTCCCCTTTACGTACGCGAAAGCGTCCGCTTTTTTTCAGAGACATCTCCGCTAAGATTTCGGGATAGCCTTCCCAAGATGCGCCGAACTCTTTTGCCAGCAATGAAATGAGCTCTCTAAATGTGTAGACATTATTTTGATTATAAAAATAACTTAACGCTTTTTCACAGATTGCTTCGAATGCCTTTGATGTATAGCGATCCGGACAATACAGCCCCTTTTCGACCTCAACAAGAAAACCTGCCAGCGGATGTCCCTGAAATGCATACATCTCTTCAATAAATTTCATCGCTTTAGCGACAATCTCCTGCTCTTCAGACACGCGCTCGGTCCTTTCGATCACCTCATTCAAGTTGGCGACCCCACCTCGCGCACGGATCCAAGGCGCGATAAAGACCCGGCATATTTGAGAAAGAGCTTCTTTGACCAGTGTTGACCGTCTGCTTTCCCGAAACTCCCGCAAAGCCTCTTCACTCCACACTTTTTTTGTCTGTTCCTGTAAATTTAGCGACTCCATCCGTTCGATCGGAGTCAGAGGGAGATAGGATTCCAACCCATAGGTCTTGAACACGACATAAGCTTTTTTACTCTCCATGCCGACGGTTAGGCTTCTCAGTAACGCCCCCCATTCGATGTAATAGGAACGCTCAAGGGAACGTCCATTGATGTAGGCCAGAAGCTTTTGCTGAATCTCATCGATATGCCCTTGACCGACCCCTTTCTCACCGATCCAGTCGTTGAAGTCCACACCGATCAAGTCGATCAAACGCTCAACTCCCCTATCCTGGCAGACGATCTCCGCCCTTTGTGAAAGTTCCAGCATTTGAACGGGTTCTTTTAAGAACAGAGGCGGCACCCACCCGCGGTACTCGTCGCCAAGCTCTAGCTCATGCTGACCATTCCAGAGATCTTGCACCTGCTGTGACTCAGCAGGCTGAGCCTCCACTTCGACAGGTTTGGACAGCTCGATTTTTTTGATTTTGGTGGGATCGATCGTTTCCAGAGCATAAATTTGCTCTAGTCCATGCGTATAGGCTTGAGTTGTTTGTTCATCAAAAGGCACGCGTTGTTTGGAGGATAGTGGATTGACAGCTAACATAATGACACCTTATCATATTAATTATTAGATACTTAAAATTATTATACAGCATATTTGCCCGAGAAAATATTATTATAATCTAATTTTTATCAATTTAAGGGAATTAAGGAAAGTAATTTAAGCAAATAATGAAGCTATCCAAATAAAATGTTAAGAAATACTCTCATAGAACTGGAGCCCGTCATCGGTCAGTCCGGTCGGCATGCCGCTTGCGAAATCGTAGACCACCAAAGGACGGTGATCTCGAAATGCGGGTAGAAAATTTAGAAAGTCCGGGTTGATATACTCACTCCCCGTCAATTTAACCTGGCTTCCCTCATGGTTCCATGAAGAAATTGGAACACAAACATTTTTTAAATGTTCATAGACAGATTCTCTGAACTCCAGCACCCTTTGTACCTCGCGGTTCACGGAAGTGTCCCTCAGTCCCATTTCCCCCTGCTTAGCAGCCAAACGATTGACTAAAACTGTCATCTCATTCCAATTAAGCACAAACTGCTTCAACTCTGCCCAGCTGAGCTTCTCCCGCATTGTCATGGCCGCCGCTCGAATCGCGAACGCGAAGTGCGACCGACCGAGTCCTCTGCTGGAATTGATTACGGGGATCACATTAAATTCATAACATAGAAGCTGTTTCAAAATCTGTCCTCTGCCCCAACTTATTCTCTGACGTTTCTCATCATTGACTTCTGGGCCGATCAGCTCTCTTAGGTAGAAACCAGCGCGCTGGATAGGTTCAAGCTCCGGGTGTTCACTTTCTATCATTTCAACGGTATGGACGATCTCAACGAGGTGCTGATAGTGGTTTCGAATTAATTTTTGCATTTCATAGCGGACTCTGATCACTTCTTTTTCCTGGTTGACCTTGTCTTGATAACTCATCGTTGAGGGCTCTTCCGGATACCCCATCGACAACTGCAGCATCAGAAGATGCTGGCGCACCCTTTTCAAGAAGGGGGACTCTACCTCATGCAAAAATTTCTGAAGGTGCTTTTCCAACGTATATTCATCGATAGCATCATATGGAAACCCTTCAAAAGCTTTTTGTAAAAGTTGACCATACCAACGACAAAAATCTGCCCAAGCCTCCATATTTAAAATTTTCGGAAGCTGGTCGAGAATCTCTATCGTGCTCTTCACTTTAAAAGGAGGAGGGCTTTCGGAAACTAAGGGATCGACGTTTGAGCAAAAATGGTTGATGACATGTTGACTGTTCTCTTCGCGGTGAATGATCGACTGATGTGCATCATGGATCTGGTCCCATTCAAATTCTACAGATTGAAGTTGATCAAACAAAATCCGAAGCTCTGCTTTACTATCCCGCTCTTGATGAATTTTTTCAACTAACGCAAGGATCTGATTCACCTTGCGCTCGGAATTGACTGAACTCGATCGGATAATCGGCAAGCTGTGAAGCGACCCAGAAAAGCAGTTGGTTACCCCTTCGTATTGGGGTGAAAAAGATTCCAGCCGATTAGGAATGACTGTGACGGAATCGCCAGATGACTGAAAGGTATAAGGATTGAGATCCGCTTCCAGAAATCTTAACCTTCTCCCCTCCTTCAGCATATGATCACGCTCCCCGATGCGGTGAGAGTTGGGTCATGAGCCGATGTCCTTCTGCCGTCAATCCTTGCGGCTTGCCCGACTTGCTGTATGTCAACAGCTGGATCGTTCTCTCAGGATCTCCCGTTTTGACCACAGGCGGGATGCAATAGAGAGGCAGCAAATTTGCAGTCATTCCCTTACCCCATTTCAAACCGACCAAACCGGTACTGATTCCGGTAATAGGAAGGCTGACTTTGAGTAAGTGTTGTAGAACATTCTGCTGCATTTCAAAAATATATCTGAGCTCTTCTCCATCGCGATGATACTTTGGATCAAGTTCGTTCCAAACAGCTTTCGGATCGTAGTTGTTTTTTCGATAAAGTTGGTTGAGCTCTAATGAGTAGGACTCCCAATTCAAAGCGATTTTAAGCATTTTTTCTTCTGGCAGGTCCATTGCTCCAAGGAATAACGCGAATAAGAATCCGGTGCGGTCCAGCCCTGACTTACAGTTCATCGCTGTGATCACACCCAGTTCCTTATCTAAAGCGAAAAACAGCAAATGCTCCTGGTTGCGTTCTAATTCAGCACCCTCTATTTCTAATTGATTTCCAAGAAGCTTTCTGAAGATTATCATTCTATCCCGCATTGGATGTTCAACATTATCCTGTTCCCAGACTTCTTTCAAATACTTGTGCATCTCTCGCAGCCCTGAAAACTCACCTGGTTTTCCCCAAATCATCTGATTGCGAAGTGTATCAATTTCCTGTAACTTGGTTTTGATTTGCGCTTTGAGATCTTTTTGCACATCTTTATCTTCCGTTTCCGATATTCGCTTTTCTAAATCGACAATCTCACTGAACTTTTGATTAACTTCCTTTTGCTTTGCAAGAATCTTGCTTGCGCCTTTCTGATTTAACTTTGTTTTAAGTTCTTCAGGAGCATCTTCTAAAATCCATCCAAGATATTGGGTCATCCCTTCCACATTCATCTCATGAGATTGTTTTTCCCCTGTCAGAAAGGCTGATGCGATTGGTTTGCCTCCATGGGCTCTTGTGACATGGTAGTAACGGTTGCAAGGAGCATTCAAGTGAGCGATCTCAAAATCATCGTCACATTGCTGAAGCAGATATTGATGCTGTTTGCGGATCATCTTTCCTTCCGGTTCAGGAGAATTGAGCTGGTGCGAAACAATTCTGACTTTTCCCCTTCGGCCCATTTGTCGATGAAGCTCTTGTGCTGCCGCTCTAAACTCCGCAGCTTTTTCAGGAGTGTTGATCACTCCTGTGCGTAAGATTCCCGCCCCATCTTTCTGAGTCATATAGCAATTGACCAGATGATTTCCTACAGTGGCAGAATGCTGATGGAACCGTGTCGCTGTCGGAACAACAGCATCCGGCTCAGCAGTTCCGCTTCTAACATCATAAGCGGTGACTGTATGCTTAAGCGTACCATGCCCACTTTCTAAGGGGGCTACAGCTCTAACTTCGCCTCTTTCAATGGCAACACGCCCTTGTTCTTTATGGTCGACAGGCCTGTAATCCGACTGATCCCGTTCAAGTCTAATAGACTCGGGAACGTGTGCATGGAGATGATCACCAGCAGGAAGCACTTCAAACTCTCTCACAGCTGCTATTTTATCATCTGTAGGAGCGTTGTATTCCTGAGCGCGGGCACGATGGCGCGCGACAAAGTGATCTTTGGCAAAGATCTTTTCAAAGACCTCAGCGATTTTGACAATGAAATCGGGCCAACGTATGCGGCGAAAAAACCGGGCAATACTGGATAATGCGCTTCTTGCTGCCGGTGGTGTGACCGCATCAGGAAGGTGCGAGACGTCACGGTCGCCTAAATCTGAAGGTCCTCCAACATCCTCCCCACTGGCAGCCCTCGGTGAAGCTCCTGTTTGCTCTGCATTATCAGGAATCTCACGCCTTGCGAAAGTCGATGTCCTGTCAACGACGGGGCTGAAAGAACTGTCAATCTCCGTATATGCCTGATCAAAACCTTCTATCTCTTCTCTTCTGATAAATCGATCGCCGATGTGCACACCGTCATTACCAATTTCAACCTGAGAAAGATCCGCAACATCACCAGATTTCTGAATGATGTCAATCGCTCCTCTTAGAAGTTTGCCTGCATCTGTGATTGACAAGCCGCCCTCTGGCGATCGAGGTTCGTAGAGACATTTTTTTACATTATCTCTAATTTGATAAGCATTCCCCGTACCTATCACTTCGAATCTTGGTTGAACCATATTATTACCTTAGACTTACCTAATTTATAACCTAAACTTATTATATCATATTTTTTTAAAAAAAAGAATGATTTTTTTAAAATTTTTCTTTACATGAATCTAGGTTTTCCTATATACAAAAATATAGAGGTTTAGATAAGACATGAATATGAAAGCCCCAAATTTTTCAAGCTGCGATCCCGAAAGTATCGTCCAATTTGGGCAATCGTCTACTCCTGGCCAAATCGAGCTTAATATCTCAAAAATGGACGAGGATCAGATAAAGACTTTAATAAGTTCGATTAAAGAAGGCAGCGGTGATCAATGGGAGTCCAAAACACAGGCAGCTATAGTTGGACTCAGTCGTCGGGAAGACCTTGAAGCGGCCGGTTCAGCATTGACGATCGGCCAGTTTATGGCATTAATCGATAGCTGCCTTCATGTGGAACATAAACACCACTGGAAACTTTCCCCTCTCCTGGTTGGAATGGATCATAAAAAATTTTATGAGATTCTTGACTCTCTTTCAGACCCTCAGCTTCAGGTATTCAAAGATGAAGGGGTGACAGAGCCCATCCAACACCATCTGACAACGCTGACACATGAGATGGAAAGGGAAATAGAAAAAGGTGAAGAGGAAATTGATCACCTCTACGAGCGTGTTGATCGATTTATGCTTGAAGAGATCGGACTGCATGACGTCAGAGAAGTGATCAAAGAAATGCAACTGTATCAAATTTCATTTGATCAGTTATTCAATAAAAGCAATAAAGCTCTGGCAATTGCCTGGAATACAAAACGATTAGATTTGATCGAATCGTTGAACAAAATCAAAGGCACATGCCAAAAATTTGTGCTTTATGGTCTAGGCACACCCACAAACAATCAGCAATTGTCCTCAGGACTTTATCAGCTGATCGAAGAAAAGCTGTTTGAAGTCTATGGAAATAGTCTGGATCCAGATGATACGGAAGCTGTTCGCGACAACGAGCCGGCTGTTGAAGGGCTTGTGAAACTGTCAGTATGGTATTTGCGGGACTATTGGGAAATTGGCCTGCTCCCACATATCAAAGATAAGGAATCTCTCGATTTGAACCTTGATAAACATACGGAAGCAGAAAGGGTCAAGTATCGGGAAGATTTATTTACTCAGGCACAAGTAAATTTATCTTTGATCGGACTTTCCACAGTCAAAGATTTGAAAGACAACTTCATCTTCTCAAAAAAATCTCTTCAAGAATTCATCCAGGAAAAAATTCCAACTATCTTGCAATCAAATCGAGGATAATATCTGAGATGGTAAACGCCTCTTGTTGACCGTCAATGGTATGCAGGACACCTTTCTTTTCATAATAGGCGATGAGCGGAGCTGTCTGATCGTTGTACACCTGCAGCCGTTCTTTGACAACCTCAGGTTGGTCGTCGGGGCGTTGGACCAACTCCCCGCCACAAATATCACAGACACCGTCAACTTTAGGAGGAGACTGATAGCGGTTATGGACATGACCGCAAGACGAGCATGACATGCGCCCGGAGATCCGCTTAATGATAATCTCATCGGTCACAGATAAGTTGATCGCAACAAGATGCGCCCGGTTGTCCAGAAACCTGTCCAGCGATTCCGCTTGAGGAATAGTCCTTGGAAAGCCGTCAAGAAGATAGCCCGACTCGCAGTCCTGCCTTTCCACCCGTTCAAATAACATATCGAGGACAAGATCATCGGGAACCAGCCGGCCGGCGTTCATATATTCCTTGGCTTTTACCCCAAGCTCTGTTTCCTTTTTGATATTTTCTCGGAGGATATCGCCAGTGGAAATATGTGGAATGTCCAGTTCTTGGGTGATCCGTTTGGCCTGCGTCCCTTTTCCTGATCCGGGCGGCCCCAGAAGAATCACGACATGTTGTTCGTTAGCTGGCAGATCGGCCATGAAGTCTCCTTTTGAGAAAAATATCGAATGGAATTATACAATATTGCACAAAATAGATCTAAGGAAATGATATGAGAATCTTAACACTGTTTTGTCTCTCATTTTTTAGTCTCATATCACTGGGTGCATCAATACCTGCAGATATGAGCTTTATCGTCATCGATTTAAAGTACAACCAGAATGACGGAGTGAAGGTATGCGAGATCCAACAGGGGCTTGGTTGTGTTTTTTACGGGGTTGAACATATCGAAGGAAAAAAAAACGCCTTTGGGGAAATTTTTTGCGACTACTTGTTCCCCTATTTTCAACGAAATTGGTATGTCAGACCTCGGATATCTCCTGAAATTACCTCTATTCTTAAAAAGAATTCTAATTGGACCCGGCTTTTCTCTTTCGATGAAGTCGTCACAAAGCAAGAGATAAAAAAGTATGCACAAACAAAAGTCAAAGACCCTTCTTCCCTAAGCTCCTATCATGGACTTGTGATCAGCCATTACAAGTTAATTTCGGAATCAGCGTTAAAAAAGGTCAAGGGTCTGATCGTCATGAACCGCGCCTTCCTTCCAATTTTTGGCTCGGAGTTGTTCTCTGATAAACGATTAATGTCCGAGCTGTTTGACAAGGACGAGCGTTTACGGAAAATCAAGCCGAAGTGGAAGTCTTATAATAAGGGGTATTCAGAGGAACTGATCGAACAGATCAATCAAGACTTTCCTGGTGACATCATCGTGATTAAGCCGAGAGTGGGCCTTCAGGGGAGGGGAATTGCAATCATTCGCAAAGAAGAGCTGCCAGCAATCCTGGAATATGTGTTTTCAGGCGTTACAGAATTAGCTGACGATCCAGACCCGACGTATAACTGGTGGGCTCAGGATTCATTTTCAGACTTCATTGTTGAAGAATTTATCGAATCCGATCCGATCCTTGCCCCGCACCTGAGTGACGACTACTATGACGGAACGATGCGCGTTCCAGTCATTTTGACATACGATCGTGGAGAAATTCAGGTCCATTGCCTTTACATGTGGTGGAAGCTCCCAACAAGAACTTTAAGTGAAGAGTGTTCATTGACAGACAAGCATAAGTCCTACAGCCTTCGCGTTGACAACCACATGTTTGTTGAGGACGAGATAAAAGAAAAGGTGAAGGATCAGCTCGTTGAAGCTCTCCCAGCCCTGTATGAGCAACTGTTGTAATGAAATTAGATTGAAAAAAAACTCACTTTCCAACAAATATGAATTTTTAATTAAAAACGGGTTTTCATATGGCAGCAAGCATTTTTACAGCAATGGCCTCGGCTGCTGGAGGGAAAATTGCCGTAGAGGTTGCCGCTTCCCTCATGCATGGATCAAAAACAGAACGGGATACTGTCAAAGAACGACTCGATCCTATTTCTTTGCTGGCCATCATCGCTCTCATGAAGTTCCAGTTACCCGATACTAAAGTTCACATTGGCGATCATGACGTTACTGTCAGCCATTCCTCAGATTATACCTACTTCCTGAATTTTCGCTCTGTCGCTCGCACCTATTCAGGCGACAGTCATGAAGATTTAGCATTGATCAAGTCTGCGATCAAAACAGCAGCGTTCTGGCACGCCCTCCACTCTGAAGACAATGTCGAAATCAGAGAGTTTATGAACCACGTCAGCGAAGGATTGGATGCCTTAATGACCACCTATGCCGTGAAACATCCAATGGCCTGCGATGCGCTTGAGTATTATAAATTGCATATCCAAATTTATAAAGCCCAGGCTCCGACAGATGTAGAGGTTCCTAATGAGGTCACCCAAAGGGTGAAAGACCTTTGGGATAAACGTCAGATTGCGGATTTGAACAGTGATTTGCGAGCGATGGCATCAAAACAAGGATCAACTCCCGTGACAACAAAAATACTGTGTCAGGACGAAATCATCGTTTATCGATCGAGAATTGAGGCCAAAGCTGTCGTGGTCAAAAGCATCTATAACAAGTGATTCACTCATGACCCCCTACTTTATCTTTTCTCTGCTAATCATCCTTCCTATACATCTCTTTGCATCCATTCCCGCTGACATTAGCTTTATTGTGATCGATTTAAAATATAATCAAAATGACGGTGTCAAAGTCTGTGAAATGCAGCACGGTCTCGGCTGCGCGTTTGAAGGGGTGCAATTTTTAGAAGGTAAAAGAAACGCTTTCGGGACCATATTTCGTGACGCTCTTGTGCCTTACTTTCAACGCAATTGGTACGTTCGCAACCACATCACAAGTGAATTCACCAGAGTCTTTGACCAAGATGCGCACTGGAACAAACTCAAGCGATTTAAAGATATTCTGAAAGACAGCAATTCAAAAAAGTATGTTCTGAAAAATGTTGCTCATCCAACCTCCT
>Ga0180431_10006105_pt1 | contig 14401 bp, 9 predicted proteins | sample SS_ome_11_FD_132459 | JGI IMG/M metagenome (GOLD analysis project Ga0180431, IMG submission 132459) | Hypersaline lake sediment archaeal communities from the Salton Sea, California, USA - SS_1_MS_1 metaG | ecosystem: Environmental > Aquatic > Non-marine Saline and Alkaline > Hypersaline >... | reverse complement strand
CCGACAGACTGTGAACTATGGGAACGATACTGGCGACCCTATCTCGATCGTCACATATCATTAGAAGGTTGTGGCGGTGAACCACAGGGGACGGACGGTGCGGCATCACCATCGAGTGATCGCCTCGTCAATGAGGAGCCTAACTATCCGGAGTACGACGGAGTCACCTGTACCAGTGATGATCCAATTACGATTGACGATGGTGATGCGCAGGGATTTACTTTGGAGCACGATGGTTCGTTGGGCTATGCGCTGTGGCCAGGGCAGCCATGGGAGATCGTCTTTTTCACGAGCGAGTGGAAACGAATCGGCGGGACCTCCGCCGCCTGGCAATTGCACAGCGATCACCACACCGTAGCCCCCGGTCACCAATCCGAAGGCACGCGAGCCATATACGAATTCAAGGTGCAGCCTGGCAACGAATACCGCGTTTACGTTTACTGGCAGGGGGAAGGAGGGGACGGCTTTCACGCGAACCAACGCGATCCGCGAACGGGCTATCGGCCGTACGGGCATTCGGATAACACGCCAATTCGGGTCTACGACGGCGACACGATGATTGGTGAGGAGCGGGTGAACCAGAAGGTAAGTTCCTCAGGGGCTAAATTCGAATACGCGGCCCGAGAAGGGTCGAGACTCTATCTGTCGGAAGAATGGTATCCCCTGGAGGGCACCTTTGCAGTCGACTCTGGCACGCTCAAGGTTTCGATATCGGCCGATGCAGGGTCGGACAACGAGAGGGGTAGCGCCGAGAAGTTCAACGTCGTGGCGGACGCGGTTCGCATTGAGTGCGTGAATGCCTGGCCGTATCACGCGGATGCGTGTCAGGGAGACGAGCCTAAAACGATCGATAACGGTGACGCAGGCTATCAGGCAACCGGTGCCTGGCAGCAAGTCGATGTGGCAGACGCGGTAGGAGCGAGTTGTGCGAAAGCGGCGTCAGGCAGCGGCAATGAAACTGCCTCCTACACGTTCACGAATGTCGCGCCTGGACAGCATAGCGTGTGGACCACCTTTCTGCCTGCACCGGGTCAAGCGACCAACGCCATGTTCACCGTGTCGGCTGGTGGCGAGCAATTTAGCCCGGTGATCGTTAATCAGTCTAGGCCGTATGTCGGAACCGCATTGGACGACGATGGCCGCCGGTGGTACAAGATCGGTGAATACGAAGTTCGTGCCGATTCGCAGAATGTACGCGTCGTGGTTTCAGATGCGGCCGATGCTGACGTCGTGGCCGATGCAATGCGATTGGAGTGCTCGTTTGAATCGTATGACGAGTGCGATGAGAGAAATGGCATCTACGGTCGAGAGTGCCGCCAGTACTACGCCGAGGACTACGGAGCGACAGAGGAAACCGAAAAAGCGGTCGACGACGCACTCAATTGGTTGTCTCGCCATCAGTACGAAGGCGGCCACTGGAACTTTGACCATCGAAACGCCACGGGACATTACGTCAAGGATGTCTTTGACGTCGTCCCCTGTAATGGGCAATGCCCTAATCATGGAGGTGAAGAGGAGCATTTAGTCGCCGCAACAGGCATGGGGTTGTTGCCTTTCTTGGGAGCCGGATTCGGTCCGACTCACGACAAATACGGCAAGGTCGTCACGGCGGCAATCGAATATCTGATTCGGTGCCACAGTTTGAATGGACGTCTGGCAACGCCAAATCAATATAAGGACGAGGGCTACGAGCAGGGCATAGGTACGCTGGCTTTGGCCGAGGCCCTCGGCATATGTAGGCAGTCTGGATTTGGCGATGTTGATGAAGTGGAGCTCACCCAGACCGTACAGTCGGCAATACGAAGAATCGTTCGCTGTCAAAATGATGAGAGCAAAGATCCTGCGATCTATCCTGTTGCAGACTCGTCCGACCATGAGGCAAAAGGTGGCTGGCGTTACGCCTGTGGAGCAGATCACGACGTTAGCGTGACTAGCTGGATGGTGCAGGCCATCGTTGTCGCGGGTGAATTGGGTGTCGACTATGAAGGCTTTGCCGAGTTCAAAGGGCCGGGGCGAGGCGTGATGGAGGATGTTCGCTACTACATGCATCTCGATACGCCACGCGGCGATTTTGTAGAGGATCCTGTCTACGGCACCCACGGTAGACGTTACGCCTATGGATACAATAAATATTTCGCCTGGGGGATTGGCAATCAGATTGGCAAGTTTGTGCAGTTAGCTGCAGGGGTGTCGCCTCAAGCGAAAGGTATGCTGGAAGCGGCGGACTTTGAAGTGTCTCGGATTTCATCTCCCCAGTCGACAGAGGAAACCTTCGGAGTCGACGCCTACCGAGAGTACTACGCAACGCACTTCATGCGTAGGATGGGCGGTGGCTATTGGGAAGATTGGAACGACGCCATGAAACAATATCTGCTTACAGATAATCCGGCGCCGACAAAGGGCCATCAACGTGGGAGTTGGTTACGCAATCAGGCAGGCAGTCAAATTCATTCCTACTGTGGCCGACTTTGGGATACGGTTTCGGCGTGTCTTTGCCTCGAAGTCTACTATCGCTACGCCAAAGGGATCTAGCCTTACCCTGTCGCTGGCTTCTCGCGGAGGAGATTCGATTTCTGCCGGTATCTCCATTGCACTCCCAGGAAAACGCTGTAGCTGGTACACATAGGGAATGAAACTGGTATCTGGTAATTCTCACGCGTGGTGTTGGCTCTGGTCCATGCTTCTATGGTGTGGGGCGATCTCGTGCTCGAGTAATCCAGACGTTAGACAACCACCGCTCGACCAAAGCCCGCAGTTCGACGCGAAAGAACAGCGGCTCGTTGCCCGACTTCGCGAGGCCCATTCAGGTGTAATCGTGCAGGCGATGGACTCGGCTCCCAACGCCGACGGCAGGGCCGATAATGACCGCGGCGGGGTGAGCGTGCATTTTTCTTGTGCTGAGGCCGTGCATTTCTCGGATGAAGCAGTCGTTGCGCTGCGTGACCTCAATGACGAACGCCCGATTCTCTCGATGCGGCTGACGTCCGCGTTGCTACTCGACGATGACCTTCGGCTCTTACTCACCGATCTAGGGGAGCTTCGAAAGCTAGAGATCGACTGTCCTCAAGTTACGGACGCCGGGCTTCAAGTCGTTGAGAATCTAACGGACCTTGAGGAACTTCGGCTCTCCGGCAGTTTGGTCACCGATGTTGGTCTCATTTCACTTGCCAAGCTCCCCCGTCTGCGAATTCTCTGGCTTGTCGAAACCAGAGTTGCCGGGCGTGGGTTTTCGCATCTGCATGGATTAGAGGAACTCGACGAGATTCACCTCAGTAACTCACCGATCGACGACGAAGGATTGAAGCAATTAGCCAGCTCGCCTTCGATCACGACTGTCATTGCCAATGGTACGAAGGTAACCGATGCAGGAATGCGACACCTCATCGGCATGCCGCGACTGCGGTTTTTGAGCGTAGAGTCAACCGAGGTTACGGATGCAGGCGCGGTGGAATTGCTCAACTCCAAAGGCGAGATTCAGATCCTCTATTAGTTTCGTCGCACTATTCTTGTGCGGAAGAGGTAGTGGCCGACCGAGTTGTCTCGCCACCTATTCGATTTTTGGCATCGCCAATTCCTTTAACGCCCTGCCGACGACCGCTCGATAGTAGCGGTACCCATCGGCGTCCTCCGCTTGCAGTGCTTTCTGCATGCGTGCGGCCGCTGGACGAGCCAATTCGTCCAGTTCATCGAGGGCCGTTCCGGCCAGCAATCGCACCCAGGCATCGTCGTGCGCAAGTGCAGCTGTGAGAATGGCGAGCCCTTCTTCGGCTGCTTCTAAGCGGCATAAGTTCTCCGCGGCGGCAATCCTTACCGACGTGTCCTCGTCCAGCGCGGCGTTACGCATTGATTCGAGAAGCGTTGAGCGAACAATGTCGTTGGCATTCGGGCCAGGGTGCACCAGCTGCCGACCGAGTCCGACCACCGCCCAATATCGAACCGCGCTGTCTGCATTATCAAGGCTCTGAGAGAGTACCACTACGTCGCCATGTGCCGCCGCGTCGGCGATGGCGCGAAGCTTGGCCACTCGGTTGGCGCCCTTGTCGCCACGAAGGATCGCGTACCGACTTCCCCGGCTCCGCTCTCCGGCAGTCAATGCGGGCTCTGGCAAGAAGCCTAAGTCAAGCGTCTCCTCCTGCCACTGGTAGAGTCTCTCACGCATCTTCTTCAGGACAGCCTGATGTTCTGGGTCCTTGGACGTGGCTAGGTTCGTCAGTTCGTGGGGATCGCTTTCCGTATCGTACAGCTCCTCGATCGGCTTTCTATCGCTCATGAAAAGTGTGGCCGCCGGCGGTAGGTTGCCTTCGGCTTGCAGACGCCTGAGGGCCTGCATCGTCGTATTTGTCTCCGCATATTGCAGCCACTGAGCGTACGGTTTCCAAGGCATGAAGTTCCGATTGTATCGCCAGCGGTGATCTCGAACCGTGCGCATCATGTCGTAACGTTCGTCCATGCGGTCTCGGACACTGATGACAAAATCTCGCGACGCTCGGGCAGCGGGGCCGAGAAACGCGTGCCCTTGCATGTGATCCGGAATCTTGACACCTGCCAGGCTTAGCACGGTAGGGGCCAAGTCGACGTAACTGATCAGCTCCTTGCTGGCACTGCCCGGCTCCATCGTGCCAGACTTAATTGTGGCCGACGTGCGGAACTTTTCCGGGACGTACACAATGAAGGGGACTCGTGTTCCGGAGTCGTAAAGCCAGCGTTTTCCACGCGGTAGTCCGACCCCATGATCCGACCAGAAGAAGACGATCGTGTCATCTGCGAGCCCATCTTCTTCTAGCTGCTCGAGCAGTTCGCCGGCCCGATAATCAAGCTCCGTGATCGCCTCGTGGTAGTTGGCCCAGTCTCGCCTCGCTTCTTTCGTGTCGGGATAATACGGTGGCAAGGTCACCTTTGCCGGGTCACGATGGTCGCCTTTCTTGAGACGCGGTGTTAGCTTGGCGTGCCCCTCACCCCGCGGCCAGATACGGCTCTCATGCGTGTTGACGAAGTTCCGAACGTGGAAGAAAGGTTGTTCCTTCTCGCTGCGGCGGCGCCAATGGGCTCCGATCCCGTTCAGGTCCCAGGCCGACTTGGGGAATTCAAAGTTGTAGTCGGTCTTGTTGTCGTTGGTGCAGTAGTAGCCAGCATCGCGCAGGTACTCGGTAAAGCATTTGATCTCCGGCGGCAGTTTTGCCTTGCATCGCATCAGGTGCGTGCCGATGGACGTCGGGTACATGCCGGTGATGATCGAGGAGCGATTCGTCGCACAGACCGGGCAGGTCGTAAAGGCGTGCGAAAAGCGAATGCCGCGGGCAGCCAGGGCGTCGAGAGTTGGCGTGATCGCATCTTTTGAACCGTAGCAGCCGAGGTGCGAACTGATATCCTCGCAGGAGATCCAAAGAATGTTGGGACGCTTGGGCTTCTTCGCCTCTGCCGTGGCTTCATTTTCCGCGGCGGCAGGCTCCGCAACACTCAGAAGCGATGCGAACAATGCCCCGGCAGTCATCAGCGCCCAGGCAGTGAATGTCGCAGTCGTGTTACTTGGTTCCGGTCGCTTTCGCATTGTTGTGGTCGCCGATGCCGATCTATTCGAGTTGTGTTTTGTCAAAGCAGGCTCCATGCAGTATGTTGGTTTGCGATCGAACATTGTATCAATCTATCAGGCGACATGCTGTCGCCGATTGTGGAGGATTCGTTGCTGATGAGCCCGGTTCGAGTGATTTTGTCCCGTTTTCGCAATTCGGCAGTCAGCCGCTTCATCCAGACTGCTGCATTGGCCGCAATTGCCCTGGTGGCCATGGCCATGATTCTCGCGTGCCCGCTCCGCGCCGATGATCCTACAGCGCCGACCAGTGCGGCAGCGAAGCCGAAGCGACCGCTGCTTTACACTGACGTTCCGCGAGACGAGGTCATTTGCTTCTCGCTTTACACCGTGCACGACAGCGTGCTCAATCTGACCGCCCAGCTTTACCCGCTCCTGGCGACCGAATCTCGCACCGTGACGCTCGAAGTCGAGAGGGACGGCAAATGGGTGTTGCTTGCGGAGTCCAAGGTCATTGAGCCCGGCTGGACCGCTCCGTTTCGGATTACGAACTGGGATAACACGCGTGATGTCCGCTACCGTGTGGCTCATGGTCCCAAGGCGAGCTACAGCGGAACTATTCGTAGAGATCCAGTCGAGAAGGATGAGATTGTCGTCGCCGCATTCACCGGCAACTCGATTTATGCCAACGGTGGAGGCGATGTCCCTCGCACGGATCTCGTCGAAAACGTCAAGAAGATCGATCCTGACCTGCTCTTCTTCTCTGGTGATCAGGTTTACGACCACAACAACCACCTCGGTTACTGGCTCAAGTTCGGTCGCGACTTTGGCGAGGTCATCCGCGATCGTCCGACAATTACCCTGCCTGATGATCATGACGTTGGCCAAGGAAACCTGTGGGGAGCTAGTGGTAAGAAATCGAACACGGCCCCTGGACACGACGGCGGCTACGTGAAGTCGGTCGAGTACGTCAACGAGGTTCAGCGTGCCCAAACCAGCCACCTGCCAGCACCCTACGATCCGACGCCGGTACAACGCGGCATCACGGTCTACTACACCGATCTTACGCTGGGCAGCATCAGCTTCGCGATCCTCGAGGATCGCAAGTTCAAGACCGGCCCGCAGGGTGTTGTGCCACAGATCGGGCCGCGGCCTGATCACGTGAAGTCGAAGGATTTCGATCCCGCGTCGTTTGATGTGGCCGGTGCCAAGCTGCTGGGCGACCGGCAGCTCAAGTTCTTGCGCCATTGGGGTGCCAACTGGGAAGGAGCCGAAATGAAGGCAGTCCTTTCGCAGACGATTTTCTGTGGCGGGGCACACGTACACGGCGGCGTCGGTCGCCTGAATGCTGACCTCGACGCGAATGGTTGGCCGCAGAGCGGACGCAATCGGGCTCTGCGAGAGATCCGCAAGTCGTTCGCGGTTCATATCGCTGGCGATCAGCACCTGGGGACTATCTTCCACCACGGTATCGACGAATTCGACGACGCCGGGTATTCGTTTTGCGTGCCGTCGATCGCCAACTTCTACCTGCGTTGGTGGGATCCGGAAGAGCCTGGCAAGAATCGTAAGCCTGGAATGCCGGACTACACCGGTCAATTCATCGACGGTTTGGGCAATCGCGTTACCTGTTATGCGGCGGCCAATCCTTCGATGGCTCATCCGCAGAAAGGCAAGGAACTCAACGTCTTCGCTGCGGGCTTTGGCGTGGTGCGTTTCAATAAACCGAAACGGCAAATCACCTTTGAATGCTGGCCACGCAATGTGGATGTCGCCCATCCAGCGACGAAGCAGTATCCGGGCTGGCCGCTCACCGTCGATCAGGCCGACAACTACGGCCGGCAGGCGACCGCTTGGTTGCCCACGATCGAGGTTGCCGGTGCCCGCGATCCTGTCGTGCAGGTTGTTAGCCAAGCGAGCGGCGAAGTGGTCTACACATTGCGGATCAAAGGGACGTCGTTTCGCCCCAAGGTCTTCGCGGCCGGGTTGTATACCGTTCATGTTGGCGAAGGCGAATCTCGCCGTTCGTTCCACGATGTACGGTCGCTCTCGGCTGACTCGACGGCCACGCTGAAGGTCGCGTTCTAGTCGCATACTCCTGCACCCGCGGTCTCGCCAATGGAAGCAGTAAGTTCGTGATGTTGCCCCGCGCGCGTTCACCGGCTACGTCCCGCTTGTTTGTATTGGTCGAGCAGTTGTGTTAGTTCGGCCACAATCTCCGGTTTTTCCAGCCACAGATTTGTCGTCTCGCTCGGATCGTCGGCCATGTTGTAGAGCTGTCCGGCAGCTTCACCCGGCTTCGGCTCGATGTGGCCCCACGGTTCGGTAAAGCCGGCGGTGCCCAAGCCCAAGATCAGCTTCCAATCGCCCCGTCGAATGGCGAACATGCCTCGACCGGCGTGGTGAACGACCGCTGTGCGAACGGACTTGTTTTCAGTCCAGCTGGGCAGCAGGTTGTAACTGTCTTCGCCCGCGTTGAATGGCAGCGGTTCGCCAATCACGGCCGCCACCGATGCGAACACGTCGGTCAAGCAGCCGAGGCTATCGCTGACGGTGTCCGGCTTTACCATGCCCGGCCAACGGACAATGAACGGCACGCGATGCCCGCCGTCGTGAATGTCGGCCTTTTGCCCACGTAGGTGCATGTTGCCTAGGTGACCATACTTCTTCTTGTCGCCCTGGTTCCAGTGGGAACCGTTGTCCGAGGTGACAATCACCAGCGTGTTGTCGTCGAAACCCTGCTCCTTGATCGCGTTCAGGATTCGACCAATGCAGTGATCGACCATCATCGTGAAATCGCCGTAGGTACCGGCCTGACTCTTCCCTTTGAATTCTTCCGTCGGCCGCCAAGGCGTGTGCGGAGCAGAGAAGGGGACGTAGACGAAGAACGGCTTCTCGGCGGTTTGTTTCTCGATGAACTCGACGGTCTTGTCGGTCGTTACCGGTAGTACATCGACGTGTCGGAAGCTCGGCGCCATTGGCCCGGCGTTGATGTAGCCCGTTCCGCCGTAGCGAATGTAGTTTCCCTTTTCGACGCTCGAGGTCGGAGCTTCCACCACGTGGTCATCTTCTACAAACACGTGCGGAGCCATGTCGAGCGAAGCCGGAATGCCGTAGAACGTATCGAAGCCGACCGACAGCGGGCCAGGCGTGAGTGGCTTCGCGTAATCGGTCTTCTTGCCCGCGCCTAGGCCGAGATGCCATTTGCCAAACACGCCGGTCGCGTAACCATGTTTCTTGAGCATCGAGGCCAGTGTCATGCGATTCGTGTCGATCAGCAGCGTGTCGTAACCGAACAATACGCTCGACTTGAGTCGCGTTCGCCAGCAGTAACGCCCGGTGAGTAGTCCGTATCGCGTTGGCGTACAGACGGCCGAAGGCGAATGCATGTCGGTCATTCGCAAACCCTGACGAGCGAAGGCATCCATGTGTGGCGTATTGATCTTGGAGTCGGAGTTGTAAACCGACAAGTCGCCGATGCCCATGTCGTCGGCCAGAATGACAACCACGTTGGGGCGGTTGCGATTCGCGTCGGCAGCGTTGCTAGAGCGTCCGTGGCAAAATGTGGAAGCGATGACAAGCAGGGAGAGAATCGCGAGGCGGAAGTTCAAAGTTCGGGGCATCAGTTCTAGGGCTCCTCGCGCTAGCGCGAATGTGGCGGGTGGATGTTTGATTGCTGAGTTGTTGAATGGAAGTATCTGTTAAATCGTTGTTGAATCGCTGAGCTGCCGCATCGATAAACGAGGGGATCGCATGCGATGCGACTTTTTTTGCTGAATCAGAGAAAACGGGGTGACGGCCAAAAAACTCCAACGTGTTGCTGGTTACCACGTTACGGTTTTAGCGGTCGACCGCCAATTTCGTCGCAACTTGTTGGCCCAAGGGTGGTTATCGTTTTTTCTGGTTCCTGGAGGTGGGGGCCAAAAAAGTCGGCCTGTATTGCTCACGAATCGTCGCGCGCCAGTCGCGTGGCCTGGCGATTCGCGCGCAACGCCACGCACCCTAACGTAGCGATTTTTTGGCAAAGATCAACTTTCAGAATGAGCCACCCGTTTTGGGGTAATGCGTGGCCCAGATGCCGGTCACAAGCGGCTAGAACTAGCTCTCGAAACTGGCCTGCTACGCGTGCCTCGACGCCTTATGCCGAATGGCATTGCTCGAACACTTCGTCGCCGCGAATCCAGCGGTCGGCGGCGTCCGGCTCGTCCAGCGCCACGATCAACGCGCTGTTGAGTTCGTAGTGTTGGCCGTCGAGGCCCATGCCCTTGATCCCGGCCGACAAGCCGGAGCGGATCCCTTGACCGATGGCGTGCGTGTGATCGTCCAACGGGATCTTTTTGTTGACGTGGTTAGAAAAGTAGCAGTCGTGACAGGCGTCGAGCGATAGCGAGTTCCAAGCCCGGCAAGTGAGTGGCCGCACGTCGTAGGTGGTGCAGGAAAGTTGGCTATCGAGCAGTGGGCACCACAGCATCGATTCCGCATAGGCGGTGCGGTTCAAGGAAGCGCCTTTGGCGGCGTTCTCGCTGGCGTGTTGCCGAATCGCGGCGACCTCTTCCGGCCTCTTGTTGTCCCGCAGCCATTCGGCGATTGCGCACGCCTCGGGCGCGGTCACCGATATCATAGAATGACAACATCCGGGGCAACCTTTGTGGCATGCGTGCTTGCCCTGATTGGGGCTCGCGTCCATCGCTTGTTGGGCTCCGGCGTGAATCTCTTCAACGAGCCGTAGGGCGGTCGCGGCGGTGCGGTTGGTCAGTAGCCGACGGGCCGTGGTGGCCTCGCTGGTGACGCTGGCCCAAGACGTAAGATCGACGCGGTAAGTTGCGTCGTCGTTGATCGGTGGAGACCAGTTTTTTCGAAAATGGGTACCCACGACGACTATCCCCCTTGTTCGGTGGCCCTCGTGTAGAGGATGATGACGGCGCAATTTTAGCGTCGCAGGCGCGTTCGGGGGAACACCGATTCAGCCGCATCAGACGAGCGACCTGGAAAGCCGAATGGCACGCGGGACGAGAATCGCTTAGATGCAGGGCCAGAGCGTCGCTAAGCTGCCGACAGGCTGGCCCTGAGCGTGTTGATCGCTGCGATTGCTTCGAGACCCTGGAGGCCGAAGCAGTCCCACAAGATCATGAGAGAGTCGTTGTGTTTGCCTTCGGTGATTCTGGCCCGCAGCGACATCGCCTTTTGGATCGTCATGGGGTCTTCGTTGAGTCGATCACGAAACGCCGTGGCACAACGGAGACCGACCTTGGGGTCGACGTCGAGAAGTTCGGAGAGTGTCCAGCCAGCCTGGTCGAGATCGCCCGCGATGATTTGCTGCCCGAACAGGGCGAACGTGACCGGCTGGGCGGCGGTAATCTTGGCCACGTCGTCGTCGGTGTTTCGGCCCGGTTGGGATTCCGCAGTGTCGGCGTCGGCTTCTGCGTTCGCCGCGGTCTTGCTTCCGGCATCGTCTTCTTTCGCGACGTAGCCAGTGGGCGCGGCACTGTTGCTGGCCGCCTGCTTCGGAGTTGCCGGCTTGGCCGCTGGCAGGTTGGCTAGCATGCTGTTGACGTTGCCCAGTCGACTGCCGATTTTCTCCTGCAGCAGGCCGATTTCGTCCATGTAGCTGAGGCCTTCGGCATCTTCAATGATCCCGTCCGCCGATTCGATCACGTCGTCGATCAGCCGTTCGGCCAATAGATCGCGTGCCTGTTCTAGGATCTTGTGTGCGCGTTCTCGTTTATCCATGGTGCGATTCTCGAAGCGGAGGATGTCGATCAAATGCAGGTGAAGATGGTGGTCGTTCACGCTGCCATTGGCGTTCCTGTGCGTTGTGCACACAAGTGCTTGCGGCTAGGAGGCAGCGGTAATCGAAAATTTGTTGCGAAAGTTGGTCCACCAAGTTCGGCAGGCGTCGGATGGGGCCTTGTTGCCGAAGGTTAGGAACACCTTGAACGCACTGTTGCCAAGTTTGTCGTAGAACTGAATGCTGAGGGTTGATACGCCGTCGAGGTGGCCTGGTTTTTCGACTGCGAAAACCGCGGCGATTTCGTCTTGCCGGATGTGCATGTCGAGCGACTTGCTCTGTACATTGAAGAATGGTCCGAAGGTGGAGAAGCCGCCGAACCGGCCGAATGATTCGATCGTCGTGGCGCCGTTGGAGACGATGACATGCACCTTCTCATAGCCGGCCAAGGCGTCCATCATTTCCGTAAAACGCTTGGCGGAGAGTTCCTGTACGCGGTCGCTAGGAAGTCCACGCATGACTTCCGCTTCACTGATGCCTAGCTCGCGGGCCGCGACCATCGTCATGGCGCGAGGATTCGCTTCAAAGTATTCGGTAATCGTCGGAGCGTTGCTGTTGTCTGGCATGGTGATAATCGAGCAATGGGATGGGGTTGGATGGCTTCTTGCAGACGTACGCAGCGAGGACGTATCGCTCGCGCACACTTACCTACTCAAGTCTATCGTATGGCTACTGGGAAGCATTTTGCGTGCCGCCGGCGAGCGGAGCTAGAGAGCTCGTCGCGGCAACTTCCATTCTGCCAACGATTTCCGACGGGCAAAGCCCCCGTAGCGGATGTTTCTGGTGTTGCAAGAAAACAACACCCGCGTTGCCTCCGGACAACACGAAATGACCTCTTTTATTCGCTAATCGGCCCCGGCTCGGACGACGGCATAGCCGTTCCCAGGTGGCTACAATGGACGGACAGGCAATTTGTGCGGCCCACGGGCTCGCTGCCTGGGTCACGGCACTCGTTCCTGCCGCTACATGAACCGAACGATTCCTTTTCCACATTTCGCGTCCTCCACTCCAACGTCTGTCATGGACTTTAACGAATCACAACGCGGCGTCGATTTTCCGTATCCGTATCTCAAAAAGAAGAAGACGAAGCCGTACGAGAAGGAGCTTCAGAAGCTTCAGGTTGAACTGCTCAAGGTGCAGCGCTGGGCCGCCGCCGAGAAACAGAAGATCGCGGTGCTATTTGAAGGTCGTGATGCGGCCGGCAAAGGGGGCACCATCAAGCGATTCATGGAGCACCTCAACCCGCGCGAGGCTCGCGTGGTCGCACTTCCCAAGCCGACCGAGGTAGAGCGAGGGCAGTGGTACTTTCAGCGCTACGTGGCCCACCTTCCGACCCGCGGCGAAATCGCTTTCTTCGATCGCTCTTGGTACAACCGGGCGGGCGTCGAGCCGGTAATGGGTTTTTGCGAACCGTCCGACTATCAGCGGTTCATTCATCAGGTTCCTCATTTTGAGGACGCCTTGATCGAAAGTGGGCTGCACCTGTTCAAGCTTTGGTTCGATGTCGGTCGCGAAGAACAGCTGCGGAGAATCGAGTCACGGCGTCGCGATCCGCTCAAGCATTGGAAGCTCAGCCCGATGGACCAGGAATCGATTGATCGCTTCGAAGCTTACACGCGGGCCCGCAACGCGATGTTCCTGATCACCGACTCACCTCGCTCGCCCTGGATCGTGATCCGCTCGGACGACAAGAAGCGAGCCAGACTGGCTGCTATTCGCTATGTGCTCAATACGCTGCCGTACCCGGACAAGAATCGAAAAGTTGTCCACCCGCCTGACCCGCTGATCGTGGGCACGGCATCGGAGATGTTACCGCTTGCGAATCGTTCGATCTTTGGCGACGAACAGGGTGAAGGGGAGTTTTAGGGGCGAAGGGCGGCTGCGGCTGTAGGTCAGGCAGTGCCTGACGGAATCCGAGGGTGCCATGTCCACGCTTGCGTGGACATGTGGTTTAACACGCGACGAAAGCATGCTCACACAAGTGTGAGCATGGCACCCAAGGGGCAATCATGCACAGCATTCCCTGCGATTCGGCAAGCACTGGCGGAGCCAGTGGCACACCAAGAATGCGGATCCTTGATGGGATCCTACTTCTTAATCTCACGGATTCGCACGTTGCGGTACCAGGCTTCGGTCGGGGGACCGCCGTGGATCTGTAGTCCGATGAGTCCCTTCTGCACGATCGAATCGTCCGGCTCGGTGTAGTCGACCGTTTGGTGGCCGTTGATCCAGAACTGCACCCGCTTGCCTTCGCAGCGGATGACGTAGTCGTTCCAGTCCTCTTTCTTGATGACGGTATTGGTCAAGTCGTTATCCTGGCCGGCGAGGATCCGGTTGCGGCGTGACTCATCGTAAAGCTTGCCCCACCAGCCATCGCCAATGTCTGCTTGGTAACCGATCATCTCGTGATGATTGGGGATGCGGTGGCTGCGAATCTGGATGCCGGCGTTGACGCCTTTGCCGAGGGCTTTGAATTGGAGCCGTAGTTCGAAGTCGTCGTACTCCTTGGCGGAGGTGAGGAACTCATTGTGCGGGATCGGTTTCTCAAGGGTGCCGCCGACGATCGCGCCGTCTTGAATTCGGAACCATTCCAAATTGCCGTTCCAGCCGTTAAAAGTCTTGCCGTCGAAGATCGGTGTGAAGCCGACCTCTTCTTCGATCGGAAGCGACGGGGTGAGCTGCTCGGTGTTGAGGCGGACCTCGTTGATCTTCTTGCCTGACATTTGAATCCACGAGGCGACCAGCGTGGCGGGCTGACGTGTCGTGTCCGCCGTGAGTCGCAGGAAGACGTTCGGAATCGGCTCGCCGTAGACCAGGTCCGGGTGCGAGTGATTCAGGCTTGGGATCACGCCGTTGTGCAGCGGTGAGCTGATGAACTGCCAGAGTGGGTAGCCGATTCGTTTTTCGGTTTTGTACTTCAGAGCGCGGCTACAATGGATGTCGCCGCCGACGAGCATCACGCCGGCCGAGATGTTGAAGTCGTTGGTCAGGCCAGCCCCGACTGGGTAGAAGCCGGGGAAGGTGCCGCCATCCGGGATGATCTGCATGTCCTCGCCGAGGACATAGATCGCTTCCAGGATGTCCAT
>Ga0180431_10006103_pt1 | contig 14408 bp, 11 predicted proteins | sample SS_ome_11_FD_132459 | JGI IMG/M metagenome (GOLD analysis project Ga0180431, IMG submission 132459) | Hypersaline lake sediment archaeal communities from the Salton Sea, California, USA - SS_1_MS_1 metaG | ecosystem: Environmental > Aquatic > Non-marine Saline and Alkaline > Hypersaline >... | reverse complement strand
TCAGCATTCGTATGCGCGGTGATGCCGGGAATACTCGGCAATGTAACTCATGCGGCTCAACCTATCCAACTGCATTCGGCCAATCCGCATTACTTCCTCTGGCGCGGCAAGCCGACGATCCTCATCACGTCCGGCGAACATTACGGGGCTCTTCTCAACCGGGCATTCGACTATAAGAAATACTTCAAAACACTCGAATCACTGGGCTTTAACCTGACGCGGACCTTTAGCGGCGCCTACTGCGAGCCTGTCGGCGCCTTTAAGATTCAAAACAACACCCTGGCCCCGGCAAAGAACAAATTGATCTGTCCCTGGACCCGTAGCAATGAGCGGGGCTATGCTAATGGCGGCAACAAATTCGACCTGACGCAGTGGGATTCGGCATATTTCAAGCGCCTGCGTAATTTCGTACGCGAGGCAGACAAGCGCGGTGTCGTCGTCGAGCTGGTGCTCTTCTGCCCGATGTATAAGGACGACATGTGGAAACTCAGCCCGATGAACGCCGCCAACAATGTCAACGGCATCGGCAAGATGGAACGTACCGAAGTGTATACGCTCAAGCATCCAAAGCTCCTGGCCGTACAAGATGCAATGGTTCGCAAGATCGTCAAAGAACTGAAGGATTTCGACAATCTTTACTATGAGATCTGCAACGAGCCGTACTTCGGCGGCGTGACGCTCGAATGGCAAGCACATATCGCGCAGACCATCGCCGACGCTGAAGCCGATTTCGAATGTAAGCATCTCATCGCTCAAAACATCGCCAACAAGTACGAAAAGATCACCGATCCCAATCCGCTCGTGTCGATTTTCAACTTTCATTACGCCAAGCCGCCGAATACGGTAACGGACAACTACGCCCTGAACAAGGTGATCGGGGACGACGAGACCGGCTTTGCCGGCAGCGAGCCGACGCCCTACCGACTGGAAGGCTGGGACTTTATCATCGCCGGCGGCGCCGTGTACGATAACCTCGATTATTCCTTTACCGTCGGTCACGAAGACGGCACGGCCGAAATCAACGCCCCCGGCAGCGGCGGCGCTGTTCTGCACAAACAATTGCGAATCCTCATTGACTTCATTAACGGCTTTGATTTTATCAAAATGAAGCCGGATAACTCGGTCATCAAAGGCGGCGTACCGGACAAAGCGACCGCGAGGGCCCTGGTCCGGGCCGGTCGCGCCTACGCCATTTATATCAACGGCGGCAGCCGGACTCCATTGAAGGTGGACCTGCCCCGCGGCAGATACGTCGCCGAGTGGCTCAACACAAAAACCGGCAAAATCGACAAACAAGAAGCCTTTGAACACACCGGCGGCTCTCGAACCCTCAAGTCCCCGAAATACAAGGATGATATCGCCCTGCGAATCCTGCGCCCCGATTCTACAACTTTGTAGGTTATTGCGACATAAACCGGGAATTTTGCGCATTTCTTATAATATTTCGGGACCCAACCCCGTCTATTAGTATGAGAGCATAGGTTTTGACAAGCTTGTTGTGCTCTTTGACATGATAGCATTTGGAGGGGTCCGGGTATCCCCATGGTATGTATTTTCAGTCGTTTTGAAAGGTCTTTATTATGATACAACAGCACGCCGGACTCGATAAACGGACGGGCAGAGTGAATCCGCGATATGATGCCCTTCCGGCTTTTACTTTCCGTAACGGATATACGTTACAAACCAATGATCTCGGAGGTTCCGGGGTGAAAATTGAGCTGCTCCACGAGTATGACACCGTCGGAGCCATTATCTTACCGCCCAAAGAAGTCGGCCATTACGGCCGATGGCTGCTCGAAACCTTAGGGCAGGATCGTTATGGTTTACCCAGAGAATTGCCCGAGATTCTCAAACGGCTCACCAAGCAAAAACGAGCCAACCAGATCCTTCAAAGAGGGGACAAAACAAGAATCCGAGATGCGCTAAAGGTCCTCCGAAGTTAGAGTGATGTACCCATTACATCCCCGGCAATAGAGAAGCCCTGGTGAAAGAAGAAAGTGCATCGCGAATATGAACCACAATATCCAGCATGGTTAAAAATCAACAAAGCCCCTGCCTGTCACCAAGAGAGGATCGATGAGCAGCCAGGGGCTCCGAGGACGGCAAACATAAGGTTTACCGTCCTTTGAAATCGCTATGCTGTTAAGTTGCCCGCCTACAACGTTTTGCGTCGTCGTAACCAACTGACTAAGCCCACCCCCATGCTGCCAAGCAAAATGGCGCCGGGCGCCGGGACAGGATTGAATTTCAGGTTGTCAAACGCAAAACGATACCCTGTATCTTTAAAGTCGATAATCGCCCGGCTGATCGGGGACCCACTATAGGTGAACTGACCCTCTGTAAAAGACACAAGGGGCTCCGTGTTCACCGGGGTAACGCCCAGCGAAACAAGACCTGTGTCGAACAGCTCAACCGTGAAGCCCGGCATCATCGGGGCAAAATTGTTTAGAACGACACCGAATTGAAGCTGATTTGTAGGCCGAGGTGTAAAATCAAGGGTGAGAATCCCCGTCGCATCGCCCTCCAACGACGGGTCCTGGACAAATGTAGTTGCTCCCGGCCCACCAGAGTTGTATGCCGCATCCATTGCGTGACCGCCGCCGATGGTGAAGCTGAATGTGACACCCATGTAGCTCAAGCCGTCAACCGGCTGATATGGCAGTTCCGTGAAATCCAACGTCGTAACAGCAGCTTGCGCAGTTCCTGTTGCTGCTAAACCCACAACTACGCAAACCATAAGAAGTTTCCTCATGCTTTACCTCCTCATCCGAATATGTTAGCCGTTCTCCATAGTATCAACATGTTTTTAGAAAGCATCTGATCAACCTTCAACATGAAGGGCCTCGCGCGCTGGCCCTTTCGACCGAAGCAGGTTGCTCGTCAAAAACAAAAGAGACGGTCGGTATGCGTTGGAAACAAACAGATCGCGCGGGATCGACAAACGCCACAAACCTCTCGGCCAAGTGGTCGAATGCCGTTTATCCTACCTCCATGTGTCGCCGCATCATAACGCTCCAACCTACGTCCCATACCGGAATACGCTTCCGGCTTCTGCCCAGGAACCGTGGATACGCAATACGGCATTGAGGCATACCTCTCGAAAGCACCTTGCCCCAACTACCTAATTATACCACACCTCCACGCAATCGTGCAAGTGAAATATCCTATTATTGTGCAATGTTTTTGCCCATTCTGTCACTGTGATCCCAGAAGTGGGCGAATATAGGGTTTCTATCAGTGATGGGTAGGTCGATAGGCGATTCCAAAGATCGAGAAAAATCGCTTATCGCATGAAGACATTCCGAGGGCTGAAAACATGACGCTCACAGCCCTTATCGGATTTCGATGGTGATCTTATCGTTGCTTAGAGTATTTTGCGTCGCCGCAGCCAGCCGGCCAAACCGACACCCATGCCACCGAGCAGCAGCGCCCCGGGAGCCGGAACCATCGTATTGCCGCTCAGGACCGAAGCCGACGTCGTGACCCAGGCGGAATCGGAAGCAAATCGGAGATCATCCGGAATCGAAAACAAGGATAATGGACTCTTATCATAAGAGGCAGTCGGAGGAAAAGAAGACCAGTCATGGATAGTTATGACATTGGCAATAGAATGGGAGGTCCCTGAAGGGCCGGCTTCATCATATCGCCCCGAGGTGATCTCGCCGGTATGAAAACCGGGTCCGGCGACGAATACGATACCGGTCGAATTGAAGCTCTGAGCGAGGGTTTCTGCGTCATAGGCCCATAACGCCTGCATTTCCGCAGCGGTGGCCATATGCCATCCCCCGTCGAGATTCCCGTAGGTCCCCAGCCCCCCGATGGTCGAGATTTGCTCATCGTAGGTCTTATTCGTCAACAAAGTGAGGTCCCACATCCAATGACTGCCGGTCGCATCGTCGTAGGTGACGAGCTCGCCGGATCCCGGTACGTATTCGCGCACCGTCAGGGCGGCACCGGCTGTGCCCGTCACGAAAAAAATCATCACAATACAAAAAAACAAATCCTTTTTCATTTTTCATCTCTCAAGAAGATTGAATATTGCTGAGACTGCGGACGGAAACCGGGAGGAACCAAACGTGGAAAGTGTAGAAAACACCCTTTCCCCTCAAAGACAGGCCTTAGTAGCCCGACACCACTCCTCTTTCTTGGCCGCATCACTATTGTCTCACATCATTGTCATGCCGGAATACCCTTCCGGCTGCCGCTGCCCAGCACTCGTGAATAGTAATACAGCGTTAAGGTAAGCCTTTTGAATACCAAGCTTCCTATTTTGCCTATATTACAGCCTTTGGCGTAAAATAGCAAGGAAAATCCGCAGATTTTTGAGTGTTTTTGCTTTTTTTCGCAGAATTAAGGTCCTTTGAAGGACGCCATCCAGGAGGCTTCGGCCTCCCAGTTGGGCAAGGGGGCCGAAGTATTGAAGTTTTTGGCCCACCGCAGCCGCCACAATTCTTTGAGCCAGATTTTGCGGGCCGAATAATCCAGGAAGATACCGTTAATGCCCTGCTGATGCCGGTTGATACAAAACCGGTTCATGGATTCCGTATGCCCGGTCATCCTATGGCCGTCGTATGACGGGAGCGTATCATCATTCTCCGGCCCCCCACACCAATACCAGCAGTCCAGAAACAGCGGAATATTGCTGTTGTTTTTTACATTCACGGTGCCCCAATAGTACTTTGCGGCCTGGCCGTAAAGCGGGTCTTCGGCGGCCTCATACACCCAATGGTTGATGCCATAACTTCCCCACGTGCCGGCCGGCCCGTACACCCCATCCGGCCGCGAACCGGTTATACCGATCTTACCCCAGCACGTCGTCGCGTCGCCGCCTATTTCAAGCCCGCCGCTCACCGTGTTCGGATAATACGGGACTTTAATCTTAGTCGCCACCGGGCAGATGCGTATCTTGGCATCGCGATAGTAGTAGTCGTATAACACATTGATCCAGCGACCCGTTCCGCTCGTGCGCTTGGGGAAGAATCCGTTGTTGTCGTCCGTGTACATCGCAAAAAGCGTTCCCCACTGTTTGAGATTCGACAGGCAGACGACGGCTCTCGCCTGTTTTTTCACGCGTTGCAGGGCGGGCATCAAAATCGCCAACAGTAGGGCGATAATCGCAATGACCACCAGCAACTCGATGAGCGTAAATCCGTCCTTTTGGCGCATATTGGTAGCCCTTCCTTTCGATAGAAAACGCCGATAGGGTTCTTTCATTGAGATTATACCAAAAAAAGCTCGAAAACTGCAAGCGAAAACCATCGCGCAGAAGAAAGGGCCGCAAGTGTCAAACTGAACTCGCTGCCCTGTTTTGTTGGTATTTGTAATCGCGCTCTCGCTCTTACAACTCCCTGCGTCTTCGCAGTTTCAAACCGGCAAAGCTCAATCCCAAACAGCCGAGAAGAAATGCTCCAGGAACGGGAACTAAGTTCGTAGCCTGTAGATACAAACTACTATCTCTCTGGAGCACATTAAATTGAAAGTACGGCAAGCTCGCGAAATTATAGTTAATGGTAGAATTAAAGCTGCCGATAGAACCGGCTGTTAAGAACGTCAGCTCCCACGTCTCGCCGGGATCGACGTCCGTAACGATGTCATAGCCGGGCAGGAACGAGAAGTTGATATTTCCGCCCAAAGAAGCGGTCTCGGTGATGTTCAGAAAATCATATTCGCCGTCGTTGAAGCCCCCGATTTCTATATCAAGATGACCCGTAGTCGACTGAATGAAATCGCAGGCGATGATCGTATCGAGAACCGATCCTGAACCGCCGGGTGAGAAAATTCCGTCGTTGGTCAGTGTGTTGCCCGCGCCAAGATTGACGGTAGCCCCCGCGTTGAATGTTCCGGCCAAATTGTTGTTGAAGGCATTAACACCCGTCCCGAGATCGACCGAGCCGGTGATGATGCCGTTATTATTGACGATGTCATTGCTTGAGCTGCCGAAGATCGCTCGACCACTCAGTGCAGAGAGGCTCCCGTCATTGGTGAGCGTATTATTCCGTCCGCCGTTGATTCTAACTCCGGAGCCTGCGCCCGAGCCGCCCCGGACCGTGCCGCCATTGACGTGGATGGTGATGTCACCGTGGCCGGTGCCGCCGATGCTCTCGGCGCGGATGCCGTCTGAGTCCATGCCATTGGCCGTACTGTCGCCGTCAACCAAGACATTCACAGAACCGGTCGTACCAGACAATGTCACACTCTGTGCGAGGATGCCATGGGACCCATCACCGTGCGTCGTAATGGTGCCTAAATTCCAGACAGTGACCGCGCCGGCCGAGCCCGAACCGCCGGCACTGCCGGCAAAACCTACACCGAAGTCCGTGTTTTCTGCCTCGACACCGAACAGGAAGCCGCTGAGACTGCTAAAGCCACTGGTTTCACTGATACCGCCAAATCCGCCGCCGCCCCCGATGCTTTGGGCGAGGATCCCATGCGCGAAGAATCCACTGGTCGTGATGTCACCGCTGTTATGAACGTTGACCCCACTGCCATTGCCCCCATTGCCGCCGGCGCCCTCCAGCGTCAAGGCGGACTGCGGACTTGTGAAACGATAGATATCGTTATAAACATATCCTCCCGCACCCCCGCCCCCCCCGATGCTCTGGGCGAGGATCCCGCCGGCGAAATGGCCCTCGGTGCTGATGTTGCCCTGGTTATCCACACTGACGCCGCCGCCGTGTCCAGCGGCCCCGCCACTGCCGCCTAACAAGAACTTGCCGCCAACGTTCATAAAACCGAGAAGAGGATGGTAGTCCCACGGATCAAGACTAACTTCGATATCGATGTTAGTGCTATCCCCTCCGACCCCGCCGCCGCCGCCAATGCTCTGAGCGAGGATTCCATGGGCAAAACTGCCCTTTGTGTCGATTTGGCCCCCGTCGTTCTTGATAGTCACCAGCCCACCATGGCCGCCGGCGCCACTCGCCCCTCCAAGCGACATGGTAATATTCAGATCCGGTTGCGGAATAAGATCTTCCCAGCCGGTCGGGAGCTCGAAATCGACCAGGAGCGTCTTGCTGTTGCCGCCTCTGCCCCCGCCTCCGCCGATGCTCTGGCCCAGGATCCCATAAGCAAAATCGCCTTGTGTTGCAATATTGCCGCTGCTGGTCACGTCAACGTCGTCGCCGTCGCCGCCGACACCACCGCTGCCGCCCACTGCTATCGAGAGCGCATAACTATTGACAGCAACGGTAGTGGCCGTGCTGTTGCCCCCACTACCGCCGCCACCGCCCACACTTTGCGCAAAGATACCCAAGGAATCCCCCCCAGAGGTACTGATGTCGCCGGTGCTGGTCACCGTAACTTTGTCGCCGCTGCCGCCGACTCCACCGCTACCGCCAACGCTTACACTTGCCGCTAAGCTGGGAATGAAAGCAAACGCTGGGCCCGGAAGAGGAAGACTGCCGCCCGCGACCGTGGATTTGGCCCTTCCTCCGGAACCACCGCCGCCGCCTATGCTCTCGGCATAAAGGCCGTGGGCACGTTCCCCTTGTGTCGTGATCTGGCTGTCGCTGGTAAGATTCACAAGGCCACCGTCACCGCCGCCACCACCCCGTCCGCCCGCCGCTATGCCAAGACTGAAGTAGGCCCCGGCGGTGAAGGTGTTGGCGATGCCACCGCTGCCGCCCCCTCCACCAAGGCTCATGGCGTGGATTCCATGCGATAAATCCCCTGCCGTGGTGATAGAGGTAGCTCCGCTGTAGACATTGACCTGTCCGCCATCACCGCCAAGCGCGCTATCGCCACCAATGCTCAGGCCAACCGCAAAACCAGCAGCATAAGCTCCGCCGCCAACCCCACCGCCACCGCCGATGCTTTGCGCCAGGATGCCACTTGAAGACATACCTGAAGTTTTAAGTGCGGCACTATTGTGGACTGTCACGTTACCGCCGCTGCCGCCGGCACCGCCAGTCGCTAAAAAGAAGCTGACGCCGGTGCCCCCACTGCCAGCGAGACCGCCGCCGCCGCCAACACTCTGAGCGAGGATACTGGAGGAATGGTCGCCGACGGTGGTGATGGCCCCACTGTTGTCCACTGTGACATCGCCGCCATTGCCCATACTGCCGCCATCGCCGCCGATGTTGAACAAGTTGAGTAACCCATAGGTGCTGCCGCCGGCGCCGCCGCCGCCACCGATGCTCTGGGCCAGGATGCCGCGGGACTCGTCGCCGACGGTCTGAAGCAGGCCGCTGTTGGTGACTGTCACTGTATTACCATTACCGCCGGCGGCTCCCGTGCCGCCGATCGCAAGGAGGCCGCTGACGATGCCGGCGTTGCCGCCCCCACCACCGACGCTCTGGGCAAAGATGCTGTCGGCGCGGTCACCTCCCGTCGTAATGACGCCGCTGTTCCACACAGAGACGGTATGGCCGTCGCCGGCGCTGTTGGCACTGCCACCCCAGGCGAATAGCCCACCGGCGCCCCCGGCGCCCCCTGCGAAGCCTCCGACGCTCTGTGCGAAGATGCCATGAGAATCTGCGCCTGCGGTTTCAATCGTACCGAAGTTCATCACGTTGGCGGGGCCGCCCGGACCACTTCCCAGCGCATCACCGCCCTGGCCACCCAAGCTGCCCCCGAAACCCGCTTCGCCGCCCGCCCCCCCCAGGCTAGCCGCAGCGATCCCGGCGGCCCAATCGCCCGAAGTGGTTATGTGGGTGTTGCTCAGAACGCTTGCCTCCCTTCCCATGCCCCCGACACCACCATTTCCGCCCTCGGAATAGATGGCTGCCCCGGCATCACCGCCGTCGCCGCCGTCAGCGCCTCGACTGACGGCGAGGATTCCGTGCGAAAAAGCACCTGCGGTTTCGATGTAACTTGAGGGGTGCAAGGTGAGGCCGCTTCCTCCAAAATCAAAAGTGGCATCGCTCCAGACCGACGCCGTGCCGCCGCTGCCACCCTGCCCGCCGTCCCCGCCGAGGGCAGCAAAAACACCGCCGGCATCGCCCCCATCCCCCCCCCCTTCCCGCGAGGCTCATGGCAGTGATGCCGCCAGTGACGCCGTACGGATTCGTACCCGATGTTCTGATCGCCTTGCCGCCGCCGTAAAACCGGACCCACAGAGGGTAGCCATCCCATCCCGTCCCACCGGGGTATTCCGCACCTTCCCAACCAAACTCGCCGTCAGAACCACTGGGGGATATACTGAACAGCGCCACGCCAGGTAAGTTTGTTGCCGGCGTGATGTCCTCCGTAAGGTATAAGACCCGGAACTCGGTGATCGGCGGGGTTAGCACGTCAAAGCCGCTGAAGATACCGCTGGATTGATCGCCCGTGAAGGTGGCCGTCGATCCGCTGATAAAAGGTGGGTCGGGTGCGCCGAATGCTTGCGGATTCACCATGAGAAGGGCTAACATCGAAACCGACAGCAACACTGTTAATGTTTTTTGAAGCTTCATTTCTTCACCTCTCCTATCAAATGCCACTGTTTACGAGTTTACGAATGATTATTTCGCCGTATTGAAAATGCCCCTTTCCGGGCCGCATCGCGCGTGGCAAAAGCTCGTTGCCGAAGACAATAGTAAAACAGTGAAAAAGCAAAACGCTCGCCTCGACAGGAGACATTGTTTTGTTTGAAACCTCGCGTTCATCACAAACCTCCATATTTGATACATTGCTACAGATTAAGATACTTAACTGGAAGCAACGACATATAGGTAGGGATAAACGACAAAACCCCGCCCCTATAATACTCCACACTTCTATTACGATTTTACCCGCTCAGGGACATAGCCGTCAAGAAAAGACCCAGAAAAAATACAGGAATTCCGCACATTTGTGCAAAAATACGTAGTCACCACATTAGGTGCTCTGCCCCGAAGGGCATGACGTCGCTGCAAGAGTCAATCTCTGAAGAAAAGCAACGATCACTCGTGTGAGATGAGACCATCCATTCTATGAGCATAGGACATTTCCCGGGGTTACTGTGTGATGTCTCGTTGGTATGACGAGTCAACTCATGAATCCTTATGACTTTACCTGTTTTAAACGCTAAAGCGACGCCCTTAAAGAGCCGATGTTCATGTTCTGATAGGTCCGTCTTGCTCTTCCGGGGGCAAGCCCTTGATTGAATCCGTGAAAAGGAAAAGAGAATGGAAGACTGGAAGAAGATCAGGCAGGAAACCGAGCAACGACGCATCGAGCGACAACTCCAGGCCGGACGGTCTGTAAAAACGAAGTCGGCACGAAAAACGCAAAAGGTCGCCGCACGACGTTCAAAGTAGTACCGTCGATCGAGTGGCCCCATTCGTCGAGTGCAAATCTCGCAGGCGCCCTTTGGGACTCGTGTTAGGCCGGGAGCCGAAAAGGCCCCTGCTCGCGGAGGAGAGGGAATGCTCAAAGCAGGGGCGCATCGTGTATATAAAATACACGTTTACCCTCCATCCCTTGGTCATCAATCGTTACAAAACGATGCATATCCTATGGTTTGTATACGCCCCGCTTAAATGGCGAGTTCGTATAATATTCGTATAGGATTCACCCGTTTGAAATGGCTCAAGCCCCCGGTCGTTTGTCGCGCACGAATGTGTAGGTTGCCTACCTCCAGCGGGGTGTCAGCCTCAAAGCCGCAGGCTTTGGGGATGGGGGGGCAAGCCATCCCCAAGCTGCGCTTGAGGCTGCCACCCTTTCCCAATCTATCTACAAATTCATCTGTTATGAGAACTCGTATCCTATTACAGAAACGAAAAAGCGAAGCTTAAGCGAGATGTCGCAACGGCTTGCGGAGTGTTCAGTCGCCCCTATAGCTTCTCATCCATTGCGGCCAGTCCTCGGGCTGCATGCCGCCGGCCTGGGTCCAGGGGCCTGCGGTATTAAACTCGCGGTGCCACTTGAGCGTCCATAATGCCTTAACACTGATTCTCCTGAGAGAAAAGTCGAGAAACGTCACGTTGACGGCCCCTTCGTGGCGAGCGAGGCAGAAACGCTTTATTTCCGAGTCTCCCGACCCCCAATCGGCGATATCGCTCACATTCTGCGGGGGCGCATCCGCCTCCAGGGGCTTGCCGTCAATCGTGCTGCAGCCGGAAAACAGCGGTATCCGCGGCGCAAGGCCCTTGCTCACATTGATATTCCGCCAGAGCCAACTGACCGGCTCGCCTCTCGTGGGATACAGGTCCCCCGTTGCCATTGAAGGATTACACACCCAGCCATTGACGCCATAGCTGCCGGAGGTCATCTTGAAATCGCTGCGCGGCCCCCAGGCCGCATACGGATCCACAGCGCCTTGGCTTCTGAGTTTTTTGGCCGTCGGGCAGAAGCGAATTTTCTCATCTTTCATATACGGCGCCAGGACGTTCGGCCACGTATGACTCGGGACGAATCCGGCCGACGAGGGCGCCCAGCCGGGATGGAATGAACCGTTGTGATCGTTCACGTACATCGACCAGACGACGCACCATTGCTTCAGATGCGACTGACACGCCACAGCCCTGGCCTGCTTCTTCACACGCTGCAACGCCGGCATCAAGATCGCCAATAGAAGCGCAATGATAGCAATCACCACTAAAAGCTCTATAAGTGTAAAGCCCGTTCGTCTTCGCATGGTTTTTGGCCTTCTCTTTCACAAAAGAAAAACCTGTCTGCTTCTTTAACCTGATTATACCACACCCTCATCCGAGTCAAAGTGCGATCTCCCAGAACAGGTCCCTGTGATACCCAACCCATTGAGCATTCTGGCCGTCTTGCTTGCTTCCGCGATGAGCGTAGAAAATTCTTAAAGTCGAGTTTAACGTGTGTAGCCTATCCAACCTATTTAGCAGGAGGGACTTCCTCGAATAAATGCTCAGCCAGGACGATCAGATCCTGAACATCGACGACGCCGTCGCCCCAGGGCATCGGGCCAATATCGCACAAAGAACTATCTGTTCCCCAGTGATCTACCATAATACACATATCAGCACTATCGACAATACCATCGCCGTTAAAGTCAACAGTGGGAATGATAGGGGCAAGCCATAGGTCATAGCTTCCGAACCCGCCAGGACGATCAGAACTGAAATAGAGAATCGTCCCGTCTGCTGAAAAGGTCGGTGATGCGTTAGTATACGATGGAATGTTGGTCCATGGGGGGAGTTTTACTGGGGTATCGAAGTCATCGTATATTGTTGCCCGTGTTGCCATCCAGAGCTCGGTGGCATAGTTACGACAGAAAATAAGCGCCAGACTATCAGCCGAGATATCCGGCATCCATTCAGGACCCGTCGTATTGACGTTATCGAGAAAGACCGGGGCGCCAAAGGTATCTGATGTTGATTCTCGCGTCGCCACCATGATGTCACAGTGACCGCCTAATCTACCAGGCCGATGGGATTGAAAGTAGAGTGACAGTCCATCTGCTGAGAGACTTGGAGAAACCGCATGTTGACTATTTATCGTCGGACCGATATTCATCGGTGGACCCCACGTACCATCAACTGTTTCCCGTAACAACATCCATATATCGCCTTCACCACCAAGTCCACCTGGCATGTGGTTGCCGAACGGGGGTAAATGTCCATCGGAAAAATAGAGTGTAAGACCATCCACGGAGATCGTTGGCTCCCAATAGCAGTATTGCGTATTCGCAGGTGCGCTAACGTTCATCGGATGCCCCCATTCTTCTTCTATCGTTGCCCGTTTCCTGACCCAGAGGTCATAGCCTCCATAACCACCTGGCCGGTTGGACATGAAATAAAACTCTAATCCATCGCTCGATATGCATACCCCACCCTCGCCATAAGACGTATTGACCGTCGGCCCCATATTTGTGGGCTCCCCGAAGGTGAAATCCGCGTTGGCAACCTCCATACCCACAGCCAATGAAAAAACCACAATTGTTAGCATTCTTGTCGTTTTCATCTTTTTCTCCTTTCAAACGTATCCCGGAGCGAGCAGGGAACGGTTAATATCTTTACGGCGACACAACCCGATTGTAGATGCGGATATCGTCGATCAGGCCGGACCAGAAGGTATTAGGCGCAAGGGCGCTGCCGACGCCGAAATACAGGCCGTTACTTGAGCTTGCCAGACCATCTTGTGTGTCTTCTACCACGACGATGCCATCGACGTAAAGCCTTCTATGCGAACCATCCCATACAAAGCCTACTCGATGCCAGGCACCGTCGGTGATGTTCGTCTGCGATAACAAGGGTGCCCCATCCCGACCGGAGTCCTTAAGCTCGGTCATCAGGTAACCTCCTACGGAATCCGTACACAGCCAATTCCACGCACCGGCTTGCGATAAAATGGACTGGCCGGGCGCACCGCTTTTAATCCAGGCAACCACACTGAACACACCATCCGCCGGATTCAAAACAGGACCGGTACTGACATAATCATCAATCCCGTCGAACTGAAGCGCGCCATTGACCTTGCCCCCCTCTGGCTTCCATATAGGCTCACCGATAACAATAGCATCGTTCACACCGGCGCTGTCATAGGCAACGGCACCCTCTGTTTCATCCAGAGCCCAGTGAGCTATCAGCGTGGGATCATCGACTTCTTGTCCCCAGTAGCTCATCAAAAGCTCCAGGTCCGAAGCGTCCATCACTCCGTCGCCAAACGGAGTGGGTGCGATGTCACACAGAGTATTATCCTGATTCCAAGACTCAATGAGTCTCAGAAGGTCTTTGATATCCACTAAGCCATCCCCATTAAAGTCAGGTGTTGGCGGGCTGGGCTCGTATACCTCCACGTATCGAAAGATCGCATCGTTATTACTGAGCCGCCAGCCAAGGTCGGCGGCTATTCCAACGCCGCCCGTTGCCCATTCGGAGTGTACCGTCCTGACCTGAGGCTCGGCAGGCATCGGGTCTCCCTCTCGCCAGGCCCACGCGCTCAGTTCGTTTCCAAGCACGTCAAACCGCAGGAGGACATCCTGCGCCCTCGGATCGATCCCAACATCTGCACCGGCTAACATCCAGGAATTAGGGCCAGGAGGGCCGAATCGCCATATTTCGAGCCGCCCGTTGTTGAACAATAGGAGTGCATAGGTAGTGTAGTTTGTGAAATTACCCCGGGCAAGCAGCGCAAGCCACCAGGCACCTGAACCGATCAGCCTCGCCTGAGTGCGGATGGACGTGTCGGCCAGGGTGTACTGGTTGACAGCGGAGTACATCTCCTCGATATTGCTGGGACGGGTCATCACGAAGTCGCCATCTATCACCTCAAAGCTGCCGGTCATTCCCGGCACCGGCGTCCAAGTCACTGGAGCGCCGTCTGTAGCACTGCCGTCTTCAAAGTCGTCGCGGAACACAATTCCACCTGTGGCGATGCTGCCAATAAGCGCCAGTACCACAACAAGAGAAGCAAAGAACACAATTGTTGGCCTTCTTGTCGTTTTCATTTCATTCTCCTTTGAAATTTATCCCGGAGCGAGCAGGGAACGGTTAATATTTTTACGGCGACACAACCCGATTGTAGATGCGGATATCGTC
>Ga0180431_10006100_pt1 | contig 14412 bp, 27 predicted proteins | sample SS_ome_11_FD_132459 | JGI IMG/M metagenome (GOLD analysis project Ga0180431, IMG submission 132459) | Hypersaline lake sediment archaeal communities from the Salton Sea, California, USA - SS_1_MS_1 metaG | ecosystem: Environmental > Aquatic > Non-marine Saline and Alkaline > Hypersaline >... | reverse complement strand
ATAATACAGATATGGAGATAAAGCTTATAGCACCCATCGCCATGGAAGAAGGACAGAGATTCGCTATCCGTGAAGGCGGAAGGACCATTGGTGCCGGAAGCGTGACAAAGATAATAGAATAAGGAAGGAATAGAGATTTGGCAGCGACTAAACTAGGTCAGAAGATCAGGATAAAATTAAAGGCATTTGATCATGAGGTCATCGATAGGTCTGCAAAGAAGATAGTCGAGACTATCGAGAATTCTGGAGCAAAGGTCTCTGGTCCTGTTCCTTTACCGAATAAGAAAAATGTTTATTGTGTAATAAAGTCACCCCACGTGAATAAGGATGCCAGGGAGCATTTTGAGATAAGGACCCATAAGAGACTTATCGATATAATCGATCCCTCGCCAAAGACAGTGGATCTCTTGATGAGGCTAAGCCTCCCGGCAGGAGTAGATATTGAGATCAAGTCCTGACAGGATTTACTGTTTCGACCTTATTGACTCGGAAGGCTAAATATTATAAACTGCCTGTTTTGTGTTGATATTAAGTATTGAAAGTGAAGAAAAATGGTAGACGCTTTATATGGAAAGAAAATTGGTTGCACCCAGGTATTCAGGGACAATGGCGATGCGGTCTATGTGACTGCCATCGAAGCTGAACCCTGTGTGGTCGTGCAGGTAAAAAATAAGGAAAGCCACGGTTATAACAGCCTGCAGGTAGGCGTAGGCCAGGTAAAAGAAAAAAAGGTCACAAAACCCGCAAGAGGCGTATTTGTCAAGAACAAAGTCGACCTTAAGAAATATCTGAGGGAGATCAGGGTTGAGGACTTTGATAAGGAATATAAGCCCGGCGACAGTATTGATCTGACCATATTCAAACCTGGCGATAAAGTAAAGATAACCGGCAAGTCAAAAGGAAAAGGTTTTGCCGGAGTTATAAAGAGGCATAATTTCCAGAGGGGAAGAATGTCTCACGGATCGCATGCTCACAGGATCCCGGGAGCGGTCGGGATGTGCGCTACTCCTGCCAAGATCCTTAAGGGTAAGAAAATGCCTGGAAGGCTGGGAGGCAAAAAGACTACGCTTTCCGGTTCGGAAATAGTTGATGTGATAACAGATGATAATGTTATTCTGGTAAAAGGCAGTGTGCCCGGAGCCAAGGGGAGCATGGTATATCTGAGAAAGATATAATTTTTCATTAGGAGAAAAAGATGGCTAGCGTAAATGTAGTTGATAAAAAAGGCAAGGAAAAAGAAAAAATAAAGATAACTGATGAACTGGTTAAAGCAAAACCTGGCCAGGAAGTCATCTATCAGGATATAAGGCGGTATCTGGCCCAGATAAGATCCGGGACCCACAGCACTAAGGGAAGAAGCGAAGTGCGGGGCGGCGGAAAGAAACCCTGGAGGCAAAAAGGCACAGGTAATGCCAGGGCAGGTACCATAAGGTCACCATTGTGGAAAGGCGGCGGAATCGTGTTCGGCCCCAAACCCAGGGATTATGGCTTTAAGCTTAATAAAAAGGTCATGAAAAAATCCAGGGCTATTGCACTTTCTGAAAAGTTCAAGGATAAGAAGCTGATAGTAGTGGATGATTTTGGCCTTAAGGGAGCAAGCACAAAAAAGGCTGCAAAGATAATAGCTGACCTCAAGCTTACCGAAAATAAAGTCCTGGTAGTGGCAAGCGACATAAATGATGATGACGCTAAGTCTTTCAGGAATATTGATAATGTAATAGTGGAAAGCGTAAAAGGACTTAATACATATTACCTGGTATTTGCAGAATATGTGATCTTTACCAAAAACTCACTAAACGAACTGATTGAGAGGATGACCGATGGCAAGTCCAAATCCTAGAGATATTATTTTAGGCCCTGTAGTATCCGAGAAGAGCTATGCTGGCGTACAGGAGAAGAGATATTCTTTCTTTGTAGACCTCAGGGCGACAAAAAGCCAGATAAAGAGCGCAATTGAAGAGGTATTCAATGTGACTGTAATAAATATAAGCACAAGCAATATCAAGTCAAAGCCCAAAAGGCTGGGAAGATCAGTAGGACGAAATTCCAGGAGGAAGAAAGCAGTGGTCACCCTTAGCAAAAAAGATAAGATCGATTTCTTTGAGGCGGTCTAAGGATCAGCCCAAATCAGGAGGAGCAAACATTGGCGATTAAAAAATATAAACCTACAACACCGGGACGGAGATTCGCATCAGTAGCGGATTTTTCCAGGCTGTCAAAAAAAAGACCGGAGAAGTCTTTGACTAAGCCGCTCAACAAGAGAGCCGGCCGCAATGTAAGGGGAAAGATAACCCAGAGACATTCCGGCGGCGGACACAAGAGGCTTTACCGGATCATAGATTTCAAGAGGCTGAAGGACGATGTACCTGCAAAAGTAGCCCATATTGAATATGATCCCAACCGAAGTGCCAGGATAGCTTTAATAAATTATGCTGATGGTGAGAAAAGATATATTCTGGCGCCCCTTAAATTAAATGTTGGGGATGAAGTCATGTCCGGCGTTAATGCGGACATCAAGCCAGGCAATTGCCTGCCCATAGCCAATATTCCCGTGGGTACCATTATCCATAATATCGAGCTTAAGGCGGGAAAGGGCGGAGAGCTGGCAAGGTCTGCCGGAGGTTATGCCCAGCTTCTGGCAAAAGAAGGCGCATATGCAAATCTAAAGCTGCCTTCCGGAGAAGTAAGACTGGTAAGCATGAAATGCAGGGCTACCATAGGCCAGATCGGCAATACAAGCCATGAGATCATCAATTTTGGAAAAGCAGGCAGGAAAAGATGGCTGGGCATAAGGCCCACTGTAAGGGGAACAGCTATGAACCCTATAGACCACCCCCATGGCGGCGGTGAAGGTAAGAATAAGAGTTCAGGAAGGGATCCAGTGACTCCGTGGGGCAAACCCACACTGGGATACAGGACAAGAAAGAAAAATAACAGTAATGATAAATATATAGTAAGAAGAAGAAATAAGTAAGGGAAGGACCAGAGGAGGAATTTATGTCCAGGTCTTTAAAAAAAGGACCTTTTGTAGAAGATAAGCTTCTTGAGAAGGTAAATAAGATGAATGAAGCCGGCGATAAGAAAATAGTCAGGACATGGTCCAGGGCTTCTACGGTATTTCCTGAGATGGTAGGGCATACCATTGCTGTACATGACGGAAGAAGGCATGTGCCTGTTTTTATATCAGAGTCCATGGTAGGACATAAACTTGGTGAATTTGCGCCTACCAGGTCAATAAGGCCGCATACTTTCAAGGGAAAAAGCGAAAGCGCAGCCAAGGTCAAAAGTGCAGAGTAATAAATAATAATAAACTAGCAGTTTAATGGGAGGCAGTAGCTTGGAAGCTAAGGCGATTGAAAAATTCATAAGGATATCACCAAGAAAATTGAGATATGTTGCAGATGTTGTAAGGAATAAAAGTGTGGAACAGGCAGTAGACATACTTACTTTTACCCCTAAAAAAGCTGCATCAATACTAAAAAAGGCTGTTGAGAGTGCAGCGGCAAATGCTGCAGAAAATCATGATATGGAAGAAGAAGGATTGTTCATATCCAGGATCATGGTCAATGAAGGACCCATACTTAAGAGGTTCAGGCCCAGGGCGAGGGGAAGGGCTACCAGGATAAGGAAGAGGACTTCGCACCTCAAAGTAGTGGTTTCTGACGGCAAAGAACAGGAGGCTAAAGACAATGGGTCAAAAGGTTAATCCGGTAGGACTTAGAATAGGCATAAACAAAGGCTGGCAGTCAAGGTGGTTTGCCACCAGGGATTATGCCAAGCTTTTGCAGGAAGATATGCTTATACGAAAGATAATAGAAGAACAGCTTGGTAATTCTGCCGGCATCTCAAGAATAGAGATGGAAAGGACCGCCGAGGAAGTAAAAGTAGATATGTACACTGCCAAGCCTGGTATGGTGATCGGCCGCAGGGGCGCAACCATAAATGATATAAGGCAGAATATAGAAAAGGCTACGGGCAATATCATCCAGCTTAATATAGTGGAAGTCAAGAAACCAGAACTTGTAGCCAACCTGGTGGCTGAAAGCATTGCCAACCAGCTTCTGGGAAGGGTTTCCTTTAGAAGGGCTATGAAGAAGGCTATCTCATTGTCGCTTAAGGCAGGGGCAAAGGGCGTAAAGATCCAGTGTTCCGGAAGGCTTGGCGGCGCAGAGATGGCCAGGACCGAATGGTATAGGGAAGGAAGGGTCCCCCTCCATACATTGAGGGCAAACATAGATTACGGCTTTGCCGAGGCAAATACGACCTTTGGAAAGATCGGCGTTAAAGTCTGGATCTACCTGGGTGATGTCATCCTTGACGATACTGGTGATGAAAAGAAATCAGCATCAGAACCTGAGCGTAGGCCAAAGGAAAGACCCGGGAGGTCAAGGGATGGCATAAGGTCGCGCGTCAAGAAAGGTGCCAAGAAGATAAAAGAGATCAGGAAGACTGTTATCAGCTCAGGTCTTAAGGCAGCCGAAGATGCAGGAAGCAAGGCAGAAAAGCCTGAGGCTGAAAAAGCAGAAAAAGAAGCTCCAAAAGCAAGCGAAGCAAAAAAGGAAGAGAAGGCTGAAGCTGGTAAAAAAGCTGATACCGGTTTAGAAGATAAAAAGGAATCAAAAAAGGCTGTAGAGAAAAAAGAAGAAAAGCCTGAAAAAGAAACAAAAAAAGATAAAGAAGAAGCCAAAGAGACCGGAAAGGCAGCAGATAAAAAAGATACTGGTAAAGATAAAGAAGAAAAGGACAAAAAGTAAGGTCCGGGATTAGGAGATATAGATGTCACCAATGTTAATGCCCAAAAGGGTAAAGCACAGAAAAGTCCATAGAGGCAGGATGAAAGGGGCTTCCAAGGGAGGCACCAGGCTGGCGTTTGGAGAATACGGCCTGCAGGCTCTTCAGGCTGGATGGCTTTCCAGCAGGGAAATAGAGGCTGCCAGGGTTGCCCTTACCAGGCATATTAAGAGGGGCGGAAAAGTGTGGATCAATGTCTTCCCGCATAAGCCTGTGACAAAAAAGCCGGCAGAGACCCGTATGGGCGGCGGAAAAGGCGCTCCCGAGAACTGGGTGGCAGTAGTAAAGCCCGGCAAGATAATGTTTGAGCTGTCAGGGGTAGAGCACAGTATTGCCAAGGAAGCCATAAGAAGAGCTTCGAACAAGCTATCGATAAAGACTAAGTTTATATACGGTGAATAGACAGGACTGATTGGAAATAAGAGATGAAAGCAAGTGACATAAGAGAACAGACAGTAGAAGAGCTTGAGACCAGGCTGAATGATATAAAGAAGAATCTTTTTAACCTGAAGTTCCAGAAGGCTATAGGGCAGCTGGAAGATACACAGGCTATAAGGAATTTGAGGAAAGATATTGCACTGGTAGAAACCCTTTTACGGGAAAAAGAGCTTGGATTGAATACGAAGATAAAGCCAAAAAGATCCAGGTCTGCAAAGAAAAAGGCAGCCAGGACTGCTGCAAAGAAAGCAGCCCCGGAAAAAAGTAAAAAGACAAAAGACAAAAGTACGGATAGTTAAGGGGGATTTTCTTGGAAAGGACTGAGAGAAAGACAAGAGTGGGAACTATTATAAATGACAGCATGGACAAGACTATTGTAGTAGCGGTAGAGTCTCACCAGAAGCATCCTCTTTATAATAAGATATTAAAGAGAGTAAAAAAATATAAGGTCCATGATCCGGAAGAAACCGGTAAGACAGGTGATGTAGTAAAAATATCCGAGACCAGGCCGCTGTCCAAGAGTAAAAGGTGGAGACTGGTAGAGGTCGTCAAGAAAGCTTAAGTATAGAAGGAATATTAAGATGATTCAAGCAGAAAGCAAAGTAAAGATAGCTGACAATACTGGTGCGAAAGAGATAAAGGTCATAAAAGTGCTTGGCGGATCCAGGAGAAGATATGCCCGTATCGGTGATATCTTTGTTGCCACGGTAAAGGTAGCCAATCCTGGCGGAGTGGTAAAGAAAAGCGAAGTAGTAAAGGCAGTACTGGTAAGGTCAAAGAAGCAATACAGGAGACCGGACGGGTCATATATAAGATTTGATGAAAATGCGGCTGTAATAATAGATAATGCCAATAATCCAAAAGGGACCAGGATCTTTGGTCCGGTGGCCAGGGAGCTCAGGGAGAAGAACTTCATGAAAATAATATCCCTATCACCGGAAGTGATCTGACGAGGAGTAATATGTTAAAGATAAAAGTAAACGACAAGGTAAAGATAGTAAAAGGCAAGGACCGGGGAAAGACTGGAAAAGTCTTAAGAATCAATAAAGAGGACAATAAAGTCTTTGTCGAGGGAGCTAATATTCTCAGCAAGCATACCAGGCAGCAGGACCAGAACAAGCCAGGCGGTATAATAAAAAAAGAAGGACCTATAAACCTGGCAAATGTCAGGGTAGTATGCCCCAATTGCGGCAAGCCTGCCAGGATAGGCTTTGAAGTAAACGGCCCCAGGGAAAAGGCCAGAGTTTGTAAAAAATGCAATCAGCAAATTTAGTGGTTCAAGAGGTATAGATGAAACCGAGACTTAAAGAAAAGTATATTAAAAAAATAGTACCGGCTCTCATGAAGAGCGGGAAATACGCCAATATTATGCAGGTTCCCAGGCTCCAGAAAGTATGTGTCAATATTGGAGTAGGAATAGCTACCCAGAATATAAAGGAACTTGATTCAGCAGTAGAGGACCTTTCTATCATTACCGGGCAGAAACCGGTTATAACCAAAGCCAGGAAATCAATTGCCGGCTTTAAGGTAAGGGAAGGCAATCCCATAGGGTGCATGGTAACGCTGAGAGGCAATATGATGTATGAATTCCTTGACAGGCTATTGAATATATCAATACCAAGGGTAAGGGACTTCAGGGGCCTTTCCAAGAAGAGCTTTGACGGTTCGGGCAATTATACTATGGGAGTAAAAGAGCAGCTGATATTTCCCGAGATAGATTATGATAAAGTGCTTTCTGTAAAAGGAATGAACATTACTATCGCTACATCATCAGAAGATGATGAAGGAGCATTAGCCCTTTTAACAGAATTAGGATTCCCGTTTAAGAAATAGCAAATAAAGCCATTAGGAGGATTTTTTGGCTAAGAAATCGATGATAGAAAAACAGCAAAGAGAGCCTAAGTATAAGACCAGGTCTTATAATAGGTGTTTTAGATGCGGCAGGCCAAGAGGTTATTTCAGGAAGTTTGGTCTTTGCAGGATTTGTTTAAGAGAATTAGCCCATGAGGGTAAAATTCCTGGACTGACCAAGTCCAGCTGGTAGAAGGAGTATTTTATGTCATATATGTCAGACCCTGTTGCCGATATGCTGGCAAGGATAAAAAATGCATATACAGCCAATATGGAAACAGTTATTATCCCCTTTTCAAAGCTGAAAGGAGAGATAGCAAGGATCCTGGAAGAAGAAGGATTTATCAGGAGCCATGAGATTAGGAAAGAAGAAGGCATACAGGGAGTTATAAAGATACATCTTAAATATAATAATGAGAATGTGAGCGCCATTAACGGCTTCAGGAAAATAAGCCGTCCGGGACTCAGGGTCTATACTGAAAAGAACAGGATACCAAAGACCATGGGCGGACTGGGCATAGTAATAGTATCTACATCCAAGGGAGTATTTACCGATGCCAGGGCCAGGGAAGCCGGAGTAGGCGGAGAAGTTATCTGTTCCGTTTGGTAATATGAGAGGAGATTGATTTTGTCAAGAATTGGGAAAAAACCAATACCAATACCGGAAGGTATTGAAATAAAGATAGAGAAGTCAAAGATATCCGTAAAAGGTAAATTAGGAAACCTGGAGCAGGGATTTGACCCGAAAGCTGTAAAGATAGTGCAGGAGGATGCTGATATTATAGTGCAGCCTCTTTCATCAAGTAAGGAAGCAAGGTCAAAATACGGCCTTTACAGGAGCCTGGTTAGCAATATGGTTGCTGGTGTTTCAGAAGGTTTTTCCAAGACCCTGAAAATAATTGGCGTCGGTTACAGGACCAGCCTGAAAGGAAGCGACCTTGAGATTTTGGTAGGATATTCTAATCCGGTTATTTTCAAGAAACCTGAAGGTATAGATTTTGAAGTGCCAGATAATACCACTATCATAGTAAAGGGCATAGATAAACAGCTTGTGGGTGAGATAACTTCAAATATAAGGGATATCCGGCCTCCGGAGCCCTATAAGGGAAAAGGCATAAGATATGCTGGTGAGAAGGTAAGAAGAAAAGTAGGAAAAGCTGCCATAACTGCTGATGGTGCATAGATAAGGAGCTATAAATGGATAAGAAGACTCAAAGAAAAGATAGAAGATTTAAAAGGAAGATAAGGTCAAGGCTCAAGGTAAAGGATAATTTTTCCAGGCCCAGGCTCTGCGTATTCAGGAGCTCAAGGTATATTTATGGCCAGATAATAGATAATACCACCGGTAAGGCCCTTCTGGGAGTTTCCAGCAAGGATATCGAGTCCAAGAAGGAAGATAAGGGCAAGATCGATATAAGCTTCAGGACCGGTGAAGAGCTGGCAAAAAAGGCAAAAGAAAAGAAAATAGACCAGATAGTATTTGACCGTAGCGGTTATAAATACCATGGCCGGGTCAAGGCACTTGCCGATGGGGCCCGAAAAGGCGGATTAAAATTTTAGGTGATTTAAAGGAGGATTTCTGTTGGCGGAAATACCAAGCAATACAGAACTTACAGAAAAGGTTATAAAAATAAACAGGGTTGCCAAAGTAGTAAAGGGCGGAAGGCGGTTTAGCTTTAGCGCGCTAGTTGCAGTAGGAGACCTGAATGGAAGAGTGGGAGTAGGCTTTGGAAAAGCTAATGAAGTGGCCACTGCTATTCAGAAGGGTGTAAATGACGCCAAAAGGAATATGTTCAAAGTACCCCTTGTAGACGGGACCATCCCATATGAGATAAATGCTGTATATGGTGCCGGAAAGGTATTCATGAAGCCGGCTTCAAGCGGTAAGGGAGTTATCGCAGGCGGTCCGGTCAGGATAATACTGGAATTGGCGGGAGTCAAGAACATCCTTACAAAGTCACTTGGAAGCTCTAATGCATTGAACATCGTGAATGCTACGATTGATGGTTTGAAATCCCTTAAGACTCCGGAACAGATAGAGAGCATAAGGGGGAAAGGATAAATATAGTGAGACTAAACGAGATCAAGTCCCCAGAAAAGAATAAGAGCCGGAAAAGAGTAGGCCGGGGAGATGGTTCCGGTCACGGGACAACCAGCGGAAGAGGGACCAAGGGTCAGCTGGCAAGGTCCGGCGGTAAGACCAGGCCCGGGTTTGAAGGCGGCCAGATGCCGCTGCAGAGGAGGCTTCCCCATTTAAGGGGCTTTAAGAATAACAGGAAGATCATATTTAATGTCATAAACCTGGGAATGCTTGAAGGCTTCAAGGAAGGAAGTACGGTTGACTATGATGTGCTCCTGAAGAAGGGCCTTATAATGAAAAAAGGCAATCCCCTAAAAGTTTTGGGAAGCGGGGAGTTTAATAAAAAGCTTACGATAAAGGCTAATGGATTCAGCAAGACCGCCAGGGAAAAAATTGAAAAAGCTGGAGGAAAAGCGGAGGTAATATAAATGCTTCGAGCACTTATAACAGCTTTCAGGATCAGGGAGATAAGGAATAAGATATTATTCACTCTCGGTATCCTCGCCATTTACAGGCTGGGGGCCAATATCACCATACCGGGCGTTGATGCAAATGTCATACTGGAACAGGTGGAAACTGGTGTCCTGGGCATGATGGACCTGTTTGCTGGCGGTGCTCTGGGTAATTTTGCCGTTTTTTCCCTGGGAATAATGCCTTATATAACAGCTACAATTATTATGCAGCTCCTGCAGGTGGTGATCCCCAAACTGGAACAGCTGTCCAAACAGGGTGAAGTGGGAAGAAGGAAGATCAACCAGATATCAAGATATCTTACTGTAGCATTAGCCCTTATCCAGTCGATCACTATGACATTCTTTTTCAGGAATTTCGGTGCAATACCGAATTTTGATATTCCCAATGTTGTCCTGATAGTGATCACATTGACTGCGGGAACCACCCTTATAATGTGGCTGGGTGAACTGATCAACATCCACGGTATAGGAAATGGTATATCTCTTATTATATTTGCCAATATAGTCTCCAGGATGCCGGGACAGTTTATTAGCCTGTTCAGACTCCAGGGAATTAATTATTTCTTCCTGGCATTATTTGCCGTACTATCCATAGGAATAATAATGGCTATAATAATGATCCAGCAGGGGGAGAGAAAGATACCGGTACAATATGCCAAGAGAGTAGTAGGAAGGAAAGTATTCGGGGGACAGAGCACATACCTGCCTCTTAAGGTTAACCAATCAGGAGTAATGCCTATAATACTTGCCATAGCACTGCTTCTTTTCCCGGCAACTATAGCCCAGTTCATACCGGTGGCATGGATACAATCATTTGCTGATGCCCTTAGCCCATCAGCCCAGGGCAATATTAATCCCATATATGCCATAACCTATACAATACTTATTATAATATTTGCATATTTTTACACTGCAATAACCTTCAATCCTATAGATACCGCAGACAATCTGAGAAGATATGGCGGTTTTATACCCGGAATAAGGCCGGGAAAGAATACTGCGGATTATCTTACCAATGTCCTCAACAGGATAACACTGCCAGGTGCGGTATTTTTAGCCATCGTAGCCCTGCTTCCGGAGGTGCTTATAAATTACCTTAATATACCTTTCAGGTTCGGGGGTACATCAATACTCATCGCAGTGGGTGTTGCCCTTGATACCATGAGGCAGCTTGAGTCGCAATTGACAATGAGGGACTATGAAGGATTCCTGAAATGAGACTGGTAATGCTGGGAGCTCCCGGAGCGGGAAAAGGTTCGCAGGCAGCGAAGATATCAAAAAAGTTTGATATACCGCATGTGTCTACAGGGGATATATTGCGGAGCGAAATAAAGAAGAAAACAGAATACGGGATAAAGGCCAGGGAATATGTTGAAAACGGAAAACTGGTCCCGGATGAGCTGATCTTTGACATAATAGAGGATTTTATTAAAAGTGATACCGCTAAAAAGGGATTCCTCCTTGACGGTTTTCCCCGGAATATTGCCCAGGCTGAAAGATTCACAGGAATGCTGGAGCGGGCCGGGGTAGACCTGGACAAAGTAATAAATATAGTGGTAGGCAATGAGGAGATAATCCGCAGGCTGGCCCTGAGGAGGATCTGTAAAGACTGCCAGCAGGTGTCTATATTCGATGAGGCACAAGGAGATATATGCGGAAAATGCGGCGGTACCCTCATTATCAGGAGAGATGACCAGGAAGATGTGATAAGGCACCGCCTGGAAGTATATGACAAGCAAACCCATCCGCTGGTGGAGTACTACAGGGAAAAAGGAAAGATCATAGATATTGATGGGACCGGGACCCTGGAGGAAGTCACTGAAAGGATAATGGAAAGTCTATGATAATCTGTAAGTCAGCTTCCGAGATAGAGATAATGAAGGAAGCCGGTCAGATAGTAGCAGAAGCTCTTTTGAAAATTGAAAATATATTAGAGCCGGGGATCACTACGGCTGAGATAGACAGGACTATTGAAAAAAAGATAAGGGCTTCTGGAGCCATACCTGCCTTTAAAGGTTATGCGGGAAGGCTTTCCAGCAGGAGTTATCCCAGCAGCCTGTGTATATCAGTAAATGAAGAAGTGGTTCACGGAATACCCGGTAAAAGAAAAATTGCTGAAGGTGACTTGGTAGCCATAGATGTGGGAGTAAAGATCAGGGGTTTTTACGGCGATGCGGCCAGGACCTATAAGGTCGGCAAAGTATCAAAGACGGCCCAAAGGCTGTGGAAGGCCACCAAAGAAGCCCTGGATAATGCCATAGACCTGTGCCGGATGGGAAACAGGCTGACAGATATCTCCCACAGCATTGAAAAAAGGGCCGAACGGGACGGTTTCTCAGTGGTCAAGGATTTTGTGGGGCACGGTATTGGCAAGAAGCTTCATGAAGATCCCCAGATACTTAATTATGGCCCCCCCGGACAGGGACCGGCACTAAAAAAGGGAATGGTGCTGGCAATCGAACCCATGCTCAATGAGGGAGGAAGCGGCGTCAGGATACTTGAGGATATGTGGACAGTAGTGACAAGGGACGGAAAACTGTCATGTCACTTCGAAGATTCAGTAGCCGTAATGCCTGATGGGCCGCTTATACTGACAAGAGTATAAAATTTTTAGTAGACAGGGAATAGTTTTTTTGATAGTCTACGTATTTGCGCTAATTTAGTTATTTATAAAAATAGCAGGAGGCATAAGATCTCTAAAAAAGAAGGCATAATAGAAGCCGAAGGGACGATTTTAGAAGCACTTCCGAATGCTATGTTCCGGGTAGAGCTGGAGAATGGCCATAAGGTACTGGCTCATATCTCTGGAAAAATGCGCATGCATTATATAAAAATACTGCCTGGAGACATGGTAAAAGTGGAAATATCACCATATGATCTTTCCCGGGGCAGAATAACATACAGGAAAAAATAGAAGGAAAATATAATATAAAATGACAGTTGATGGAAGGAAAAGCTAGAGATGAAGGTTAAGCCATCAGTTAAAAAAATTTGCAATAATTGCCGTGTCATCAAGCGTGAAGGCAAGGTAATGGTAATCTGTACAAATCCCAGACATAAGCAGAAACAGGGTTAAGGAGGATACTTTTGGTTAGAATTGCAGGAATAGATATACCGAATGACAAGCATGTTGCAGTCTCTCTTACCTATATATTTGGTATAGGCAGGACTACTGCGGAAAAAATACTGGATGCTCTGAAGATCAATTGGTCGACAAAGACTAAAGACCTTACTGAAGATGAGGTAGTAAAGATCAGGGAGTATATAGAGAATAACCTCAAGATCGAAGGAGACCTGAGGCGTGAAGTAAGCCAGAATATAAAAAGACTAATTGAGATAAACTCCTACAGGGGGATCATGCATAAGCGCGGCCTGCCTGTAAGGGGGCAGAGGACCCATACAAATGCCAGGACCAGGAAAGGCCGCAAGCATAGTGTGGGTATAAGGAAAAAGACAGTAGCTAAGTAAAGGACCAGGTGGAATAATTGGTTAAGAAGAATTCAGGAAGTAAAAAAGTCAGAAGCAGGAATAGAAAGAATGTACCTTATGGTATTGCCCATGTTCAGTCTACTTTTAATAATACCATAGTCAATATAACTGACCAGGAAGGCAATACTATTGCCTGGGGCAGTTCCGGAGGCCAGGGATTCAAGGGCTCCAGGAAGAGTACGCCCTATTCTGCACAGATAACTGCCAATGCCGTGGCCAGGAATGCACAGGAACATGGCGTGGTAAAAGTAGATGTAAGGGTAAAGGGCGTAGGCTCAGGCCGTGAGACAGCTGTCAGGTCGCTGCAGGCAGCAGGACTTGAGATCGGTAATATAATCGATGTCACTCCTGTACCGCATAATGGCTGCAGGCAGAAAAGCAGGAGAAGACCGTAAGGTTGCATTTGTATAATATGAATATATTTAAAGGAGTTTAAATAATATGTCGCTGGTTAAAGAGGCAGCCTGCAAACAGTGCAGGAGGGAAAAAGAGAAGCTGTTCCTAAAAGGGCAGAGATGCTTTACAGATAAATGTGGCATTGAGAAAAAACCATATGCTCCCGGACAGCGGGCTAAAAGGAGAGTGGTGGAGACAGAGTACCTGGTACAGCTCCGTGAAAAGCAGAAAGCTAAGAAATATTATGGGCTGCTGGAAAAGCAGTTTGCCAATTACTATAAAAAAGCGGTCCAGAAAAAAGGTATAACCGGTGAGATACTGCTTCAGCTTTTGGAGACAAGGCTTGATAATATCGTATACCTTATGGGATTTGCCACATCCAGGGCCCAGGCAAGGCAGCTTATCAATCACGGCCATGTTCGGGTAGACGGAAAGAAGGTTGATATTTCTTCATACCCTGTAAAGGAAGGCCAGGAAGTAAGCATTGCCCCGGGTAGCAGCGAGATAATGCCCATACTTGAAGCCAAGGAATCAGGGGGTACCATTAATATACCTGAGTGGCTTGAGTCAGATCTGGAAAAATTAAAAGGTAAGATAATCAGATTCCCCGAAAGGGAAGATATTCAGGCTCCTATAAATGAACAGATCATAGTCGAGCTTTATTCTAAGTAATAATTTTCTTTTTTTTGGGAGGTTGATATAAATTGTTAAAGATGCATAAGCCTAATGTAAAAGTCAAATCGAAAGATGATTTCGAGGGTGAGTTCATACTGGAACCCCTGGAAAGAGGCTTTGGGCATACTCTGGGGAATTCCATAAGAAGGGTACTGCTTTCTTCCATATAGTGGGTAGGCATAACCCAGATAAGAGTGGAAAACACTATGCACGAATTTT
>Ga0180431_10006097_pt1 | contig 14415 bp, 12 predicted proteins | sample SS_ome_11_FD_132459 | JGI IMG/M metagenome (GOLD analysis project Ga0180431, IMG submission 132459) | Hypersaline lake sediment archaeal communities from the Salton Sea, California, USA - SS_1_MS_1 metaG | ecosystem: Environmental > Aquatic > Non-marine Saline and Alkaline > Hypersaline >... | reverse complement strand
TGAGAAAACTGTGTTGAACAAGTAAATTTCTCAACCTCAATGTTAAATTCTCTGTGCTCTCCGTGTCTCCGTGGTGAAACTCTTGGGTTTTTCAGGGGAGTCAAAGTATCAGGTCAAATTATCTCGATCGGAACGGGAGCACCTCGAGAACCTGATTTCGACGGGCACGGAGAAAGCGCGCAAATTGACACGGGCACGGATCCTACTTGAGGCCGATGTTGGATGGACGGATGAGCAGACGGCTAGCGCGTTAGACGTTGGCGTGTCCACGATAGGGCGGATACGCCTCACGCCTAAACACGGCAGTTGGCTCAATATGGCCGAGATTGAACTGAACGTGGTTGGCAGCCAGTGCCTCGACCGCCGGATTGCCGAAAAAGAGACCCTCGTCACAGAAGTCGCAGCCTGGGAACGTCAGTGCAACCAGAATGCCTGCACTGTCAACTGGCCGTTCGTGACAGACGATGCTCGCATCAAGTTGCGCAAATTGTATCCTTCATTTTACGCTTGACGGGACACTAGTGAACAACAAACCAGAAACGAGGATACCGGTCTCGTGCAACAAGGACTGCGGTGGCGGGTGCCCATTGCTGGCCCACGTCGAGGATGGTCGCATCATCAAGATCAGGGATAACCCTCTGGGCGGCCCATATATGTCCGGCTGCGTGAGAGGGTTCCAGATGACCAGAACGCTCTACGCGCCGGATCGGTTGAAAAAGCCGCTACTCAGGAGTGGGGCCAGGGGTTCGGGCGAGTTCAGGGAGATTGCCTGGCCCCACGCTCTCGACCTAGTGGCCGAGAGGCTGGCAGACGTCCAAGCCAGATATGGGAACGAGGCCATACTCCGCCTGGGCGGGTCGGGCTCCTGCCGAGGTGCGCTGCACAATACAGATCGTCTCACCGCGCGATTCCTGAGTCTATTTGGCGGGTACACCGAGACCTATTGGAACTATAGCTCGGCCGCGGCTCACTTTGCGACCCCCTTCGTGCTCGGCACGCGGCAGGCGGGGATTGACGCCGGCACACTCCAATTCTCCAACCTGATCATCCTGTGGGGCGCGAACGTCGCCGACACCCGCCTGGGGTGCGAGACGGAAGCCCGAGTGCGGGAGGCTAGGGCCAGAGGAATTGACGTGATCGTCATTGACCCCCGGCGGACGAGGTCGGTCCGCAAACTGGGAACCCAGTGGATACCGGTCCGGCCCGGGACAGATACGGCCCTGATGATGGCCGTCCTATACGTGCTGCTCGTAGAGAATCTGGTTGACACGCAATTTGTGGAAAAGTACAGCGCGGGCTTTGACGAACTTGAGCGACACGTCCTGGGACCAGGGAGCGGGAAGCCCAAAACGCCCCAATGGGCGGAGGCGATCTGCGGCACGCCCGCCGAGACCATCGTGCAACTGGCTCGCCAGTACGGGCGCACTCACCCGACGGCCCTCATCCCCGGGCTCTCCATCCAAAGAACCATCGGTGGTGAGGAAGCGATCCGTATGGCGATTGCGCTACAGGTGGCGACCGGCAACCTGGGCAGATTGGGCGGCTCTTCGGGCGCGCTCACCTGGGGTAGCCTGCCGCTCCCCCGCATGGGCGCGATCGGTGCGCCCGCCAATCCATGCCAGGCTTCGGTGCCGGTCGTCCGCTGGCCCGACGCCATTTTGGAAGGCGCGCGCGGCGGCTACCCCAGCGACGTCAGAGCCATCTACAACGTGGGGGGCAATTTCCTGATCCAGGGCAGTGACGTGCACAAGAACATCCGGGCCTTTAACAAAGTCAAGTTCGCCGTCTGCCACGATTATTTTTTGACGCCGACGGCCCGGTATTGCGACGTCGTCCTGCCCGCCACGACCTTTCTGGAACGAGACGACGTCATCTTTCCCGATGGCGGCAACTATCTGCTGTTCTCCAACCAGGCAACGGCGCCCCTGTCCCAGGCCAAGAATGACTATGACATCTTTTGCGAGCTGGCGGAGCGACTCGGCTTCCTGGCCGAGTTCTCTGAGGGAAAGAGCGCGCAAGAGTGGTTAGAGAGCCTTGTCGCGGACTCGGAAGTACCCGACTATGAGGAATTCAAGCGCACCGGCGTCTATATGGGCCAGGGCCAGTTGAGAGTAGGGCTATCCGATTTTGTCGCCGACCCGCAAGCCCATCCGTTGAACACCCCGTCGGGCCGGGTGGAGATATCGTCCGCCGCCTACGCCGAGACGGGATTCTCCTCCATCCCAGAGTGCCGGGTGCTAGAGCCGACCGATGAACATCCCCTCAGATTGATCACGCCGCACCCCAGGTTTCGGATCCACTCTCAGTGCGATAACATCCCGTGGTTCAAGAAACGGGAAAAGCAAGCATTGTGGATACATCCCCGTGACGCAGATGAGAGGGGCATAAAAGACGGCCAGCGAGTCCACGTCAGCAGCCCGGAGGGCAGAGTTCGCATCGCCGTCCGCGTGACCGAGGACATTATGCCCGGCGTCGTCTGTATCCTCGAAGGGGCGTGGCCCGCTCTCGAACCTGATGGCACCGACACGGCCGGATCGGTCAACGTGCTGACGTCCACCACGCCGACCCGGCCGAGCAACGGATCGCGCACTCATTCGGTGTTGGTCAAAGTAACTCGAATCTAGCAGGCTGTGTCGGAGAGATGTAGTTTAGCCCCTTGTGGGCGGCCTGTGAGCGACAAAATAGCTCAAAAACAGGCTCCGACAAACTGCTGGCATGAGTGACCATTTCCCGTCAATCTACATCAAACTCACTCCACTTCTTCATAACCTCTTTATATCTCTCTGGTACAATGGAGGCAGGTTGAAGAGCAACCCAAATCCAAACAGAAAGGAGGTGAATCAGATGATGCGGATAAACAACATCCCAAAGAAAAGGCTTATCTTGCTATCCGGCGTGGCGTTGACTGTGCTGCTCGTGGCAGGCTTGATCGGAGTTACGGCCGTGCTTGCTCAGGAGCCGACCCCCGAGTCTCCTGTTCCCTTTGGCGAGCACGGTGGTGGCTTTGGCCGGCACGGTGGCGGTCACGGTATGATGGGTGGCTTTGGCTTTGCCGGCGGCGGCGGGTGGACAATGTTCGATACGGCGGCCGAGGCGCTGGGCCTGACTCCCGAGGAGTACTTTGCCGAGTTGCACGCGGGCGCGGGGCTGGATGAGATCGCCGAGGAGCAGGGCGTCGAGCTGGAAGCGGTGCAAGACGCGATGAACGCTGCCCGAGAAGAGGCTATGCGACAGGGTATCGAGCAAGCCGTGGAGGATGGGCGCATCAGCCAGGGGCAGGCCGACTGGATGCTCGAAGGGCTCGAGCAGGGCTTTGCCGGAGGGCGAGGCTTTCGGGGGCCAGGCTTTGGTCGTGGCTGGGGTGGACGTGACTGTTCACAGGACGACTAGACCTTTGGGGTTTCCGAAACCCTAAAGGTCTCGCAGGAGGTAAGCGGATGCACGAGAGGTGGATGAGGAGCCTCGAGCTCCTCATCCACTGCTTTGGTGAGCTATCTCCGGCGAGGAAGCGTGACGAGTGATCTCCACCAGGCCTCCACGCTTTCTCCATAATCTCTCCACATTTTTCCGGTACTATGGAGGCAGTAGTGGAGATTGGATAGACTAGATGACTAGAAGCAAAGTTTTGGTAGTTGACGACGATCCGAGCATCGTGGAACTGGTCAGGCTGTATCTGGAGCGCGAGGGCTACCGGGTGCTCGTCGCTTACGATGGCCTGGAGGCGCTAGAGTTGGCCCGCCAGCAACAGCCAGACCTCGTCGTGCTCGACCTGTTGTTGCCCGAGGTGGACGGCCTCGATGTCTGCCGCATCCTGCAGACCGAGTCCGATGTGCCGATCATCATGCTCACCGCCAAGACCGCCGAAGAGGACCGGGTCGTCGGTCTGCGACTGGGCGCCGACGACTATGTCACCAAGCCCTTTAGCCCCCGCGAGTTGGTGGCCCGGGTGCAGGCGGTGTTGCGCAGGGTCGGCAAGGAATCCCCCAACGGCCCAGCAGAGGTACGCTTTGCCGACCTGGTGATTGACCGCCGCTCCCACGAGGTGCGAGTGCGGGATGAGGCTGTGTCTCTCACCCCGACCGAGTTCCGGCTGCTGGAGGTGCTGGCCGGGGAACCGGGCCGGGCCTTTACCCGACCGGAGCTTCTCGATCGCGTCTTTGGCTACGACTTTGAGGGCTTTGAGCGCACGGTAGACGTCCACGTCAAGAACCTGCGCAAAAAGATCGAGCCTGACCCCAGGGACCCGGTCTATCTCAAGACCGTCTATGGCGTAGGTTACAAGCTGGGAGAATAATAACGTGTTTAACTCTCTTCGTTTCCGTCTGCTCGTGGCGCTGATCCTGGTGGTGGTGGTCGCGGTGGGAGGTATCGCTCTCATCAGCACTCGGGTCACCACCAGGACTTTTCAGGATTACGAACATCATCGGGGAATGATGCGTGACCGACGCTTTGAAGGTTTCCTGGCCATGTACTACGTTCGGCGCGGGGACTGGGCCGGTGTGCAGTCAGAGGTTGAACGGATTGGGCAGATCACGGGGGAGCGGGTGCTCCTGGCCAATGGGGAGGGATGGATCGTGGCTGATTCTGAGGGGGAATTGATCGAGCAGCACATAGGCCAGGATTGGGGCGCGCCGTCCGCGCTGATCGTTCAAAACGGGGTACCGGTAGGCGCCCTCTACGTCGGTATCCCCGATTGGTCGCCCCCTCCGGGCGGCGAGGGGTTCCTGGTTTCCGTCAACCGCACCTCGTTGCTGGTCGCCGTCGTCGCCGGCCTCAGCGCGGTGCTGCTCATCCTGGGTCTTTCGCGCCGCATTCTCGCGCCGGTGGAGGCCCTGACGACGGCCGCGCGGCGGATGGAGGCCGGGGACTTGAGCCAGCGCGTGGAAGCCACATCTTCTGACGAGATCGGCGACCTGGCCCGCGCTTTCAACTCTATGGCCGACGGGCTGGCCCGGCTCGAAGAGTTGCGCCGCAATATGACGGCCGACGTGGCCCACGAGTTGCGCACCCCCCTGACCAGCATCCGGGGTTACCTGGAGGCGCTCCAGGATGGCGTAGTGCAGCCTGAGCCGCGCATCATTGACGCTCTCCACGAAGAGGCCATGCTCCTCAACCGCCTGGTGGACGATCTGCACGAGTTGGCCCTGGCTGAGGCCGGGCAGCTCAGGTTGGAGCGTCGGCCGGTGAACCTGGCCGGCGTGGTGGGTGGAGCCGTCAAAGCGGTGCGCCATCGGGCGGAGGGCGCAGGGATCGGGTTACGGATTGACCTGGCGGAGAACCTGCCCCTCGTGGACGTTGACCCCCAGCGGATTGGCCAGGTGTTGCGCAACCTGCTGGATAACGGCCTGACCCACACGGGGTCGGGTGGGGAGATCTGCATAGCTGCACATCTCAGTGACAAGTGGGTCGAGGTCAGTGTGCGAGATACGGGGACCGGTATAGCCGCCGAGGATCTGCCCTACGTCTTTGAGCGGTTCTACCGGGCCGACAGGTCACGGTCGCGGGCCACCGGGGGGGCGGGGCTGGGGCTGGCCATCGCCAGGCAAGTGATCCAGGCCCACGGGGGACAGATCGAAGCCCAGAGTAAGGTGGGTCACGGGACACAGTTCACTTTCACACTGCCGGTAGCTGAACTATGAGATTCACTACCGTACACTTTCATCACGAATGTCACAAATGGCGAGTGACACGAATTCCGCCCAAATCGGATCCGCAATTCCCGTTTAAAGTGAATCAAATGCACAGAGGAGTAGCACAGTGAAGGTGAAATACCAAAGGATTGTAAGCCTAATCGTCGTTTGCTTTTTGCTGCTGTTTGCAGGGATCGGGTGTGGACTGAGCGACATTGCGACTTTTAGCTCTACGCCTGAGCCGGCCAGCGTCTCTCCCACGGCAACGGCAGCACCATCAGTCATGACTGCCATTCCTTACGAGAATGGCGACGAGGCTGAAGCAGTAAACGCTTTTCAGTCACAAGTCATCGCCGTATACGAGGCGGTCAGTCCGGCCGTGGTCAACATCACCAACCGTGGTTATGCCTACGACATGTTTATGCGGGCAATTCCGCAAGAGGGGAGCGGCTCCGGCTTTGTGTACGACACGGATGGGCACATCGTCACCAACTATCACGTGATCGAGAGCGCCGAAGAACTCTTGGTCACCCTGGCCGATGGTCGGGTGTACGAGGCGGAAGTCGTCGGCGCAGACCCGTCCAACGATCTGGCAGCGATACGCATTGACGCCGGCGCAGATCTGCCAGAGCCATTGGTTTTGGGCGATTCGGACCAGTTGCGGGTGGGACAGTTTGTGCTTGCCATCGGCAATCCCTTTGGTTTGGAACAGACGTTGACCACCGGTGTGATCAGCGCCCTGGGCCGGGTCATCGAAAACTCGGATGGTGGTTTCATCGGCGAGGCGATCCAGACCGACGCGGCGATCAACCCCGGCAACTCGGGCGGCCCGCTGCTTGATCTCGAAGGGCGCGTCGTTGGCATCAACTCGCAGATCATCAGCCCCAGCGGCGCCTCGGCCGGTATCGGTTTTGCGGTGTCGGTCAGTACAGCGCGGCGCGTGGTGCCAGAGTTGATCGCGCGTGGGTACTATCCTCATCCCTGGTTGGGCGCGCAGATGTTGACCTTGACGCCTGCGACGGCGGACGTGCTCCGCGAAGCCGGGATGAATGTGCCTGTGGACACGGGGCTGCTGGTGATTGAGGCAGTGAAGGGTGCTCCGGCGGACCAGGCCGGCATACGGGGCGGTAGCCGCGTGGTGCGCATTGGACGCTATCAGATCCCGTTGGATGGAGATATCATCGTGGCGGTGAATGGTGAAGCGGTTGACAATATGCAGGAACTGACAGTGTGCCTGGAGACCCGGACCACCGTCGGCGATACGGTGGAGCTCACCATCATCCGAGATGGCGAGGAACAGTCAGTCCAGGTGACATTGGAGGAGCGGCCATAGAGGCGGAGATTCAAGATCGGCGGATTCAGCTTCCCCATCCCCAAATCTAGGATTTAACTGGAGGAGGTATGACGAAGAAACGCAGAATATGGATCATTTCAATCATTGCTCTGTTGTTTGCAGCTGGGGGCGGGTATGTCGCCTACGCGCGCTACTTTTCCCTGGCCGAGGAACCCTCGGAGCCGACGCTGGAGACGGCGACCGTGACGCAGGGCGATATCGTCATCACGGCCGAGGGCAGTGGTGAACTGGTGCCTGCGGCTGAACAAGAGTTGGCCTTCCATACCAGCGGTGTGTTGGCCGAGGTGTTGGTGGAGGTCGGCGATCAGGTGCAGGAAGACGATGTGTTGGCCCGGCTGGAGACGGAGAACCTGGAACGGGCCCTGGCTGAAGCTGACGTCCAGGTGCAGTTGGCCCAGCTCGACTTGGCCGAAGTGCGCGATGGCCCCGGCGACGCCGAACTGGCCAATGCCAGGGCCGCCTTGCGGGATGCTCAGGTCGAGTTAGAGTTGGCGCAGGACGCCCACGAAAATACACTCGACTCCAATCTGAATGCTATTGTGGATTCCCGCAAGGTCGAGTTCGACTGGTGGGTCGGCTACTACCAGGCGCAGAAAGCCAAGTACGAGGAGGGGCATCTCAGCCAGGCCGATCACGACTGGGCGATGAACGCCATGATCTCGGCGGAGGGGCGGTGGAATGAGGCCGTCAACGATGTGCTCGCCGAGCAAGCCCAGGCCGAGAACCGGGTGACCCAGGCTCAGAACGCTGTTAACCAGGCGTGGGAGGATTTGCAGCTCCTGGAGAGCGAACCGCTCACGGACACCCTCACGCGGGCCGAGTTGGCGGCGGATCAGGCGTTGCTGGCGCGTGAAAAGGCGCTTGCCAATCTGGAAGCAGCCTTGCTCTACGCTCCCTTCAGTGGCACCGTGATGGACTTTACGGCGACGGTCGGCAAGCAGGTGGGAGCCAACTCGGCCATTCTCACCCTGGCCGACATGGCGCAGCCGCTGGTGCGCTTCTGGGTCGAGGAAGCGGATATGAGCAACGTCGCGGTGGGCAAAACAGCGAACATTGTCTTTGAGGCCTTTCCAGACGCCGTCTTTGTTGGAGAGGTGGTTTGCGTGGAGCCGGTGCTGGTGACGGTGGATAACACCCCGGCCGTTCAGGTCTGGGCGAGTTTTCCCTCCAGTTCTCAAGAGGTCAACCTGCTCTCCGGTATGACTGCCGAAATCGAAGTCATCGCCGCCGAGGCCAGGGACGCATTGCTCGTGCCGGTGGAGGCGTTGCAAGAGGTGTCGCCGGGCGAGTATGTGGTCTCTGTCGTCAAGTCTGACGGGGAACTAGAGATGCGCCCGGTTGAAGTGGGGTTGATGGATTTCACAAACGCCGAGATCATTGACGGCCTGGAACTCGGAGATATCGTCAGCGTAGGAGGGACGCAATGATGGAACGCAGATTAACGCAGACTTTTGCAGATAAACCAGGGAATCAGCGTGCATCAGCGTCAATCTGCGTTCTAGTGGGGTACAGTTGGAGGAGCTATGTTTCGTAAAAAAGCCTTCTGGATTAGTTTGATCGTCGTGCTGGCGCTTGCGGGCGGCGGGTATGCTTACTACAGCTACGTCTACCGGCCGAGTCAGGAAGTGACCAAGCAGGTCATCACGACTGCTCAGGTGTCTCGAGGGGACGTGATCGTCTCTGTCAGTGGATCTGGCGCGTTGAGCGCGGCGTCTGAGGTTGATCTCGGTTTCCACAGTGAGGGTTATCTGGACGAGGTGTTGGTGGAAATCGGGGATCAGGTGCAAGAGGGTGACGTGTTGGCCCGGCTGGAGATGGACGATCTGGAGGTGGCCGTGGCCGAGGCCGAAATCGAGGCCCGTCTGGCTCAACTCAGCCTGGAAGAAGCTCTTGAAGGGCCGACCGATGCAGAGCTGGCAAACGCCCGCGCCTCCTTGCAGAGTGCCCAGGTCGCGCTGACGGTCGCGCAGTACACTTATGACTCTGCCCTAAACTCGGACCTCGATTCTGCCGTGCGCTCCCGCTACATCGAGTACCAGTGGGCCGCAGGCGAATACCACACGCTCGAGAATGGCAACGACGTCGGTCAGGATCGCCTGGAGGAGTCCTGGGACGACCATGCCTCGGCCGAATACGATTTGAACGTAACCCTGCGCCAGGCGGAGATGGAGGAACTGGAGGCCTGGAACCAGTTGGATCAGGCTCAAAACAGAGTCTACCAGGCTTTGGAGAGTCTGGAGCTCTTGCAAAGCGAGCCAACCAGGGATACGGTCTTGCGGGCCGAACTGGCGGCGGACCAGGCGTTGCTGGCGCTCGACGATGCGCGGGACGCTCTGGAAGCGGCCGAGTTGCGCGCCCCTTTCGACGGCACCGTGGTTGACGTGACGGCGACACCCGGCGAGCGCGTTGGCACGGCCTCCATCATCACCCTGGCCGATCTGGAAGAGCCAGTGCTCCAGTTTTGGGTGGAAGAGTCGGACCTGGGTGGTGTGACGGTGGGCAACCGGGTGGAGATCATCTTCGAGGCCCTGCCGGACGACATCTTCACTGGAGAGGTCATCCATGTGGACCCGGCGCTGGTGTCAGTGGGTGGCACGCTGGCCCTGCAAGCCTGGGCGAGCGTGAATCTCGCTTCCCATCCGACCAAGCTCCTCGGCGGTATGAACGCCGAAGTCGAGGTCATCTCCGCCGAGTCCAGAGATACACTGCTCGTCCCGTTGCAGGCGCTGCGCGAGCTGGGAGAGGGCCAGTACGCCGTCTTTGTGGTGCAGCCGGACGGCGAGATGGTATTGCGCCCGGTCGAGGTGGGACTGATGGACTTTGTCAACGCCGAGATCATCTCTGGCCTGGAGCTGGGCGAGATCGTCAGCACGGGCGTGGAGGAAAGCACGGACGTAGAAGTGCCCGAGCAGGAAATGATGCCGCCTGGCGGGCCGGGGCTGCGGATATTTGGAGGATAATAAAACGTAATGCGTAAAACGTAAATTGCGCATCACGCATCACGCATTACGATGGGAGAATTATGACCGAGAGTTTAATCGAAATCACAGATCTGACCAAAATCTATGGCACAGGCGCGATCGCCGTCCACGCGCTGCGAGGCGTAAGTGCAACGGTCGCAAGAGGCGAGTTCGTCGCCGTCATGGGGCCTTCCGGTTCGGGCAAGTCCACGTTGATGAACATCCTGGGTTGCCTGGACCGCCCAACGAGCGGGACCTACGTGCTGGGCGGGGAGGACGTGAGTCGGTTGAGCAAGAACAGGCTGGCCGGGGTGCGCAACCGCCAGATCGGCTTTGTCTTCCAGTCGTACAACTTGCTGCCCAAGTCTACCGCCGCCAGGAACGTGATGCTGCCCCTGTTGTACAACGGTCATCAACATCTGACCGATGGGGAGTGTCACGAACGCGCCGTCTCCGCGCTTGAGTTGGTGGGGCTTGGGGATCGGACACATCACCGGCCCAACGAGCTCTCTGGCGGGCAGCAACAGCGGGTGGCCATAGCCCGGGCGCTGGTCAACGACCCATCCCTAATCCTGGCCGACGAGCCGACCGGCAATCTGGACACCCAGTCCAGCGAGGAGATTATCGAGCTGCTGCATAAACTGCACGACCAGGGAGTGACCATCGTGATGGTGACTCACGAGCCTGGCATCGCCGATCACGCGGAGCGAGTCATACATTTCTTGGATGGACAGATCGTCTCCGACAAGTTGAACGGGGCAAAAAGGAAGGGGGGAAAGCTATGAGCCTGTGGCGGACGTTCAAGGTAGCCTGGGAGGGGCTGACCCTCAACAAGGCCCGTTCGTTCCTGACCACGCTGGGCGTCATCATCGGCGTGGGGGCCGTCATCGTGATGATGGCGGTCAGCGCGGGGGCCGAGGCCGAGATTGCGGATCAGATCAACGCACTGGGCGCCAATCTGGTTATGGTGATGCCCTCGTTCAGCCGGGGTGGTTTCGGTTCAGGTATGGGCGCCGGCGCTGGGAGAATGCCGGGCCTCACTTACGAAGATATAGACGCTATTGCCCAAAACGTGACTGGCATCAACGGCGTCTCGGCAGAGCAAACTACGAACCAAACAGTAAAGGCTGGCAGTACGACGTTGGAGGATGTTTCGATAGTCGGCACCACGGCTGGTTTTCCCGATGTGCGCGACTACCGCGTGGCGGAGGGTCGCTTTCTGACCGACATAGACAACGACCGGGTCAACAAGGTCGTCGTCTTGGGGTACGACGTTGCTCATGAGCTTTTCGGTGAGCAGAGTGCTGTCGGCCAATCAATCAAGATCGCTTCGACTAAATTCACCGTCGTCGGCGTGATGGGAGAGAAGGGCGTGGTCGGCAACACTGACTATGACGGCCGGGTGTACATCCCTCTCACTGTGGTGTTCAAAAAGTTCACTTTCGCGCGGTTCGGCGGCGATAGCGTGCGCACCATCTACGTCTCGGCCGAGAGCAAAGAAGTGATGGAGGATGTGATGTCGCAGGTGACGACGGTGCTGATCCGGCAGCACGACGTGGATCCGGCGTCGCCCGACTTTAGCCTGACGACACAGGAGAGCATCATTGACACGGCTGCCTCGACGACCGAGGCGTTCCGCGATCTGCTGGCCTGGGTGGCGGGGGTCTCGCTGGTGGTGGGCGGCATCGGCATCATGAACATCATGCTGGTCAGCGTGACCGAGCGAACACGAGAGATCGGGTTGCGACAGGCGTTGGGGGCGCGCCCCCGCGACGTGAGGCTCCAGTTCCTGTTCGAGGCGGTGATGCTGAGTCTGCTTGGTGGGCTAGTAGGCGTTATCGCTGGTGTGGGCGGCTCGTATCTTTTCAACGAACTGGGCACGATGCGCACCGAGCTGGTGACGGAATCTATCCCGCTCGCCTTTAGCGCGGCGGCGGCGGTCGGTATCTTTTTCGGCTATTATCCGGCCACCCGGGCAGCGCAGTTGGACCCGATCGAGGCGTTGCGGCGGGAGTGAGCGAGTCAGCGAGAGAGCGAATCAGCAAACCACGATTATGGAGGAAAGCGATGAAAGTTTGGCACATTGGATTAGCGCTGGTTTTTGTGGTCGGGGCGTTGGTCGGGTGCGGGGGAGAGGAGGCCACCCAGGCTTCAGCAAGCGTGGGCGGCGATACCTACACTAGCGAGGTTCTTGATACGTCTTACGACGATGCACTGAACGCGAGCAACCAACTGCTGCTTGGAACGATGCAACTGGAGGGGACGGAGCAGGCCATCACACCTGAGCAGGCGACGACGCTGCTCCCGCTCTGGCGGGCAATGCAGGGCGGCGTGACCGCTCAGACGGAGGTGAACGCCCTGCTGAAACAGATTGAGGGGGCGATGACCCAGGAGCAATTGCAGGCCATCGCTGCCATGCAGCTCACGCAGGAGGATCTGCGGGCCTGGATGGAGGAACAGGGAGTGAGTATGGGAGGTGGTTTCCCTGGCGCTGGTGATGTGAGCGATGAGGAACGGGAAAATCTGCGCGCGACCGCCGAGGCCGGCGGGGGTAGGCCAGGAGGTGGGCAATTTGGCAACCTGAGCGAAGAGGAGCGGGCCAATATGCGCGCCACCATGGAGGCCGGCGGGGGTAGGCCTGGCGGAGCGGGCGGTGGTGCTGGTGCTGGTGGCAGGCAATTCGGTCCCTTGTTGAATCCACTGATCGAGCTGCTGACCGAGCGGGCGGCGGAGTGACCTGACCGGCGCACCTGCCTTGGCGAAGGAGCGTTTTTGTAGGAGAATTCAGACAGCGAGTATCGGTCATACACACAGCTTCCAGGGCTTACGGCCCTGGGTTGGAGAACGGGGCGTGTTCTTGTCATCGGGAGGGGAACCAATTGGATTCTCAGGATCCAAGAGGCGGCTACACTCTTTTCTTGTTGGCTGCCTGTTGATCCTGAGCGTTTTCTTGATGGCGTCCTGCGGCGGTCTTCAGAGTGTTGCGTCCCCGACGGCCACTCCCCCTATGCCGACGGCTACCTCGACTTTTACTCCCTCACCCACGCCGACCCAGACACCACCCCCTACCTATACGCCGACGCCCACGCCAACCCCCACGCCGACGCATCCTTTGATGATCGAGGTGATGCGGGAGCAGACCTATCCCGGCAGCGAGATCGTGATCGAGCAGGAGCTGGATCCCGGTTCCAACTATGACCGGTATCTCGCCTCCTACCAGTCCGAAGGGCTCAAGATTTACGCCTTGCTGACCGTGCCCCAGGGGGAGAAACCGGAAAGCGGTTGGCCGGTCATCCTGTTCAATCACGGCTACATTCCTCCCGATGAGTACCGCACGACCGAGCGGTACGTCGCCTACGTGGATGGGTTTGCCAGGAACGGGTACATCGTCTTCCGCCCCGACTATCGTGGGCACGGCGACTCGGAGGGCGAGGCGACCGGATCGTTCGGGCCGGATTATACCGTAGACGTGCTCAACGCGGTGGCCTCTGTAAAGCAGTATCCAGACGCTGATCCCGGTCGGATCGGCATGTGGGGGCACTCGATGGGCGGGGGCATCACCTTGCGCGCGATGGTCGTGACGAAGGATATCCAGGCGGGCGTCATCTGGGCTGGCATGGTGGCGGACTATGCGGGCCTGTTGGAATGGCGACGACGCAGGTTCGCCGACCGCCCAACGCCAACGCCAGACCCTGACCGCGCTGACCGCCGTTGGGAACACGAGGAGATGGTAGAGACTTTTGGTTCTCTCGAGGAGAACCCGGCGTTCTGGGCGTCTATTGACCCCACGTCCTACCTGAGCGATTTGTCGGGGCCGCTTCAGCTTCACCACGGCGCGGCGGACGAGTCGGTGCCGCTCAAGTTTTCCACGGACCTGCACGCGCGGATGCTAGAGCTTGGCCAGACCGTCGAACTGTACACCTACCCCGGCGATAACCACAACATCTCAAACAACTTTGGGACGGCGATGCAACACTCGCTCCAGTTCTTTGACCGGTACGTCAAAGGCGTGGAATCCTGAGCACAGCCTCCCGGACATTGACGCGCGGTCAAGCGAACCTCAGCGAACTCGATCTTTTGCTCCTCTCGGTGATGCCATCTTGTCCCCCAACCATTTTCGGGGCAATAGTAGAAAATACCACTAATGGCTTCAATGGGCGCGTTAGAGAAACGCCAAAGGCACCAGCGGCTTTGCCGCTATGGGCACCCGCCCGTAGAGTAGGCGTGATATTTATATCAGTGTGCAAGGCGTCTTGTTGCCCTGCCGAGCGCTCAGGCAAGCCATTCACATGTGCAATACCAGTGGAACGAATCCCATGGCTTCCCTGAAAAAAGGCGTTGAGGCAACAGTCGCACTGTTACACAGAGATAGCGGATAAACAACATCCGGCAGAGAAGACGCAGAGATACACAAAGAAAAGCACTCTGAGGCTCTCCGTGGCTCCTCTGTGTAGCTCTGTAACAAACGTGT
>Ga0180431_10006096_pt1 | contig 14416 bp, 12 predicted proteins | sample SS_ome_11_FD_132459 | JGI IMG/M metagenome (GOLD analysis project Ga0180431, IMG submission 132459) | Hypersaline lake sediment archaeal communities from the Salton Sea, California, USA - SS_1_MS_1 metaG | ecosystem: Environmental > Aquatic > Non-marine Saline and Alkaline > Hypersaline >... | reverse complement strand
GAGACATTCGAGAAAGTCGTCCGCCTGCGCTGCACCGGAGAGGACCCGGAGGAACTCGCACGGCAAGAGAAGATCCTCCAGGTCATCAACTCGCTGTGGGAAGTCAACCCCATGATGGGGATGCGCGGCTGCCGGGCTGGGATTATGTACAAAGGCCTGACCGAGATGCAGACGCGCGCTTACTTCCAGGCCGCCTGTCGCTGCGCCAAGCGAGGGGTCGAAGTGATGGCGGAGGTCATGATCCCACTGGTCGGCCACGTCAACGAGTTGAAGCTGGAGCGGGAGAAGCTCGAGGCAGTGGCGAAGCAGGTGATGGAGGAAGAAGGCATTGAGGTCGAGCACAAGTTTGGCACGATGATCGAGGTGCCCCGCGCGGCCCTCACCGCGGGCGAAATCGCCGAGTACGCTGACTTCTTCTCCTTCGGGACCAACGACCTGACCCAGATGACTTTTGGCTACAGCCGCGACGACGCCGAGGGCAAGTTCTTGCTGACGTACGTGGACGGCATCGACACGGGCGAAGTGGACACAGAAGGCAATCCAGTTCCGTTCAAGATCCTGGAGGTCAACCCATTCCAGACACTGGACGAGGTCGGTGTGGGGCGTCTGGTGGAACTGTGCGTGGAAGAGGGACGGGCAGCCAATCCCGATCTGGAGATTGGCATCTGCGGCGAGCACGGTGGCGATCCAGCCTCAGTCGATTTCTGCCATCGCGCCGGGCTTGACTACGTGAGTTGCTCCCCATTCCGGGTGCCGGTGGCGCGGCTGTCTGCCGCCCAGGCGACGCTCAAGCACAGTAAATAACTGTATCTACCGTAAACACAATGTGGCAGGCGGCCCAGGCTGCCTGCCACATGCTGTCTATAGCGAACGCTCATTACAAACATGCCTGGAACGGGATGACACCCTGCCGCACATCTTTGGGGGAACCCCCGTTTGCCTGAACGGGCAAGATGTGTACAATAACAGGGTAGCATGGAGACGTCGTCCACACGGGGGTAGCTGAGGAACAGTCACCAGTGAGCGATATCGACGAGATCAAAAACCACCTCGACATCGTCGAGGTCATTTCCTCCTATGTTCCACTCCAGAAATCTGGACGGAACTATAAAGCCCTGTGTCCCTTCCATTCCGAAAAGACGCCATCTTTCGTGGTCTTTCCCGACAGCCAACGCTGGCACTGTTTCGGGGCCTGCGGAGAGGGCGGTGACGTCTTCACGTTCGTGATGAAGCAAGAAGGATGGGACTTCCGCACCGCACTGGAGGAACTGGCGCGGCAGGCGGGTGTCGAGCTGCGACCCCAAACCCCGGCGCAGGCTCAGGCGGAGGAAGAGGCCGACCGGTTACGTGGACTTCTGATGGTGGCGGCCCAGTATTACCATCATCTCCTGCGCTATGCCCCGGAAGCCGAAGCGGCGCGAGCCTACGTTGCCAGGCGCGCCCTCAACAACGAGACGCTCGAGCAATTCCTGGTGGGGTACAGCCTTCCCGGTTGGGAGCGGACGCGGGCCTACCTGACCGAGCGCGGATATTCGGTGGAGGAACTGGTCAAGGCCGGGCTGCTGGTGCAGCGGGATGACGACGGCAGCACCTACGACCGCTTCCGCGACCGGCTGATGATTTCCATCCGCGATGTACAGGGGCGGGTGATCGGCTTCGGGGCAAGAACGCTCGATCCAGACGGTGTGCCCAAGTACCTCAACTCTCCCCAGACATCGCTCTTCGACAAGAGCCGGACGTTGTTCGGGCTCGACATGGCGCGGCAGACGATCCGCCGCGAGGACCGCGTCGTAATCGTCGAAGGCTACATGGACGTGATGCAAGCCCATCAAGCAGGGTTTGCCAACGTGGTGGCCCAAATGGGCACCGCACTCACGGAATCACAACTACGGCAACTCCAGCGCCATACCGAACGATTGGTATTGGCGCTGGACCCTGACCTGGCTGGGGTCCAGGCGACGCTGCGAGGTGTTGAGGTAGCCCAGGAGACGCTGGAACAGCAATGGGAGCCGATCTTCGACCCACGAGGACTCGTGGGATACGAAGCCCGGCTGGGAGCGGAGATCCGTATACTCCGTCTTCCCCGTGGACAGGATCCGGACGACCTGATCCGTGAAGAACCGCAGCGTTGGGTCAAGCTGGTTGAGGAAGCCGTGCCCGTGGTGGACTTTCACCTCCAGATGTTGCTGGAGGGGCTGGACCCGGACGACACGAAGACTAAGGCGCACGTGGTGGACAAACTGCTCCCAGTCCTGAGAGCCGTGGCGAACCCGGTCGAGCGAGAGGATTACATTCAGAAGATCGCGAGAGCGTTGCGGATAGATGCACGCGCAGTCCAGTCCCGTGTGCACAGCGTCGAACGGCAGGCCGCGCGATCTCAGCGCGGCGTGGCCCAGACTCAGGCTCACGGATGCTTTTTATCCGCGCCGTCTCGGCAAGCCTCGGAGGCCGACCTGGAAAGCCATTGCCTGGCGGCACTGCTGCAGCGACCCAGCGTCCTGGCACAGGTCAACCAGGCACTTGAGGAAAACCAACTTGAGCCCCTGAGAGGACAAGACTTCCAGGACGTGAGCTGTAGGGCGATATTCGAAGCATGGGAAGCACTCCTGGCGGCCGATCATCCTGTCCCCATCGAAGCAATGCACACGCAGTTGCCGATCGATCTCCAGGCACAGTTCGAGGCACTGCTCAAGCTCGACCGTGGAGAACTGGCCGAGGAACAACTGCTGCGTGACATCATCAGGACATTGTTGAGGTTGCGGGAACGTAACCTCAGGCATTTGGGCCAGGAACTGAACTTCCTGACCCTCGAGGCTCGGGAAGCAGGAGATATGCGGGCGGAACAATACGTTGGCGCCCTGCGAACATATAGGGAGAGATTATTGCGGACACAACAAGCGCTAGCGCAGAGATGGGGGTGGGCAAGTCGCGGGTAGGAGCACGCACCTGGTGCGCACGCACCTGGTGCGCACGCACCTGGCGTACCCCTAACTTGTGAGGCTTCAGTGCCAATGAACAACGAAAAGGATCCGAAATCACCGTCAACCGGCACAGCAGACATGCCAGCACGGATGAAGACAGAAGGCTATGCTGACGCACGCCTGTCAGAAGAAGAAGAGGAGTTCCCTAGTGACAGGAAGAGCCTGGTTATTCTCGAAGTAGAGGAGCCTTCCGTCGACGAACTGGAGGAAATCGAGGAGGAAGCGCCAGCAGAGACTGCACAAGAAGTCACACTGGAGTCGGTCAACGATCCAGTGCGAATATACCTGCGCGAGATTGGCCGAGTACCACTCTTGCAGGCGCATCAGGAGATATGGCTGTCGACTCAACAAGAGGCAGCTATCTATCTCAACGACCTGCAGGCCCGCCTGAACAAGCAGAACGAACGAAGCCCGACTGGACAGGAGACGCTGGCCGTCCTACTAGATTCCGTCCGCGAGGAATGGGCAGCCTTATGCAAGGGATGTAAGGACCTGAACATCGCCGTGCCTGACCTGGCAATGCTGGCAGATGAGGCCAGGGCAATCCGCCACGCATTGATACCAGAGAATTCTTCCCATCTCCACAGTTTTCTGGAGCAGTTGGCTTGGTCAGATTCGACCGATAGCGGCTGGACAGGGCTGACCAGCCATCTCTTCGACGTACTGCTCTTGCTCTACCTGTTACCCGACTCCACACTGGACCTGATCCAGACGGAATGGCACAGGCGGAGTAGACTTCCAACGCCTCACAAGATCAAGCAGATCATGCCGGACGAGGAGGAGATCACGGCCTCGTGGGCCGGCCTGGGTGAACACGCGGCAAACGCGAAGCAGCTTTTGACCCAGGCGAACTTGCGCCTGGTGGTCAACGTCGCCAAGCACTACGTAGGTCGCGGTATCTCGTTCCTCGACCTGATCCAGGAGGGGAATATCGGGCTATTGCGGGCGGCACAGAAATTCGATCATACAAAGGGATTCAAATTCTCGACCTACGCCACATGGTGGATCCGGCAGGCCATCAGCCGCGCCATCGCAGACCAAGCCCGCACCATCCGCATCCCCGTGCACATGGTGGATACAATCAACCGACTGCTACGCCTGCAGCGGCAGATGGTGCAGGAACTGGGACGAGAACCCTCAATGGAAGAACTGGCTCTTGAGTCGGACCTGCTGGATCCAGCAGAGAAAGCGGCCATCCTCCACGCCCAGTCTACAGGCGACCCGCTGCCGCCCTCGTTGGAACGCCAACTGCGTCGCGCCGCAACCAAAGCCCGGCGCATCATACGCATCTCGCAAGAGCCAATGTCGCTGGAAATGCCGGTAGGCTCAGAAGACAGCGGCATGTTGGGCGACTTCATTGAAGACGACACCATCGTAGGGCCGGTGGATGCGACGTCCAATCAACTGCTCAAGGAGCAACTGCACACTATCCTGAACTCGCTCAGCAAGCGGGAGCGCGCAGTACTGGAAATGCGCTTCGGACTGGAAGACGGGGAAAGCCACACGCTGGAAGAGGTTGGGCGAGCTTTAGGGGTCACGCGGGAGCGTGTCCGCCAGATTGAGTCAAAGGCACTCCGAAAGCTGCGTCATCCGGGTTACAGGCGCAAACTGCGGGATTTCCTCAGTTAGCACGAAATGGTATGACGCCCCCGGCAAAAGCGCCGGGGGCGTCTTCACAACCAGCGTCATCCGAACTGGTAGCCGCCCGGGTATCCTCGTATCGCCGAGTCGTCAATCATCCAATCATCGTTCAACTATGGAGACGCAGACGACAGTGCGGTCAGTGATGCATCGTCGAAAAAAGCGGCATGGTAGACCTGCGCAAACTGAGGCTCGGCGAACATGCAAACCGTCACCCGTCCCCCTGTGCCCGCGAGGACCTGGGGCGAGACAAGTTCCACGATCCCATCGTCCTGATTGACGATCTTCTCGCTCCCCCACCGCGCCGCCTCACACCCCGCTCCACCATTGGGATCCACACCCACCTTCAGAATGTAGCGTGCGTGCGTGTCCGCCACAAATCCCATCGCACGCACCTGGAACCGCACCCGGCTGCCCGGCTCGACCGCCACCGTCTGGAACACCCAGGCCCGCAGCTTGACCCAGGGCACGGTGTCGATCTGAAGCGTCGGCCCATCGATCCACTGGCGCGGGTCGTCGGCCTGGTGAAAGCGCGGCGCGGCATACGAAGTCGCGGGGTCGAAGTCCTCGCCCGCGACCCAGTTGACGTAAGCGCCCGTTTGCCAGCCGGGGATGAAATTCTCCCCCACTCCCTCGAAAGTGAAATTCTCCAGCGCCACGGGAGCAAGCGTAGGGGGTGGTGTGGGAGAGAGGGTTGGCCACGGAGTAGACGTCTGGGTAGGCACCTCGGTCGGTCTGGGCGTACGGGTCGGGCGGGGGGTAGGACTGAGCGTAGGCGTCCAGGTAGCCGGGACCGTCGCAGTGGGCGGGAGCAAGGTCGAAAGGGAAACGGGAGTTGACACTGGGCGGATCAGAGAACGGATGACCACGGTTGCCATCGCCCCCAGAACGATCAGATCGGCGAGTGCCAGGGCTGCCAAGATGAGCCATTTCTTCCGGGACATAGGCTGGCGCCTTTCGGGTAATCGTGTATTTCTACATCCGTGGTGGCGAACCGGTCGGCCAACCGCGGTGAGACTAGCTGCTCTTCGTCGGCATGTACTTGGCCAGCTTCCCCGCCAGGTTGGAAAGCGGCATACTCTGCAGCCATATCCGACCCGGGCCGGCCATCGTGGCCAGGAACAATCCCTCACCGGAGAACAGGATATTCGCCACCCCCTTCACCGTGGTGATGTCGTAGCTGACCGTCGGATCGAACAGGGCGATATGGCCGGGGTCCACCTGCATCTTCTCACCTGCTGCCAACGTGTACTCCCGCACATCGCCGGGGATTTCCAGGAAGACAATGCCCGGCCCGGTCACCTTCTGCAGGATGAAGCCCTCACCGCCGAACAGCCCTGCTCCCAGCTTCTTGCGGAAGTGCATCTCGAGCTTCACCGAGGCTTCGGCGCACATGAAGGCATCCTTCTGGCAGATGAGACTCTGACCGGCTTCGAGTCGAAAGTCCAACACTCTGCCCGGCGCTTCAGGCGTGAACACCACCAGGCTCTCACCTCGGCGACAGGTATACGTGGTCATGAAGAGAGACTCACCTGCCAGCTTCCGGCCCAGGCCGGCCATCAGCCCTCCCTTCGTGCCAGTCTTCATCTCAATGTCCCCGCGCATCCAGGCCATCCCGCCCGATTCGGTATAGACCGACTCACCAGGACCCAGGTGGATGTCCACCGACTGCAACAACGTTCCAGTAATTTCGTACCGCATCGTATCACCTCCTGTGCTCTATGGCACCTGTCCCCAAACCAACACGCATCCCTAATTATACTCAAATAGTGAATTTCGTCACATGCACCCCATCTTTGACCTGGTGTCCAACCACACCCGCTTCGTCAAGCCGTGGAAGGAAGAATACGCCGCATGGCCAGCAGCAAGGGCCATACTGGCCTCCTGCTCAGTGCCCACCTACTTCCCACCCGTGGAGGGACAGTACGTGGACGGTGGCGTGGGCGCGTATACCAATCCATGCTACCTGGCCGCCTACGAGGCCCACCTTTGCCTGGGGTGGAATCCGGCCAAGACGACCCTCATCAGCCTGGGCACGGGCCGCGATCCGCACACGCGCCAGCCGGGTGACGCAGATCGCTCGAGATTCCCCAACTCACCGCGTACGGGGACAAGATTCTAAACGACGAAACCGATCGGGCATTAAAAGTCCAGGCCAGCCGCGCGCCGTCACCTTGACAACGCCCGACCAGAGTGCTAAAATTTCTTCGTCGCCGAACCCGTGGCCGTACAGCACCACTGGCCCAGCGTTACAACGTCCGATCAGGGCGACACTGTTTCTATTGGAGAAGAAAAGTGAGCCAGGAAATCATCGCCCGTATACTCTCCTTCGAGGGAGAGGCAGCCAAAGTCCACGACGATGCCCAAAGTCAGGCCAGACACGTAATCGAGAGGGCCAACAAGGCGGCCATCGGCTTGCGTGAACAAGTCCTGGCACAGGCCCGCCAACAGGCCCAGCAGATCACTGCCGAGAGCCAGAAAGCGGCGCAGGCCGAGCGGGCACGCATCATCGCGCAGGCCGAGGCAGAGGCCCAGCGCATGGAGACGATGGCCGCGCGCCACTTCGACCGCGCCGTGGACTTCGTGCTCGACCAGATCACAGGACGCGAGTAGACCAATGTGCGCGCGAGGTGTCACTGCTTACTCAGTAATTCACGCCACGGTGCGCGCGCTCTACTCGACCATGCTGCCGCCGGAGACGTGGGATGCACTCATCCAGGCCCACGACTTCGACGCCGTTCTGGGCATACTGTCGAAGACAGTGTACGGTCCCTACCTTGAAATTGAGCGCCAGGCACTGACCGCCCGCCGGGCCGTCTATCAGACCAAACGTCACCTGGCGGACGTCTACGAGAAACTGGTCCGCCTGGCGCCGGACCCGGGCCGCCAGTTGTTGCTCCAACTCTGGCGGCTCTACGAGGTGGACAACCTCAAAGCCACCCTGCGCGGGGTCGAAACGGGCGCATCGTGGGATCAGGTGCGCTACTTGCTCTTTCCAATGGCCAAATACACTGCTCTCACCCCAGCCGAGATGGAGAGGATGGTCCAGAGCGGTGACGTGGCACGAGCAATCGAACGCACGCGTGCCACACCCTATTACAACACCCTCACTCACGCACTGGAACGCTACCAGGCCGAGCAGAACCTGTTTCCCCTGGAGGTAGCGCTGGACCTGGATTATCACCGCGGGCTGTGGGAGAGCATCAATCAACTCACAGGCACAGACCACGAACAGGCGCTGCGCATCGTGGGCACCGTACTCGACGTGGAAAACCTGCTATGGGCGATTCGCTACCGCGTGTATCACCATCTCTCAGAGCAGGAGATCATCAACTACACGCTCCCCCTCGGCTACCAGGTGTGTGACGAGGACATCCGCGCCATCGCAGCCGGCGCGAGCATCGCGTCAGTGGTAAAACGCATCTACCCGAATGTCGACGGGCTGGAGGGACTTTCAGAGCAGACCGGCGCGGGGTTGACAACACTCGAATTGGCCCTACAGCGGCATATCGTCAACATGTGCCGCGCGGTCTTCGTCGGCTATCCTTTCCACATTGGCATTCCAGTGGCCTACCTGTTGCTGAACGAACACGAAATCCGGGATTTGACTGTGTTAGTAGAGGCCAAGGCGTCACACCTCGCGACGGAGACGTTTGCGACTATGCTGCAGGTCCATCCCCTATCCACCCGAGACGACCAGAGGTAAACATGTTCCGACCACAAGAAATGAACCGAGTCGAACTGGTCGTGCCGGAACGCGACGTCGTGCCCGTGACCGAAGCACTGGCAGCCTCAGGCATCTTTCATCTCGCAGAAACCGGGTACGCGTGCGCGGAAAACACTGCCTGCCCTACCGGCGAGTGGCACGCGTGGGCGACCGCTTTCGCGGCCCTCGAACGCCGTATCCTGGCCATAATGGAAGTGCTCGGCGTGGACGAGGGCCCTCCCCCATCGAAGACCCCTCACCTCGTCGGCCCCACCGTGGCCCAGATGGACGTGGAGCGGTTGGAACAGGAAGCCCAACTGCCCGCCCAGGAACTGGAGGAGGAACAGCGCAGACTTACCGAATTGCAGCGTTACATCACCCAGTTGGAGCCTATTGCTGACCTCGAAGTGGACCTGGATATGTTACGCAGCATGCGTTACACCTTCGTGATGCCAGGCACGATACCCATCGCCAACCTGGAGCGACTCGAGAGCAGCCTGGAACATATTCCATTCGTGTTGGTCACGTTGCGACGCGAGGACCACCTGGCGACGGTCGTGCTCTTTGGCACGCAGCGCGACGCCGATATCCTGAGCCGGGCCGCCCGCAGCGCTTACCTCAATCCACTCAAGCTGCCAGAAATGTATCGGGGCACTCCGGCAGAGGTCATCACCGCCCTGCAAGCCGGGATCGAGCGTGCGCGCCAACACATCGCCGAAAGTCAGGCCAACATCACCAACCTGCGCGAGATGCGCATCCGCCACCTGCAGCATCTCCTGTGGCGAGTGCGCGCCAGCCGCACGCTGGTCGAAACCATCGCCCAATACGGCCGACTGCACTATACCTACCTGGTGGCCGGCTGGGCGCCTACCTCGCAGATCGACATGCTGAAGCAGAGGATCGAGCAAGTTTCGAAACAGGTGATGATCGAAGCGAGCATACCGCGGCGACAGGACGAAGATCACATCCCGGTAGCGCTCGAAAACCCGCCAGTCCTGAAAGCCTTCCAGGGTTTGGTGACCAACTATGGCTATCCCAGTTACGGCGAACTGGATCCCACACCCGTACTGGCGCTGACCTTTCCCCTGGTATTCGGTATCATGTTCGGCGACGTGGGTCAAGGACTGCTGTTGGCCATCGTGGGCCTGCTCCTGGCCAGCCGTAAAGTGCGCGCACTGCACGGGCTCGCCAGCCTGGGAGGGGTAATCGTCACCTGCGGGGTGATGGCCACGATCTTTGGTCTCCTCTACGGCAGCGTCTTCGGCCTCGAATCGGTGATCAAACCGCTGTGGATACGGCCGCTCGAAGACATCATGGATATCTTGCTGGTCACCGTCGGCATCGGTGTGGGGTTGTTAAGCCTGGGCATGATCTACAACGTCATCAACGCGGCGCTGGCAAGCCGCTGGGGGCGCATGCTGTTCGATCACAATGGACTGGCCGGATTGACGTTCTACTGGTCATTGATCGGGCTGGCGGCGAGTGTCTTCATGAGGGATCTACCCATCAGCCCCATCTCGTTCGGTACACTGGCCGTCATGTCCGGGCTGGCGGTGGCGTTCGCCGAGGTACTGGAGCATCTGGTCGAGGGACATCGGCCGCTCATCGAGGGCAGCCTCGGCACCTACCTGATGCAGGCGCTCTTCGAGTTGTTTGAAACAGTCATCGGCTTGCTGAGCAACACCCTGTCCTACGTGCGCATGGGGGCTTTCGCCGTGGCGCACGGCGCGCTCAGCCTGGTGATCTTAATTATGGCCGAGATCATCAGTCCAGCACACGGCGTGGGATACTGGATCGTGGTGGCGCTGGGCAACCTGTTCGTCGTCGGCTTCGAGGGGATGATCGTGGGCATACAGACACTGCGCCTGGAATACTACGAGTTCTTCAGCAAGTTTTTCGCTGGCGGCGGCACGCGCCATCGCCCACTGACGCTGATCCCGAGAGGGGAAGAGTAACTGTAAGGGCAATTAAGGAGGAAGGACAATGATCTTGACTATCGCTCTACTCGCCGGGCTGATACCACTACTCCCGGCCGTGATCCTCGCACTCAGGCAACGACGGCACGCACCAATTCGGACGATCCGCATGTTGGTGCTCGGCCTGGGGAGCGGCAACCTGGTGTTGGCATTGATGATGGTCGGCCTGGGGTTAGTCTGGCTATTCGCCCCTGGATTCGTCCAGGCAGCGGGATTGGCCCAAGAGGCAGGCGGAGATCCTTACGCCTCAATAGCAGCCGCCGCCGCTGTCGGCATCGGGTCCATCGGCGCCGCTTACGCCGTGAGCACCACCGGCTCAGCCGCCGTTGGAGCCATCGCCGAGAAGCCGGAGGTCTTCGGCCGTGCGCTCATCTTCGTCGGCCTGGCTGAAGGTGTCGCCATCTACGGACTGATCATTGCATTCATCATCCTCAACCGCTGACGAAAACAAATGAAGCTAATGGTTATCGGCAACCAGGACGCGGTGCGAGGCTTCGCCCTCGCCGGTGTGCGTGGCCAGATCGTGACGACGGCCGAAGAGCTGAACCAGACCCTCGACGCAGCGCTGGCCAACGAGGAAATCGGCATCGTGCTGGTGACCGAGGACGTCGCGAACCTGGCCCGCCAGCGGGTAGACACACTCATGGCACGCAGCACGACCACTCTCGTGGTGGAGATTCCGGGACCGGAGGGGCCAAGTCCCGACCGACCACCACTCAGCGCAGTGATCCGCCGGACGATCGGGGTGAAGATATGAGTCCAGGACAAAACGACATCCAAGCCCTCCAGAGCGCCATTATGGAGGAGGCTAGACAGGAAGCCAATCAGATTCTGGCCGATGCTCATACCCGGGCCGAGAGCATCCACCAACATGCCCAGGCTCAGGCCGACGCCGAACGAGCAGCTATCCTGCAGCAAGCGCGAGAGAAGACCAAAGCCATACACGAACATACCGTGGCCGCGGCACAGTTGGAGGCTCAGAAACTGAAATTGAAACGACGCGAGCAATTGCTACAACGGGTCTTGGCCAGCGCACGGCAGCAACTGGCTTCTGTGCCGCAGCGGCCGGATTACGAGCAAATCGTCAAGCGCTTGGTGCGCGAGGCAACAGAACACCTGGGCACCGATGAGGCCCTGGTGCGGGCCGACGTGGAAACGCGGAAAGTGCTCAACGACGAGGCGCTGGCCAACTTGGGTAGAGAACTCGGCGTGCACTTGCGTGCGGGCGAGCCCCTCGCACAATCCACCGGCATCGTGCTGGAGACCCCCGACGGCCACCGGCGGTACGATAACACGCTGGAGACCCGGATCGCCCGGATGTGGGATGGATTGCGTACCCCCGTCTATCACATTCTCATGGGAGAGACGTTATGAATGCATCTGTGACCGTGAATCCTGATACCGGTCAGCCAGCACAGATAGGACAGGTGATCTGGGTAAACGGTCCGGTGGTGCGCGCTCGCGGCTCACAGCACGTCGGCATGCTCGAAGTGGTCGAGGTTGGCGACGAGCACCTGGTGGGCGAGGTCATCGGCCTGGAGCGGGACGTGATGACCATCCAGGTATACGAGGAAACGTCAGGGCTGCGCCCCGGCGCACCCGTCCGCGGCACCCGTCTGCCGCTGTCGGTGGAACTGGGACCGGGTCTACTGCAGAGCATCTTCGACGGCATCCAACGTCCGCTACCCGTGCTCGAATTGCGCAGCGGCGCTTTCATCGGAAGGGGCATCAAGTCCACACCGCTGTACCGCAAGCAGAAATGGGCCTTCACACCCCGCGTCGAGGTCGGTGACGTCGTCCAGGGAGGCACTCCCCTGGGGATAGTATCGGAGACCCCGCTGATCGAACATCGCATCATGGTGCCGCCCGAGGTATCGGGAAAACTGGCCTGGGTAGCTCCACCGGGGGAGTACACGATTGAGGAACCTATCGCCCGTCTTGCTCCCGCCAGTTCCCCCCACGGAGAGAAAGGTGTAACGGAAAGCAGGGAGTGGGAACTCACAATGCTCCAGCGCTGGCCAGTACGGCGTCCACGCCCATACCAACGCCGCCTCCCCCCTGCAGAACTGTTGGTCACGGGGCAGCGCGTGCTGGATACCTTCTTCCCGCTGGCCAAGGGGGGGGCAGCCGCTATCCCGGGCGGATTCGGCGCCGGGAAGACGATAACCCAGCACCAGATTGCCAGATGGAGCGACGCGGACGTGATCGTCTACGTGGGATGTGGGGAAAGAGGTAACGAAATGACCGAGGTGTTACAAGAATTCCCACACCTCACCGACCCGCACAGCGGGCGACCGCTGATGGAGCGCACCATCCTCATCGCCAACACATCCAATATGCCAGTCGCCGCCCGCGAGGCCAGTATATACACCGGCATCACGCTGGCCGAGTACTACCGCGACATGGGCTACCACGTAGCATTGATGGCCGACTCCACCTCACGCTGGGCTGAGGCACTGCGCGAGATTTCCGGTCGCCTGGAGGAAATGCCCGCCGAGGAGGGCTATCCGGCTTATCTGGCCGCCCGCCTGGCGGAGTTCTACGAACGAGCCGGGCACGTGATCACGCTTAACGAGACCCACGGCTCGGTCAGCGTCATCGGTGCGGTCAGCCCACCCGGAGGCGACTTCTCGGAGCCAGTCACACAGCACACCAGCCGCTTCATCCGTTGCTTCTGGGCACTGGATAAGGCGCTGGCGTCGGCACGCCACTTCCCCGCCATCAACTGGCTCGACAGTTACAGCGAGTACGTAGACGAGGTAGCCGACTGGTGGGGGAAACAGGGGCAAGAAGACTGGCACACACTGCGTGAGCAAGCGTTGGAGATCCTGCAGCGCGAGAGTCGACTGGGTCAAGTCGTCAAACTGGTCGGCCCCGACGCCCTTCCCGACGACCAGCGCCTGATCCTGGAGACTGCGCGCCTGCTGCGCGAGGGCTTCCTGCAGCAGAACGCCCTCGACGAGGTGGATTCGTATGCGAGTATCGAAAAACAGATGCGCATGCTCCAGATCATTCTACATTTTCACGATCGCGCCAAGCGTGTCATCGCCAAGGGCTGCCCCATCGTCATACTCCACGACCTCCCAATTGTCAACACCATCGTGCGCATGAAGACGACCGTATCCAACAAGCAATTGGCACTTATTGACGAAGAGCGGAAGGCATTGGACACGCAAATGGATCAGGTAGAAAAGGACTACTCGTGATGGAGAGAGCAGAGAGTGGAGGACAAGAGATCCTAGGGGCAGCCCGCATTGAAGGTCCCATCGTCGTCGTCGAGGGAGCCTACGGCGTCGGCTACGACGAGGTCGTCGAAATCGTGGACGCGCTGGGGCGGCTTCGCCAGGGGCGGGTACTGGAGGTTGGCGAAGGGGTCGCCGTCGTCGAGGTCTTCGCCGGCACCACCGGCCTCTCTATTGAGGATACACACGTGCGCTTCCTCGGCCATCCGATGCACATGCCGGTGTCCACCGAGATGCTGGGCCGGGTCTTCGACGGTCTGGGTGCGCCTATTGACGGCGGGCCAGAGCCACTGGCTGAACGGTGGACCGACGTGAACGGCCAGCCGATCAACCCTACCGCCCGTATCTATCCTCGCGATACTATCCAGACTGGTATCTCAGCCCTGGACGGGATGAACACGCTGGTACTCGGACAGAAGTTACCCATCTTTTCCGGCAGCGGCATGCCCCACGACCAATTGGCAGCACAGATCGTGCGTCAGGCTACCCTTCCTTTCATTGGAAGGGAGACGGAGAAGGAAGGCTCCTCCCCTGCAGAGAGAACTGAGGAAGGGCAGTTCGCCATCGTCTTCGGTGCCATGGGCATCAAACACGATGTGGCTGAGTTCTTCCGCGAGTCCTTCACGGACAGCGGCGCGCTGACGCGTGTGGCTATGTTCCTCAACCTGGCCGACGATCCGCCCATCGAACGCCTGGTAACGCCCCGGGCCGCATTGACGCTGGCAGAGTTTCTGGCCTTCGAACAAGACATCCACGTGCTGCTCGTGCTCACCGACATGACCAATTATTGCGAAGCGCTGCGCCAGATTTCTAACATCCGTGGTGAAGTGCCCAGCCGCAAGGGCTACCCAGGCTACCTCTACAGCGATT
>Ga0180431_10006095_pt1 | contig 14417 bp, 11 predicted proteins | sample SS_ome_11_FD_132459 | JGI IMG/M metagenome (GOLD analysis project Ga0180431, IMG submission 132459) | Hypersaline lake sediment archaeal communities from the Salton Sea, California, USA - SS_1_MS_1 metaG | ecosystem: Environmental > Aquatic > Non-marine Saline and Alkaline > Hypersaline >... | reverse complement strand
TTTCGTCTGCCCGCCGACGAGGATCCGCTCGGGCGTGGTGCTGCCCCTGATGGCCAGGACGATCTCGGCCTTCGGCTTGTCCAGGCCGTAGGCCTTGGTGTCCTTCGGCTCATCCTCCCACCCGCTGGCCTTGAGGTCCTTGATGGCGTTGAGCAGGTCGGTGACGGCGGCGGCTTCGGCCTTGCCGGCCTTGGGCGCGACGATCCGCCAGGCGCCGCCCTTCTTGGCCAGTGTCAGGTTCCTGCCGGCGACCGTCAGGTCGATCTTCTGGGCATCGAGCACCTTGGCCTGGGTGACCTTCGCGTCGCGCCATTCCTTCAGCTTGGGATGGACCTTCTCGTAGTTGGGCTTGGTGACGCTGACGACCCACGGCTGATCGCCCAACTTGCAGAAGAACTTCTCGCCCTTCAGGTCGCTGGCCCCGCCGAACAGGACGGTGTGGGTCGTCCGCTTGATCTTGGGTTCGGCCGGTTGGGTCGCCTGGGTGGTCGTGGGCTTGTCGTCCTTCTTGGTCTCCTTGATCTTCTCCTCGATGGTGACGGTCACCGACGTCTTGGGCTTGTCCAGGCCGAAGGCAGTCAGGCCCTTGGGGGCATCGTCGATGAACTCCTCCGCGCGGAGCTGCCGGATGTCGCTGAGCAGGCTGTCGATCTTGCTCTTGTCGGCCGGTGCTTTGACGGGCTGGTCGATCACCCATTTGTCGGCCTCGCCCTTGACCATGAGGTAGGTCTTGCCCTCGTGGGCGATCTCGACCTGAACGGCCTTGGCCTTGTCATAGTCGAACAGGTCCTTGGACCGGAATTTCTCGACGTCCTTCTTCAGGTCGTCGCGGACCTTGATCTCGGCGATGCAGGCCTGCTGCTCGCCGGCCAGGCGGATATAGGTCTCGTCGCTGCCGAAGACCTGATCGCCGACCTCGATCTTCTTGCCGGCGCCCTTCTTGTCGGTGACGACGATGACGGCGTTGGGCTTGGCCAGCCCGATCTTGTCGGGCGCGGGGAACCCGCCCTGGCCCGGCGTGAACTTTTCCTTGTACTTGGGCGCTTTGAACTTGTCGGCGAACGAGTTGACCTCCCAGTGGGTGGACTTGGCCTTGATCGGCGCGACGAGCCGCCAGTCGTCGTATTCGTCCTGCTTGCCTTCCTTGAGGGGCTTTGCGAACACGAGCTTGGGCTTGTCGGGCCGTTGGACCTCGAACTTGACCAGTTGGGCGAGCTCGTAGAGCGGCTTACCCTTCGCTTCGGTCTCGGTGGTGGCCCCGGGTGGGGTCACGCCGGCATCGGGCCTGAAGATCAGGAAGGCGCCGACGGCCACGACCAGCACCGCTGCCAGGACAATCGTGGTCTTAACGTTCATCCTCGAGCTACCTCCTTCGCACAAACCAGACGGCCACACCGGCCAGCAGCGCCATCACGGGCCAGACGGCGACCGCCAGCGCCCGGGCCACCGTCAGACCGACCCCCGGCGTCAACTCGTCCAGCCGTGGGATGTCGCGGCTCTCGGTGCCCTTGCCGATCAGTCCCTCGTTGTCGTTCAGCCAGTGGATCGCGTTGACCAGCAGATCCATGTTGGCCGGGTTGTTCAACACCAGCATGAAGCCTTGTGCCCCTTGCATCAGCGCGCGGGACAAGGCCACCGCATCCATAGCGAAGCGCAGGCTCGACACCAGCACGATCTTGCCCACTGTCTTGTCGTCGCGGACCTTGGTCGCCGCCACGGCGATCGGGAACGGGCCGGACTGGTCCATCTTGCCCTTCGTGACGTGGTGCTTTTTCTGGTATTCCTGGACCAGGCCGTTGAAGTCCGACTCGGCCCACATGTCATCGCGCTGCGGGATGGTCACCAGGTCGGTGACGGTGACCCCATCCGGGAGCTTGTCGTTCTTCTTGATAGGGGCCGCGTAGGGGAACATCCCCTTGAGGCCCTTGAGCGGCGCGACGATCGGCTGGTCGCTGAACCGGTAACGGGTGATGCTGAACGGGTCGCGCCGGAAGGCCATCTTGCCCGGTTCGATGCTGAAGGCCTCCAACACCGGGTAGCTGTAGCGGACCTCCAGGGCCCACTGATCCTTGAGCCAGTCGTTGTATTCATAGGTGGGGGGCGGGCCCATCATCATCGGGGTCCGCGGCGGGGACACCCATCCGGCGATGAACAGGGCCCGCGGCTCGTCGCCCAGGGCCTTCATGACGGCCTCGCGCTCCTCGGGTCCGAACTGTCTCGGGGGCCGCCTCATCTGCGGCGGCATGCCCTGTGGCGGCTGGACCTGGTCGGGCTTCAGCAGGACCCAAACGACGCGGTCCACCTTGTCGGCGTCCTCGAACTCGGGCGGCTCCTTCTTGGTGGCCAGGTCCCACTCCTTGACGACGAAGTTGGCCTTCTCCAGCCGGTCCTTGGCCCCACCGTACGGGGCCTGCCCGCCGCCCATCATCATCATCATGCCGCCAAAGAACAGCGGCTGCCCGCCGAAGCGAGCAAACACCACCCCCGTCCGCTTCTTCTGGGTCAACTGCAAGACGGCCGAGCTGATCTCCACCTCAGCCGCGCATCGCCGGTCCTTGAACGCGTTGCCCATCGCCTGGCCGAACTGGCCCCGCTGCTTCGCCGGCCAGACGTCCTCGAAGCTCAACACCCGCGCCTCCTCGTCGGTTTCGACGATGATGGTGTCCGGCCGGACCTGACGGTCCAGCTCCTCGAGCTTCAGCGTGGGCAGGTCCTTGGCCTTGTCCAGCTCGGCGTCGATCCGCTCGATGAGCTTCTTGTAGCGGGCCGGGGCCTCCTTGAAGAACGTCGTGTCCTCGATCTTGTACTGCTTGGCCCACTGATCGACCTTGGCCAGCCACTCGCCCTGGTTCGTCAGGACCCGCTTGAGCTCCTCGTAGCGGTTCTTGATCTCATCAACGGCGCCGGAGTACTTGGGCAACTCGTCGGCGGTTGCGGCACTGACGCCCTGCTTGGCCTGGTCGACCTTCTGTGCCAGGATCTGGCAATTTCGCATCACGATTCCGTAATCGCGGACGTCCAGCAGTTTTCTCTCTTTGTCGGCGAAGGCCTGAAGCTGCTTGCCCTCGGCCTCGAGAAGCGCCAGGATCTCCGGCGACAGCCTGTCGTTGAACGTCTCGATCAACGACCGGTGCTTCTTCGCCTCGCCCTGATAGGCGGTCTTTTTCCGCAGGCTGTCGACCAGCGCGAGGATCTTGTCCCGGTCCTTGGCCGGGTTGATGAACGCCACGTCGACCTTCGACGGCGACTCGATCTGGTACAGATTGAGGATGTCTTGCACGGCGTTCCGGAACTTCTTGGCCTCGGCCTCGAAGGCCGGGTCCTGGAACGTCCTGTACAAGCTGGTGAGCTTGACGTTCTCCGGCAGCGAGGTCATGAGCTTTCGCGACTGTTCGCCCAGGCTGTTGATGCCCGTGGACGTCCAGTCGCTCTTGCTGTTGAAGGTAAAGGCCAGGTAGTTGGCGAAGACCAGCAGCGCCGCCGCCAGCACGACCATGACCAGCACGTTGGCCCCGACGATCCACTGCCGTCCTTTGAACCGCAGCATGTGCTCGTCTTGGCCCTTAGACGCCTCGTCCTTCTTGTCTTTGGTTACCGCCATCGTCGCGACTCCACGACCTTGACCGCGAGGAACAGGAAGAACGCCGTGCCCCCGCAGAAGAACACCAGATTGTTTACATCCACCAGCCCCCGGTTGAAGTGCTGGAACCGGTCCATGATCGAGACCATTTGCAAGAGCAGCTGGATCGGCCCCTCCACGTCGGTGAACTGCACGATGATCCAGGCCAGGATGGTCAGCAACAGCAGGAAGAACGCCCCCAACAGCGCCGCGATGATCTGGTTGTGGGTAGTCGCGCTGAAGAACAACCCGATCGCCACGAACATCGCGCCGATCATCAACAGTCCGAAGTAGCCGCTGGCCAGCAGGCCGTAATCCGGCTCCCCGTAGACGCTCAGCAACACCACGTAGAACAGCGTGGCCGCCAGCATGATCGCGTAGAAGATGAACGCGCCGAGGAACTTGCCCACCACCACCTCGGCGTCGCTGATGGGGGCGGTCATGAGCGTCTCGATCGTGCCGCTGCGGTACTCCTCGCTGATCAGCCGCATGGTCAGGATCGGCACGGCGATGCACAGCAGCGGCGGCAGCCAGTTGAACGTGTCGCGGAGCGAGGCCTCGCTGCCCGGGGTGAAATTGTCCGTCAAGAAGACGAACAGCAACCCCACCATGAACGTGAAGGCGAACAACACGACGTAGGCAATCGGGGAGAAGAAGAACGCGCCCAACTCCCGTTGCGTTATGGCCAATACGTTTCGCACGTCGATGCCTCCTGATAGCCAACCGCGTCCAGCTAGGTCGAAGCGTGCCCTTCGCGCTCGATATTCTGTTGCGCGGTGATCTGGACGAAGAAGTCCTCGAGGCTGGCGACCTCGCGACGGATCTCGCGGAGCGCCCAACCGTTCTTGCTGGCGATCTTGAAGATGTCCTCGCGGACGTCTTGTCCAGGCTGGGCCTCGATGACCAGCCGGTTCCACCCGTCGACCAGGGTGGTCTGGACCTTGCCCACGCCGTTGATGCCGGTGACGGCGGTCTTGACGGCCTCGGCGGGCCCGCGGACCTCGGCGATCAGCCGGCTGCTGCCGGTGATCCGCTCCTTGAGTTCGCTGGGCGACCCGCTGGCGACGATGCGGCCCGCGGCGATGATGATGGTCCGCTCGCAGGTGGCCTCCACCTCCGGAAGGATGTGCGAGCTGAGGATCACCGTGTGGTCCTTGGCCAGCTCCCTGATCAGGTTTCGCGTCTCGCGGATTTGGGCGGGGTCCAGGCCCATCGTGGGTTCGTCGAGGACGAGCACCTTTGGATCGTGCATGAGGGCCTCGGCCAGCCCGACCCGTTGCTTCATGCCGCGGCTGAGCTGCCCGATGGGCCGCGTGATGAAGTCGGCCACCCGGCAGCGGCGGGCGACCCGCTCGACTGCGGCGGGTCGATCCGTCGAGGCGATGCCCCGCAGCTTCGCCCGGAAACTCAGGTACTCGCTCGCCCGCATCTCCGGATAGAGCGGCGCCGACTCGGGCAAGTACCCGACCTGCTCGCGGACCGCCATGGACTCAGAGAACACGTCGAAGCCCGCCACCGAGGCCGATCCACTGCTGGCCGGCATGAAACACGTCAGGATCCGCAGCGTCGTCGTCTTGCCGGCCCCGTTGGGACCCAGGAAGCCGACGATCTCCCCTTCGCGTATGCGAAACGAGATGTTGTCAACGGCCCTGACAGGCCCGTACCACTTGCTTAGATTCCTCACTTGAATCATGGAAAACGCCCCATCTGTGTTATCTGGCTTGGGGTCTACTACCGTCCTGGTCGATGTTTCCGTTCGACATCGTATCTCGTTGGCCGAACCCTATCCCCACATAGCCTACCTGAGGGGCCGGCAACGGAGCCCCTACCCATCCACCAGGTCTCCCTTGCTGCGAAAGACCACTTTTTTTAACGATGGGGTTTGGCCCTGTCAAGGTCTGGCGGGGGTCATTTTTTTTTGACGCGGCCAGCGAAATCGGTATCTGCCTGAGTTTGGGGTTGAACATTACTGGGTAAGGACGATAATAACACCTTCGCTTCGAGACGGTGTGCCCCGCTGAGGTCTGGCTCCTGATCGTGGAGGAGACGGGCAACGGGCACGCGAGCCGGCCGCAGTGGTTTCGGGTTTGGCGCGGTCAACACGGTCGGCATGGATCGGGCTTCACGGTGACAATCCTCAACATGGATAGCGCCGCCCGCCGAGGGACGCGCGACTTCGTGTAGGTGTTCCCACATGTCCTGTCCCCAGGTCAGCGTGCTTGTTCCGACCCACAACCGCGCGTCGCTCATCGGTCATACACTGGACAGCGTCGCCCGACAGACCTTTCGTGACTACGAGGTGATCATCATCGACGACGGCAGCACCGACGGGACCGGGGAGGTGGTCCGCCAGCGTCCCGAGCCCCTCCGGTACCTCTGGCAGGAGCAGCGGGGGGTGGCGGCGGCCCGTAACCATGCGCTGGCCGAGGCCAGGGGCTCGCTGGTGGCCTTCCTCGATTCCGACGACCTCTGGCTGCCCGAGTTCCTCGACGAGAGCACCGCTGCTCTCCGCGCTCGACCCGACGCCACCCTCGGCTACACCGACTCGCGGACCATCGACGGACAGGGACGGATTCTGCCTGGGCACCGGAAGCCGCAGCATGGCGGCCTGGTCGTCGCGCCCCTGTTCGCCAGCATCTTCATTCACACCTCGTGCGTGGTCGCTCGACGGGACGTGATCCGTCAGGCTGGAGGCTTCGACGAAGGCTTGGAGGCCAACGAGGACTATGACTTATGGCTGCGACTGAGCCTCCACCACCCCTTCGTCAGCCTGTCCAAGCCCCTGTGCTATCGGCGGAGCCACCGCGGCAGTCTCAGCCGAAACGGGAGCGTCCGCAACCTGATTCGCAAGGCCCGGCTCCTCGAGGAGTTCTACGACAAGCACGGCGACGGCATCATTCCACCGGGCCTGGCCCACCGACGCCTTGCCAAGACCTACTACACCGCGGGTAAGGCCATCGCCCGTCGTCGGGACTACACCCAATCGGCGGATCTGCTCGGGCGGAGCATCGCCCACGCCCCCTCGGCCAAGGCCTGGCCCTGGTACGTGCTGAGCCTCGCCCTTCGCGGAACGCCCGTCGACCGCGGCCGAGGGAACGGTGAACTCCTCGAAGAACTGTCGTCCTGAGAAACGTCCCCAAGAGCGAGCCGGTCCGCACCGAGCGTTGGAGGGACATCCGCCGCTTCGAGCGGGACCTCGTGTACGAAGCGCGCTACGACCTAACCAACGACCCCCATGAAGAGAAGAACCTGGCGACCCGAAACGAGCACCAGGCCATTCTCGAATCGCTGCGAAAAGGCTGCGACGAGCTGCGCGACCGGGCCAAGGGCCATCAATAGAACACGGTCATGATCAAGTGCGGCTCGGCGTGCTTGCCCTCGACCACGCCGACGGAACTGGTCGCGAACTTGATCTCGATCGTGGGATCCCCGTCGATCCACTCGTTGACCTGGCTGTTGAGATAGCTCAGCGACGCGTCGTTGAGCTTGGCGTGGAACGTCCGGCACCGCGTTGCGCCGTTGCCGGTCTGGATCACGTCTCGCTTCAGCTTGGACGTGTCGTGCCCGCCCTGGATCGAAGAGACGCCCGCGCCGCTGAAACCCCTGATCTTGGACATCCCGTCCTCCTGAGGGGCCTCTTCCTCGGGCTCCAGGGCGATCGGGATGTCGGTGATATCCTTCTCCGACTTGGGCTTCTCGGGCGGGGCAATGGCCAGGTCATCTTCCATGGTCAGGTCGATCGGCACGTCGGCCTCGTCCCCGCCGCCGCTCATCTCGTCGACGTCAGCGGCGCTGAACCATGCTGCGTCGCCGTCCTCCACCATGTTGAGCTGGCCGTCCTTTGCCAGCGCACGTAGCTCCTGTTCGCTCTTTCCAAGACGCTGCTTGGCGTCCTCAACGGAGTAAAACCCCACGGACATGATCGTCGCTCCCGGCGCTATCGCGCCCATTCCATCCTGACATGATTCCCCCCAACGTGCTGATTCCATTGTATAGGGACAAGGCGGCTGGATCAACGCAATCCAGTGGGGTAGCACGGCCAAGGTGCGCCGATCTCGTCGGCTCCGCTTGACCGCCCCACCCGGTCGTACCCCCTGCTAATAGAACAAGTGGCTGCTCGTCCGACGACGGTTGGGGTGCTGCGGCACTTCAGACGATCTCGACGCCGGGGTCACCCTGGCGGACCTGCCCGACCGTCCAGGCCCGCTCGCCGGCTGCCGACATTCGCGAGATCAGCCCGCCCACTTCCTCGGGCGGCAGCGCGATGAGCAGCCCGCCGGATGTCTCGGGCGTGTACAGGACCAGCGCCATCTTCTCGGACACGGATCGCGTGAAGGTGACGTGCTCGCCGTACGCCTCGGCGTTTCGATGCGAACCGGCCGCGAAGGGTCCCTTGTCGGCGTACCCGATTGCGCCGGGCAGCCAGGGCAGATCGTCCATCCGCACCCGGAGCCGAACACCGCTCTGCTCGGCGATCTCCCAGGCATGGCCGAGCAGGCTGAACCCCGTTACGTCGCTGCACGCGTGGAATTCGCCGGCCTGCATGGCCCCGGCCGCCACCTTGTTCAACCGCACCATCGAGGCGGTGACGGCCTGGACGTGGTCGGGCTCGGCCGTCTCGAGCTTGATCGCCGTCGTGACCATGCCCGACCCGAGCGGTTTGGTCAGGACGAGCGCGTCGCCCGGTCGGGCGCCGGCCTTGGTGGCGATCCGATCGGGCCGGACCGTCCCGACGACGGCCAGACCGTACTTGGGCTCGGCATCGTCGATGGTGTGCCCGCCGGCCAGCACACCGCCGGCGGCCCGAACGCGGTCGGCCCCGCCGCGGAAGATCTCGCGAACCACCTCGTCGGGCAGGTCGGGCGGAAAGGCCGCGATGTTGACCGCCACCAACACCTCGCCGCCCATGGCATACACGTCGCTCATGCTGTTTGCAGCCGCCACCGCCCCGTAGCTGTACGCGTCGTCAACGATCGGCGGGAAGAAGTCCGTCGTCACGACGAGCGCGCGCTCGGCGTCCATCCGGTAGACGGCGGCGTCATCGCCGGTCTGCAGCCCCACCAGGAGCGCCGGGCACTCGGCCGGGGTGAACATCTGGGCGAGATCGCGCGTCACGCGCGCCAAGGCCAGCGGCGGCCTCTTGCTCGCTCACCCACCCGCCTGCGTCAACCGCGTCAGTCGTATCGCGGCGCTCGCCGGCGGTGCCTTGTCGCAATCATCATGAACCACGTCACAGCTCCTGAGCGACCGCTCCCTCACGGTCGCGCCTCGGATCGGGCCGGTGCCCCTTGATCCGCGCAAAACAGATGGCGGAAAGGGTAGGAATCGAACCCACCACGGACGGTCTTATCCGCCCGCAACTGGTTTTGAAGACCAGTGGGAACACCAGTTCCCGTCCTTTCCGCCCACCCGGTCGTCGGTCGTGGCGTGTCCGGCGGTCCCGACGCCTTCAACCCGGCCGGACAACCCATACTGATGGTACGCATGGAACCGGATGTCATCAACCCACCCCGGCGCGCCCCGGGCATCCGCGGGGCCAGCGCCCCGACGCGATCATGCGGATCACCGTATCTGTCAGCGGGCGCCTCGGCCGTCTTGACCGTGTGGTCGGCTTCTTCCAAGATACACTCGCTCGATCCGTGGACATGGACATCCGAAGCGACGTGCAGGACGGGCAGGGGGGATTCGTTGGATGTACGCGGACAGCAAGACCCAGCCGTGTCGCTTCGCGGCGCGAAGCCCGCGGTGGTGCGCAGGTAAGGAGAAGACCAGATGCCCAAGAAGCAGCCCCACACCCCCGAGGCGTGGAAGGACTACAAGGGCCCGTACTCGATCGCCCTGACGGCTGGCGACCTGATCATCGTTTCGGGCCAGGGCCCGCTCGATCCGGACGGCATGAAGATCGTCGGGTCGGACATCACGGAGCAGGCCCGCGTGACGCTCGACAACGTCAAGAACGCCCTGGCCGCCGCGGGCGCGACGATGGACGACTGCGTCAAGATCGGCGTGTTCCTCGACGACATCAAGGACTTCGACGCCTTCAACGCGGTCTACCGCACCTATTTCAAGGACCCGCTGCCCTGCCGCACCTGCGTCGAATGCAACCTGTGGGGCGGCATCCTGGTCGAGGTCGACGCCTGGGCGGTCCGCGGCGCGAGCGGGTAGACGCGCTTCCGCAGCCGACGGCACACGCGCGATGTAAATCTCGCCGAGGGCCCTGCCGGGGCGCTTTCAGGAACGGGGCCGAATGGTCTGGGGAGCCGAACTTGCCGACCACCTCTGGGCCCTGCTGATGGTCTGGGTGGCGGCGTGCGTCCCGGGATACGTGTTGTCGCGGATGCTTCCCGGGCCGCTTCGGTGCCGGGATACGCTCGCGACCTGGCCCTTGTTGGGTGGGGCCTATTGGGCGGCGGCGTTGTATCTGCTGTCGTTTCGTTGGGGGCTGGTCGTGGCGGCGGCGCTGGCGCTCGCCGCGGCGATCGCGCTGGCATATCGAAGCCGCCGGGCAGCCCATCGTGTTGAGATCGCGCCGAAGCCGTTGACCGTGTTTGCTCGGTACGGTCGGCGACGTGTGACGGCATCGGTCATTTTGCTGGTCGGGTGCGCCCCCTACCTGACGCCGGTGTTCGCCAAACACGTCCCGGACGGCATGGACGCCTCGCGATATGCGCTCAATGCCCGGCTGATCGCGGCCGAGGCGGGCCTGCCGGACTCGCTGGCCCCGTTCGCGCCGGGGGTTCCCTTCGGGGCGATGAACCACGGTGTGCCGGCCCTGGCGGCCGTGGCGGTTTTGTGCGGTGCATCCCCTGCGGCTGCGGTACTGGCGGCGGTTCCCCTGACGTTCGCGGCGCTGGTCCTGAGCCTGTATCTGTTGGTTCGACTGGTCACGCCGCGCGTCCCGGCCGCGGTGACGGCCGTCGCTGTCGCGTGGTTCGCTCACCAGGCGCAGCGAACGCTTTCATGGGGCGGGTTCCCGTGTGTCCTTACGTTGGCCGTCGGCTTCTTGAGCGCTCGGTTGCTCGTGGACGTCCTGCGCGGCAAGCGGGGGCCGGGATGGATCCCGTTGGGACTGTGCGCGGGGGCGCAACCCATACTCCACGGGTGCATGGCGGCGGGTTGGTTATACATCGGCGTGCCGGTGGCGACCGTTGTGGGGCTGATCGTCTCGCGGCATCGTCGGCGAGGGCTCGCGGGCGCGGGCCTGGCGGCGTTGCTGGCGGCCGGCATCGTGCTCGCGTACCTGGTCGTCGCCCGCCCGCGCTTCGACGGAGGTACGGGCGCGTGGATTGACGCCACCGAGATGCAGGACGCCTACGCCGGGAAGGGGCTGCAACTGCTGCTGACCGTGCCGGCCTACCTCGGCGATGCGATGGGGAAGTTTCTGACCGTCGTGTTCATCGTGGCGGTGGGTGTGCTTGCCGTCCGTCGTCGGTGGTCGGCGTTGATGGTGGTCGTTTCCGTCTTGCTAGCCAATGGGCTGGTTCTGATGAACGCCAAGTACGGTCTGCTGCCGGGCAGCTTGTTGTTGTATCCGGTGCGGGTCCGCGAGTTCGCGCTGGGGGCGGCCGCGCTGGGGGTGGGGCTGGCGTGGCGACGTCTGCCACCGGCCGTCACGGTTCGACGGCCGCGCCCCGTGATCGTCGCATCGGTATTGTTCGTGTTGGCGTTGTCACAGCACTACCGGTACTTCCAGCGGACGGCGTGCCGACCGGTCATCAGCGAGGAGGCCTGGCAGGCGCTGCAATGGTCGGCACGACACCTGAGCCCCGCGGACGATTTCGTCGCCACGCTCTACGGGACGGCCGGCGCGTACCTGCCGGCCGTGGCCGGTGTGGGCGTCACGGCGTGGCACGCGCATTTCGATCAGACGTCGGCCGCACACGACATGGCCAGGACCCGCCCCGTCACGCACGTCCTGGACATCGAACGCCAGGCCATTCGGTCGGGTATCGGGAAGGGGCGCTACGACAGGGAGTCGGACCGGCTTGACCGGCTGGTTCGGGACCGAGCGGGCAAGATCGTCTTCGCCAGCGGGCCCGTACGGATTTATCAGTTGACCCCGCCGCCCGGGTGACGCGGGCCGACCGGGGGGGTGGTCATCCAGCCCACTCCCAGTTGGCGAAGGCGCGGGCGTACAGGCATTGCAGGGCCACCAGCAGGGCGAAGAGGGCGTACAGGGCGAGTGGGCGTCGTTGCCACAGCTTCCACCTTGCCAGCAGCAGGAAACACGGCAGGGCCGCCGTCTGGTACCGGGCGATGGAGACCAGATAGCCCCCACCCGCGGGATCCGGCAAATACGCCATCACGAAGATCCCGACGGGGAGCAAGAACAGAACGCGCGGAATCTCGCCGGGTCGGATCAGGCCCTTGATGCCCAGCGCAAGGATCAACGTGCCGAGAAGCGCGTTGTAGTTTCCCATCTCGGCGAGCAAACCGAATTGCCCGCGGACGAGGTACTTGATCGGCCGCGCGGACCGTTCCAACACCGGCTGCAACAACAGCGTCTTGACCAGCGGGTGCTCGACGTCCTTCTTGCGCCAGTATTCCTGGACCGCGAAGGACGCGTCCCGCCGGCCGTATCGATGCCACAGATACGCTTGATACGCGACGAAGCCGCTGACCGGCACGCCCCCCACCGCCAAGAGATGCATCACACGACGGGTCCAAGCACGAGGCCCGGGGCGAGAGCGGGTGTGGGCCCGGGCATGCAGGTAGGTCCAGACGAGGATGACGGCCGCCAACGCCAGTCCGGTGGGTCGCGTGGCCGTCGCCACTGCGCTGACGCATGCTGCTGGCAGGGGCCGTCCGCGCGCCAGCAGCCACAGGGCCGTCGCGACCTCCAAGAAGAACAGCCCTTCGGTGTAGCCGGCCGACAAGAACATCGCGGCCGGATAGGCCGACGCCAACATGACGCACCAGAACCCCGTGCGGCGGTCGGTGAGACGGCGGGCCCAGGCGTAGACGAAACCGGCCCCGATCAGGGCGGCCAGGTTGGACACCGCCACGAGGGCCACGTCGCGTTGGACCACCAGAGCGAGCGGGCGGGCCAACAGCGGGTAGACCGGAAAGAACTCGACCGTCGGTGGGACCGGCGGGCCGGGGGGATACCCGTCGCGGAGGATGCATCGATAGAAGGCGCTGTCCCACCTTACCAACGGCACCTCGGACCACCACCGCCCGGGCCCCAGCTCCGCCGGATCGGGGACCGTGAACCACGCCGTCAGCCAGATGGCAGCGCGGATACACAGGAACCCGATCAGCGCCCAGCATAGGCCAGGGTGACGCATACCATGCCAGAATGTGTTGGCAATCTGCATCCTGGCGGCTCGGCTGAGGAGACCTCGACCTGTACCCGGCCTCATCTTATGTTCGTCAGGCCCGGTGGGCCACGACCTGTCAGAAAAAGGATCGTGACAGGCTGGGTGAAGCGCAGCCCATGCCACCGAGGCAACGAACCGCTTCCGGGAGTTTCTGTTGCTCGGCGGGTTGGGATCGGCGAGAATGACCGCGGTTCGCACCTCGGAGCCCCACATCATGGTTCCTTCAGACGCCCCCAACGTCGTGGTGGTCGGCAGCATCAACATGGATTTGGTGGCCCGCACCGATCACGTTCCCGCGCCCGGCGAGACGGTGTTGGGCAGCGACTTCCAGACCATTCCCGGGGGCAAGGGCGCGAATCAGGCGGTCGCCGCCGCCCGGTTGGGTGCTCGATGTGCGATGGTGGGCCGCGTCGGTGACGACGCGTTCGGCCAGCGCCTGGTCGTCGGGCTCCAGGCCGACGGCATCGACACGTGTCACGTCGCCTCGACGCCCGAGACCGCCAGTGGGGTCGCGTTGATCGTGGTGGCCGGTTCGGGCGAGAACGCCATCTGCGTGGCCAGCGGGGCCAACTTCGCGGTCACGCCGGCCGACATCAACGCCGCCGAGGACGCCATCGCCGAGGCGGCGGTCTGCCTGTTGCAGTTGGAGCTGCCCGTCGCGACGGTCATCCACGCGATCCGAGTGTGTCGCCGGCACGCGGTCGAGACGATCCTCGATCCGGCGCCCGCGCCGGCTGGTCCGCCGGACGATCTGTTCCGCGTCGATGTCCTCTCGCCGAACGAGACCGAGGCCGAGACCCTGTTGGGCGTCGCGGGTGGATCGCTCGAACCCGAAGCGACCGCACAGGCGCTTGCCCAGCGCGGTGCGAACGACGTCGTCCTGAAACTCGGCGTGCGGGGGGCGGCCGTGCTGAGCGACGGGCGTTTCGAGCTGTTGGCGGGTCACCCGGTTGAGGCCGTCGACACGACCGCCGCGGGCGATGCGTTCACGGCTGGACTGGCGGTGGCCCGGGCCAGGGGCCTACCGCTCGTCGAAGCCGTCCAGTACGCCAACGCCGCCGGAGCCCTGGCCTGCACCCAGTTCGGCGCCCAGCCGTCCATGCCCACCGCAGGGCAGGTTGAGGCGATGAGGTAGACCGCCGCGCCGACGAGAAGTTAATGCTGGACCTCCGACATAAGGACCGATATAATATCTATCGTGAGGATTCTGTTACGGTGTGGCACGGCCGTGGGTGTCCTGTGAGACTGCGGCGGTGCCGGGTGATTCCTGCCCGTGCGGTTGGTCGTTTGTCATGCCACCCTCCCCCAAGGGAGTTCCGCATCGGTTCTGGATTGCAGCCTGGTGACGCACCTTGCCCACCGTGTCATGGAGAATCGGGTCCTACGAACGTGACCGAACAGCAAGCCAGACCTCCGTGGTGCCTGCATCGTGACGGATTGTCGGCGGGCCTGAGGGTGTTTGGGCAGTGGCCCAATAG
>Ga0180431_10006094_pt1 | contig 14418 bp, 9 predicted proteins | sample SS_ome_11_FD_132459 | JGI IMG/M metagenome (GOLD analysis project Ga0180431, IMG submission 132459) | Hypersaline lake sediment archaeal communities from the Salton Sea, California, USA - SS_1_MS_1 metaG | ecosystem: Environmental > Aquatic > Non-marine Saline and Alkaline > Hypersaline >... | reverse complement strand
GCCAACCCACCGGCATATAAACAAGAGGCTTATCGTAGAATCTCCAGGCAACTCGCTGAGTCTTCAGCCTGCTGAGAGATAAATTTCCATTGGACGGAACCACATTCACAGGCATCTCCGATGGCTTCCCGGCCGACTCAGTGGATCGGATAAAATTAGATTTGAAAATCTGGACTGCGTGCGCTGTCATATCCTGATCTTGATGGCGAAAATTAGCATAAATATGAACGGGATAAAGCGCAGAACACGCACCCTCGGCCGCCGCTATCCTGAATACCGCTTTTACCTCGTTGCCCGGCGCGACTTTGACATTCGTTTCCGACCGGCCAACCGCATACCATTCGTCCACAAGATCGGTCATCCGCAGCTTAACCTCCAGGATGGATCGACCTTTATTGACAAGAGAGACTTCCACCTGCCGCGGCGTGTCGAGTTCTGTCACGTCGTTGATGTCACCTATTTTCAACGTCAAGGGCCCCTGGGTAACGATGTGCCCGTTGAACGCTGCTGTCATTGTGGCGGCCAAAAGTAAAAGGGCTATCGAACCAAATCTGAGCGTTTTAGACATAGAGCTTCTCCTATAGCTCGCAGGGTGGGGCTTGCCCCACCGCGAGGCCTTTGGTGGGGCAAGCCCCACCCTACTGTCTCGTCAGTAGATACCACATTGTCCCGTACTTGGGTGACATATCTACGTAGTTGACCTCACCGGCCGTCCGAACGGGCACATCCATCTTGACCGTCCCATCCGGTCTTAAAGCCCGACAACTCCACCGTCCAACCGGAATCATCACAGTACCCTCGACAGTCTCTATCCGCACTGGCGCTCCGCCCCACTGGCGGCCGACGGTTCGACGATCCCCGGAGAATTCCATGCCGGTGTTCTCGCATCGTCCGCACGCCGTGATAAGAATCTTGTTACTCCGGGGCCAGGACACGCCATCCAGCGGTGTAGCCGTCATAACCGCATATTCAGGGCTGCGGATGCGTGCGTACCCGTCAGAGTTCTGATAGAACTTACCCGCGTGGCCAGCCAGCACACCGGCGCCCCCAGCCGCCATATAGACTCCCTTGCCATTATCAACCGACCACGTAAGCCGTGGCGAGGGCGTCCCGCCCTTGAGTCGCGAGGCCGTCTCGGCCTTGCCAGGGATTGACAAATGAATCCGCCAGTTCAGTTCCGTTCGCTCCGGCGGACCCGAAGTCTCAGAGACAACATCCCACATGTCCCGATCACACTCCAAATGCTGTTTAGCCAAATCAGTGAGGATATCCCGGCTTTTTCCCAAAGAAATGACCAAACGTCCGCCGAATGGCTTGATCGCTGCATCCCGGAAAATGGCCGTCCCCGCCCGCATAAAGCCCCACTTGGCGGGATTGCTGTCTATATCGAAAAAGCTGTTCATTGACTCACGGTACCAGTCATCCGAGCCGTGCGAATATGTGTACAGCCAGATTCCGTCCCAATCCTGCAGAGCACCGAACGAGGCGATCATTGGAACGCACTCGGCCTGCGAATCCAGCGGAGCCGGGTGATTGTACTCGCTGACGGTATAAGGCTTGCCTTCCAGGCGCCGAGCGGCCAGTCGAGACAGCGGCGACTGCTCGGGATAATCCACCATAGGCTTTTGATCTACGAGCCAGTTGCCCTGATCCCAGGGCCTGCCGGGAAAGCGTGGATGCTGCCAGTAGGCGTGTGCATCGATGAAATCCATATCGCTCTGAGCGTACAATCCCAGCGGACCAAAGACTATCGTTCCGGTCACGAGGGCCTTGCATCCGAGATCGTTCCTGATGAAGCTGCGCATATCGTCGAAATAGCTCTTCTCCGTCTCGGCAAGGAAGCGCATTCTGTCTATTGCCCGCTGCGGGCCTTCATTGTCGGCGTAAAGCGCCACACTGCCGTCCCGCGTGGATTCATTCCTGGCCAGCCCTACCCTGCCGCCCGGACGAAGCTGAACGTTTGCAAGATAGAACGGCACATCGCTGCCGCCGAATGCGAAACTCAGGCGTGAGTTCTCATCATCGTCTTTGGCGATAAATCCGAAACGAAACGTCTTCCACTGTTGTGTCAGATCCGCGTGCCGGGATAAGCCAAGATTTGCCCACGGCTCGTGCGCCTGACTCACGCCGCAACTTATTTTTCTCGGTCTTTCACTTGCCGCATCGAAAATAGCCGTATAATACCGCCCCGCTTTTAGAGCCAGATCGTTTTGCGTGAACTGAAGGTGCCACTCGGTCGGATCCGCCCTGCTGATCTCGAAGCGCAGTGCATCGCGGGACTGATACCGCCGGATGGAAACAGAAGTTTTGCACTCGCCATGCTGCTCAAGCTGCCAGCCACTGGGAGTCCGGATGCTCGGAGGGAATTCTTTCAGGTTGCCATTGTCGAGAATATTTGCGCCAAGCGACTCGGCGCCAACAGACCATGCCTTGCGGAGTTTCTCGTCGGAGCCGTACTTCTGCCGGAGCCAGGCGTTGTATTTCTTCTTGAGAATGCCCGCATAGTACGGCGGAAGAGTTCGCAGCGTTTCTTCGCTGCTCCACATAAAGAAGCTGTTCTCATTGGTGATCTCGACGAACGCCACGGCCGGATCGTCGGCGTAGCGAACCTTGCGATAAGGATTGACGCGGCCCAGCAATTGCCGGGCAAAGTCTTTTTGAGCCTCGATCAGCTCTGGCGTAAATAAGTTGTTGATTTTGTCGTACTTACGATTCGCCTCGGGCAAGCCGAGGTACTCGCTGTGCGCTCTGCCCACGTGGAGATTGATGTTGACGCAGATGCCGCGGCGGGCCAACTCATTGATGAAGAAATCCAGCCGGTCGAGAGCCTCCGGCTCGATTGTTTTGCCGTCTCTGGAATTCCACAGCCCGCGAGGCCAGCGGGCTGTATCCATGTGATGGCATCTGATGCTGTTCACTCCCGCCGCCGCCAGACGGGCCGCCACATAAGGAGCATCGGCGTGCGTTGGCATATTCGCTCCGAAAGACAGATTGACGCCCCAAATGCGAATACGCCGGCCACTACGGTAAAAATGACCATCAATAGCTCGCAAACTCTCATCATCGGTGCCGATAGGCTCGAAAGTGCTGATTGCTATCGGCGATTCGAGATTCGGCCTGGCGGGAATCACAAAAGGCACGAAGTCCTGCGCCATCGCGGCGGCAGACGTGAGAAAGAAAAGTGCAAACGAAAGAAACAACGGCTGCCTGAGATTAACAGCCTTCAAGCCGTCTCCGGCGAAGTAGTACTTCCTAACAGATAGATTTGTACATTTGTGCCCAAGGGTGGCAGCCTCAAGCGGCAGTCCCTTAGGGATGCCTTGCGGCGCTTGGGGATGGTTTCTCCCACCATCCCCAAAGCCTGCGGCTTTGAGGCTGCCACCCGGTTGAGGATGTATGCCCGCAAATTCCTTTGTTATAAGGTGGTAGTGACATTTTCGAGATAACATTTGTTTCTCCTGTCGATAAAAGGCGTACTTGATGAATTCCTCGACTTATGATAAAGTCTGTCCCTGTCGCTATCAATAGAAAAACTAAGGCCCGTTACGAAAGCAAGGGAGATCGCAATGCCGCATAAATTTGTCAACCAGATCGGACCCGGAGAGGCTATCGATGATATCTACATTGTCAGCAATCCGATCCTGAGAAGCACATCCCGCGGCGATCTTTATATAGCAATGTTCCTTTCCGATCGCACGGGGCAGTTGAATGGGCGAATGTGGCAGGCGACGGAGACGGTATACAAGGCGCTGCCCAAGCCCGGCTTCGTACACGTCCAGGGCCGCAGCGAGCTTTACCAGAACAACCTGCAGATCATCGTTAACAACGTCAGCGTCGTGGATGCCGACAAAGTGCAAATCGACGATTTCCTTGCGAAAACGGAAAAAGACGTCGATAAGATGTTCAAAGAAGTCAAGGAAACTGTAGGCCGGGTAGAAAATCCGCAGTTGAAGGCCATTGTCGAGGAGTTCCTGGCCGATACCGAGCTTATGGAGAAATTCTGCAACGCGCCGGCCGCAATGAAACTGCATCACGCCTGTATCGGCGGCTTGTTGGAGCACACGCACAACATACTTCGAGTGGCGGTTGCGGTATTACCGTTTTACCCGTTCATGCAGACCGACCTGGTTCTCGCCGGAGTATTTCTTCACGATATCGGCAAGACGGATGAACTCGCCTACGACATGGCATTTTCGTACACTGATTCGGGCCAACTGATCGGGCACATCGCCAAGACCCTGCTGATGATCAACGAGAAAGCCGCCGCCCTGAGAGCCGGAGGCGTGCAAATCGATCAGGAAGTTCTGGACATGCTGGGCCACATTATCCTGTCACATCACGGGGCGTATGAATTCGGCTCGCCCAAGCTGCCCGCGACCCCGGAGGCCTTCCTGGTCAACTGTATCGACGACCTCGACGCAAAGGTGAGCCAGGTAACCGAGGCAATCAACACGGAGGTAAGCGATTCAAACTGGACGGAATGGAAACACGCCCTCCAGACACGGCTCTACCGAAGACGCATCGAGTAGAAAACAGCTTTAGACAGGATATACAGGATCAAACAGGATCATTAACGGCATTCATTCAGGGCACCCTACCGGTTGCCGGACTCTCACCTTCGGGCCTGTTGCCAAAGACTTATTGTAAAGCCTGAGATTGCCGCGCGATTCTGCGAATCGCTCGCAATGACGCCCTTTTGTCATTGCGAGGAGTGAAACGACGAAGCAATCTCAAGTATAGCAACAAGCCTCCTCGCGGGAATGACAATTTAAAGGGCAATTCCGACATCACAAGTTAGTATGAAACTCGTGCAGTCTCAATTAGATGCTTTGTACGGAGTCTCGTTGGAGGACGATTCCGGAGAAGCGCCAGATTTTCTTGAATTGACTGTGCGGCATCAGCCGCTTGCCCGTGGCAGGGTCGGCGACGGTGACTGCATCGTCAGTGACATTTAGAACGGCCAGGCAATGGTCCGTCATGAACGCTTCCTTGACCACTGCTAATATGACTCCTGCGTTTCTCAGTTGATCGACCGAATCGAAGTGACGGTATTGGCACCTGAGGCCGTCGGCGCTATAGCGACTCTTAAGAGCAGAGTAGAGGCATTCCGGCAGCGTTCCAGTAATCGGGCTCGAATAAGAGAGCACGGCGAGTTCACCCTCCTCGGCGGCAAGTCCGAGCCTTCCAAGGGCCGTTACCGCGGCGGCCGGGCCGCATGTGTAGTCCGTCGTCTGCCGGCAAACACCGGCTGTGTCAAACTTCGTCGTGAGATTCGACAGCCGGTCCCTGACCAAAGTCGGCCCGAGAAGCGGCAGAACCGAGAACCAAACGACAAAACCCGCCATCAGCAGGCATACGATCAGCTTTTCCCATTTATACGGCAGGCGCGACAACGGCACGGTCAGCCCCAGAGAGACGGCGAACGACAGGGTGATGAATCTGACACGCCCCACTGCGATCCACGAGAAAGGCGCCGTAAAGTGCAGACCATTATTAAACCGCGTCGCAACGAGCATCATGAGCAGCACGAACGGCACAAAACAACCCAGCAGCCAGTACGTTTTCTGCAGGCGCGAGAAGAGTCTGCCGAGACAAACGCCCAATAACACCACAGAGATCACACCTGAAATTCCAACCCAGGGACTCATCAACTCTCTCCCATTAATCACCACAAGCCATGATTACCTTATGGTACTAAAGTGGGAGTACAAAGTCAAGGGAATTGTCCTTGAGTCGCATAGTCTCCGTCGGAAGCAGTGGTGACAAACCGCAAAGAAACACGAAAAAACAGCCGGAACCGCAGCCGATAAGTAGACAAATTCAATGTACAAATAATAGCACAGAGCAGGTCTGTCGGACAGACATGTATCCTTTCCGGCGGAGACCGTCTCTCTGATCGCTCAGCAGAAACAAAAGACAGCGATTAGCAACAACAAGAGTTGCCGTAATGTTTGTTGGAATAGGGAGGACAATGACGCAAGAGCCGGCACATTTTCGGACTTGTTCAAAAAGCGTCGGTTTGTTTTGACGTATTGGCGCATCCCGGTCCGTTTGTTCTGTTTGGCAGGCTTTCCCGAGAGCAAAATAGCCACAGTTTTTTTGCTTTTTGTGCAAGTATCGAGTTGATCCTGCTGACACATATGCCGATAATAGTCCTGATGTGTCCAAAGGGCAGATGTAGTCAGGAAATCCAATGCCACAAATAGAAAGGAAGGTCACAATGCTGTACTCAAGAGTCTTGACGGGGACGATGTTGTTGGTGGTTGCTGTCGGCCTCGGCGGCTGTTTTTCGTCTGATCCCGAAAATATAAAGGCGTTCATGATGCCGCAGAAGGTGGACGTATCCGCCGACACATACATTCTCGAGCCCCCGGATGATATTGAAGTTCACTGCACGAACGTGCCGGAAATCAACCTGCAGACTCAGCAGATCCGGCCGGATGGCAAGGTGAGCTTTGAAGCTATAGGTGAGATAGACGCGGCCGGCAAGACACCCGCACAGGTCGCAAACATCCTGCGGGCGAAAGTTCTTGAACTCTATCAGATTGAAGGGGAGTATCCGATTGACGTTCGTGTGGTCGGCTTTAGAAGCAAGCGCATCTACGTCTTCGGTCAGGTGGCCGCTCCCGGCGCCCAGGTGTACTCCGGACGCGATACGGTCATGGGCGCTATAGCACTTGCCGGAAGTCCCACGGTATTGGCCTGGGTAGAACGCATCCAGGTGATCCGGCCTTCACATGACAAGAACGTAAAAGCCAAAATATTTGAGGTCAACTTCGACCGTATGGCCGCTCACGGCGAGGCCCACACGGACGTCCTGCTGCAGGAAGGCGATGTGATATATGTCCCGCCGACAATTTTGGCTGCCGCGGCAATGAAGATAGAAGAGGTTATCCGCCCCGTTGCCAGGGCATTTTCCGGCTACTACATAGTGTCCCGGCCCGAAGCAACGCCCGCCGGCGCCGGTGCTATGGGTTTTTAAGGGGCTTTCCGCTTAACCACGTCTTGGCCGACGTGGCGTAAAATCAAGGGAAGGAAGGTGATGCCGCTGATGAAGCAGCGGGATGAATTGAAACTGGTCCACATTGCCAGCACGGTGTGGTTCATTCTGTGCGTCGGCTATATCCTGATCCTGGCTCTGCGCCAGGCAGGCGCTAACTGGCTGGTCGTGTTCTCGCTGTCGGGACACGGCGTCCTGATCCTTCTGGTGCTGGTAAGTCTGTATCTGTTCGCGATCTTCAGAGGAATCAGCAGCAGCCAGAACGTCCAGGTCGAGCACCCGCTGACAAGCACGAGGTACTACGCCGGCTTTTACGTCACCGCCCCGCTGCTCGGCTCGCTTGCGGGCTTTCTCGGAATGATAGGCGTGGCGAGCGTCGCTCGATTCCTGACAGGAATCGCGATGGGGACTTTGGGAGTGACCTTTTTTGTCTGGGTTGTCGTGGATCCCGCTCTCGGACTCGCCGAATTACTGCTTCCGGCAAGTCAAAAACATCGCGTTCGGCGGCTCGCCAAGAACAAAGCCCTTAAAGAACAGAGGCAGAGAGATCGCGAGAACCTGCTGGCCCGGGCGCTTGCAAAGGAGGATTCGGCACGCCGCGGCTGGCACGAAGCCCTGCACCCGCAGGCTGAGGCCCTGGCCCGGCTGTTGACCGACGAGCAGGCCGACATCGAACTCGCCGAACGTGAAGCGGTCGGCATAGGCGTCGACGCATGGCGAACCGGCGGCCTGACGTGCATGAAAGAGCTTCACAACATGGCGATAAACCTCTGCCGGAAAGAAAGCCCCAAAGCCGACGTCGTAGACCACATAACACACTGGTGGGACGGCATAGGAAACTGGAGAACCACACCTTTAGCGTAAATACCAGATCCAGAAACCGCAGACGGCGTCCTGAGCGTAGTCGAAGGATTAACGCAGACTTCAATGCCAACGCATCGACTGATTTGAAGAAGAACTGGCCGAAACAGTGGTACTGGCGTTAACGTCGGCCCCGGACCTCGCGTATTCACCGGTCGTGCCGGAAGCCGCCGATGCGGCCGCGTCGCAGGTAACTCCACCGGCGAAGCAAACGCATGAGGTGCCTGAGGCAACGGTCTCCTCATCGGATGGATCGAAGTCCCAATTTGTTACATTCATAGCATATCAAAACTGGGCAAGAGATACGATTGCTTGCGGTTTCTGATCTCTCATGGGAGGATTTCACCAATTCTCCGGAGATGTATTGTGATCAGCCGGCCATATATTTACCAGATGACGATTTCCTTCGCGTTCCAGTTTCATAACAGACTCATGCTTGATAGCAAACTCCGGCAAAATGGGCAGAAGAACTGAACAGAGTTCAACGATAAATCCTGCAGTTCGGCAACGCCTTCTTTGGTTCGTCGGCCCCGACATCCATGACCGCGTTGAACCTGAGGTCCAGCCTTCGCAGACCGGTCAGCTCCTTCAGGTGCTCAAGCCCGGCGTCGAGGCGGGATTCAAGTGGCGCACGTCTGTCAGGCCTTCGAGTGCGGGCCGATCCGGAATCCGGCTGACTTACTCTCCCAGGTGCAGGTCTGCATCATGATGGGACTGGCAGCGGCGCTGCGGGAAGAGTTGTGATTCGAGAGCGTCAAGATGCCGAGCGACGGCTTCGGCATGCGAACAAAGTCAGCCTTTGTCGCTGAACATCTTCTTGCTTCGCAGTATGTGGTGGTAATGCTGTGCGAAGCGATGGGCCTCGTCCCGGACGTACTGGAGCAGCTTTCGCGCGGGTGAGTGGGCCGACAGCCTCAACGGCTTGCTGCTGTCCTGAAGATATATATCCTCTTCTTTCTTTGCGATTGAGGCGATTCTGACCGGGGCGGCTTTCAGTTGTGCGAATGCCTTTTCGGCGGCCCTGAGGTGTCCGAGACCGCCATCGATAAGGACGAGGTCCGGCCACAACTCTTCGCCCCGCAGGGCGTATTTGTATCTGCGACTGATCACCTCGGCGATCATGGCGTAGTCGTCGATTCCTGTAACGGTCTTGATCCTGAATCTACGGTAGCCGCTTTTGAAGGGCCTGCCGTCGATGAACTTGACCAGAGAGCCGACGGCTTCCGCGCCGGCGATGTTGGCGATGTCGATCCCCTCGATGATCCTGATCGGCTCGGATGTCCCGAGCAACTCTCGCAATTTTACGAGCGCCTCTGTCGGATCGGCGGCAAAGACTTCCGGCTGGACGTGCTCTTCCGGGCTGCCCCGCCGGTCGAGCCTCTCGATCAGCCGGATTCGGTCGCGAAACATCGCCGCCTTCTCGTATTCAAGCGCCTCGGAAGCCTCAGCCATTTGCTGTTTAAGTCGCCGCAGAACAGTGGATCGCTTTGACCGCAGAAACCTTAAAAGGTCCGTGATGATCTTTTTATACTCGTTCCTGCCGATCTTCGCTCCGCAGGGGCCAGTGCATTGTTTGATGCTATACAAAAGACACGGCCGGAAGAATCTTCGCCTTGGGTCGTCCTTGTTGATGTCGAGCTTGCAGGTTCTGAACTTAAATATCTTCTGCAACACGACCAGAACATCCCTCAGGTCTCTGGCGCCGGCAAAAGGTCCGAAAAGCCTGCTGCCGTGCGGCCTGGGCTTTCTGGTAATGTAGACGCCCGGGAAGTCATCGCCGGTCGTGATCTCGAGATATGGAAACGTCTTGCTATCGACCAGATCGCTATTGTACGGAGGCCGAATGTCCTTGATCAGGCGCGCTTCGGACAAAAGAGCCTCGACCTCGTTAGGCGTCTCCAGAAAATCGACGGTTGCGACCTTGCCGATCATCTCGGCGATCATCGGCCCGCGCGTAGCGACCAGGTCGGTGCTCCGTTGAAAGTAGCTGGCTGCACGGGAACGCAGATTTTTCGCCTTGCCGATGTAGAGGACTTTGTCGGCGGAGTCCTTCATGAAATAAAGCCCAGGCCCGGTCGAAAAGGTCTTTATCTTCTCACGAATCCGGTCATAATGATTCTGTCCTTTTTCTGACTTCATGGGCATATTGTAGTAATACGCCGTGGCTTGCCCAAGGCTTTTTTACAGGCCGGGCTGACGCCGCAGGACGATATTGTTCCTGTCGGTAATCAGCATGGGCGAATCGTAACAAGGGATGTCGGTAAACCGGAAAGTTGTGCCGTCGCCGGAGAAGTTGGCTTGTGAGATTTCCCACACTTCGCCCTCGCGCAAATCTACATAGACAGATATGAGAAAGAAGCCGTTGCTGAAAGTGAAATCATCTTCGATCATCTCGTTATTATCGGAAGGAATTTCGTCATCACGCCGGACTGTTACTATCAAGGCAGGGAAAAGTGATTTCGGATTTGCCCTGGACTTAAGCTATTGATGCTAAAAAAGTCAGGCAGATCGTGGCTGTAAAAAGTCTTACAATTTTCATGAAGTTTCTCCTGATATAGGTAAGTTCTTACATAGAGATGGTAACTAATATCAAAAGTGTTTGCGGGAGTTGTTAGAAGTTCGGCGGGCGGGATTTTTTTTTCTTCCATAGATTCAGTAACTACAAGGATTAAGAAAAAACGCGAACAAATTGAATCAAAAAAATCACATTTTGGACTTTACACCTCATCGATTTAGCAGTAATCTGCCGATACCTGTTTTACGAGCTTTACCACTATATCTGGCGCAGCTCCCGGTCGGTTTTTCTATATATTGTGGTTATGTTGTTTTCGCATGGAGGCGTATAAATGTCTTTTGAGTTCGATATTGAGAACCCTTTCGCTGCTGAGCAGCCGCAACCGGAAACACCTGTGAAAGCCTCCGATTCTGTGGGTTTGAAGATAGAGCAGTTCTTCTCGACACCCGGCGTACACCCGTTCGATCAGCTTGAATGGGAACTCCGTTCGGCAAAGATTGCCGGCGATGACGGCCAGGCTATCTTCGAGCAGGACGACATTGAGGTTCCGTCTTCATGGAGCCAGTTGGCGACCAAAGTCGTGGCCAGCAAGTACTTCTACGGTGATATCGAGTCGGGCCAGCGAGAGAATTCGGTTAAGCAACTCGTGCATCGTGTCTGCAAGGCGATCGCGGCCAGAGGCAATAGAGACGGCTATTTCGCAAGCCATGAAGATGCCGAGAATTTCTACAACGAGCTGACCTGGCTCTGTGTCAATCAGTACGGGGCGTTCAACTCGCCCGTCTGGTTTAACGTGGGTCTTTTCGATGTTTATAATGTCACCGGCAGCGGGCACAACTTCCGCTGGGATCCGCAGAGCAACAAGGCCGTCGCCTGTGAGAGCAGTTATGAGTACCCACAGGCATCGGCGTGTTTCATCCAGTCGGTGCAGGACTCGATGAAAGATATCATGCGACTGGCAACCAGCGAGGCCATGCTGTTCAAGCACGGATCGGGAACGGGAACCGACTTATCAACACTGAGAAGCAGCAAAGAGAAACTCTCCGGCGGCGGCAAGCCCTCGGGACCTTTGAGTTTCATGAGGGTCTACGATCAGATTGCGGCGGTGATAAAGTCGGGCGGCAAAACCCGCCGGGCAGCGAAGATGCAGTCGTTGAAGGTCACCCATCCTGATATCAAGGAATTCATCACCTGCAAGACCGAGGAAGAGAAGAAAGCCTGGGCGCTCATCGAGGCCGGCTACGACGGCGATTACAACAACCAGGCTTACAACAGCGTCATGTTCCAGAATTCCAATCTCTCGGTTCGCGTGACCGATGAGTTTATGGAAGCGGTAGAGAAGGATGGAAAGTGGACTACCTATGCTGTTACAACGGGCCAGAACATCGGTGAGCACTCGGCACGGGAGCTTATGGAGCTGATCGCAGAGGGGACGAGGCTATGCGGCGATCCGGGCGTGCAGTATGACAGCACCATCAATCGCTGGCACAGTTGCCCGAACTCCGGCCCGATCAATGCCTCGAATCCGTGCAGCGAGTATATGTTTATCGACGATTCGGCTTGTAACCTGGCGTCTCTGAACCTGATGAAATTCCGTAAAACTGACGGCACGTTCGACGTCGAAGGTTTCAAAAAGGCGATCAGGGTGTTCATAATCGCTCAGGAGATTTTAGTCGATAACGGCAGCTATCCCGACGAAGCGGTCGCGCTGAACAGCCACATTTTCCGTCCGCTCGGCCTGGGCTATGCAAATCTGGGTTCTTTGATAATGAGCCTGGCGCTGCCGTACGACTCCGACCAGGCCAGAGCGATCGCCGGGGCTATCAGTGCTGTTATGACCGGTTCGGCCTATGCGGCCAGTGCAGAGCTGGCTTCGGTGAACAAGCCGTTTGAGGAGTTCGGCAAGAATTCCGAACAGATGCTAAAGGTTATTAACATGCACCGCCAGCACGCCTGCGATCTTCCCGAAGCCCACTGCCCGGAATATCTGCGTAACGCGGCCAGGGATTCGTGGGATCAGGCTCTTGACGCCGGTACGAAGGCGGGCTATCGAAATGCCCAGGCAACGGTCCTGGCGCCGACGGGGACGATCGGCTTTTTGATGGATTGTGATACAACGGGGATCGAGCCCGACATAGCGCTGGTAAAATACAAACTTCTGGCCGGCGGTGGAATGCTCAAGCTGGTCAACAAGACCGTCCCGATGGCTCTCGAAAGGCTTGGCTACAGCGCCGACGATATCAAGGCTATTTGTGACCATATAGACGAGAACGAGACTATCGAAGGGGCTGAAAAATTCAATCCAGACCATCTGCAGGTCTTCGACTGTGCTTTCAAGCCTCGAAACGGCAAAAGATTTATCGACTATACGGCGCATCTGAAAATGATGGCTGCCGTTCAGCCGTTTATCTCCGGCGCTATCAGCAAGACGATCAATATGCCCAAAGAAAGCACGACTGAGAATATTGCCGCGGCTTACATGGAAGGCTGGAAGCTCGGACTCAAGGCCGTTGCTATCTACCGCGATGGCTCGAAGAAGCTACAGCCTGTTTCGACGAAAAAACATAAGGACGGCAAAGCCAAGGCTTCTGCCGAGGCGCCCGCTCCCTCCCGGCCGTTCAGACGTCGGCTGCCGGACACGCGCCAGAGCATAACACATAAATTTTCCGTATCAACGCATGAGGGTTACCTGACGGTGGGGCTATATGAGGATGGCCAGCCTGGTGAGCTGTTTATCACCATGGCCAAGGAGGGCAGCACCGTCGGGGGCCTCATGGATGTTATCGGAACATGTACGTCGATGGCGTTGCAGTACGGCGTGCCTTTGATTACCCTGGTCGACAAGTTCCGCCACGCACGGTTCGAGCCGTCCGGCATGACCTCGAACAGAGATATTCCGTTCGCCAAGAGCCTGATCGACTATATATTCTGCTGGATGGGTTGTCAGTTCATACCGGGCTACGCCGAGAAGAACACGCCTAACAGAGGCGCCAACGCGGGCGCAGCCGAGAACAAGAACACAACCACGGCAAAGAAGCTGGTCGAAAAAACCAAAGACCTTGCACAGAAGATCGCCGAGGCGAAAGTAGTAACACGCGAGGGAAAGAAAACCTCGCCTGCCGAGCAGAACGCCAAAAAGGAATCGACCGAGCCGAAAAGCAGGTTCGCGGATCTGGCCAACCGAATCGGCGCTCTGGTCGGCGCCGGCGTCGTCGATGAATCAGGCGGCACTCAGGCCGAGGCCCGGCTTATGGAGCAGTTCAACAGCCAGTTCGCACATTTCCCGACCGACGCCCCGGCATGCGACATCTGCGGCTCAATCACCGTACGAAACGGCACCTGCTACAAGTGCTTCAACTGCGGCAACTCAATGGGATGCTCTTAGTCATTTACTATTGACTATTTTCTATTGAGGGCGTCGTTGCATCTCTCTGCAAACCGTAGGCTGATGTAAGGATCGGGGCAAATATTTCCATTTTTACTGCAAAATTGTTTGACAGGGATGGTCTTTTTGCTAAAATGTTGGTTTTTTGGCAGTTCGATGAAAGTATATCTATGAAAAGCTTTATGGCAAAGAAGGATCAGGTCGAGCAGAAGTGGCTGCTTGTGGACGCCGAAGGGGCGGTTCTTGGCCGGATGGCGGCGAAGATCGCGCCCATACTCATGGGCAAAAACAAGCCCACGTATACGCCGCACGTCGATACCGGCGATTATGTAATCGTGGTCAATGCCGACAAGATCAAGGTTACCGGCAAGAAGGCCGACTCGAAAGAGTACGACTATTACACCCACTACCCCGGCGGGCATAAGTACGTCAGTTTCGCCGATATGATGGAAAGAAAGCCTGAGAAGGTGATTCAACTGGCCGTGCGTCGAATGCTTCCGAAGAATCGTCTCGGCAGGCAGATGCTGAAAAAGTTGAAGGTTTACCGCGGTCCCGAGCACGAGCAGCAGGCACAGAGACCGGAGAAGATAGAACTGAATTAGTTTGAGATAGTCGATTATGACCGAGAACAAGGTTGAAAATCCCGATATTGAAATG
>Ga0180431_10006093_pt1 | contig 14418 bp, 13 predicted proteins | sample SS_ome_11_FD_132459 | JGI IMG/M metagenome (GOLD analysis project Ga0180431, IMG submission 132459) | Hypersaline lake sediment archaeal communities from the Salton Sea, California, USA - SS_1_MS_1 metaG | ecosystem: Environmental > Aquatic > Non-marine Saline and Alkaline > Hypersaline >... | reverse complement strand
GCTCGTCGACGCCGGCATCGACGGCATCAACCCCATCGAAAGACGCGCCAACATGAACGTCGCCGACCTCCGCCAACGCTACCCAAAACTCATCCTCACCGGCGGCATGTGCAACACCCACACCCTCATTCACGGCACCAAAAAAGAAATAGAGGCCCAGGCTCGCGAAATCATCGACATCGGCCGACAAGGCGGCGTCGTCATCGGCACCCACTCCGTCAGCCCCGAAATCCCCCTCGAAAACTTCCTGATCTACCACCAAACCTGCCTCACCTACGGCGATTTTTCCTCTGACCAAAACCAATAATATCTCACCCCAACAAAACACCCCCGGAGAACACGCATGACAGCTGCAACCAACAAACCAGATTCCATGAAAGCCCTCGTCCTCAAAGCCTATAACGAGTTCGTCTACGAAGATATGCCCCTGCCCACCGTCGGCCCCGACGATGTCCTCATCCAGGTCAAAGCCTGCGGTATCTGCGGCAGCGACGTCCACGGAATGGACGGCTCCACCGGCCGGCGACAACCCCCCATCGTCATGGGCCACGAAGCCAGCGGCGCCATCACACAAATCGGCGACAACGTCGTTGATTGGAAAATCGGCGACCGCGTCACCTTCGACTCCACCGTCTATTGCGGACACTGCTTCTTCTGCCGACGAGGACAAATCAACCTCTGCGACAACCGAACCGTACTCGGCGTCTCCTGCGACGACTACCGCCAGCACGGCGCCTTCGCCCAATACGTCGCCGTCCCCCAGCACATCCTCTACCGACTGCCCGAAGGCATCTCCTTCGAACAGGCCGCCATGGTCGAAGCACTCTCCATCGCCGTCCACGCCGTCGAACGCACCACCGTCCACCTCAACGACACCGCCATCGTCGTCGGCGCCGGCATGATTGGCCTGCTCGTCGTCCAGGTCCTATGCGCCGCCGGCTGTGGCCAAATCCTCGCACTCGACATCGACCAGGACCGACTCAACCTCGCCTGCCAACTCGGTGCCGACGCCGGCCTCAAAGCCGACGACGAAAAAACCATCCAAAATATCCTCCAACGAACCAACGGCCGAGGCGCCGACGTCGCCTTCGAAGTCGTCGGCAACACTGCCCCCCTCAAAACCGCCCTCGCCGCCCTCCGCAAAGGCGCCCAGCTCACCCTCGTCGGCAACCTCTCACCCACCGTCGAGCTGCCCCTCCAATCCGTCGTCACCCGCGAAATCACCCTCAACGGCTCCTGTGCCTCCTGTGGCGAATACCCCGCCTGCCTCGACATGATTGCCCGAGGCAACGTCAACGTCGACCCCCTCATCTCCGCCACCGCACCCCTCGCCCAGGGCAACGACTGGTTCCACCGACTCTACAAACGAGAACCAGGACTCATGAAAGTCATCCTCCTTCCGTAACAAACAAAAAAATACAACTGCGGTGCCACCTGTTGCACCCCACGAAAACACTGACGGAGAAACTATCACCATGACCAAAAAAAATAGCCAACTCAAAACCGGCATCATCGGCTGCGGAAAAGTCGGACACCTCCACGCCGCCGCCCTCAAAGCACTGCCCGAATCGCAACTCACCGCCGTCTGCGACCTCGATCTGCCCCGCGCCCAGGCCTTCGCCGACAAGTACGGCCTAAAAGCCTACAACAACGTCCACGATATGGTCACCGCCGAAAAACTCGACGTCGTCACCATCGGCACCCCTCACCCCTTCCACGCACAACCCGCCGTCCAGGCCGTCCAGGCCGGCGCCCACTGCCTCATCGAAAAACCCCTCGCCTCCTCACTCGAAGACTGCGACACCATGATCAACGCCGCCAAAGACGCCTCCGTCAAACTCGGCACCATCTGCCAACGCCGCTTCTACGCACCCTGCCAACGCATCCGCCGCGCCATCGACGACGGCAAAATCGGCAAACCCATCCTCGGCACCGTCCACATGCTCGGCTGGCGCGACGAAGCCTACTACCAGTCCGACCCCTGGCGAGGCTCATGGAAAGGCGAAGGCGGCGGCGTCCTCGTCAACCAGGCCCCCCACCAACTCGACCTGCTCTGCTGGTACATGGGACCCATCGCCGAACTCCAAGGACAATGGGCTAACCTCAACCACCCCTACATCGAAGTCGAAGACACCGCACTGGCCACCATCCGCTTCGCCAACGGCGGCCTCGGCTCCATCGTCGTCAGCAACAGCCAGAACCCCGCACTCTACGGCAAAGTCATGATACACGGCCAAAACGGCGCCTCCCTCGGCGTACAGACCGACGGCGGTGCCATGTTCATCGCCGGCATGTCCGAAATCACCGAACCACCACTCAACGACTACTGGACCGTACCCGGCGAAGAAAATCTCCTCGACCAATGGCGAAAAGAAGACGCCGACGAATTCCAACGCGTCAACCCCATGGAGCATTACCACACCCTCCAGATCCAGGACTTCCTCCAGGCCGTCCTCGACGACCGTGAGCCCACCGTCACCGGCCAGCACGGCCGGGCCGTCGTCGAACTCTTCGTCGCCATCTACCGCTCCCAACGCGACAACGGCCCCATCACCTTCCCCCTCCAACCCGAAAACAACGACGACTACGACGGCCGCTTGACCAAAAGCTGACCACAAGAACAACAACAACTTTATACAAGACTATTACCAACCGGTTACCACCTATAATAATAGCGCTGCGTACCGCCCAGGAGAAACACACAATGACCGATAAGAATACGCAATCCGTCTCCCAACGAACCTGCGGAAAATCCGACCTGACCCTCTCTGCCCTCGGCGCCGGCTGCTGGGCCTTTGGCGGCGGTGACTACTGGGGCGACCAGAACCAGAAAGACGTCGACCAGGTCGTCCACCATGCCCTCGAACTCGGCATCAACTACTTCGACTCCGCCGAGGCCTACAACGAAGGCCGAAGCGAAACCTCACTAGGCCAAGCCATCAAAGGCCTCCCACGCGACCAGGTCTGCGTCGGCACCAAAGTCTCGCCCTCCAACCTCTACCACGACACCCTCATCGAGCACTGCGAAGCCAGCCTCCGCCGACTCGACACCGACTACATCGACCTCTACATGATCCATTGGCCCGTACACCCCCACTCCATCCGCCACTTCACCAAAGACCAGGCCGTCATCGACAGCCCCCCCGACATCAACGAAGCCTTCGACGCCCTCGCCAAACTCTGCGAACAGGGAAAAATCCGCTACGTCGGCGTCAGCAACTTCGCCGTCCCTCGCCTCGAACCTCTCGCCGACATGCCCGTCCCCGTCGTCGCCAACGAACTGCCCTACTCCCTCCTCACCCGCACCATCGAATGCGAAGTCCTGCCCTACTGTCAGCAAAACGGCATCGGCGTCATCGGCTACATGACCCTCCTCCAGGGCGTCCTCGCCGACATCTACCCCACCCTCGCCGACGTGCCCGAATGGCAGCGACGCACCCGACACTTCGATGCCAAACGCTCCTCACTCACCCGCCACAACGGCCCCGGCGCCGAAAAGGAAACCAACCAGGCCCTCGCCGACATCCGCAAGATAGCCCAACAGGCAGGCCTGACCATGCCCGCCCTCGCCGTCAAATGGGCACTCGCCAACTCTACCATCTCCTGCGCCCTCGTCGGCGCCCGCAACGCCCAGGAACTACAAGCAAACGTCGACGCCGCCGCCAACCCCCTAGACCAGGATACCCTCGACGCCCTAAACCAAGCCACCGAACCCCTCAAAAACACCCTCGGAACCAGCTTCGACTACTACGAATCCCCCGAAAACGACCGCACCCGCTAACCAGGACAACAAGGACGTGGTACGTCGTTATAATGGCAAGGCGGATGGCAACATCCGCCTTGCCACATATCATGGTATCGCCCACCCTGTGCCTCGCCCCCCCCACAGGTGATTGAAGCCCCGCATCTTGATGCGGGGTCAGACTTCCTGCAACCTTGCACTCCCGAACCACGTAAGGCGGATGGCAACATCCGCCGATCAACTATCATGGTATCGCCCACCCTGTGCATCCTCTTGCCCCGCCGCCCCCCCACCTGTCATTGCGAGGAGGGCTTCCTAGCCCGACGTGGCAATCTCAACCATCCGCCTCCTCTCTCTATTCCCATCCACCAGCTCCCTACCTGCCTGCTATTCCCTCTCAACTCCTGCAATCCCGCCATAACCTCTTCTGTAAGAGTTCACGCTTCAGCGTGTTCTCCTGCATTCTGCACCCCAAAGAGTAGACCCTTACCAGCTTCTCTTTTCGATGTCCCCGTTGCTTGCTTCGCAACCCTTCTTCCCCTCCTGAAATCTGCGAAATCCACGCAATCTGCGGTTACCTTTTCCTCTCGTCTCCGCTGCCTCCGCAGCTCTGCGGTGACCTTCTTCTTACCCTCGGAGACCTACTGGCTACACCCATTTTGGGCGCGATCCTGTCGGCCAATCATGCAAAATGCTCTATCAAAATAGGCAATCTGGGCAAGATGGGCGCGTACGCACTTTGGACAAGCCCCGTTTTTTACCCCCATTTTTCGCCCCAAAATGGCCAACTTCTGCCCGAAAACGTCCACCTTTTGGCCCAAAAGGCTTCACTTTTTGCAGCTTTTTCCCACTTTTTGACGGTCGCTGACCAAACTGCGCTCACTACAAGCGTCACAAATTACCTACCTTAACAGACTTTTCTTCATTTTCTCTACCGCGATCGCGCACGCACCCCCGTTTTTCGCTCAAAAACGCCCCCGCCCCCTGCCGCACTCCCGTCAGCACCCCTGCTATGGCACCATCGTTGAGAAGCCGATTGGCACACCTCTAAGGCAACCGGCCGCCACAGGCCACCGCACCATTCTTCCTTGTGCATACCCTGTCATATCCGGCCGCGATTGTGACCGCTACCCAACGGGACACCTCAATAATTCTTTGCCTGGAAGGACCCGCACGGGTAAAATAACCGTTTTTGGATGGCGACGGGGAAAGACACCGCCGGGCGTGGGCATTGCTAAGCCTTTGCCACAACGGTAGTTGGGCGCTATCATTTAGGGTGAGTCAGCGAGGATATTATGACGCAGTTGGAAGAGGCACGTCGCGGGGTACTGACAGAGGCCATGCGCCGCGTGGCCGAGCGTGAAGGGGTCGAGCCCGAACTGGTGCTCACCGAGGTGGGTGCCGGTCGCATGGTCATACCCGCCAATCACGTCCATCTCGAAGGCCGGCTGGATCCCGTCGGCATCGGCCGGGCCATCACCACCAAAGTCAACGCCAACCTGGGGGCGTCGCCGCTGGCTTCGGACGAATCCGGCGAGGTGCGCAAGCTCGAAGTCGCCCTTAAGTACGGTGCCGACGCCGTCATGGACCTCAGCACCGGCGGCCAGGTGGACCATTGTCGCTGTCGCCTCATCGAGGAAAGCCCAGCCCCTTTGGGCACGGTGCCCCTCTACGAAATGATCATCCATAAGCCCATCGAGGAATTGACCTGCGACGATATCCTCGCCACCTGCCTCAAGCAGGCCAAGCAGGGGGTCGACTTCTTTACGATTCACGCGGGCTTGCTGCGCGAGCACGTGCCGTTGGCGATGCGTCGTGTTGCAGGCATCGTCAGTCGGGGTGGCTCGCTGCTGGCTAAGTGGATGGTCCATCACTCCCGGCAGAACCCGTTTTATGAGGTCTTTGATGAGCTTTGCGACATGATGCGCGAGTACGATGTGGCCTTTAGTCTCGGCGATGGATTACGCCCCGGCTGCCTGGCCGACGCGACGGACGAGGCCCAACTGGCGGAACTTCGCACGCTGGGCGAACTGACGCATCGGGCCTGGGAAAAGGGCTGCCAGGTCATTGTTGAAGGCCCGGGTCATGTTCCTTTCGACCAGATCGAACGCAACATGAAGCTGCAGCAGGAAATCTGTTCCGGCGCCCCGTTCTACGTGCTTGGGCCGCTGGTTACCGACGTGGCCGTGGGGTATGACCACATCACCCACGCCATTGGCGGGACTGCCGCTGCCTACCACGGCGCTTCGTTTCTCTGTTACGTTACGCCGATGGAACACCTGGGGCTGCCCGGTGAAGAGCATGTCCGCCAGGGTGTCATTGCCTGTCGTATTGCCGCCCACGCCGCCGACGTTGCCCTGGGCATTGGCCATGCGCGTGACTGGGACGATAAGCTAAGCAAGGCCCGTGCCGATCTGAACTGGGAAAAACACCTCGAATTGGCCATGGACCCCGACCACGCCCGCAGTCTTCGCCAGCAGACCCATCTGCCCGAGACGGACCATTGCACCATGTGTGGCAAGAACTGGTGCAGTGTTCGCATCAGCCGGAAATTGCGAGAGGGTTCGCAATAAGGCTGGCAGGGTGCATTCTTAATGGTATTTCGTCCTGCAGCGATCTTTTCGGTCCGGTGGCGGCTCTGCCGGGTGTATGTGTCCGGGATATATATCTCTCACATATCCAGTAGGTGGGGCAGGTGGTGTTGTGGGCGCGGTGTCGCCCGGAGGAGTGGACATGAGGATCATAGCTGGAACTCGAGCCCGGGCGGTGTTGCTTCCGCCGCGGGACTTGCGCACGCGGCCTATCACTGACCGCGTGAAAGAATCGCTCTTTAGTATTCTCACGCCACGGCTCGACCATGCGCGGGTCGTTGATCTTTTCTGCGGCACTGGTTCGCTCGGTCTTGAAGCCATCAGTCGCCAGGCTGACTGGGCCGTCATGGTTGACCGTGACCGTGACGCTCTGGAACGGCTCCGACGCAATATTGCCAAGCTGGACTTTGGCAAGCAAGCGTGTGTGGTATCGGCGGACACTTTTCGCAGCAAGCCCGAAGCGATGCTGAGGCGGGCCCTGGGTCCGCTTTACGATGAGCAGTCGCAGCCGGACCTGGTGTTTGTGGACCCTCCGTTTCGCAATTCTCGCGTGGTGACAGCTGATTCGCCTGTGGGAGGCTTGTTGACGGCGTGGGCGGATGTGATGGCCTCGCGTGGGCTGATGGTGGTGCGGCACGAGCGTCGGGTGGCGTTAGAGAGCCAGTATGGGGCCATGGCGCTGGCGGATCGGCGGGAGTATGGCAGTATGGCGATTACCTTTCTGGAGCAGTCCGTTGAGTAGGCGGCCCAAGCAAACGCGCAAGAAGATGGCGCCCAAGGAGGCTGTTTTGGCCGTGATTCGGCGGCTCCACGCGGAGGGCTACCAGGCGTTGCTGGCAGGTGGCTGTGTTCGCGATATGCTTTTGGAGCAACGTCCCAAGGACTACGACGTGGCCACCAACGCGCTGCCGGCGACCGTCACTGGACTTTTTGAGCGGACGCTGACGGTGGGCGAGCAGTTTGGCGTTGTGGTGGTGCTTCTGGGCGGGCGACAGATCGAGGTTGCCACGTTTCGCAGCGACGCGGCCTACACTGACGGTCGGCGGCCTAGTGGCGTTGTCTTCACCGATGCCCGACACGACGCCCAGCGTCGGGATTTTACCATTAACGGCATGTTCATGGACCCTCTCGAAGACCGTCTGATCGATTACGTTGGTGGCCAGCGTGATCTCAAAGCGGGTCTGATCAGGGCTATCGGCAACGCCGAAGCGCGTTTTGCCGAGGATCATCTCAGGATACTGCGAGCCGTTCGTTTCGCCTGTCGCCTGGGTTTTGACATTGAGGCCTCGACCTTCGATGCCATGCAACGCCACGCCGAGCATCTTTGCCGAATCAGCCCTGAACGTGTGGCCGCTGAACTGGAAATGATTCTGGTCGATCCCAATCGCGTGCGAGGTTTGACACTGGCCCGACAGAGCGGAATTGCCGCGGTGGTTTTGCGTCCTTTGGGGGACCAACAGCTCGATGAGGGCATGGTTGTCGTGGAGCAATTGCCGCGGCATTGCAGCTTCGCGATGGCGTTGGCCGCCCTGCTGACCGGCTGCGACGGCTCGGTCATGAATAAGATCTGCCGAGCCTTGCGTACCAGCAACGAGGTGCGTCGGCAGGCCCACTGGCTCCTTACGCATCGCCAGTCCTTGCTCGGCGCCATCCCTCTCAGCAAGGGCCGCCTCAAGCAATGGCTGGCAGAGCCCCTGTTCGAGCCTCTGGTGGACCTGGCGCGCTGTGTCTTGCGTGCCACCGCTGCCGACGAGGCTGTACTTGATATTTTGCACAGTCAAATTAGAGATCTGGGTGATGAACCTGTGGCGCCGCCGCGTCTGCTCGACGGGCATGACCTGATGCGTCTGGGCGTGTCCCGCGGCCCCATGCTTGGTCAGGCACTCGATGAACTCTATCTCGCTCAGTTGGAGGGGCACGTAGGCAACAAGGCCGAGGCGAGGTCCTGGGTGGATGCATGGTTGGCGCGGCACCGCCGATGCTGACTTTGTGTCAGGGTGTGGTGATTGATTCAGCCGGTAGGGGCGATTGTTTCGAAGGCTGCGTCGTATCGGTCGATCAGTTGTGGCCAGGCCAGCTCGGCGACTGTATGGCGAAGGGAGCAAGCCAGCTGCGGTAAAGGTTGTTGCAGCATAGCGGTTAGTTTGTGGCGAAGATCCCGCCGCGTGTCGTACAGATAGCGCTCGCGCAGCTCGGGTTCGATCAGTTCCGGGTAGGTCAATCGGTTGGGCAGCAACGGGCAGGCCCCTGCGGCAATACCTTCACGTACGCTAAGGCCGTAGAACTCGTGTATCGCCGTCGAGACGACGATGTCGGCACGGCTGAGCAGCTCGCAATAGGCTTGTCGCGTCGGAGCGAAGCCCAGATGGTCGATGCGGTCGGCCAGTATCTTCTGCGCCGCGGTAAAAATCGGCGGTGCCTGGCGAAAGGATTCTCCGGCTAAGAGCAGGCGAAAGTCGACGCCGCTGCGCTGTAAATCAAAAAGCACCTCAAAGAACGTATCGGGATCTTTGTCGTATTCCCAGCGGTGGTTCCAGAGAATGCTGTAAGGTTGTGTTGGTGCCGGCGAGGGGACGTGTTGACTGTGAAAGAGACGGTCGTCAAGGCCTATGGGCATCACCATGGCCTTTTGTCGAATTGCCTGGCTGACGCCCTCTGGCACGAAGTCCGGCATGCGTCGTAGCAGCAGCTCTACCGCTTGGGCAAAGCTGTCGAGGTGGTATTGTGAATTGAACCACAGCACGTCCGCGGCCAGGCAGCTGGTGATATTGGTGAAGGCATACTGGTAATCGCGTTGAGATTCATCCGGAACCGGGTAGGTCAGCTGGTTCTCGTGGAAGTAGCAGACGACAGGCAGCTTTCGTAAAGGGTCGGGCAGCAGGGCGCGCAGATCGGCCACGCTGGTCATGTCGGACGTGAGGATAAGTTGTGGCGTCTCGTCGGACGCGTCCGCCGCCTGTGTTTGTCCGGCGGTCCAATCAGCACCCAGTTTCTCCGCAAAGGTGATGGCGGCCCCACGCATCCGCCATTTCCATTTGCGTGCGGGCAATGACAGGCGACTGAACCGATGGCGGCTGTGTTGGATCAAGCCATCCAGGAACTGGCCATGGCTGCCGCCGTCGTAGGCTTCAAGGGCCAGGATGTACATATCAGCCTCGCAGTGAACACGGCAGTTGTGCTGGTTGCCGTTTCTGTCATGCATTAAATAGGGTCGGCCGAGCTTCCTTGTTGAAGGGGCTGTGCCGCTCTGTTGTCTGGTGTCGTTTCAGGCTGGTGCCTCCGGGGCCCTACCACTTCAAGGGCGGAAGCACGTCCTTTTGCAGCTCGCACATTTCGTTGATCAACGCCACCGCGTTTCGGTAGGAATCCACGGTCGGGTCCAACAACAAGGCCTGGAGCAGCTTCATGCGGGACTTTTCGACGAAGGCCTCGACCAGAAGTTTTTGTATGCTTCCCTGCAAACGCAGCATGGCGGTGATTGCTTCGCCCAGGGGCTCCATTTGCTTGAGTTGCACGCCGTTAGCGTCTCCAAAGGCAGGTACTTCGACTACTGTGTCGTCATCCAGGCCGGGAATCATTCCGTGATTCGGCACCACGACGGCGGCAAGCTCCTGGGCGACGTTGCAGGCCAAAGCCTCTATGATGGGCACGGCCAGCTCGCCGCTGGGGCGAATATTTTCCGTGGCGGAGACCCCCTCGTGCTCAGGGACTGCGGCCGCCCCCTGCGGGCCTTTCTTGGGGAAGAGCGGTACGTCCGTATGCTGGGCGTCCATGGAGTAGATGAACCGCGGTATCTTGCCTGTTTCCCACGGATGCCCTTCCAGCGGATCGTAGTAATACTGCAGCGCACTGCTGGCGAGAAATTCCTGGGCCCAGCGCACGTACTCACCAATGTGGTTGGTTCCGGGCGAGGGCCAGAGCCCGAACACGCGAAGGCACATTCGGCTCAGCGCGATTTCATCCCACTTGCCCAGCGGATCTGCCTGTCGTTCCTTTTTGCAAAGCAACGGATAAAGGTCTTCTCCTGTCTCTTTGTCGTGTATGGTCTGGAACCAGGTGAAGTGGTTCATGCCACAAGCCGCTGTTGAGAGCTTCTCTGCAGGCATTTCCAGAAAGGACGCGATCTGGTTGAGGCCCATGCCCACGCCGTGGCAGAGCCCGAAGGTCTTGACCTTGGTCAGCATGCTGATGGCCTGGCACAATTTGCTTTCCGGGTTGGTGAAGTTCAACAGGGTTGCATCAGGACATAATGACTCCATGCGGCGAACAATATGGAGCATGGGCCCCATGTTGCGCAGGGTGTGGAACAATCCTCCGGGGCCGCCGTTTTCTCCGTAGACCTGCATGAAGCCGTATTGGCGTGGGATGTGGAAGTCTTGCGACCAATAAAGATAGCGATTAACCTCAATGGCTGTGATGACATAATCGGCGTCACGGAGTGCTTCGTCCAAGTCTGTAGTGCCCTTGACCTGTACTGGCCTCTTGAACTTTTCCGCGATGCACTGCGCGTATTTGACGTTCTGTGGCAGGTAGTCTGCGGAAATGTCCATCAATACCAGTTCAACGCCGGTGTCGTTCAGCGCGTCACTCAGATACACATCGCGAATCGTGCTTGGACAAAAGGACACGCTTCCCGCACCAATGAACGCTACTTTGATTGCCATGAGACATACCTCTTCTACTGCTAATGGTGACCCAACACTGACCCCCTTAATGCCTGCATTCGGGCCCAGCTACTTCGCCCAGCCAATGTTTGGTCATTCTATGCTTTCGGGCGGCCTTGTCAATATCTGCTTATCTGTTCCTGGTCGATGGTGCAGGGAGGCGCGCTGCTGGCTGGAGGGCTGGCGGCGGTAGTCGCGACGGACTCATTCCAGGTTGTGCTAATGATTGCGGGCTCGGCGACGTTGACAATCGTTTCTATTCATGAGGTCGGTGGTTTAGCCGAGCTGATCCACGCAGTGCCTGATGACTACTGGCACCTTTTCAAGCCGGCGGACGATTCTGATTGGCCCTGGCCGGCCGTTGTGCTTGGCTATACGGTCTCGGCTATCTGGTTCTGGTGTACGGATCAGAGCATTGTGCAGTGGGTGCTCGGCGGCAGAGATATCGAACAAGGCCCAAAGGGGGGTGGTGTTTGAGCGATTATAATTGCCGCTCTGGTGAGGACCGTTAATTCCATGTTGAATTCGCTGCGCACGCGCCGTCTTGCTCGGTGAGGAGCTCTGCACGCAACGTGGCCTTACGGTTTTGCCGGACTTTCTGGAGAAATAGCTGGCGCCGCAATTACGCCGTGGCTTGGAGCCTCTCCTGGAAGTCGGCGGCAAAGGCGTCTGGCATTGTGACGGCGATGTCCGTTTGATGCTTGAAGTGCTGCTGGATTGCGGTATCCAGGGCCAGTAGGGATTTTAGCCCGAGTGCGGTTTGACCATTGATGATGTCGTGCAGAAACGAACGGGGCAACAACATCCCTTGCTTATTTTCGGCCGCTTTTTCGTGACACAGGGTGGCCAGTCCGGACTTTTGAGCAAGGCAAGCACGAGCGATCTGTCCCGGGTTGCGGACGCGCAACTGCTTATCCATAAGGAGGTTCCGCCAGATGGGCAAGAGAAAACGGAGAGGGCGGGATTCGAACCCGCGGTACGGAAACCGCACACTGGTTTTCGAAACCAGCTCCTTCAGCCGCTCGGACACCTCTCCAACAGTGCGGGGTCCCCAGCCCACCCACGACCCATACGGCACAAGATTTGTATATATACCGCCGGCAGAGCTCTACGTCAAACCTTTGTATGAAGATTTTTGGGCAAAAAGGCCTCTTGCTCTACGGCGTGGTCCCCCAGGCCAGGGGGTGGTGCAAACGGGCGGGCAGTCAATGCGTGTCCTCTAAGCGTCGGTGCTGTCGTCCAGGTCAAGGTCCAACTCGATATCGTCCAGTCCGTCGACCTCGTCGAGATGTCCTTCGAGCGTCGCGCTTTCGCCGCTTGAGCCGGGAATGTGCTGCGAAAGATCCGGCTCACTGTTGCTGTGCCCAGCGGCCTCGCTGCTGCCGCCCTGCGACAGAGCGCCGCCGGCCACTGCGCTTTCCACCAGTTGCGGCTGGGCCACCTGGGCCGGCGTGCCATCAATCTGCACGACAAAAACGATGGACCCCACTCGAAGGCGGTCGCCCGCCTCTATCACCGCTTCCATGACCCGCTCGTTGTTGACGAACGTGCCATTGGCGCTGCCGAGGTCCTGCACCGAGACCTGCCCTTCCCGTTCCACGAGGCGGCAATGTTTCCGCGAGACGTGCGCCAGCGGGATGCGAATATCGCACTCAGGACGACGTCCGAGCACGGCTACTCCCTTTTCGAGAGCGATGTCGCGTCGTTGACCGTTCTTTTTGAAAAAGACCAGGTTCACTTCCATTGTTCACCACCTGATGAGCTAGAGCTCTAAAGGCGGGCGTCAAGTAATTGCCCGGACCGAAACGGTGGGCGAAACCGCCCATGCACAGATACACTACCCATAATATAATGCATTGATGTGCCAAGTTCAACCCTTTGGGCTTACCCGAAGCCTCAGAAATGAGGCAGGACCTGTGCCAGGGCCTTGTCGGGGGCCGCGGGGCAGTATGCGTAAGTGCTTGTGAAGAATGGGTTTAGGTATTTTATTTGTCGGTGCTGCCCTGGCGCAGGCCTTTGGGGTGCTTCGGCGGCACCTTCCCGCTGCCGATTTGCCACGGCGTCTCATTGACGGTCCCAGCTGCGGTTTTTGAGCGAAGGCGGCATGTTCACAGCCCCTCGGTTCAGCCCGCCAGGGCGTCGTTGGCGTCTGCAGGGTAAGGCGAGCTGTCGGCGTTCGCGAATACCGGTGGGTGGCTTATGTGCATGTCCGCGGCGCAGTGACTATCGCGCCGCGGCGACATGAAACAAGTATTGTAGACTCCTGGAATATATTAACGCCTGCTGGCGACCCACAGCGCCAGCCCATCCGTATTGCAGGGCCAGTCGCAACAGCGACCGATATCGGTAAAGCCCGCTTTGTGCAGCAGCGTCGTAAGGTCTTCATCGCTCCAGGCCTTGCTGGTGCTGCGATAGACCCGCCTGGCACCGCTTGCCTGGAGAGTGACGTGAAACGTCTGGAGGGCGACTCCTTCTTCCGGCAGCCATGAGTTTTCCGTTCGACAAGAGTAGGGGTCATCGGAGAAAAGGCCTGCCTCGTAGTGTTTCTCGGTCGTGGCGCTTCTGCCCACCCGTTCGATGGCTTCGGGTGTCTGCACTTCAAGAATGAGCTGGCCTGGCGTGTCCAGGCACTGAGCGATTTTGCCCAGCAGGGCCTTGGCCTCTGAGGGAGAAAAAACATTAAACTCTCCATAAAGGATCATGGCTAGCGTGTAAGGTCCTCCCCATGGTGCTTCTCGAATATCACCCAGCATGAACTTGCAGAGCGATGGGGCCGGGTTGTTGGCCTGTGCATACGCAATCGAAGCTGGCCCGTAGTCAATGCCGTAGCAATGGTGTCCCAGACGTGCCAGCCGATGGCTATAAAACCCCGGTCCGCAACCAAGATCCAAAACTTGCGACTCCGCGCCGCGAAGAATCCGCTCATTGATGAAACCCACCTGGGCCTCTATCCACTGGGCCCGACGACTCGCCAAATCGTGCTCCTGCGTCAGGTGCTCCCGCAGCATCCTTCGGCTGAAGTCCTCCTCATGCCACGGAATCTTATAACAGCCCTGCCATAGGTCCCTGACCTGTCCACTCATGCTGTGTTCCCATCATTAGTCAACAACGCACCACCAAAACGCCGCTCTCAACGCCCCCATAATACACCAGCCCGCCTGACCACCGCAAGGAGGAGCCTCTACGACACTGTTGACACGTTCTTGCCGCGGCCTCAAGACAAAATGTCCCAGACGCCGGCAAAATTGATTGCAACGCCACGGCTCACCCTTACAATATGGCCAAGAGCTCCTTATAGTATGTGGTGTCGTCTCGACAGTTCGTGTCTGGCTCCGTGTTCACACGCGTCAAACCGACGGCCGTGGTGGAATCGACATGCCCTCTAACGCCAACAAGCCCGATAGGCCAACGACCGTCGTTC
>Ga0180431_10006091_pt1 | contig 14421 bp, 9 predicted proteins | sample SS_ome_11_FD_132459 | JGI IMG/M metagenome (GOLD analysis project Ga0180431, IMG submission 132459) | Hypersaline lake sediment archaeal communities from the Salton Sea, California, USA - SS_1_MS_1 metaG | ecosystem: Environmental > Aquatic > Non-marine Saline and Alkaline > Hypersaline >... | reverse complement strand
TAGGATGGGCGGATTTCCACCGTATGACGTCCTGCGGGTTGCCCATGCGGTTTTGCCAGCGCTTTGTTCAATAGCAGAAGGAGAAATGTGACATGACATTCACCAGAAGAGATTTTCTTAAGACTACAGCTATTTCAGCGGCTGGTTTGGGGCTGCCTGGAATATGCAACGGGCAAAGGGGCCGGAAACAGCCGAACTTCGTCGTCATTTTTCTCGACGATTCGGGCTGGGGCGATTTCAGACCGTTCGGCGATCCGGCTTACAAAACGCCTAACGTTGCTCAGCTTGCCTCCGAGGGCTGCCGGTTCAACAACTTTTATGTGCCGCAGGCAGTCTGCTCGGCGTCCAGATCGGCGCTGCTGAGCGGTTGCTTCCCCGGCAGAACGAAGGTCTTCGGCGCGCACGGCCCCAAAGCCAGGGGGCTCGATCCGAAATATGCCACGATAGGCCAGGTTATGAAGAAGCGCGGATACACCACTGCGATCTTCGGCAAATGGCACATCGGCGATCAGCCTGAAACTCACCCTGCCGCGAGAGGATTCGACGAATCCTGCGGGCTGATGTATTCCAACGATATGTGGGAGTTTCATCCGGAGAATCCGGAATACTGGGGCAAATATCCGCTCAAGTTCTGGGAGAACAACAAGGTTACGATCGAACGAGTCACCAGGAAGCATCAGCCGATGCTCACAACATGGTACACCGAGCATGCCGTCGATTTCATAAATCGGCACAAGGACGAGCCGTTCTTTCTCTACGTCCCGCATTCGATGCCGCACGTGCCGCTGTTTGTAAGCGACAAGTTTAAGGGTAAATCCGGCGCCGGCCTTTTCGGCGACGTTATGATGGAGGTGGACTGGTCCGTCGGTCAGATTAACAAAGCTCTGAAGGCCAACGGCCTCGAAGACAACACGATGGTGATTTTCACGTCGGACAACGGCCCGTGGATTTCCTACGGCCATCACGCCGGGACGACGCCGTATCGCGAGGCAAAGGGAACCGGCTTCGACGGCGGCACTCGCAGCGCCTGCATAATGAAGTACCCCGGCACGATCAAAGCCGGCACAGCATCGACGAAGACCCTTTGCACCGTTGACATACTTCCCACGCTTGCCGCTCTGGCAGGAGCAGATTTACCGGAGAATCCTATCGACGGCAGAAACGTTTCGGATTTGATCGTCGACAAGCCCGGAGCGAAGAATCCGCACGACTATTATCCCTTCTCCACAGGCAGGAGATTCGAGGGGATAATAAGCGGCGACGGACGCTGGAAGCTGCACCTGCCGCACGGGTATCGAACGCTTGTCAAAGCCGGCAGAGACGGACAGGCCGGTAAATACAAGCAGGCGAATATCGGGCTGTCGCTTTTCGATATGGAGAAAGATCCTTACGAGACGACCAATGTGATTTCCGATCATCCCGACATTGCCGAAAGGCTTCAGAAGCTCGCCGAGCAGCACAGGAAGCGATTCTATCCGAAGCAGAAAACCTGATTGTAACGGACAGTCTTGTCATTCCCGCGAAGGCGGGAATCCAGAAACGCTGATATGCTTTTTGTTCAGGAGGTTTACAATGAAACGATTTACGATTGTGTTGACCGCCGTTCTGGCCGTGTTGCTAAGCGGGACCGTAATCTGTGCTAAGGAAACGACAACGACGAAGGTTTTCACGTACAAAACGGTCGGCGAAAAAGAGTTAAAGATTCACCTTCATTTTCCACCCGGATGGAAATCCGGGGACAGGCGCCCTGCGATTATCTTCTTCTTCGGCGGAGGCTGGACGGGCGGGAAAATAGATCAGTTCGAGTTCCAGGCGGACTACCTGGCCGGTCGCGGCATGGTAGCCGCAAGGGCGGATTATCGCGTCAAAAGCAGGGATGGTGTTACTCCGGACAAGTGCGTGGAAGATGCCCGCAGTGCCGTGCGCTGGATGCGCAAGAATGCCGGGCGGCTCGGAATTGATTCCCAGAAACTGATTTCTTCGGGCGGCTCTGCCGGCGGGCACTTAGCGGCATGCATGATGATCGCCGACAGCGTCGAGGCCGACGGTGACGATTTGTCGATATCGACGATTCCACAGGCGATGGTGCTCTTCAACCCCGTGCTCAGCTTCGAGCACGAGCAGATGATCACGAGACTTGGTGGCGACAAGCGTCTGGCTCGCAAGATATCGCCGACTTCGCACCTGGCCAAGAACGCTCCGCCTGCGTTGATCATTTTCGGAACCAATGATCGACTGAAAGCTTTCGGGGACGCATATTGGAAGAAGGCGGAAGAAGTCGGTGCACGTGCCGACAAGTTCCTTGCCGAAGGCCAGGGGCACGGCTTCTTTAACCGCTCACCGTGGCAAGAGCGAACGCTTATCGCCGCCGACAAGTTCCTCGCCTCACTCGGCTACCTGAGGGGATCGCCCACCGTCGAAGTGCCGCAAGGCGAAGCGGCGGAACGTCCGGCCCGGCAAGCGCCGGCGGACCGTCCGGGCAGGCAGAGTCCCGACCGAGCCGGCGTAGTCGCACGCTGGATGAAAATGGACAAGAACAATGACGGCAAGATCAGCTCTGAAGAAGCCCAGGGGCAGCTCAAGAAGAATTTCGACCGGGTAGACACCAATAGCGACGGCTTCGTAGATCGCGACGAACTTGTAGAGCTTGGCAAACGCTTGCAGCGCAACAGAGGCGGAGCCGCACGCAAGAGAGTTCATCCCAACGTCGGCAACTGGAAGAACCTCTTTACGGAGGACCTTTCAAACGCGATTTTCACTAAAGGAGTATGGACGGTTGAAGATGGGGTCCTGACGGCGAGCGAGGACCAGGCTATCTGGACGAAGAGGGATTACGACAATTTCATTCTCGATCTGGAGTTCAAGACGGCCTCCGGCACGAACAGCGGCGTAGTCGTCTACTGCAGCGACATGAAGAACTGGATTCCGAATTCGGTCGAGATACAGATTGCCGACGACTTCGCGGAAAAATGGGCCAAATCGCCGAAGACGTGGCAGTGCGGCGCGATCTTCGGGCATCTGGCGCCCACGAAGTCAGTAGTGAAAAAGCCCGGCCAGTGGAATCGCTTCACCGTCACCTGCGTGGACCGGAAAATCGACGTCGCGCTCAATGGCGAGCGGATTACATCGATGGACATGAGCCTGTGGACCTCGGCCAAGACCAATCCGGATGGGTCCGAGATTCCACCGTGGTTGAACAAACCGCTTAGCAAAGCCCCGACCAAAGGCAGGATCGGCTTGCAGGGCAAGCACGCCGGGGCGCCGATCTGGTTCCGCAATATCAAGATCAGAGAGCTGCGCTGACGGGTTTAGTAGTTCTATTAGCTTCGTCGATCAGATAGAAAGCACCCGCCCGAGGAACGTTGACGGTTGTCTTTCCGAAGCCGGGAATGGTTATGGTGACGTTGCGTTTTTCTTCCAGCGGGGCATGGGTGTAAACAAGCCATTGTTTATTGCCGGTTTCGCCCCGCATGAGGGCAAGGCTGAACACCGGAATATTGGTTTTGTATTCCCACGGCCGCGGCGGATCCAGGCTCGTATCCAGCAGGAACCAGCGATTGACGTTGCGATACTTCTCAGGGACGTTCTCCTGGTAGGGATGTTTATAAGCTTTGTTCGGCACGAGTTTGCCATAACGCCAGAACTCAGTCAGCGTTTTGTCGGCATAGATTCTATCGACGGCGAACAACAGGCGCTCGAAGAAAGGCCTCCACGGTTCGAGCGGTGTCGTGCTGCCTCGAAACTCGCGGACGACTCGCGGCCGCAATAGCCACATACCGAACTGGACCCAGCCTAAATGGCGGTCGGGTGTATAGGTCTGGCCGTCCCTGGCGTACTGACATGCCTTGGATTTCTTGAGCATCTCCGGAGTACACTCGGTTTGCGGCGTCCAGTTGGATGCGTTGCCGTCCCACGTCGATATTTCCCACCAGAAGTCGGGGTTGACCTTCCACGCCTCTTCGAGCTGGAATATCCAGTTCATCGATTGAATCTGTGTGGAGAAGACCCAGTGGTCTCGATTATCGTTCCAGTTATGAGTATAGTACGATGGGCTGCCGCCGTCCCAGATATGCCAGTTAGGGCTGGTCCACTCATCGGTGATGAGAGAGTAATCCTTCCAGGCCGACCAACGCCCGAAGTGCGATGGCCCGAATGCGCCGTAGCCGACGAACCGAACGTTCTTCTTCCATGTCTCGCTTATCAGGGCTTCCCGCATCGCCTTGAACATGACCGGATATCGCTCCATCCAGCCTTCTGCGGTGACACGCCGCTTGAATACGTCCGAACGGCCTATACCGTACTTGTCCAGATAACGTTTGGACTGCTCGACCTGATGCCATCGTAGATCGGGCGCCTCGTTGTTGCCGACAAACAGAACCAGCGGTGGATCAGGGTATACATGCTGGATTCTCTTCATCGCCGGCGTATCGACGTACTCGGCGGCCGGATCGCGCCATGCATCGGTCGGTCCGAAGGGACTGAGCTTCACCTTACCGTTAGTTGTGATCACGGCAGGGCACTTCTCAGGGGGCAGCTCTCGGTACTGGCGTTTGACCAGTATTGCTTCCCACTGCGTGCCCCTAAAACAAATTGGCAGTTTGTGTTCTCGGCAATAAGCCAATATGTCGTTGTAGTAGTCGTTGAATTGCTTTGGATCTTTATCGGAATCATCGGGATTGCCTTTCGGCCAACTGAGCCAGGGCAGGATGTGATGACCATATCTGAGCAGTTCAAGCTGGTATTGCGGCGTCCAGCCGCGACCCTGGCTGCCCATATTCCAATGGCTGACCAACGGCAGCGGCCGGCCCGCCGGCCCGTTAGGCGGCAGCAAAGCCTCCCGTCTGATTTCGGTCGCAATGTTCTTACCGGATCCCGCGGCCAACACCGAACAGAACAAGACGCACATACAAGCAGTGGATATAATCTTCATTGCATATCCGTTCAGTCAAAATCAAGGCCCACACCCACGAGTTTTGGGTGTGGGCCCATCACAAGGTTTTATATCCACAATTCTACTGTTTGGCAAGCCACAAATCAGTAGGCGAACTTACCCGGCCAACGGTTACTGTCCGTTGGTAGTTGCCGTTATCTCGGATTCAGTCAGAGCGCGGTTATAGACGCGGAGGTCGCTGATCGCCCCGTCAAGATACTTTTGGTAACCGGCCGGGTCCCAGATATAGGCCCCAATCCGTACGGGCTGCTCATTCACGTGCAAAGTCCCGGTCACTACATCCTCAGATACTTCCAGGACTCCATTTATGTATATCCGCTCCGGGCCGGCGCTGTCATAGACGAATGCCAGATGGTAGAATTCCCCGGTGTTCAGCATAGCCCCGCTCTTGACTGTTAACTTGGACTGACCGACGTCCCCGGTTTCGGCCCATTTGACGCCGTCCATGAGCTGCATACGCGGCTCGCCGTCCTGTATCCAGCAGTTCCATCCACGGGAGGTGTCGGGATTTTGCTCCTTGGTGACGATCGGCCGGCGGTCGTCGGCGGCATCCAGGTTCACGAAAGCCGTGATCGTAAACGCATCGGTCAGATTGAGGGCCGGATCGTGAGCAACCTCCACGTATTGGTCGATGCCGTTAAGGACCAGTGCACCGCCCGATATGCTCGCACCGTTAACAGCCGTACCATCGTGCCCATTGCCCGAACTGTCGGTTGCTATATCACCGGAATTCTCATCAAATAACCACCAGGCGACAAGACTCGGATCGGCCGGAGCCTCTGCCGGACGGTAGAGCGCGATATCGTCGAAGAGCATCTTGCCGGAACCGCCGGTCTTGACGTTGTTCTTATCGCCGAAACCGATGCCTACCGAATTAACATTAGTAAGGTCAATGCCCTGGTTTGCAAATTCCTGTAAATCGATGGTCCACCGGGTCCATTTGTTTATCTGCGCCGCAGCGGGATCGTCATGATAGACGGCGGTAGTTTCATTGAGAATCACATACATCGGCTCGGCGGCATTGGATGCGTTGCCCTTGAACCACAGCGATAAAATTCCAACGCCTTCTTCGGTCCAGTCACGAGGATAATCCAGGGTTATGTTTGCCTCGGAGTACTTGCCGTTGTTGTCGTAGGAATAAGGCATCGATGAGTTGCCACCATGCACATGATTATGTTCGAGCAATGGAAGGTCGATGTTGCCGACCTGCGAGCCGTTTGTTGTGGTTCCGAGACCATCTTTCCATATCAAGTATATCCGCTTACTTGCGGGATCATCTTCGGGCAGATCATTGTACGACTCGAAATCGTCGACGGTGATGTAGTCGGCCGTCTTGAAGCTCCATACGTTGCCCTTGCAAGTGTTTGCGCCAATCCCATCGACGCGCCAGTAGTAGGTGCTGTGCCAGGCGAGTTTGCCGGGATTATGGCTCTCGGATCCCAGTGGTTTGTTGCCTTGATACTCGGACGAAGCCGTTGTGGCGTTGCGCACCGCGTTCTTATCCGTGCCGAAATATACGTCGCTTGAAGTCGCGCTTTCGCCGGGAGTCCAGCTAAGAGAAGCGGTCATTTGCACACCGGTTGCGCCGTTAACGGGACTGGGATTGCCCACGGCGCCGGGAGTCGAGAATGCCCAGACTTCGCCTTTGTGCGTCGTTGCGACGTCGGTCTCATCGACGCGCCAGTAGTAGACTTTCTCTCGTTCGAGCGACTCCGGTTTAAAAGTCGCTGTTCCCTGCATCGTGCCATCCGTGGCGTTATTCACGTCGTCGTAGTTGTCACCGAAGTACACAATGTGGAGCCTGGCGCCGTGGCCGGGTGTCCAGCTAAGCTCGACGTCCAGATCCACGAATTCGGCGCCATCGGCGGGGCTGGGATTGTAGGCGGTTCTTGGCGGAATGGTGAAGCTCCACACGTCGCCTCTGTGTACGGTGCCGTCGGCCTGGACCTCGTCGATCCGCCAGTAGTAGGTCGTGCCGGGAACGAGACCTTCCGGATAAGGATATCCGGGGAGGCCGACCAGGTAGCTTGTGCCGATCTGATTGCCCAGGCCTGCATCCCCGGTGCCGTTGGCCACGTCGTCATAGTTGTCGCCGAAGTAGACATCGTGTGATACCGCTGCCTCATCCGGCGACCAGCTAAGGTTGGCCCACGTGTCCGTATAGTATGCGCCGTCAGCCGGGTCTGGATTGTAGGCCAGGGGCGAGGTATCCTCCAACGTCAGCTCAGATGACTCGATCCAATCGCACTGCCAATCGTTAGACGCGCCTTCCTGAAACGCCGACACTGCGATGGTTTGGCCCGGCTCCAGTCCTAAATCTTCCAGCGGGATGACCGCGTGCATCGTATCACCGGCAATCGTGTATTCGTAGTCCTCGATCAGGCCCACCTCTACCATGGCTCCGGTCGATAGGTCCAAGGCGTACGCCTCCACGCCGTTGGTGGCACCGTCGCGCCAGCCGAACATAACTATCAGATCAACGCCAATGGGGGTTTCAAGATTCGTTGCATTGCCCTCGTACTTGTCGTTGAAGAAGCCGGTATCCGGATTGTTATCCGTGTCGAGGCCCCAATGGTAGTAGTATCGATTGGTCATACCGGCCGGCGTATCGGCCGCTGCAGGCGCGAAAATACCGTATACCGTCATCGTCAGATTCAGTTTACTGTTGTCCATCCATGCCTCAATTCGCTTGATATCGCCGCTCGAATCGGCCATGTCGGACGGATCGTCCACGCCGGCGACCTGCCCGAGGGCAATGCCACCGTACCCGGTCATCGTCCATACGACGGCAAACACCACAAGCCACAGGACGCGGGATGTTGGGATGACTGAAGGGGGCCTCTCCGGGCGTCGCGTGACTGATCGGAAATTTGATACGCGAGATGTTAGAACAGACAATTTCTTACACATAATAGTTCTCCTTCAAAAAAGATTAACATATAAGACGCCGATAACTGGTCTTGTACATATCGGCTGAGGATGGCTTGTTCTTCACAGCTTTCGACTACCTCCTTCCCTAATAAAACGGTCGTCAGCAATCAAGGCAAGAATAGTGTCTCAGAAGTGTACAACTCCGGCTGATCTCGGCTGTCCTGGTTTCCCTGTTGCTCTGTGCCTTCCTCAGGAATCCCCGATGAGCGGGGGCTATTCCTGCATTCCGGAGAGCCGGAGATGCACAGATCATTTCATATATTTGTACCAAAACGGCTGGTAGTCGGTCAAGAACAAACTGATAAGGCGGGCAATTAAATATCTTGCCGGTCAGCTTAGTCTACATTTCATTACCCGTGGTTTTTCAGCATCCTGACAAAATTATCCGCGGTCAACTCGGCCAGACTGTCGACTATGATGTCCGCCTGGGCCAGATCGGCCCGTTTTCTTGTGGTTGTCACCGCCGCTACGGGCATTCCCGCCGCCTTGCCCGCCTCGATTCCCTGGACTGCGTCTTCAACAACAGCGCAGTGTTTTGGGGCCAGTCCGAGTCTCTCGGCGGCCCTAAGAAACGTATCCGGCGCCGGTTTGCCGTGCTCGACCTGCTCTCCGGAGACACAGGCGTCGAAACAGTTCCGCAAGTCCGCACTACGCAGGGCAAGATTGAGGTTGACTTTCGGCGCCGATGAGCCTACCGCAGTGTGAAAACCCGAGGTTCTCAAGTCTTCGAGCAGGTTCTTAGCCCCGGCGGTCGGCTCCAGACGATCGGCGATGATTTCCCGATAGCGCTGCTCCTTCCAGTCGGCCAGGCGGTCCACATCTTCGCGTGGCAATTCCCGTCCGATCAACATCGGGATGATCATGTAGTTCTGCATGCCGAACGTGCTGTAGAAGAACTCGTCCGATATGCTGAAACCCTCCTTTTCACCCAGATCGAGCCATGACTGTTTGTGCGCCCAGCCGGTGTCGACCAGAACGCCGTCGAGGTCAAAGATAACTCCTTTGTTATTCTTGCTTGTTTTCATGCGGCATATATTAACAGCGCGACGTGAAAATACCAACGTGCAAAAGCGCAAAAAGCTTAACGTGCATGAATTCTCGGTTTGAATGCCTTGGTTTTGAATTTTGTGTGATTCTATCAGGGAGCCAATTCGATTACTACACATCCACCCGGTCCGAGAGACCAGATTGCAACCGGTGCGTTCATGTTGTCGGAGACATCGGCGTTCCATGATGCGATAATTTTTTGTATTCGCAGGTTCTTAGCGGCCGAAACGCGGAAAGTGGCTGGGCGTTCGTAGCTGTCATTGGCTATTACCAGGCGCACGACTTTGCCGCGAGTGAAGGTTCCAACGACGAGATCGAAGTCTTTTCCTTTAAGTGAAACGGCGGGGCAACCGCCCGGTGGCTGAATCTGCTCGTTTCTGACCCGAGCCACATTGGAGTTGTCCCATCCGATCAATGCCGGGCCGGCCTGGCGCAGGAATCGGTTGGCCTGCTGCACGTTATAGTATGACGGCGAACGTTTTCCGTGCTGGTCTATCATCGAGCCGGGATGTCGCGGCGGGCCCTGTTCGCCGTCGTCCGGCGGCTGGGTCCAGTAGCGATACCACCAGATGCCGCGGCCGCCGTAGGCCAGCGCAGTCCCGGCCTGCCAGAATATCTCTTCCTGCGTTGGCACGCGAAGTTGCCAGCGGATTCCCTGGCATTGAGCGAACACCCAGAAGGAAATGCCGGCTTTGCGGCTCTCCTCGCGGAATAGTGCGAGGTCGCGATGCCAGCCGGTATCGATACTACGTTTCGCTTTCAAAGGATAGTGATTGTACATGAGCACGACGGGATCGACCTGGTCTACGAACTTTCGCACGTAATCGCGGTAGTTCTCGACGCCGAGCTGCTCGGGCTTTGCGTAGCCGGGGAAAAGGTCTATCAGCGGCGGATGGACCGGATCGAGCTTTGTGAAGAGATCGGAAATCTGCGAAAGGCGGCCGAACAACTCGACGGGCGGCTCGTCGCGAACGCCGTAGCCGAACAGCGCCGGATGGTCCTTATAGTCGGCGGCGATGTTCTCGACGGCGGTCGGGTCGTATTCAGAGTCGGCGGTCATCGTGATCGGGCCGATGCGTTTATCCATCGCCAGTACTCGCAGGCCCGCGGCGTGGGCCAGATCGAGCATGTTCGGATTGCTCTGGCCATCCATCGTTCCCCAGAACGGCACGATCACGTCGACGCCCGCTTCGGCCATCTCTCGATAACGGGCCGCGTTGATCTGGTTGTTGGGAGGACCCGGGAAGGCGCCGATTATGAACTCCGAGTTGACGGCTGCTTTCTGTTTCTGCTTGATCGCGTCGCGTTCGAATGGCGGTATCTTCTGATAGACCCTAACGTAGTCGACGTACAGATGATCGGGCAGTTCGGCCTTGGAAATATCGCCGGCCCATTTGCCGACTTCGAGGCTGAGGATCATGTACTGTGAGCGCCGTGAAACGCCTTTGTCGATGCGCCAAGTCTCCTTGCCGTCAACGTAGAAGATGTAGTGCTGTGGCGTCCAGAGCAACCCGATTGTGTGCCAGCCTCGCTTCAGGCCGGGAATTTCGGGGACCTTGCCGGCGGACTTGTGGTGCTCGCCGTAGCCGTCCCAGTGCAGGGTGTGCTGTATCTTGTCGCCGCGATTGCGGAGATATTCGAAGACGTCGATCTCCGTGCCCGCTTTGGCCGGATCGCCAACGGGGTTGCCGAGAGTCGGCGACTGGAGCCAGAAGGCGGACCAGTGGCCGATCTGTGTCTGAAATTTGACGCGGCATTCGAAATAGCCGAACGTCGGCTCGTACTTGCCCTGAGTGGCTATCATTGCGGTGTGGTACTTGTCGCCGGCGTGTTTGGTCGTCAGGACAAGATGTCCGTTACCGTCCGGCGAGACGGTCTCTTTGACGTTGACCGCGTCCCGGCGCGGTCCGAGCCCTCGATAAATCCATTTGTTGAGATCGAGGGTTTCACCATCGAACTCGTCCGACCAGACGAGCTTGTAGCCTTTTACCGGCAGTGCCTGAGTATGCGCCGAAAACACCGCTATGATGAGAACGAGATTCAAAGGGTGGTTGATTTTCATGAAAAGTACTCCTCAACCGATCTCGTTTGGTCATAGATACCGTCGAGATTTGATTGTTGATTTATCAGTGGTGGTTGTTTCACAGTTAGATAGACTTCAGCCGGGTGGAAAAGCTCTGTTCAATCGTCGCCGTGGTACTTGAAGGACACTTTGATTTTTGTCCGGTATGTCTTAATCTTGCCGTCTTCCAGGTGCATGTCCTGTTTGACCACCTCGGCGACGCGCATATCGCGGATGCTCCTTGAAGCGGTCTCCACCGCTGCCTGAGCGGCTTTTTCCCACGATTCGGTGCTGCTGCCGACAAGCTCGATCACCTTATAAACACTCGTTGCCATCTTAATCTCCTTTCCTTATTCTTCAGCCTTTGATGCCGGCCTGCTGTTCCCGGCATTTCGCGCATGTCCGTACGCTCTTCTGTTTTGCCGCGATTACCTGTTTCTTCGTCGTTCGACAATAGTTTGCAAGTCCATATATTGCAGGCAGGCCAACACATCGGCGAAGCGGACCTGCTTGCCCGAGGGCAACGTAACGAGTTCCTGCAAATGCGGATAGTATGCAGCAATAGGATTTCTCGCCTCCTTGTCTATTTTGACCTCGATTCCTTTCTTTTCCAGCAGCGCGTTAAGAAACTGGAGCAGATAGCGCTTTTGCTCTTCGGCGATTTGTTTAATCTCCTCGAACGTCTGCTTCAGTTCCTCCGGCGGATGATGGCGGCCGTTGGACCAGCTACAGACGATCGGAATGTACTTGGCTTTGACGGTCTTGCCTGCTTTGGCCTTGATCGATCCGGCGCCGAGGCCGCCGTTGTTGTCGTTGGCAAATATGGACAGATAGATCTTTCCTTCGGGCAATCCGTGGATCTTCGTCACTCCCTTCGGCATTCGGTTTGCCCCGATCAGGCTCTGGAGGAACGGCCCACGCCAGCTCACGAATCCGAGAATCGGATCGGCAGAAAGCGGTTTGGTGCTGATCAGTATAAAGCCGCCATCGTTCGGGAAATCTTCATCGATGGTCACGCTTGCATTGCCCAACGGCTTGATCCGGATATTGATCGCCTTTTGCGACGGAACCATGATTCGACGGGCTATGCCGTGCAGGACAATCTGCTTGGAGTTTACTTCAGCTATGTCCGGCACCGAGGGCTTGCCGAGCCAGCTTTGAGAGACAAGCTTATACTTGCCGTTGGGGACGCCATCGAACGAGAATGCTCCTTTGGTGTCTGTTACGACAACGGCAACACCCTTCGATTCAAAGCCCTTATCAATGAAGGGCTTGAATGTCTTCCTGTCGAGAGGGATGCCCGTATCCTCGCCGCAAAGGACCACAGTTGCCTGCGGCACGGGCTTGTCATTGGCATCAACGATTACGCCCCGGATTTCGCCTGCCCTAACAAAAGAGGCAATCATGACGCACGAAGTTACGACTGCAATCAGCAAGTATCTCATCTTGGCTCCGTTCGTAAAAAAGAATCAGCGTTCGATACACTTTGCCGCAATCCGTCCGGCCGTCGAAGACAAACACTTAATTATGAATCCCAATCTGTGTTCGGCTCTTTAATGTCGAGTTCCATGATCCAGGCATTACGATACAGTACTTTGTGGCCCTCACATTGCAGCTTGAGTCCGCCGGGCACGTCGGTGATTCCTTTCCCGCCCTGGTTGCCTCCGTCGATACCGGAATTCGGGCCGCCCCAGACCTTCTGGATCTTCTGGTTCGTATGCGCCCTGACCCCGTTGAAGAACATCGTCACAATTGCCTTTTCCGTGAGCTTTCCATCCTTGAACCGGGCGGCGCGGAACTTGATATCGTAAGAGTTCCATTTGCCCGTGCCGTTGTAGGCATGGTAGGGGCCTACCGCTTCATTGATAACCGCGGCCATGCCGTGCTTGCCGCCGTCGCCGTCGAGGACCTGTATCTCATAACGATTTTGCAGATAGACGCCGCTGTTGCCGCCTTTGTTGGGGATCAGAAACTCGACGTGCAGCCGGAAATCGCGATATTTCTTTTTCGTCACGATATCTGCGGCGCCGTACTTGCCCCCGTCGCCGGCCGGGTCGGTGCTCGCTATGACCGTGCCGGCATCCACCGGATCGTCGACGATCTCCCACTTGATGGGCAGAGACGACGCGAATCGCGGGCCTTTCCAGTACGTCCATTTGTCGTCCAGCAGCTTTCGCGTGCCGTCTATCAAGACCTCGGCTCCCGGCGGCGGCGCTGCTCCGACCCCGATCCCGCCGGAAGTGTTGGAGAGGGTATTTCGCCAAAGTTGAAGCGGTGGCTTGTCCCAACTGCGAGCAGTGACGATATCAATATCGCCATCGTTGTCGATGTCTCCAGTCTTGGCCTTATAGGCGCTCGTAGCGGCCAGTTTCTGTCTCCGCCACTTGATCCCTTTTTCCTGGTTGACGAAGACGTATATCTCAGGATCGCTCTTTCTGATCAGTGTGGCGGCGATAATGTCGATATCTCCGTCCAGATCGATGTCGCCGCCGCGAAGTGTATGACAGTAGTCAACAACGCCGACCTCGTGCTTTTTCCAGCCGTCGGGGCCGCCTCTGGGATTGTCCGATTCATACCAGGCGATGGTAAAACCGGTTTTCTCCGAGTGCGACAGAATCACGTCGTCCTTGCCGTCATTGTTCAAATCCTTGATATCGGCCATGACACTGTGATCCTGCCAGCCGCCGGTTACGTCCTCGTACCACGTCGGATCGATGTTGTGCCGCTTCCATTTGGCGGTCCGGGGATGCTCGGGATTCTCAAGCCAGAAGCCGTTCATCACTGCGTCGTGGTCGCCGTCTCCGTCGACGTCGCCGACTATCATCCCTTCGCGTTCGGCGTTGTCGGTCTTGACTTCGATCCACGAATCGGGCGATTTCTGGAAGTATACCGCGAATTTGTGCTTGGTCCGGACGACCACGTCGGGCTTGCCGTCGTGGTCCATATCGTGCACTTCGACGTCCTTGACCTCGCTGCCTTTCTCGACGGTGGCTACTTTGTGCTCTTTCCAGCCCGAAGTGGCCTTGCCGCCCGGATTCTCGTACCAGAACACGCTTGCCTCGTTATCGCTGCCCTTGGCCGTGACGACGTCGTTGTCGCCGTCCAGATCCAGATCGACGGCGAGCACCCCATCGCCGAAGATGTGGCCGCTGTCGGCGATGCTGTATCGCCGCCAATTGGGATACTTATACCAACCGATCTTGCCGTCATTCTGTTTGCCCCGGTCGGTCGACCAGGTGTGGACGATGATGTCGTTGAAGCCGTCGCCGTCGATGTCGCCGATTGCGGTCCGGCCGCCGATATTCTTATCAATGACCACGTTCTCGAAATCAATTCCATGTGCTGCGTGGATAACAATAGACAGAAGGAAAATCACGGGCAGTAAAAATGGCATGGATCGCTTATTTTCGTTTGTTTTCGAGGTTGCTGC